>FRDC01000435.1_pt1 | contig 310197 bp, 298 predicted proteins | sample 1106171 | NCBI WGS metagenome assembly FRDC01 (sample SAMEA3930566, study PRJEB13176) | freshwater metagenome | biome: Drinking water system; feature: drinking water; material: water | place: Singapore | collected 2014-12-20 | reverse complement strand
CGACAAGCTGGTGGCCCTATTGGACATGGACCGGCTGTTGTTGGACGACGAGGTGTCGGAGGGGCCGGCGGCCAAGGCCGCGTAGCCGGGAGGCGGAAAGGGAGAGCCAGATGGAGCCAGAGGGGAGCGGGCACGAAGACCAGTCAGGGGTCAAGACAACCGAAGCGCCTGTGATGCCGCCGCGCATCCAGGCACATGAGCACACCACGCGCAACGAGCACAACGAGGGAGGACGATCCATGGACACTGGGCATACCGAGGAGTTGGCGGCGAAACTGCAGGCGATCGACAAGGTGCAAGCCGTGATCGAGTTCACCATGGACGGGACGGTCCTCACGGCCAACGAGAACTTCTTGAAGACGCTGGGGTACACGCTTCCGGAAATCAAGGGGCAGCACCACCGGATGTTCTGTGACCCGGCCTACACCAGCAGCCCGGAGTACCAGGCCTTCTGGGCTAAGTTGAATCGCGGCGAATATGATGCGGGCACCTATCAGCGCGTCGGCAAGGGCGGCAAGGAAGTCTGGATCCAGGCGGCCTACTATCCGCTCATGGATAGCCACGGCAAACCCTACAAGGTCGTGAAGTACGCCTCCGATGTCACGGAGAAACAAACCGAAATTCTGCACATGCGGGATGAGCTCAAAGTTCGAGAAGACATCATGAATGTGACCAGCATCGTCTCGGAAGCAAACCTCAAGGGCGACATCATGTCGGTCAACGAAAAATTCCTTCAAGTCTCCAAATATCCGAAGAATGAATTAATCGGTTACGGCCACAACACGACGCGCCATCCGGATATGCCGAAGGAGGTCTTCAAGCAGATGTGGGCCACGATCGGGCGGGGGCAGATCTTCCGCGGCGTGGTGAAGAACCGGGCCAAGGACGGCACGCCCTACTACGTCGATGCGGTGATCGCTCCCTTCGTCGACAAGAAAACCGGCAAGCCCCGCAAGTACCTGGGGGTGCGGTACGACATCACGGAGCAGGAGATCGCCCGCCAGAACATGAAGGGAATCATGGATGCCATCGACATTTCTTATGCCTCCATCGAGTTTAACTTGGACGGGACGATCCTTACGGCCAACGAGAATTTTCTCAAGACAGTAGGCTATACGCTCGATGAGATCAAGGGGAAGCATCACCGGATGTTTGCTGACCCGACGTATGCGGCCAGCGGCGAATACCAGGCGTTCTGGGCAAAACTGAATCGAGGAGAATTCGACTCTGGGCAGTATCGTCGGGTCGGCAAAGGAGGCAAAGAAGTTTGGATTCAGGCTTCTTATAACCCGGTCAAGGATGAGATGGGCCGGCCGTTCAAGGTCGTGAAGTTTGCCACGGATATCACCCCCCAGAAAAAGGCGCAGGCCGAACTGGAAGCCTGCATGACCGAGGCGCAAAAGTCACTGGGCGCCCTGGCCGAGGGCGATTTGACCCACATGATGGCGGGGACCTATCAGGGCGAATTGGAAAAGATCAAGACGAGCATCAACGCCGCGCTGAGCAACCTGACTCACACGATCAGCACCGTGCGCGAAGCGGTGGAAGCGGTGACGGCCGGGTCGGAGCAGATTACGAAGGGGAGCGAAGACCTGTCGCAACGGACTTCTGAACAGGCCAGTGCGTTGGAAGAGACCAGTGCCTCGATGGAAGAGATGACGAGCACGGTCAAACAGAATGCCGACAACGCCAAACAGGCCAATCAACTGGCCATTGCGGCGCGGGACACCGCGGACAAGGGCGGGGCGGTCACCAAGAAGGCCGTCGAGGCGATGGGGGAGATCAACAAGAGCAGCAAGAAGATCGCCGACATCATCACGGTGATCGACGAGATTGCTTTCCAGACCAATTTGCTGGCCTTGAACGCGGCGGTGGAGGCGGCGCGGGCCGGCGAACATGGGCGTGGGTTCGCGGTGGTCGCGGCGGAAGTGCGCAATCTGGCGCAACGCTCGGCGACGGCGGCGAAGGAGATCAAGGGGTTGATCAACGAATCGATCCAACGCGTGACCGACGGCAGCGAGCTGGTCAATCAATCCGGCAAGACGCTGGAGGAGATCGTGAGCTCGGTGAAACGGGTCACGGACATCATCGCGGAGATCAGCGCGGCCTCGCAGGAGCAGGCGAGCGGGATCGATCAGGTGAACAAGGCCATTCTGTCGATGGATGAAACGACGCAGCAGAACGCGGCGTTGGTGGAAGAGACGACCTCGGCGGCCCAGTCCATGAAGGAGCAGGCCAAGGAGCTCTTGCAGCAGGTGGAGGTCTTCAAGGTGGAGCAGACCGAGGGGGCGCCCCCGACTCACGCCGCGGGCAAGCGGGACGGGCTCCGTCCCGCCGTCAAGGCACCGGTCAAGCCGGTGGCCCAGGCCGGTCTGAAGACGGCGGCCAAACCTTCGGCGCTCGCCGCGAAGCGGATGCCGAGCAAGGTCCCGGCCGCGGTGGCCGCCGGCAACGGCAAGGAACCCCACAGCGCCGGAGACGACTTCGAAGAATTCTAGGCACGCCGGGCAGCGCGCGACGTGCGGTGTGGGGACCGGCTCGGTCGTCCGCGACGATGCCGGTCCCGGTTTGAACGGGGACCGGCACCAGGGACGCGGGGAAGGGTGTCAGTCCCCTGACCAGACAGGGTTATCCAGTAGTTACTCTGATCAGAGCCTCGTGTAGGGCCGAATGGATTTGACGGAGGCGGCAGTGCGCGTTATCCTGCCGATCCGTGACCAGTTGCGGCCGGCAGAAGCCTACAGATATCAGCGACAGTTCCCATTCAGGCCATAGCCTCCCATCTTCACGTCTCCTTGGCCCATCGATCATCGGGCTTGCGGCGTTTCTAGGTTTCAGCGGTTTCTGGATTGCCACCTCCGAGCCAGCTGCCATGACGCCCCTTCATGTATCGGCTCTTGCCGCCTTGTGTCTTCTGTTGGCAGGCCTCTGCCGATGGACCAGCGGGGCCGTCGGCGAACATATCATCACCGAACGCCCGCAGGGCGAACCGACGCTGCTCGAAGCGCACACCGTCGTCGAATTGGCCATGGAGGGTATTTCGAAACTCGATGAGAGGGGTCACTACGTCTTTGTGAACACGCAATATGCTGCGGTGTTGGGCTACCGTCCTGAAGAATTAATCGGACAGTCCTGGGAGATCACGGTCCATCCGGATGACCGGACATGTGTGTTAAACGCTTTCGCCCAGATGCTTGCGCTAGGCAGAGCGGAGGCGGAAATTCGGGGGATCAGAAAAGACGGCAGCCTGATCCACAAGCACGTCGTGATCGTCAAACCGGACACGATGCAGGAGAAAATGTCCGGTCATTACTGCTTCATGCGGGACATCACAGAACGAAAATGGCAAGAAGCCTTCCTCTCGGCTGAAAAACAAGCCTTGGAATTGGTGGCGCAGGAGGCCGACCTCTCCGAGGTGCTGGCGTTCATTTGTCGGACGATCGAGAGCCATACGGCTCCGATGCTCTGTTCAGTCATGCTGGTCATGGAAGATGGAGGGCATCTCGCATCGGCGGCGGGGCCCAGCCTGCCGGACGAGTACAACCGGGCGGTTCATGGCATTCCCATCGGGCCGACCGTCGGCTCCTGCGGCAGCGCCGCCCATTTCGGGAAACCATCGATCGTCGCCGACATTTCCTTCAATCCATTATGGAAGGACTATGCCTCGGTCGCGTTGACTCATGGGCTGAAGGCCTGTTGGTCGCACCCGATTCTCAGCTCTACCGGCACAGTACTCGGAACCTTTGCGGCCTACTATCGCGAACCACGGTTTCCCAACTCAACCGATCTGAAGATCGTCGAACGCGCCAGCCACATCGCGGCGCTCGCCATCGAGCATGTCAGGATGAACGAAGCCTTGCGTGAGAGCGAGGCGCGATTCCAAGCCTTCATGCGGCACAGTCCGGCGGTCACGTTCATCAAAGATGAAGCCGGCCGCCATCTCTACGTAAATCCCGTCTTTGAAAAGCGCTTCAACGTATCCCTCGACGGGGTCCGTGGGAAGACGAACGATGATCTGATGCCTCCCGCGGTGGCGGCAAAACTGAATGAGCATGATCGACGGGTGTTGTCTTCCGAGGAAGTTCTCGAGGTGGAGGAAACCGTTCCCACGCCGGACGGACACTCGGAACAGTGGCTCGTGTTGAAGTTCCCTCTCAACGGATCGCAAGGAGAACGTCTGCTCGGGGGCATCGCGATTGATATCACGGCCCGCAAGCGGCTGGAAGCTCAACTGGCCCAACAAAAGGAGCATCTCAGGCTTTTCATCGAACACAGCCCGGTGGCGCTGGCCGTGCTCGATCGAGAGATGCGGTATCTGGCGGTCAGTCGCCGCTGGAGGTCGGACTATCATCTCGGTGATGAACCGTTGATCGGACGGAGTCACTATGAGATCTTTCCGGAGATATCTGACCGGTGGAGGGCCGTTCACCGCCGGTGTTTGGCCGGTGCCGTCGAGAGCCGCCAGGAGGACCCCTTTGTCCGTCTGGATGGTCGCACCGATTGGTCTCGATGGGAGATCCGTCCATGGCTGACGCCGGAAGGGACCATCGGCGGCATCGTGATCTTTTCGGAGGACATTACCGCTCGCAAGCAGGCGGAGGAATTCGCACGCGAAAGCGAGGAACGGTTCCGAGTGATCGCCGACACGGCTCCCGTCCTGATCTGGATGTCGGGGCTCGACAAGCGCTGCACCTACTTCAATCGCGGATGGTTGGACTATACCGGCCGGACCATGGAGCAGGAGCTGGGAGACGGTTGGGTGGCGGGCGTCCATCCGGACGATGTGGATCGCTGTCGGAGCGTCTACGCGGAGGCGTTCGATCGCCGTGAACCCTTCACCATGGAATATCGCCTTCGGAAGGCGGGTGGAGACTACGGCTGGATCCATGACAGCGGGGTACCCCGTCGGCTTGCGGATGGGACGTTCGCCGGATACCTGGGCGCCTGCATCGATGTGACGGCGCGGAAGATCGCGGAGGAACACCTCCAGCGTACGCGATTTGCCATGGATCAAGCCGTGGATGCGGTGTACTGGATCGATCCCCAGGCGAGAATCTTATACACTAACGGCGCCGCGAGCGCGATGCTGGGATATACGGCGGACGAATTTCTTCGCCTCACCGTTCATGATCTTAATCCGGATTTTCCGCCGGACGTGTGGCCTGAGTGGTGGGCACAGATGAGAGAAAGAAAGGTCATGTCCTTGGAGTCGGTCCATCTGACGAAAGACGGCCGGAGGATTCCCATCGATATTCGCGTGAGTGTGCTCGCCTATGGCAGCCAGGAATTCCATTGTGCATTCGTCCGCGATATCACCGAGCGGAAGCGGGGTGATCAAGCGCTACGTGAAAGCCAAGAGCGATTCGAATTGGCGGCCCGGGCCACCAACGACGGCATCTGGGATTGGAATATTTTGACCGGACAACAATATTGGTCCGACCGCAATTTCGAATTATTCGGGCTTGAGCCAACCGCTCTCGCCCCCACCTATGAAACGTGGATTTCGCTGCTGCATCCGGACGACGCCGATCGTGCACACCGAGCCGTATGTCATCATCTCGAGACTCGTGAACCGTACGATATTGAAGTTCGGGTGAGGATGAAGAACGGCAGTTACCGCTGGTTCCGCGACCAAGGCCAGGCGGTGTGGGATGACACCGGTCGCCCGGTGCGCATGGTCGGGTCCATTTCCGATGTGACGGAGCGTAGGATCGCCGACGACGTGTTGCGCTCCGCGCACGCGGACCTAGAACAACGAGTCAAGGAGCGGACGAGGCAGCTCGAAGAAGCCAACCTATCCCTTCAAGACGAGATCATGGAGCGGAAGCGGGCGGAGAAAGCGTTGCAGCTCACACAGTTTACGGTTGATCGGGCCGCGCAAGGCATTTTTTGGGTCGGCCCGAACGCCGAAATCCTCTATGTCAACGAGGCGGCCAGCCAGGTTCTTGGCTATAGCCGCGAAGAGCTGCTCCATATGACGGTGCATGATATCGATCCGAATTTTCCGCCCGAGGCCTGGCCGGCGCATTGGGCGGAACTGAAACGGCGTGGATCATTCACATTCGAGTCGTCCCAGCACACGAAGCGAGGCGGAGTGCGGTACACCGAAATCACGGTCAACCACCTCGAATACGACGGACAGGAATACAATTGCGCGATCGTACGGGACGTCACAGAGCGCAAGACGATCGAAGCCCGGCTCCGGACCACCCAGTATGCCGTCGATCATGCCTCCGACCAGATCTTCCTCATCGCTCCGGACGGACGCTTTCTGGATGTGAATGAAGCGGCATGTCGCCGACTGGGGTATGCGAAGGAGGAACTGCTGACCAAGTCCGTGATGGACATTGACCCGAATTACCCACGCGCGGTCTGGGACCGTCATTGGGAGACATTCGTGCAGGCCGGCCAGCTTCGGCTGGAAACCACGCACCGCGGCAAATCCGGCGAGCTCTATCCGGTCGAGGTCACCGCCAACTATCTTGTACACAATGGACAAGAAATCGATTGCGCGATCATTCGCGACATCACTGAGCGCAAGCAGGCCGAGGAGGCCCTACGTGACAGCGAACTGCGGTACAAGCTGTTGACGGAAGCGACGTTCGACGGCATCGCCATCCATGATCAGGGAATCTTGCTCGAAGTGAACGCCGGTTTGGAGCGGATGTTCGGATACGAACCAGGCGAGCTCATCGGCCGATCCATGTGGGATTTGATCGCCGAGGAATCCCGCGACTTGGTCCTGGCCAATATGCGGCATGGCGTGAACGGACCATACGAGGCCATGGGGCGGAGAAAGGACGGCACGACCTTTCCCGGAGAAGTCGTGGCCAGATCGTGTTCGTATCGCGGGAAACAAGTTCGTCTGGTAGCAGGCCGTGATATCACCGAACGCAAGCATCTGGAAACGGAACAGCTGCGGCATACGGAAGAACTCGAGCGTCAGGTGGCCGAGCGGACCGACGAGATCGCCAAACTGGAGTCGCGGCGGACGCAAACGGAAAAACTGGCGGCGATGGGCCGCCTCGCGGCCGGGGTCGCTCATGAAATCAACAATCCCATCGCGGGAATCAAGAATGCCTTCACGCTCGTGAAGCAAGCGCTGGATCCCGCCCATCCTCACGCGGAATTTGCCGGCATGATCGACCGCGAAGTGGCTCGTGTCGCGTCGATCGTCCAAAATATGTATCAACTCTATCGACCGGAGTCCGGGAAGGGAGAGGCGGTGGAGGTCGAGATCATGGTAAGGGACATCGATGCGCTGTTCATGAAACGACTGCAACAGCGCCGGCTGAGACTGTTCATCGAAGTGGATTCCGGTGTCAGCCGGCTCTGCGTACCGCGAGGTGATTTATTGCAAGTCCTGCTGAATCTGCTCAATAACGCCATCGATTGTTCCAACGAAGGAGGGACCATCACTCTGGCGTTCCGTGTAGAGCCGGAAACGATACGCATTACCGTCTCGGACCGGGGATCCGGCATCGCCCCCGAGAATCTTCCGCATATTTTCGACCCTTTCTTTACGACAAAGACCGGGAATGACCAGAAGGGCATGGGGCTTGGACTGTCCATTTCCCAGAGTCTGGTCATGGCCATGGGCGGCAAGATCGAGGTCGAGACCGAGTTGAATGGAGGATCGACGTTTTCTGTTCTCTTACCGCGCCACACGGCTGCGGCTCGTGCGCAAGACCCGTCGGATACCACAAAGGAGGTCATGACGTATGATCGCTGAGGCACCGCGAGTTCTGCTCGCCGACGATGAAGAAACGTTCCGCCGCTCGACGGCGAGGCTGTTGGAGCAAGAGGGGTATCGGTGTGATTGCGCACAGGACTCTCAGGAAGCCGGTCGGCTTCTGACCAGTCAACACGATGCCCTCATTACCGATATTCGCATGCCGGGGAATATGCAATTCGAATTTCTCCGAGATGTCCGCGCCCGGTTTCCGTTGCTTCCGATCGTGCTGGTGACGGGCTATCCCTCCGTTCAAACAGCCGTGGAATCGCTTCGCTTGTCGTTCACGGATTATTTGCTCAAGCCGGTCGACTGGCCGGATTTGCTTCGTGCGGTGGGGGGAGCCGTCAAGAAAACCAGCTTCTTGCGTATGACCACCGGGGTTCGAGAAGAAGCCAGTCGGTTGGTGACATCCTTGGAGCATCTGCACGAGGGCCAGTCCCTGCTTGGAAGCGGCGCCAACGAGCGGGAGCTGGCATGGTCGGTTGACACGTTCCTTTCACAGAGTTTTGCGCAGATGGCTACCCTCTCCACCAGGATTCGTTCCGTTTTAACGAGTCAATTGCAAGGAGGCGTCGAAGCGCCCACCGATGTCTGCCGTACGATGCAATGTCCGAGACTCAATGCGTATCGTGAAGCGCTTGAAAGTACGGTCGAAGTTCTGGCGAAGACCAAGCATTCATTTCGATCCAAGGACTTGGGACTGTTACGGAGTAAAATCGAGCGCTTGCTCCGTGAAGATGCATAGCGTCATCATAGGGACGCCAGTATCATCCACCGCCGGTTCCGCAGGACAGAAGGGCGGCGCTCGTGGCCGCTCTTCTTCCTTCTTCTTCGGGTGGAAAGTTGCGTCGGCAAGGTTTATTGCCGGATCGATTGATCTTCAGGCCAGTTCCCACCCGAGGTGCGTCGCCCTGCCGAATCGGAGGAGCGGTTTGGTCGCTTAAGATTTCTTCCTCCTAACCGATAAAGTATCAGGCCGGATAGTGGATGTTGGTCGAGCGTACGGCTCGCACCGCCTCGCGGGCAGGATAAGGACCTGTCAGTTGAAGGCGCATTCAGTGGCTCTCTTAGGAGAGCGCTGGATGCGCCTTTTTTATTTGGACTTGAAAGGAAGCGGCTCCCACGCTTGCAGGGGATGGAGTACATGTCCGGATCGTTGCGTGCCCGGAGAAAGCCGAGATTACATGAAGATCGAGGTCGGGACGTGCGTTAGGGAGGTTATATGCTGAACGTGTTTAAGAATCTCAGTATCCGGTTGAAACTGCTCTGTGGGTTCGGAGTCATCGGATTCCTTCTCCTCCTCCTCGGATGCTTGTCCGTCCTGGGGATGAACCGGTTGAGCGCGAGCACGGAGTTCATCTACAAGACGAATCTGATCCCCGTCACGATCCTCAGCGAGCTGCGGGCGGACATGTTGCGCAGAAGCAATGCCGTCGTGTGGCATCTCCTCGCGAACGATTCGGCTTCGATGAAAGTGCAGGAACAGCGCATCGCGGAGCTCGACAAAAAAATCGATGCGCTCGTGGCGAAGTATGAACCGGTCATCGTGTCGGAGGATGAACGAAAGTTGTTTGCTCAATTGAAGGACGGGTTGCCTGGACTGGCCGAGGCTCGTCAGAAGGTGTTGGTGTTCAGCAGAGAGTATCGCAAGGACGCCGCGTCGGACTTACAGAAGACCGAGTTGGCTGAGAAACTCAAAGTGATCAACGAGGCGCTTGACGGATTAGTCGAGGAGAATGAGAAACAGGCCAAGGAGAGCTATGCCTCCGGCCATAGTCTCAGCGGCACGCTGAACGCGATCATGATCGTGTTGAATCTCAGCGCGATGCTCATCGGGGCGTTCTGCGTGTGGTTTCTCTCCAAACTGATTGTTGAGAACCTCACGAATGTGCTGGAGGCGGCGCATCAACTGCAAAACGGCAACCTGACCCACCGTTCGACGGTCACGGCGCAGGACGAAATCGGGAAGCTGGCGACGGCGTTCAACCAGATGGCCGAGACGCTGGCACACTCCATGGCCAAGCAGCAGGAGGCGCTGGAGGAAATGACCACCCGCATCAACATCATGAACACGACGAGCATTGTCTCGGAGTCAGATCTCAAGGGCGACATCATGTCGGTCAACGACAAATTCTGTGAAATCTCCCAGTACTCGAAGGACGAGCTGGCAGGGAAGCCGCACAGCATCGTGCGCCATCCGGACATGTCCAAGGAGGTCTTCAAGCAGATGTGGGCCACGATCGGGCGGGGACAGATCTTCCGCGGTATCGTCAAGAACCGCCGCAAGGACGGGACGCCGTACTTCGTGGATGCCGTCATCGCGCCGGTGCTGAGCGCAAACGGGAAACCCCGCAAGTATGTGGGCGTCCGTTACGACGTCACGCAGTACGAACTCGCGCGACAGAACATGCAGGGGATTATGGACGCGATCGATCGCGCCTATGCCACCATCGAGTTTGATTTGGACGGGACGATCCGCACGGCGAACGACAATTTCCTGAAGACTCTGGGGTATACCCTGGAAGAGGTCAAGGGCCGGCACCATCGGGTGTTCTGTGATCCGGCCTATGCGGGCAGTCAGGACTACCAGGCTTTCTGGGCCAAGCTGAGCCGCGGGGAGTTCGAGGCGGGCGTCTATCGGCGGCTGGGCAAGGGAGGCAAGGAAGTCTGGATTCAGGCTTCGTATAATCCGATCAAGGATGAGATGGGCCGCCCGTTCAAAGTGGTGAAAATGGCCATCGACATCACCGGACAGAAGCAGGCACAGAACGAAGTGGAGAAATTGATCGAGGCCGCGGCCGCAGGGCGACTCTCAGAGCGCATCAAGACCGAGCCGTTCACCGGCGCCTCGAAGGAGCTGACGGAGAGCTTCAACCGCTTGCTTGATGCCGTTGTGGCTCCTCTCCACGAAGCCCAGACCGTGTTGACGGCCCTCGCCGTCAACGACCTGACAAAGAGCATGACCGGGAACTACCAGGGCGAGTTCGACCAGATGAAAACCAGCTTGAACGCCGCGCTCGCCACGTTGACCCAAACCATCACGACCGTGCGCGAAGCTGCGGAAGCGGTGACGGCCGGGTCGGAGCAGATCACGAAGGGCAGCGAAGACCTGTCGCAACGCACTTCTGAACAGGCCAGTGCGTTGGAAGAGACCAGTGCCTCGATGGAAGAGATGACGAGCACGGTCAAACAGAATGCCGACAACGCCAAACAGGCCAATCAACTGGCCATTGCGGCGCGGGACACCGCGGACAAGGGCGGGGCGGTCACCAAGAAGGCCGTCGAGGCGATGGAGGAGATCAACAAGAGCAGCAAGAAGATCGCCGACATCATCACGGTGATCGACGAGATCGCCTTCCAGACCAATTTGCTGGCCTTGAACGCGGCGGTGGAGGCGGCGCGGGCCGGCGAACATGGGCGTGGGTTCGCGGTGGTCGCGGCGGAAGTGCGGAACCTGGCGCAACGCTCGGCGACGGCGGCGAAGGAGATCAAGGAACTGATCAAAGAATCCATTCAGCGGGTCAACGATGGCGGCGAGCTGGTCACTCAATCCGGCAAGACGCTGGAGGAGATCGTGAGCTCGGTGAAACGGGTCACGGACATCATCGCGGAGATCAGCGCGGCCTCGCAGGAGCAGGCGAGCGGGATCGATCAGGTGAACAAGGCCATTCTGTCGATGGATGACGCGACCCAGCAAAACGCCGCTCTCGTCGAAGAAACCACCAGCGCGAGTCAGGTGATGCAACAGCAGGCCAAGAATTTGCTTGCTCAAGTTGCGGTATTCAAGAGCCGTGTCTCTGAAGAACCAAAAGCGACGATGCCTCCCGTGGCAGTCCATCGTCATCTCACGGCCCTCACCGTTCGCGATGCCTATGACGAGAGTGGTGCGAGTTCGGCCAAGCGACCATTACGGGTGTCTCACACGGAAGGCCAGCAACCGTCCCAGTCCGCCAAGGGAGCAGTCGCTCTGCGCCCTGCAGCCGCCGGCAACGGCAAGGGGCGCGGCTCGGAAGACGAATTCGAAGAGTTCTAGCCTGTCTGGCCCTCCCTCGACACGTCGGTATGCGCCGGTCCGCCCAGGGCGCGCGGTGGCTGGAACTTTCGGTCAGCACGCCGTGCTTGTTGTCTCGGATTGGCCCAATGACCCATCATCTAAGGTAAAATGATTAATTGTATTGTCAGAAAGGAGAACGTGGGGTATACCTTGGTGCCGGATCTGAATCAAAAGATGGGTCCCGCGATACATCATTGGATACCTGCAAGAGGGTAACGGCGTTGTCCTGGCTTCCTCTCGATCCTTCCCTTCTCAGGATCGGCCTCCATATCAAGATCGAGCACAATTGGCTGGAGCACCCCTTCGTTCGAAAAACATTCACGATTTCTTCGCCGAGTGAAATCGCCATCATCCGGAAACATCGACTGACCAAGTTGTTCTACGATCCCGATCGTTCACTTGCGGAAGCCGTCGTGGCCTTGTCCGACGGGGGGCACGACTCGCAGACGGAAATCGCCCCCGAACTGAAGTCGGCCGTTGAGGAAGATGAACAAGCCCTGCTCAAGGAAAAGACGCTCCACGTTCAACGGGCGATTGACCACCGCAAGCGGCTCGAGGAGGCGGAGCAGAATTATGCCGAGGCGACGAAACAATGCTCGGCCATGATGGCCCTGGTTGACGCGGGGGATAGCAGGGGGGTGGAGTTGGCCGCGCAATTGGCCGCCGACATGATGGCTCTGGCGAGTCAAGACAAGTCCGTGGCGATCGCGCTGGTTCAGGCCAAGGGTCTCGATGATCCTGACCAAGAGATGGTCGTCCGCGCGATGAACGTCGGGGCCTTGGCCGTACTGACGGGGAAATTCATGAACTTGGATCAGCGGCAGCAGCAAGGTTTGTCGCTCGGGAGTCTGTTGTACAACATCGGTCTGCGCCGAATGCCCATGTCCATGCCTGTCGATATGGAGGACCTCTCTGAAGATGACGTCGAATTGATGCGGATGTATCCCAAGCTGGGGAAAGACCTCCTGGAGACTCTGCCCAATGTTGATCCCGAGGTCGTCACCATCGTGCACCAGCATCGCGAGTACTTGGATGGGACCGGCTATCCTCAACGATTGGTGAACGGGGCCATCGGGCAATTGGCGCGCGTGGTGGGGACCGTCGTGGAGTATACCCATCTGACCTGGAAGGGACACGGCGTCCGGAGTCTGGGACCGGCGCAGGCGTTATCGCATCTCTATATCAAGATGAAGCAGAAGCTCGGGTCCGATGTCCTCGATCCCTTTATCGCGACCATGACGGTCTACCCGCCGGGGTCGTTCGTTGAGTTGAGCGATGCCAGCATCGGCCTGGTAGTCAGCACCAACACCCACGATCGCCTGCGCCCGGTCGTGATGCACTACGACGCCGGTGCCTTGCACAAAGTCCCGGCCGTGGTCGATCTCGCCCGAGAACGATCGTTCACGATCCGGAAAAGCCTGGACCCGAAAACCGTGCCCCACGACGCCGTTGAGGCGCTGAATCCTGGAAAAGTCGTCGGCTATAGCCTCACCCCGTTGTAACCTCATCTGAGCAGGTCTTCACGAAGTATCATTGCCGCCACGTCCGATCCCCGCTGCTGTGATGGGAACCGTTGGTCATCGACGAGGAGATGGCGCGGGAACATCGAGGCGGATGAATCGGAAAGCCGTCGGACCGACCGGGCGCGAGTACGTCAATTCCTCGAATGAAGCGTCGGTGATGGCCGCGATGGCGTGCGCAGCAGGCCGGTTCCCATGGAAACCATCGCCGAAGCCCGTCGCCACGGTGCCGCGCACGTGAAATTCCTTGTGCCAGAGAGGGCCGTCGGTTCCGGGTTTGCGTGATGCACGCGCAATGAGTCAGAGGCATGGTGTTCGTTTCAGTGCAATCGACAGGGAGTTGTGCGGCGACTGTCTTCGTCGGCAGCGCTTTTGACCTTCTGTTTCGAGGTCCTGCTTCCCTGCGCGTCATGAGGGTCCCGGCGTCACGCGCGGCCGCTTCACTGACGCCGATCGTGGATCAAACGGTCGCGGAACTGGTTCGCACCGGAGAGAGTCAAGAATCCGGCGCGCCGACCGATAAGATCATGACCCTGTTTCATCGGACAGAACCGTCCCGAACCAATCGTATGAGGGCTAGTAGGCGGCATGGACTACGAGATTACCGCGAAAGAATTTCAGGAATTTCGCAAGCTTATCTATGACGAGAGCGGAATCTCTCTCAGCGATCAGAAGAAGACATTGCTCGCTTCCCGGCTCTCGAAACGCCTGCGGGAGCTCGGCATTGAGACGTTCTCGGCGTATTACACGAAGGTAACCGGCGATCCGACCCGCGAAGAGTTTACACGGATGCTGGACCTCATTTCGACCAACAAAACGGACTTTTTCCGGGAGCCCAAACATTTCGATTTCCTTCGCGATACGATTCTTCCGGAACTGGCGCAAGAAAAACGCATCCGTATTTGGTCTTCCGCCTGTTCGACCGGCGAGGAACCCTACACGATCGCCATCACGCTGTTCGAGGGCGTTCAGAATCCCGCGCAATGGGACTTCAAGATCTTGGCTTCCGACCTGTCGACGCGTGTATTGGCCAAGGCTGCGGCGGGGCTGTACGACCAAGACCGGTTTCGCGACGTCCCGCCTGAGGTCCTGCGTCGCCATTTTCTTCGCGGGCGGGGAGCGAGTGACGGCCTGTTCAAGGTCAAGCCGCACCTGGCGGCCATGATTCGATTCCGGCGACTCAACCTCATGGACGATCGGTTTCCCATCAAAGCCCCCTTGGACCTCATCTTCTGCCGGAATGTCATGATCTACTTCGATCGTCCGACCCAGGAAACACTCGTGAACAAGTTCCACCGATATCTCAAGCCAGGCGGATACTTGTTCATCGGGCATTCCGAAAGCTTGCAGTGGGTGAACCACCCCTTCAAATCTTTGGCCCCGACGATCTATCGGAAGGAAGATTAACCGTTTGAAGATCGAGTGCGTCGATCATGTCGAACATTGCCGAGGAATTTGAGCGAATCGGTAGCGGCGGGTTCATCCATTTCTGGTAATCGCGAAGGGATCAGCCGGTGAAGTAAGCAGTCCGCTCTCTATCGCTCTCGATCAAGGTTATGTTGAACGAGAGAGTTTTGACCGACTTGTCGGGATGGTGGGCGATACGGCACGGAGGATAGCCGGGCTCATGACGTATTTGCGCAACGCAGGAGTCATGGGCACGAAGTGCACAATTCAGCGTTCTTGAAACCTGAAACGGGAAACATGAAGCTTGAAACGCCTCAAGAATTTGCCCATATCCGTCGGATGCGCGACAGCCGCTTTCCCCACGAGATCGCATCGATCTTGCCCGGAGAGTTCTTTGTCAGCAGTGAGCCGATGATCGTCTACACCGTGCTCGGCTCCTGCATTTCGGCCTGCATTCGCGACCCTATCGTCGGCGTGGGCGGCATGAATCATTTCATGTTGCCGGAGCCGAGGGAATCGGCTCACGATTCCTGGGGGGAGTCGACGCGGTACGGCTCCTTCGCCATGGAATCCCTCATCAATGAAATTCTCAAGCGCGGCGGACACAGGAACCGTCTGGAAATCAAGCTGTTCGGCGCGGGCCGGATCTATGAGGGCAACATCGATGTGGGTGAGAAAAACGCCAAATGGGTATTGCAGTATTTGAAGAGCGAGGGCATGCCGGTCGTCAAGACCGACCTGGGCGACGTGTTCCCACGAAAGGTCTACTACCAGACCGATTCGGGCCGGGTATTGATGAAGAAAATCGAGCGGATCAAGAACCGGACGGTGTTTGATCGCGAAAGCCAATACGCGGAAAAATCCAGCAGCGGGAGCAGCAGCATGCGGAAGACGTCACGCTGTTCTAAGCAGCGAGCCGATCGCGTGGTGCATTGCCGTGTTTCTCGCCCAGCGGATTGAGTTGGCGCGAGTAACCTGAGCCGCAAGACTTCAGGAGGATATCGATGGGGAAAATTCGGGTGCTGACCGTCGACGATTCCGCGTTGATGCGACAAGTGCTCGCAATGTTACTTTCCAAGGATCCGGAAATCGAAGTCATCGGGTCGGCTCCCGATCCCTATATCGCCCGGGAGAAGATCAAAGCGCTGAATCCCGACGTGCTGACCCTGGACGTGGAAATGCCAAAAATGGACGGCCTCACGTTCTTGGAGAAACTGATGCGTGGGCACCCGATGCCGGTCGTCATGGTCAGTTCGTTGACGGAGGTGGGTTGTCAGACCACCTTGCGGGCATTGGAGCTCGGAGCCGTCGATTTCATCACGAAACCCAAGATCGATCTTCGGGAAGGCATGGAAGAGATCGCGCAGGACTTGATCGCCAAAGTGAAGGCGGCGGCAACCGCCAATGTCATGCGTCAGGGGTCACGTGAAAAGCGGATCAACGGCCATGCGACCGGGGCCGCTTCGATGCCGATCAATTCACAAGCCATGATCAAGACAACAGACACGATTATCGCGATCGGATCATCGACCGGTGGTACCGAGGCCGTGAAAGATGTCCTGCAAGTCCTCCCGCCGAATACGCCGCCGATTCTGATTACCCAACACATGCCCGAGCGATTCACCAAGACCTGGGCCGACAGATTGAGCAGCCTGTCGCGCATCTCCGTCAAAGAGGCGCAAGACGGCGACAGCGTGCTGCCGGGCCATGCCTTAGTCGCACCGGGCGGGTTTCACATGACGCTGGAGCGGAGCGGCGCCCGCTACACGGTCCGGATCAATCAGGATCCTCCGGTCAATCGTCATCGGCCGTCGGTGGATGTCATGTTCGCTTCAGTGGCTCGTTATGCGGGAGGCAATGCCGTCGGCGTTATCCTGACCGGAATGGGCGGTGATGGTGCGAAAGAAATGCTGACGATGAAACAGGCTGGTGCGTTCACGATCGCTCAAGATGAAGCGAGCTGTGTCGTGTTCGGTATGCCGAAGGAAGCCATCAAGGCGGGGGCCGTGGACAAAGTGGTGCCGTTGGACGACATCGCCGGCACGATACTCGCTCACGTCGGCCGCTGAGGCATTTGGAGTTTTTATGTCGATCACCCAACGAGTATGGCTCGATACAACCGTGATCCGTGTCGAGGATGTATTCACCCACCGTAATCGCAAGGAATTTTCCTCCGCCGTCGCCGCCTTTCGAACATCCGGCGGCCGGCATCTGATCGTGAACCTGCATGAGACCACCTATATGGACAGCGCGGCACTGGGTCTGTTGGCGTTGACGTCCCAACAGTTCTCGGTAGAAGAGCGGCGGATCAGTTTGGTGGGCCCGCAGGGCACCGTGAAGCAGATCTTGGAGATGGCCAATATCGATAAGATGATCACGGTGTTTCCCACGGAGGAGGCGGCTGCAGCTCGGGCCGTGTGATGTTTCAACGACGAGCCAATCTCGACCGGTCTGAACGAAGGAGGTGCTTATGGCGATGCACACGAAAGAACGCCCTGTCCCGAACGGGGTGATTCTTGAAATGACGGGAGATCTTACTTACGCGAATCGTGAACAATTCAAAACGGCCGTGGAAACGATTCGACAGAAGGGTTGTCGGCACCTGATCTTGAACATGGCCGAAGTCCGATTCGTGGACAGTTCCGGGCTTGGCCTGCTCGCGCTCGTTTCTCAGAACTTCAAGCTCAGCCAAGGGAAAGTAAGTATGTTGAAGCCGCAAAGTTACGTGCGAGAAATCATGAGCCTCGCCAACATTCAGAAACTGATTCCGGTCTATGACAATGAACAAGATGCCTTGGCCGCGCATCAGCGAGCCGCCTAGACCAACGATCGAACGACCGGAAAGGGCGCACGGTTGAAACGCTGACGGATGTTCCGATGATACCGAATCCAGCCACAATGACGACTTCCCGCGACGCCGGAGAGGTCGGGGTGCGTACGGTTCTGGTTGTGGACGACGAGCCCACCGCACGAGTGGCCTTGGCGGCTCGACTCAGACGGCTCGGCTATCGGGTGATCCAAGCCGACGACGGAAAAACCGGAATCGAGGCGCTTCGACGGGAACGGCCGGATTTGACCATCTTGGACTGGATGATGCCGGAAATGGACGGACCGTCTTTCTGCGAACAGGTTCGTCGAGATCCCGAACTGCTGTCGAGCCAAATCCTCATGATGACCAGCCATGATCAGCCGGAGCAAATCGCCGAAGGGCTGGCACGCGGGGCGGATGATTTTCTCAGTAAGGCGGCCAGCAAGTACGAAATTACGGCGCGGGTGCAAGCGGGATTGCGCGCCGCCGCGCTCATCAGACGGCTTGAAGATGCCACGACGGAGATTCGGCGTAAACAAGAAGCGCTCGAACGAGAGCTGAAGTCGGCCGCCCGCTATGTGGAGTCGCTGCTTCCGGCATCGGGAAGCCTCATCCCTGGCGTTGAGATGGCTCATGTCTATCAGCCCTCTATCGCCCTCGGGGGAGATCTTTTCAATGTCGTTCAGTGGAGTGAGGATCTTCTCGGACTGTATCTGCTGGATGCGTCGGGTCACGGTGTGTCGCCGGCCTTGCGATCGGCATCATTCTCCACCTTTCTCCGCAGAGAAAGCTTGTTGCGCCATATCGGGTCGAGCGATCCCGGCGCGATCTTGACCGAAGCGAACAAACATTTTCCGCTCACCGAGAATGGACACTATTTCACGATCGTGTTTGCGACACTGGACGTCCGGTGTCATACGCTCACGTATGCGACGGCCGGGCACAATGGGGCGCTTCTGCACCGTCGGTCCGGTGACGTCTGTTGGCTGGCCAAGCCTAATTTACCCCTGGGCTTCGATCCGTCGACAATCTACCCCACGGAAGAACTTTCGGTCGAACCGGGTGATCGACTGTACCTGCTGAGCGACGGTCTCTACGAAGTGCCGGATTCGAACGGTGAACTGTGGGGGCAGGATCGCCTGGAAGAGACGGTTCGTACGTTCGGCCAACGTCCGGTGACGGAAGTCGTCTCCGCGACCATTGCCGAAGCGGTTCGTTGGCAGGGGCACGAGCACTTTCCCGACGATGTGGCGTTGATGGCGATTGAATTAAGCGAGAAGGTGTCGCATGAGTGATGGTCAATGCCAGGACTCCGTCTTCAGCCTCCCTGAGGCGCTCGCCCGTGTCGATGATGACCGAGAGACGTTCCAGGTGATGATCGAACTGTTCCTGGAGCATGGTCCGAAGGACTTGGCGGATGCTCGATCGGCCCTGGACGCCGGAAACGCGCCAGGTGTGGCGCGATCGAGCCACCGGTTGAAGGGGGCGATTCTTCAGTTTTGCGCTCCGGCCGCCCTTCAAGCCTGCAAAGACTTGGAAGAATCGGCGAAGGCGGAAAGCTTGACGCACGGCGGGCAACTCTATGCCGCGCTGGAAAGAGAGCTCCAACGTCTCCTGGACGCACTGCGTCAGGTGCAAGACAAAGGAATGGCTGCATGAGGACACTCACGACATCCGATCATCTCCTGGTCGTGGATCCCTGCCCGGACACGCAGGCGCGCATTGCCGAACAGTTGCAGGGCAGAGGATTTTCGGTCGTGGCGGCGTCCGACCCCGCCGCGGCATTGACAACGATCGACATGGCGGCACCGAACATCGTGATCACCGACCTGTTCCTTCCCGAGGCCGCGGGCTTGACCTTGCTCAAAGACCTCAAAACCAGGCATGAACTCTGTCCCGTGATTGTCATGGCGAAAGATGCACCGGAACCGATGATCATACAGGCGCTTCGGATCGGGGCCGCCGATTATCTGCATAAGCCTGTGACCGAGGAAGAATTGGCGCATGCGCTGCAACGGGCGCGGAATCTTCTGCCGGGGGATCTCGCGGATACTCCGGGGCTTTGCCGATCCGAATATCGCCTGACCGTCGGCTCAAATCCGACGCATATCCCGGGAATCATCTCCTGGCTCATCAAGACGACCGCCTCCACGTTGCCTCCGATCCAGCGGTTACACCTTCGTGGAGCGCTGCAGGAATTGCTCTTCAACGCCGTTGAACATGGAAATCTGGAAATCGTCTATCGGGAAAAGCAGGAAGCCCTCGAAGAGGGCCGCTATGAGGAGCTCCTTGCCAGTCGACTGGCGCAAGCGCGGCTGCGGGATCGTCGGGTCATCATTCATGTGCTTCATGACAAGGATGCAGACAGCCTGGTGTACCGGATTACCGATGAAGGGAAGGGCTTCAAGTGGCGCAGTTTGTTGACGCGATCTCAGGACATCTGTGAGTCGGAAGGTGCGAACGGGCGAGGAATCTTTTTGGCGAGATCGTTCTTCCCTTGCTTGGCCTACAATGAACGGGGCAATGAAGTGACCGTTACGGTGTCGTGTGACTAAGTCATCTGAAGATAATGGGGTGGATCAGAGACCTTCTGCTACAAGATCCGCAAGTATTCGACGGTGCTCTCCCCTTTGTTGGCATCCCGCTTGAGGACAACCCATGAGGTCCTCGTCGTTTCGTTGATGGTGATGGCGAGCCGGGCGGAGAAGTAGTCAGATTTCACATCGTAGTCGCTTCGCAACGTCTTACCGATCTCTTGAAAGCTTCCGATTCGATCGAGCTCCACTTTTGTTTTATAGGGGCGTCCTTGCACGATCTCCATGGCGACCGTTTGGGTGACGCTCGGATCCAGCGTCTGTAGGACGATCGGATCCGCCGTATTGATGTTCATCGGTGCGCCGCCTTCTTGCGGGAAGACCGTCACATAGGGAGCGAGGCGTTCGATGATCTCCGGCGTGAACCCCTTGATGAGCCGGAGGTCTCCCAGCCCCGGCAACGGACTATTCGCCGACCGATAAGGCGGCCTCAGCGACTGATAGTAGAGGCTCTCGGCTCCGGCCGGCTGAGGGACCTCATCCTGATCCATCCAATCGAGGAGAGCATCGACGAGGTTGGGGTTGAGCCTCAGCAGTTCGAATAATCGTCTGACTCGAGTAACTTTCTTTTGCTGGGCCTCCGTGCCGCCTGACGTCGTTGCCAGGTCGTTCAGGTTCACTTTGCCGGTCTCGTCCTGGATTTGCGCGGTCAGGAATCCGTCGCCGATCGCGTAGTTTTTGATGGGCATGGCCCAGATATCCGTGGGACCGTCGAATTTCTGGCCGGTCATTTTTTCACGCATGAGATCCTGCTGCAGCACGGCACGAGCAGCCTGCACGGCGGCACGAGTCAGCATGCCTGCTTTGTAGTCGTCCCGAAAGGCGGCGGCGGCTTGGTACTCGCGGCGTGCTTCGGCGTCGAACTCCAGGATCAGGGCGGTGAGGATGGTCAGCACCAGGAGCGCCAAGAGCAGTGCGACGCCCCGTTCGTCAACTCTTGGCATAGCTCAAGACCCGAACAGTGGCGTCGAGATTGACCGGGTTGTCGAACTTCGGCCGGATCTGCAGATGACGGACGTGAAGATCGTACGGCGCTTGATCGATGGCGAGGAGTAGTGCCAGCAGGTCCGGCAATTGGATGCCTTCCAATCGAAGGTCGACGGCCGTTTCTTCGTAGCCTTGTGCCAACGATTGTGTCTGCGGTTGCATGCCGGTGATGTGTTCGCGCACATTGGCGGTGGTCGCGGCTTCCTCCATGAACGTCAGCAGGGAAAAATGGCTGTCGGCTCCCGGCATGCGGCTTTCGGTCTTGGCCAAGCGATCCCGTTTGGCCAGATAGGACTGGCCGAGCGCCGCCAGTTCGGCCAGGTCTTTCTGCTTCCGAACCTCTTGACGCTCGAGACGATCAAGACTGTCCAGCAGCGGATCGACGATCAGAACGAAGACAAGGCTGAGCCCCAGCACGAGGCCGCCGACCAGCACGAGCGTGCGCTCACGCTTCGACATCTGACGCCATCGCTCCCGGAGGCTCTGGGTCATGACGGCTCCACCGTCACGGTGATTCGAAAGACGACCTGGTTGGGACCTGCGCCCACTCGGGTTTCCGTCACCGCAACGTCCTTCAATCGCGGGCTGGAGACGAAGGTTTGCTTGAGTCGCTCGACGGCGTCGAATGAGGTGGTTTCGCCCTCCATGAGGATGGAGGCTCCGTCCACGGTCAGCTCCCGTACTTTGATCATCGTTCCGGGCGGGAGTTGTTTGACGAACGTCGAGAGAGTGGACAGCGCTTTGCCGTTGGAGGTATCGACGACGCCGAGCGCTTTGTCGAGGACTCCAAGGCGATATGTGGCTTGGTCCAGTTCTTCGCCAGGCGAGGCTCCCGTTCCGGTACCGAAGTATTGCTCATACTGGCCGTGCAGCGCGGCTTTCAGCCGAGTCACCCGCTGGTCGTGCAGGATGAAGTGAACGGAAAAATCGATGATCGCCAAGGCCGCGATGACCAAACCGGCGGCGATCGCCAACCGACGGTCTTGTTTGGTCGCGGCGATGTCCGGCAAAGCCGCATCGGCCACGCCTTTGAGATCGAGCGCGAGCTCCATGGGCGTTGACTTGAATCGCCATCGTGGCCTGATGATCTTCGGATGAATGGCCAGCCCGAACGCGATGGAAAAGGCCCGAGGGGTCTCAGCTCCGAACCCCTGTCGAGGTCCGACCGGATAGAGACCCAATTGTCGGGACAGATATCCCGCGACTTCCTGCAGTTTGGAACCACCTCCGCAGACCCAGCAGTGGGTGAGGCGACTGCGCTCGTTTCCCAGGTGAGCCTGCAACGTGATACGAAGCTCTTTCAGGACCGGCTCGAACAACCCCTCCACCTGATCCACGGTCATCGCGCGCTTCCGACGTTCCGCATCGGCGAAATTACAGGCGTGCCGGACGGCCAATGCATGGGTCAAATGGTTGCCGCCCCACAGGATCGTTCGGAGAACCATGGGGCGCCCTCCCTGCACGAGGCACAGGGTCGTCTTCGATGCTCCGACGTCGATAATGGCGAGATCTTGCGGGACCGCCGCTCCTTCCTCTTGCAAATACTGCGTGACGGAAAAGAGGGCGAGCGCGTCGACATTGATCGCCGAGGGTTCCACATCGGCTTGGGCCAGAAACCGGAGATGCTCCGCCACTTTGTCCCTCGGCGCGGCCGTGACGAGCACCTCCGAGCCCTTGTTCTCGCGGGGCGTGCCGTCCGCCACCTGTCCTGGAGGGAGCACCAGGCTTCCCACCGCAAGGTCTTCGAGCGGCATCGGGACGAGATTTTCGACCTCAAAGGGCACGACTTGGGCGAGCTTGGTCGAATCGTTGAAGGGAAAGGACAGGGTTCTGACGAACAGGTCCTGACAAGGAATCGCGGTCACCAATCGGTCTGCGGCATAGAGCCCGTTTCGCCAGAGGAATCCACGCAGCGACGGCAGGCGCCGAGCCGGCTCGAGATCCTCCGGACGGGAAAACGGCATGGGGTGTTGGAAATAATCGATCGTTTCGCGCCCGCTCAAGCGACGGCGGAACCGCACGGCTTTCAAGCCCGTTTGCCCGATGTCCAGTCCGACACATTCATTCACGATAGCCATGAATCAAGATTTCGCTTTCAGGTCAGGTTGGTGATTGCCGGTTTCATGGCGCAAGATTGACTCATCCTCGTGACAGGTTGCAACTTGAAACCGCAGCCAGTACTTTACAATGCAATCCTTGCCTGTGCCAAGGTTCCTATGATCTTCACCGTCATGGGTGTTCCCGGAGGAGGCGAGGGAATGCCCAGTGATCCGGCTTTCGCGGCAAACCCAGGTCCGGGGACGACCGTCACCGTGAGATTCAATTGACTCTGTTGCGCCGGTTGCTGGATGGTGATGGATCCTTCTCCTGTAAAGGAGCCGTCGATTCCCTCGCCTCTCAATTGCGTCACGTCGCAGCGAAGATCTCGGCACGCCAGTCCTGCCGAGACCCTACCGAACGTGAGCGAGAGGGTTCTGCCGTTCCCGAGAGGGATCTGATCGATGACCAAGTCCGTCGCCTCGGCGGTCCATGTTCCTTCTCCCTTCATGGTGGTGGAATTTGCCTGGCCGGGGTCCACTCGATGCGAAAAATCCCCGTTAAGCATCCCGTGAGTGACGTAACGGCTGAGAAGCTTGGAAAGGTCCACCTGTTGCACCTGCCCCTTGATCGCAACGGGGGCGGCCAATGAAAGAGATGAAGCGGTGAGCGTGCCTTTGGCGAGTCCGGGAGGAAGGGTGTCGTTCAGCTTTGCGACGACATCGAGCCCCAGCGTGCCGCCCAATGCGTCGGTGATGCCCAGTTTGGCCTGCAGCGCAGCCAATTGAATCGGAGGCCAGTTCGACTTCGACAAGGTGACATTCCGCCATTCAAGGCCAACCGGGAGCCATACGGTCCAATCGGCCACGCGGACTTCCATACCGGTGGCCCGGGAGAGTTCCGCGACCACCCGCGTCTGGAGCGCTCCATAAGGAAAGGTCGCAATCAGGCACAACACTAGAATTGCGAGTCCTCCAGCCGTCCATGCCAGGATTTCCCGCCATGCTTCAGGCAATTTGATGGTCATGATACGCCGATCGTCACCCACTCCCGCACCGTCCATGGTTCGGCGTCGGGGTACTGGAACGTCACTTCAATCAATACTGCCTTGGGAATCTTGACGGCCGCGGGCCATTCGTCGATCCAGATCCGGTTCTGGTCGTCGTAATATCGAATATTGAAGGCCCGGACGCGATCGGCGAGTTCCATCTGATCCAACGACTCATTGGTATCGGTCAACGTATAAAGATTCCTGCGGACGAACCGAATGAGCCGATCACGTTCGCGTGTATATACCACGCGAACGGTCTCGCTTTCCTTGGCGACCGACGTGCTCGATTCTTGACTCATCGCCAGGATGGCCAGGATGTCGGCCGGTTGCCCCTCTTGTGTCCCATTCGTTCCCACCCAGGGATACATCGTCGTGCGTTTGCTCAGAGCGATTTCCTCGGCCATGAGGCGGAGAATCCTTCTGATCGACTGTTCCTTTGCCGCATGGTCTCGTCCGGAATCTACGGCTCTCATCGTCATGACGAGCGAACCGAAGACCATGGCGCCGATCATGCCGAGCAACGCCACGGCCACCAACACCTCGACCAGCGTAAAGCCGGTTTGAGATCTAGAATGTGAGACGACCGGCGAAAACATACGTGCTGACCTCTACCGATTCTTCCCGCTCGCCCCGCAGCCACGAGACCTTGATCCGAATCTCCCGAATCAACTCCAGCGGGGTGGGGGCGATCGTGCGTTTCCATCGGTACCCGATGGCTCGCGGGACCGCCTGTATGGTGGTTTGTGCTCCAAGCGGGATGCTCGGAAAATCGCCGCTGCTTTCCCCGATGGAATATTGTCCTACGAGCTCGGTCTCCAGCAGTTTTTCCTGGGCCAACAGCGTGGCGGCCCTCAGTTCGGACGCGCGCTCCTGCAGCTCCAAGTCAAAATTTCTCAGGCCAAGGAGAATCGGAAGTGCGATCGCCAGCAAGGCGATGGCCAGCAGCACTTCGAGTAGAGTGAATCCCCCTTCGCCGCACTCGGTTCGAGATACCAGTCGGGCCATCACGATCTACTGTTGCGTCGGAAACAGTCCCCTCGGCGTCGTTCCTGCTTGACTGTTCGGCTTCAGCAGAATCTTGACTCGATCGGGGATGAATCGGTTCAGCGGAGGGTCGAACCGTTCGTCGCTGACTCGAATCCCTCCCGTCAATGAATCGACGGCGAGCCCCAGGAGGTTGTTCTTCGTGTCCGTCAGATACATCGTGACCGGCTCAATTCGGCCGTTGGCGAAGAAGGACACATCGACTCGTCCGGAAAAATGTTTGTCCGGTCCGATGGAGACTTCAGAAAATCGAATCGATTCGGGCAGCGAACGAGGAAGCTTCCAGGCCGGATCGAGCGGAAGCCGCTCTTCCTTTCCTTCCACCCGCATCATCCAGTAGATGCCCTGATCCAAATCGAGGTAGAGCTTCACGGGTTGTTGGCTCGTGGCCGCCAGTCCTTGGAACGTCCGCAGGACACCGACGAGTTTTCGCCCGGTGGAGCGGAGATCTTCGTCGAGACTGAACCGCGGCAGGACGACGACCACGACGATGGTCAGTAGAAACAGGACGATCAGCATTTCCAAGATGGTGAAGCCTGATCTCTCCAATGACCAGTGACGAATGACCATTGACTTCCTATTCTTTATCGAGATTCCAATTGGTGATATCGGCGTTCACGCCCTCACCGCCGACTTCGCCGTCCGTCCCGAGCGAGGTGATCTCGTATTCCACTTTATAGTCTCCTCGTTGGACCGGGCTGAGGTACTTATACGGATTGCCCCAGGGATCTTCAGGAAGCTTTGGGAGGTATCCTCCGATCTTCCATTTTTTGGGGATCACCCCGACGGTTGGTTTTTCAACGAGCGCCTTGAGTCCCTGTTCCGTCGTTGGGTAGACGCCGTTATCCAGTTTGTAGAGTTGCAGCGCACCTTCGATATTGCGAATTTGGACTTTGGCCGCCGTGCGCTTGGCGTCATCCGTCCTCCCCATGATGCGCGGGACGACCAGCGCAGCGAGAATGGCCAAGATGGCCACGACGACCATGATTTCGATGAATGTAAAGCCGGCGGCACTTCCTGCGGTAGGTCGTACAAGGCACGCGACGGCACGGTGGAAGCGCGTCCATTTTCCGGCCGGTCCTGCCTCCGCGTTCCGCTTTTCTGGATCAGTCATCATCCATCCCCCTTTGTCTCATTCCACGATGTCAAACGGCGCATGGTTCCGTGTCTTCCTTATCGAATCATCTGCCCCATCTCGAAGATGGGCAAGAGAATCGCGACGACGATGAAGAGGACGATAGCCCCCATGGCAAGAATCATGATCGGCTCCATGAGCGAGGTCAAACGGGCGATGACGCGCTCCACTTCACTGTCGTATATTTGGCTCACTCGGCGCAACATCTCCTCCATTTCACCGCTTTTTTCACCGACGGCGATCATGTGGGTGACCAGCGCCGGAAATTCTCCGCTCCGCTTCAACGGATCGGCAATGGTCTCTCCTTCTCGGATGTTTTGCCGTGCCGTCTCCACCGTTTCTTCGAGCACACGATTGTTCATGACGCGCTTCGAGACGTCCATCGCGTCGAGGAGTTGAACTCCGCTGGCCAGCATCGTGGACAGCGTGCTGGTGAGCCGGGAAATCGACACCATCCGCGCGACGTCTCCGATCAATGGAAGTTTCAGGGTCAACCGGTCCGCCAGGAGGCGGCCGGCCCCGGTCCGGATGAATCGCCGCGTCAGATAGAGGCCCGCAAGTATGAGCCCGACCAACGCCATCCAGTAATCGGCGAAGAACTGGCTCACCGACATCAAGGCGACCGTCGGCCATGGCAGAGCTTGTTTCTGTTGAGCGAACACCAGCGTGATCTTTGGGACGACAAACGTAATAAGGAAAAAAAGGATCACCGATCCGATCACCAGCATGATCATGGGGTAGAGCATCGCATTGGTGACTTTGTTCCTCAAGGCAAGTTGCTTCTCCAAAAACTCCGCGAGCTTGAATAAAATTTGATCCAACGCCCCGCTGGCCTCTCCGGCCCGCACCATGTGGACATAGATCGGAGAAAAATCCTTCTCGTACGTTTCCAAGACGGCGCTCAACGCTTTTCCCCCCCGGATTTGTTCCCGGATGTCGGCCAGAAGGGCCTTGATGGGTTTCTTCTCGGCCTGGTCCACTAACACGCCGAGAGCGTCGACCAACGGGAGTCCGGCCACGAGCAGGGTCGCGAACTGCCTGGTCATCAAAGCCATATCGGTCGAGGAAAGGGTGGCCGATCGACCGATGGATCGCTCGATGCGGCTGTCGGTTTTCTCTTGTGATCGACTCGGAGCTTGGCCCTGCTCGACGACATTGGTCGGGTAGACGCCCTCTTTTCTCAGTTTGAGGCGGGCGACTTTGACGTTTTCAGCGTCGATGATTCCGGCCGCGGCTCCGCCGTCGTTTCGGTAGCCCTGGTATTGATAGACCGGCATGCTCAGCAGACTCCAGCACGGTTGGATTGGGACGACCGGCGTCGGATGATCCAAGACCACCACAACTCGGGGAGGCGGTCAGCGCATCGGTCTCGCATCATTCGACTTCGATTTCCTGTTGCGTGATCCGCATGACTTCTTCCAACGTCGTGTGGCCTTGCATGACTCGCTCGGCTCCTTCCTGTTTTAAGGTCACCATGCCTTTGGCGACGGCGGTCTGTTTGATGGCGGTGGAGTCGGCTTTGCTTCCGATGAGTCGCCTGATCTCGTCGTCCAGCACCATGAGCTCAAAAATGCCGGTACGTCCCCGATAGCCGGTTTGGGAACAGGCTGCACAGCCGGCTCCTCGATACAGGGTGACGTTGGAGCCGGGTGCGACGTCCAAGCGACTCAGCTCCTCTTCGCTCGCCGTATAGGGACGTTTGCAGTCCGGGCAAATCCTTCTCAGGAGTCGTTGCGCGAGCACGGCGACGACCGAAGAGGCGACCAGAAACGGCTCGATGCCCATATCGATCAGACGGGTGGCGGCGCTCGCGGCGTCGTTGGTATGCAGGGTGGAAAATACCAAATGGCCGGTCAAGGAAGCGTGGATGGCGATCTCTGCCGTTTCACGGTCTCGAATTTCCCCGATCATGATGACGTCGGGATCTTGCCGGAGAATCGAACGTAGGCCGGCGGCAAACGACAGATTGATCTTCGGGTTCACTTGCATTTGCCCGATGCCGAGCAGCTGGTATTCCACCGGATCTTCGACCGTGATGATGTTCTTGTCCGGTGCATTGATGTGGCTCAAGGCGGCATAGAGGGTCGTGGTTTTGCCGCTTCCCGTCGGACCGGTGACGAGGATAATGCCGTGAGCGAGTTGGATCAACTGATGGATGACGGCAAGCCGTTCTTTCGAGAACCCCATTTCGGAGAGATTCAAGAGGCGATTTTCCTTCTCCAACAATCGCAACACGACCCGTTCGCCATGGGACGTGGGCAATACCGAGACTCGAAGGTCGACGTCTTTTCCGGCGGTCCTGATGCCGAACCGGCCGTCTTGCGGCAAGCGCTTCTCGGCAATGTTGAGACCGGCCATGATCTTCAAGCGCGCGATAATACTGGATTGCAAGTGCTTCGGTGGCGTAAGAACAGGATAGAGGACGCCGTCGATGCGATATCTCACCACCAGTCCCCGCTCGAACGATTCGAAGTGGATGTCGCTCGCACGTTGACGAACCGCCTGAAACAGCACCGAATTGACCAGGCGAATGATCGGAGCTTCATCGGTGGCATCCAGCAAGTCTTGCGGCTCATCGAGTTCATGTGCGAGCTGGTCGAGACTCTGATTGGCCGCAATGTCTTCCATCACCTGTTCCGCGCCGGCCGGGTTGGCGATTTCGTCATAGGCTCGGTTCAAACAGGCAAGCAGCACGACGCTGGTGGTTAAGACCGGTTTGATCGGCTTGCCCAACAGTAATCGAAGGTCGTCCAGCGCGACGGTTTCCAGCGGATCAGTCGACGCGGTCAGAATGACTCCCTCTTCATATCGAAGCGGCAAGACACGGTATCGTCGACAAAATGCGATGGGGACCTTCTTGATCAACTCATGATCGACGTGCGTGGTGTCGAGATGCGGCATCCACGGCATTTCGAATTGCTGGGCCAGCGCCTCCAGCAATTGCTCTTCGCGCAGTACGCGCAAATGCAGCAGGACCTCACCCAGCAGGCCGCCTTTCTCTTGCTGGTAGCTCAAGGCCTCCGCGAGTTTTGAGTCCAAGAGGTTGAACTTTTCCTCTAGGATGCGACCCAGCAGAGGACGGCGAACATTAGGATTGGACTGATCGTTGTCGAGTCGTTCGGACAAGTTGGCCTGACCTCTCGTGAATAAAGCGTAGCGTTACCATAGGCCGCTTCTTCAATACACTCTTGTCTTCGCCGTAAAGATACTCTCCCTTCAGACGGCCTGGCAAGGACACCTCGATTCTTAATCGTGAGATTGACCCGTCGTCGATGTCCGCCTACAGTCGGTTTCAGCCGATACATTCCGCCCCGGAAGGTCGATCCGCCATCGCGGCAGGCGAGCGCGTTGGACTGGTCGTGCATGTCCAGAAAAGCTCAGTTCGGGATGAGGAGATCAGTGTGGACGGAGAATCCTGAACGGGGATGCCACCTTCTCGGTCAGCGAAGCTCGTATGTGATGGTTGAGCGTTGGTTGTTCCGTAGGACATCAAGCTTGACGATCTGCTCATTCTTCAGTTGTTGCAGGAGATTCAACATGGTGCTGGGATCCCGAATATCGACTCCATTGACACGTTGCAGCACATCCCCCGTCTGGACCCCTATTTTTTCGTAGAAACTGGTCGGGGCGATGTAGTCCATACGAAACCCGCTGGTGGCTCCATTGACCATATGTGGTACGGCTCTGGCCTGAGATAAGAGTTTCGGCAGGTCGTTCATGGCCTGTTCTACTTCACGGCGGTCGATCACCTTTCGTAGAGGAACACCGGTTGGCGGTGTTTGGACGGCAGAAGGCACAGTACCGGAAGAACCTCCGGGGACCGGCGGGGTGTCCGCCTGCGCCAGCTCCAAGAGTTCCTCCACATTGCCTTGGCGAACCAAGATTCCGTTCCGCCGAATCTCGCTCACTTCCCCGAGATCGAGCACCTGGTCATGGATCCGATACAACATTTGTTGTTTGGAGGCCAGTTCTTCGACGATCGCAAAGACGCCGCGCTGTTCGCCGAATACGATACCGATCAAGCGCAACCTGGCGGCGAGACCCAGTGACGCTCGAACCGGAGCGCCGCCGGGACCTCGTCCGTCGGAGCTTTTGAGCCCACCCTGCGGTGCGGCAGGGAGTGCGAAGAGGCCGCTGGAACGCACATCCTCTGCCGCCTGGGTCGGCGAATAGGCGAGTAACCGTGATCCAGGCGATCCATTGTCGTTCGCTCCAACTGAATGTGTAGGGATCACATACAACGCCTCGGCAACAAAGGCATTGATGGAGTGGGCAATCAGCATGCCGCTCCCGAGCAAACAGAGAAAGAGACCGATTCGGCGCACCCGTTGAGGAGGAATTGTTGCCACGAGGATCTTGCTTCGGTTTATTCCTGTTGAGCATAGTACCTGGTCGATATCTTTTGTGGCAAGAACCCTGTGTCAATTGTGATTACACAATCATTGGACAAAGTCCCTGAAGCCGGTAATAATTCCCTCTCAAAATTGGAAGGGAGGCGTGACTTGTGAAGAAAGCGCTGATCACCGGAATCACCGGCCAGGATGGCTCCTATCTGTCGGAATTCTTGCTTGGACGAGGCTACGAGGTCTACGGCATCATCCGCCGATCCAGCTCCTTCAATACGGGACGGATCGATCCCATCTATGAAGATCCGCATGTGCCGCATCGGCGTCTGCACTTGGTCTACGGGGATCTCAACGACGCCAGTTCCCTGAACCGGATCTTGCGCACGGTCCAGCCCGATGAAATCTATAACCTCGGGGCCCAAAGCCACGTGCGAGTCAGTTTTGATATTCCCGAATACACGGGCGAAATCACCGGGCTCGGCACCATCCGCCTGCTCGAGGCCATCCGGGAATCGGGGCTCAAACCGAAGTTCTATCAAGCTTCGTCCAGCGAGATGTTCGGCAAGGTGCTGGAAGTGCCGCAGAAGGAAACGACGCCCTTCTATCCCCGAAGTCCGTACGGAGCCGCCAAGGTCTATTCCTATTGGATCACGGTGAATTATCGGGAGGCGTACAATCTCTTTGCCTGTAATGGGATTCTGTTCAATCATGAGTCGCCGCGGCGGGGGGAAACATTTGTGACCAGGAAAATCACCAAGGCGGCCGCGCGGATCAAGCTGGGCATTCAACAAGATTTGTTCCTGGGCAACCTGGAGGCCAAGCGCGACTGGGGCTACGCCGGCGACTATGTGGCAGCCATGTGGATGATGTTGCAGGCTCAGACGCCCGATGACTACGTCATTGCCACGGGGGAGACGCATACCGTCAAGGAGATGCTGGAACTGGCCTTTGACCGGCTGCAGCTGGACTGGAAAAAGCATGTGAAGATCGATGCGAAGTACTACCGGCCGACGGAAGTCGATCTGCTCATCGGGGATGCCAGCAAGGCGCAGCGTCAACTCGGCTGGCAGCCCAAGGTGCGGTTCGAGGAATTGGTGGCCATGATGGTCGACGCCGATCTGGCGGCAGAAAAAGAACGGCTTGAGGGGACGCAGAAGAAAGGTTGAGGTTGAGGCTGAGGGTGGGCGCAGATACTTGACCCAAGATATATCATCCCTTACCGTAACCGTACCCTGAGTGCTTCTCCACGGTGGAAGAGTGTTTAGTTCGTTCGAGGACATGCCGGTTTGGCAGAAGGGGATGGAGCTTGCCAAAGAGGTGTTCTTGCTCACGGAGGGACTTCCAAGGAAAGAAGATTATGGGTTAACCTCACAGATTAGAAGGTCCGCCCTTTCGGTCTCGGGCAATCTTGCTGAAGGGTTCGGACGTCAACATACCAAGGATAAGCTGAATTTTTATTACGAATCCAGGGGTTCGCTGGCCGAAACCAAGAATCATCTGATCTATGGAAGACACGTAGGATACCTCAAGCTGAATGAGTCAGACCATGCCATGTGTCTTGTCGGGGAGATTTGGCAGGAACTCAACGCGCTGATACGCTCTCTTCGCCGGGCTACTCAACCTTAACCTTAGCCTAGGTCTTCTTTATGTCATCTTTCTGGTCCGATAAGCGTGTTGTCGTGACGGGGGGAGCCGGGTTTCTCGGTTCATTCGTCGTGGACCAGTTGGCCGTGAAAGGGTGTCGGCAGATCATCGTTCCCCGGAGTAAGGACTACGATTTGGTACAGATGGATGCCGTGCAGCAACTATACAGCGACGCAAAACCCGATGTGGTGATCCATCTCGCGGCACGTGTCGGCGGGATCGGTGCCAATCAAGCCAATCCCGGACGGTTTTTCTACGACAACCTCATGATGGGCACCCAGTTGATCGAAGTAGGCCGCCAACGGGGAGTGAACAAATTTGTGGCGATCGGGACCATCTGTGCCTACCCCAAGTTCGCTCCGATTCCTTTTAAGGAAGACGATATTTGGAATGGGTATCCCGAGGAAACCAATGCCCCGTACGGGTTGGCGAAGAAAATGATGTTGGTCCAGTCGCAAGCCTACCGTCAGCAGTATGGATTCAATTCCATCGTGCTCTTTCCCGTGAACCTCTACGGCCCGCGCGATAACTTCGACTTGGAGACCTCCCATGTGATCCCGGCTCTGATTCGGAAATGCGTGGCGGCTAAGGAAACGGGACAGGCATCGATTACGCTCTGGGGAGATGGGTCGCCGAGCCGGGAATTTTTATATGTCGAGGATGCGGCCGAGGGGATTCTGTTGGCGGCCGAACAGTACGAGGGGAGTCTTCCGGTCAACCTGGGGACGGGTGAAGAGATCTCGATACGCAATCTTGCCCAATCAATCGCAGTGGAAGTTGGTTTCACCGGTCAAATCCAGTGGGACATCACGAAGCCGAACGGCCAGCCGCGTCGGTGCCTGGATGTCAGTCGGGCCAAGCAGCTCTTCGGATTTCAAGCCCGACATCGCTTACGCGACGGACTGAAAAAAACCGTTCAGTGGTTTCACGCCAACAGTCAGACGATACGGGAAGTGCATTTTTAGATCGCTCGCCAGGTCTGTTCATTCCACCGGAACTCGCAAGGATGGGCTCACCTTCGCCTTAGTCTCGAGTGCGGCTCATCCTCGTCGGAAGCGTAAATTATTGAACCAAACTCTAAGTAAGCTACAATGGGAGCACTGCCTGGTTGTTTCGTCTTGCACTGTGAGGTGTTGAGTGAAGCGTCTCGATATCATCGCCGGAGCACGGCCCAATTTCATGAAGATCGCGCCGATCATTGAGGCCCTCAACAGGGCGGAGGAGCGTGGTGGTGGCCTGCGGTACCGATTGATTCATACGGGCCAGCATTATGACCGGGCCATGTCCGGCAGTTTTTTTGAAGAGCTCGGGATTCCTGATCCGGACATCAACCTCGAAGTGGGGTCCGGCACCCAGGCCGAGCAAACCGCCGGTATCATGGTTGGGTATGAAAGAGTTCTCTTGAAGGAAAGGAGCGACCTCTGTCTTGTCGTGGGGGACGTGACGTCTACGATGGCCTGTTCCATCGCGGCGCGAAAACTGGGTGTGTCGGTGGGTCATGTGGAAGGCGGCATACGATCCGGTGACTGGACGATGCCGGAGGAAATCAATCGTGTGGTGACCGATTCCATCACCAACTGGTTTTTCACCACGAGCGAGACGGCCAACGAGAATCTGCGCCGTGCCGGCGTGACCGACGACCGGATCTTTTTCGTGGGCAACACCATGATCGACACGTTGCTCAAGAACGCGCCGCGCCTGCGACCTCCGGCCTGTTGGCAGGGACTGAAGCTTGAGCCGCAGAAATATTTTGTAGTGACCCTGCACCGGCCGGCGAACGTTGACGGAGAACAGCAACTGCTCAGACTTTTGCGGGCCATTGCGGATGGGACACAAGGTTTGCCCGTTATGTTTCCTGTCCATCCCAGGACGGCCAAGAATCTGCGAGAGACGGGGAGTAACCTTCCCTCCATGCATTATGTTGACCCACTGGGCTACCTGGAATTCAATTATCTCGTGAAACATGCCAAAGGCGTGATTACCGATTCAGGCGGGATTACCGAGGAGACGACGGTTCTTGGAGTGCCGTGCCTCACTCTTCGCGACAACACCGAACGACCTGAAACTATTACGGTCGGTACAAACGAACTAATCGGAACCGACCCCAATAAACTTCCACCAGCACTTGCGCGATTGATGGCAGGGCAGTGGAAGAAAGGCGCGATCCCGCCGCTGTGGGATGGAAAGGCGGCTGAGCGGATTGTCGAACATTTGGAACGGGTGCTGAACGATAGGTAACTCGTGGCTGATCCACGCATAGCCACATCCGTCCAGTCGTGGCTAATCGGTGATCGAGCAATCAATCTACAAGGTACAGCCAGAAATAACTCCTGCGTTTCGATCTGTCCCAGTTGGTACGCCTCTGTACTATCGGCCTCCGTTCATTGAAGACGACATTCCCCAGTCGATTCGACAACTCGCTGATTCATCACAAGATTGAAATCCCTCGCTCTGGACCATGTTTAACTGTCACAAAAATGGTTTTCAGTTGTCGCAAGCTTGCAGAACCAATACCATCACAGTAGCCTTCATAACTATCACGGCATGAATTGAGTTGTCCGAGCGCCGAGTAATCACAGACCGAATGATTTCCACTAATAAGTAATTAATCATGGTATCCGCTTCGCGGGGCCATCTCAACACGACCCCAAAAACTACAATCCTACTCATCATCACGTAATGTTGTTATAGCATCGTCCAACTCTTTCTATGCCTACAAGTTGGAGAGGAAGTTTACACCGTATGTCAACAGGCCGTAGACATGTGCTTGTTCGGGTTTTGAGCGGGGGGAGCGCGCTATCAATCGTTGATCAGGGAATCTGTTCCTTGTCTACGTTTATAACGACAGTTTTAATGGCAAGGACGCTCACTCCTTATGATTTTGGCGTGTATAGTCTGCTTTTTGCGACCATGTTGGTTGTCAATGGCTTTTCAAATGCTTTGGTCTCAGACCCTGTTAAAGTGTTCGGCGTCCATGAAAGCGCTGATACTCTCAACGAGTATTTCGCATGCCAGGTGATATATCGATTTATCCTCGGTCTTTTTGCTGCGACTGCTGGTTTCATCGCTGTTGGTATTGTTCAAGATGCTGGTTTCCATAATGCGCTGGCATTCGCGATTTGCGTATTTGCGGTACAGTTTCAGGAACTCGTTCGAGTTTTTAACGCTACTCGTTTTAGGTGGCGCTGGGTTTTGGCTAGTGATGTCGCAAATCACGTGACAAGACTCTTGCTTCTGTTGCTGCTGGCCAATGCACATTTATTGGAGGTGGACACGGGCTTGTATGCAATTGCAGCTGGCGGCGTTGTGGGATCGTTAGTTAGCACTCTGGGAGGAGCTACTATTAAAAGACCGAGCTTCCACAGAGTTGAGGCTGAGCTATGGAGAAATTGGGCTTATGGTAAATGGTTATTGATCGAGAGTGTTGTATTTGTCGCATCCTCACAAGCGTATTTGTATCTGATCGCCCTATGGGTTGATGTCGAATCAGTCGGTGCCTTTAGCGCAGCGCAGACATTGGTCGGAAGTCTAAATGTATTGCTAATCGGAATAACATCCTACTCGATACCTGTCGCCCGACGATCCCTAATTCACGACGGTTACAAGGCTTGGCGACAATGGCTTAGTAAGGTTGGACTCGCGGCCACGGGATTGGCAGCGATTGCTTGTGTGATTCTTTCCATTGGAGCACGACCATTACTTGGCTATGTTTTTGCTTTAGGTTATGCACAATATGCGTATTTAGTGCCTATGCTAGGTCTAGTCATGGTATTGACGGTTGTGAACAGCATGTTGAGCATTGCGTTTCGCACCGCAGAAATGCCGCAAGTGGGGTTCTTTGCGAAATCGGTTTCGGCTGTCATCACAGGGGTCATTGCCTACCCACTCATTCAATTGTGGGGGGTGGCTGGTGCGGCCACGGGATTGATAATCACACAACTATGTTGGCTAGCTGTGTACAGTTTTCATCTTTTTCTCAGGAAAACGATAAACGAACAACGCATCGATCATATTAAAGCTGCGCTACGGTCGTCGGCCTCGACTGAAGGGTGCAGAGCAGCGAAGATCGACGACGATGGGCAAGTACCATCCTTGCCGGGTCACTTGGTGAAGCAGCAATAAGAGTAACTACGACAAGAACGTTTCTCTTGATGGCCTAATAAATTAAGTATGGGTTTCTTTCCACCACGAGCCCGTTGCTGAGAAGTATGCGAACTGTCGTGATAATAGCTGTGATTGCTCTTGCGCTTGAGTTTCAAGACGCAATCGCCCAAGAGAACCTGTTAGTTAATGGGACCTTCGAAGCGGAACCTTCGAGAAATGATGTGGTGCAGGGATGGTACATAAACGCATGGCCCGAGACGATGCGTAAGAATGTATTGGTGGAATCAGTCCAAGCACCTGCTCCCCATAGCGGGAGCGCACAGGCTGTAACAGTCAAACGTTTAGAGGAAAAAGGAGGAGTGATATTCGCCCAGCCTGTAAGTTTTGGTGCCGGAAAAGTGTATGAAGCATCAATTTCCGTTTACTCATCAAGTGGTGCATATGTTCAATTAGTCTTGCGGGAAAAGAAACCGCCGTATCGCGAAGGAGCTGTCGACTATAAGCAATTACGGGGAGGATGGGAAGATATTCGCATTCGAGGAGGCTTTGATGAGGATATTGCAGGTGTGGTTGGGTTGAGAATCTTGAGTGAATCGTCAATCATCATAGATGATGCGCGGCTCAAAGATATTACGCGCGACGTTCTGAATAATGGTCTAGATGCTGCTGAGCGAAAAGGAAACATTTCTAGAAGGTTCTTTGGCATGCACATTAATAAGCTAGGAACACATCTTTCCTGGCCATCCACTGGCTTTGGTGTGCTTAGATTGTGGGATACCGGTACAAACTGGGCTGATCTTGAACCGGAAAGAGGAGTGATTAGAAGTTCAGACTGGTCGAAGCGCCGGAGCCCAGTCAGTCGGTTACAGTTCTATTTGGACCATGTGGCCAAGCAGGATAGAGACTGTGAGGTGATGCTTACTCTCGCCGTTACGCCGATGTGGGCTTCAAGGCGATCCAGCCATCCTTACTATAAAGGTACTGCAAATCCACCTACTCTTATGGACGATTGGAGGATGTATGTAGGGGAGTTGGGGCAGAGGCTTCGTGGAAGGGTCAGATATTGGGAAATCTGGAATGAGAGCGACCAAGCCCACCAATTCAATGGCACTGTCGAAGAATTACTGGCAATGACGAAGACGGCCGCCGAAGAACTAAAGAGGTCGGATCCTGAGAATTTGGTTTCATCACCTAATATCACGGCCTATGGTCTAGGACTATTGGACCGATTTCTTGATCTAGGTGGTGGAGCATTTGTCGATTATGTATCGTGGCACTACTACCCCACTACTGTTCCAGAAAATAGCTTGCCTTTGATCGTGGCACTCCGTGACGTTCTGAAACGACACTCTCTAGACGATGTGCCTGTTTTAAACACAGAAGGTCGTGTGCGTCTTTCTCATTCTAAGGAGAAAGCACTTCTTTCAGACGATCAAGCAATTCAGTTAGTGATGAGAAGCTATCTTGTCCAGCTGGCCCTCGGAATCGATGGATTCATCTGGTATGTCTGGGACGACGATACAGAACAGACTGTAAGACTGTGGCAACCAGGAGTCCGTCGTTACGAAGCACTGAGTCCGGCGGGTTTAGCTCTTAAGACTTTGAGTGGTTGGCTTGTCGGGAAAAAAGTCCAAAGCGTATCAGTCAGTTGGCAAGCTCATGATGACCAAGTGTGGCGCTTGGAATTAGTAACACCAAAAGGCGAGCACAAAGTTGTGCTATGGCGAACAAACGAGAAGCCTCTCGATATGGAAACAAGATTTGAGGAATGGGTGAATATGTTGACATCGGAGGGAAATGAGAGAACGTTTCCTACGAATCAGACACCAAAGACATCTGGGCCGATCTTATTGCATTAGCTGCCACAATCAATCAACGTTTTCTAACTAAGAAGGACAGTGATGTTTCAGGCGCGTACTCACCAATCGTTAACTTTCTTAGAGTCTGTCCTGTGAATAATTACCTGCAGGGACAAGCAGATCGGTTATCAGGATGCGAAAACCTCCCAACCGACAATACGGGCGGCATAGGGCACTGTAGAAATCGGCTGCAGGTACAATCAGTTGCTTTTGTATTGGTCCTAGCCTGCCTATCGATATCGATGCTTCAACTTCCTGTTGTTCGAAATGCGATCTACGCGTGTCCTTTTCTCATTTTTGTTTTATGGCTTCTTGATGGTGGGAGGATGCCGAGCGTACCGCAATTGATTATGACTGCTCCATTCATTTGGTTGTTGGTTTTATTTGTCTTCTACATTCCTGTGTCAGGACTTTTTGCGTGGAAATGGACTTTCTTTGTTTGTGTCTACACGTCAATCTTTCTATTGGTGGACTTCTCCAAATCTGACATAAACCTGCTGTATCTCAATGTGGTCTTTATGAGTCTGCTTGCTTATTCCTGGTTTACTGGAAATGCTCTTTCCATAGATACCCAGGTGCTGGAAAAAGGACTGATCGATTCTCGAGTGGTGACGGAAAGCCCATTCGCCTTCCCCTTAGGACTCTTTGCATGTTTCTGGATACTGAAGGGGCGTTATTTGTTAGGTTTCATCAATTTTATTCTTACAATCTTGGCGTTTAAGCGCATCGTGCTGTTTGCAATGGCGGCATTCGCCATTACGTTGCTCATGCCTAAGAGAGTTAGGAGTGGTGGAGTCTATGCCCTCTGTGGAGTGTTCGTCGCGACACTAGTCATTCTGTTAGGTATTGAATTCGCTTATGGGCGGTTTGATGAGTTGCTAACAGCTACGACTGGCAGATCAGCAAACGCGCTTTCTATGGGACGACAAGAGCTCTGGAAAGAGGTCTTGGGGCGAGTCAAATTTGATTATACTGATTTTGCAGTGGCGGGTGTCGGTATGGATGAGGTTATCGGAGGGCATATTGCCAAGGCCGTGTGGACTCCCTTTCACAATGACCTTCTAGCAATATGGTTAAGTTACGGTGCGATCGCAATGATTGTATTTGTAGGATTGGTTCTCGCCCCGAGGGAGCCCTCGGCACGGGCATTGGCAACATTTATGCTGACAATCTTTTTAACTGACAACACGCTGATATATCAACATGTCATGATTCCATACCTCTTTATGCTTTCTTCGGTCATTCAGGAACGACATTAGCAATGTGGATCACTATGGATGGTGTACGGCTCCCCACTTGTCAATCGGATATTAATTCAGTAGAGGCTGAATGCCAAGATTGGGCAATGATTTTTTAGAAGATGCGCGAACCAAGGCGGGCTTGCTAAGCGAAACGCGATGATCGACCAAACACATCCCTTATCCATCGGGCGCCAATGCCAGCTACTGCAGCTTGTCCGGTCAACGGCGTACTACGGCTTGAGACCCGTTCTCAATACGACGTAGCATGGAGGATTGCCCTAGGTCTTGCCCATAAGGAAGTTAGGAAGTCATGCCAAAGGTAACAATCATTCAGCGAATCGTTCCCCATTACAGAGTCTCCTTCTTTAGGCTTCTCCAGCGATACCTTACCGACCATGGCATCGACTTTCAACTTGTCTACGGACAAGAGTATCCGGGGACAGTTCCTGAGAGTGTTGTTATTGATGCTCCATGGGTGGTCCGAATTACTAATCGGTATGTTCAAGGTCCTGGAGGGATGTTCGTGTGGCAACCTGTGTGGAGTCATTTGAAAGATTCAAATCTCGTTATAGTTGAGCAGGCTAGCGCATATCTCTTTAACTACATCTTGCAGCTCGGGAGAAGAATGGGAATTCGGAAAGTGGCTTTTTGGGGACAAGGAATCAACGTCAGAGCAAAAAACCCACGTAGCATTCCGGAACAGTTAAAGTCCTTGCTCTTGAACCACGTTGACTGGTGGTTTGCATATACCACACACACTTTCAATATTGTGAAGGCCAATGGCTTTCCAACTGATCGAATCACTGTGGTCCAGAATGCTATAGACAATGACCAGTTTCGGGGGGCCATCGAATCTGTCACTGCCAATGATGTACACGAGCTAAAGACATTATTGGGAATCGACTCTGGCCCGGTCGGCTTGTATTGTGGCGCCTTCATTCCGCCAAAAAGAATCGACTTCCTTCTGGAAGCAGTAAGTCTTCTGAAGCAGCGATTTCCTGGTTTACATGTAATTCTTATTGGTAGTGGCCCGGAAGAAGAGAAAGGGCACCGAGCGGCTTCACGGTATCCTTGGATTCATTATGTGGGAGCCAAGTTCGATGCGGAACGTGCCGTATATTTCAAAGCGAGCGATGTGCTCCTTCAGCCTGGCACCGTAGGTCTTGTCAGTGTAGACAGCTTTGTCGCGGGTGTGCCGCTGTATACGACGAACCTTGAATCGCATGGTCCGGAAATTACATTCATTCAAAACAAAGTTAATGGATGGATCACTGAGAATAATCTAATGGCGTATGTGGATTCAGTGAGTGAGTATTTCCAATCAAGGGAGCGGCAAGAAGCTCTTAAAAATGGCTGTCAGGCAAGCGCAGTATTATACACGTTGGACAGTATGGCTAACAGATTTTCTGAAGGCATAGTCCGGTGTTTGTCTAGAACATGAACCGTGAATGGAGCTTGCGATCCACGACCAATATGACTGCTTCTATGCGGAAGAGCTCACAAGAGGACGTGCCTAATACCACTGTTCGCAATCGGCTGAGGCAGTTGGACGTGAGATGCCGGATCCCCCCTACTGATGTTTGTAATGGGTCAGAGCAGAAGAGGGTGCAGTCATGGTGTCAGTCTCACTCTTTGGTGCACTGGGTGAGGGCTCGCTTCTGTCGCGAAAAAATAGCGTATGTTTCTATTGCACAGGTGATGCTCAATTCAGAATCAGTTGGCTGAGCATTCTTGATTCATTTGTCTGCGGAGTGCTGATGGGCACAGTCAATAGCAGGGGGAACGGTCCAGAGATTGCCTATCTCTGTGACGGTGTGAATGGTATCGTGACACAAATGAGATGGGACCCGACAGCGCCGGTGTTGTGGAGCTGCTGAGCAATGAAGAAGAGTGAGCCCGCCTGCGAGGAGGATGCCGCGTATCCGCAGAACGATACACGCTTGAAGATATGGTGTAGCGGTTTGCCGAAGGAATCGCAAACTGTTTGCAGACACCACGTTGCGATGGACGCTTTGATGGCTCAGCGCATGCGCGTCGTCATCCGTAGCGCCAGCCCGCATGGCGACGTAAGGGTGCCGTCATAGCAACAGTATTCGGGTTGTTATGTGGATGCGATCATAAGACCGCAGTGTATATCGCTGGACGATTGGCACTCACATGAAGATCCTTCAGGTTCACAACTTTTACCGGACGCGTGGAGGAGAATGCGGTGTCGTGGAAGCGGAGAAGCGTCTGCTAGAGAGCCATGGCCATGCGGTCGTTCAGTTCGTGGCGGACAGTAATACGCTTGATGAAATGACGCTTTTCAAGAAGACATCAGCATTCTTACAGATTCCATACAACTTCCAGATTGCTAAACGACTGGAACACCACGTTTCCGACCATAAGCCGGATCTTGCACATGTTCACAATGTGTTTCCGATGCTTTCACCATCGGTCTACGTCGTTCTCAAACGCTATTCTATCCCAGTAGTACAGACCATCCACAACTACCGTTTTCTCTGTCCGAACGGCCTGTTCTACGTGAATGGCAAGATTTGCGAGGCGTGTCAGGAAAAGAGTTATTGGGAGGCAGTCAGGAACCGCTGCATGCATGGGAGTAAAGCGACGAGTTCGCTCTATGCAGCGGCGATTGCATGGGGGTGGCGAAGCGGAACCTTTCACTCTTGCATCGATCGGTACATCGCGCTCAACGCATTTGCTGCGGAGAAACTCGTGTCGACTGGAATACCAGGGGAGAAGATACGGGTCTGTGGTAATTTTGTGAGTGATTTCGCCGAAGGCCCGGCAACTAAGCAGCGGTATGGGCTGTACCTTGGCAGGTTGAGTTCTGAAAAAGGTCTGGCCACGCTTCTTGCAGCTGCCCGCTCGGTTCCGGAATTGCCTCTTAAGATTGCAGGGGCTGGGCCGCTCGAGGTCGATTTGCGCAGTGCAGTTGGCGAACTTGGGATGAACTACGTCGAGTTCGTCGGTCATGTGGCGGGGGAGACAAAGCGACGTCTTATCGCCGAGGCGCTGTGCACGGTCATACCCTCGGAGTGTTATGAAAACTTCCCTCTTTCGGTAGCAGAGTCGTTGGCTCTGGGTACGCCGGTTATTGCCAGTCGCATAGGCGGGTTGCCAGATCTTATCGAGCACGGTCGCACGGGTTTGCTTTTTCCAGCAGGTGATGCAGAGGCGCTGACCGAATGTCTCCGTCGGATTGGTAACAAGGAAGCAGACACTTGCAACATGGCCGCGAACGCGCTTGTTTCGGCGCGGGAACGGTTTTCTCCACAACGCCATCTTGACCAACTTTTGGAAATCTACAGCGACGCAATTAGAAATGCCCAAAAGGCTCCAAACATGCAAGGGCAATGCGTACGGCTTTGAAGCACGGCCGTTTACTGTGAGTCGCAGATGTTACGTGTGGAGTTATGATGGTGGTTGATTGAAAACGATGATGCGGCGGAAAGGTGGTTCTTCGAAAAATAACCCATGAGAATGGTTAACGCTAACGGAAACGGAGCCGTCGGTGTGCTCGATAAGATTGGCCAGCGTACCGGGGGGCTAATTTTGGATTGCTTCATTGATGCAATCCTGTGGGAAGAAGCAATCGATACCCTTCTGCAATGGAGTAGAGAAAGACAATCGCGTTATGTCTCCATCTGCAATGTCCATTCGGTGGTAACGGCAAAGCAGAACCCTGCCTTCCGCCGGGTCATCAACGAGGGGGATATGGCTACGCCGGATGGTATGCCGCTTGTGTGGGTGCTGCGCAGTATAGGGTTTCAATGGCAGGAACGTATTAACGGCCCAGATCTCATGTGGCGTCTGTGCGGGCAGGCAGCGGAGAAGGGACTATCGATATTTCTTTATGGAAGCACATCAGAAACGCTGGAACGACTGACCAATACCTTGAGGATCGCGTTTCCACAGCTGACCATTGCCGGAGTTCATTCACCTCCTTTCAGGCTCCTTTCGGATGAAGAGGAGCAGGAGATGACTGATCGCCTCAACAGTTCAGGTGCCCATATCGTGTTCGTAGGTCTGGGTTGTCCGAAGCAAGAATTTTGGATGGCGGCGCATCGGGGAAAGGTTCGGGCGGTGATGATCGGAGTTGGAGCGGCATTTGATTACCATGCAGGCACGGTGAAGAGGGCGCCACTTTGGATGCAACAGTCAGGACTTGAGTGGCTGTTCCGATTGGTGTGTGAGCCAAAGCGGCTTTGGAAGCGGTACCTGGTGACAAATTCATTGTTCCTAACTTACCTTGGGTTCGAATTGTTCGGGGCGAAGCGAAATGCTTCGAGTAAGTGTTAGCGTTCCAAGTCTATGTGGGGTTTTGATGCCAGCAAGCAGAGATTGTACTCGAAACTCTGTATGATGTGCTTGAGCTGACTTTCTTCCTGACGTGTCAGTGTCCCCCGCCTTTGACAATAACCAAAATCCCGCGCCAGATGATCCAGAGATCCAACATCAGTAGGCCTAATGAAGACCGGCTCATGTATTGGTCCACATACTCATATTCGTAAATTGGTTTGCCCATCTCGGGTGTGCCTTTATTAACATGCCCCAATCCCAACATGCCCCCTCGCAGGAGGAAGCGTGTAATATTGCCCTGCGCACGATCCCGCTCATAATGCAACACCGATAGAGGGCGTGGACCGACAATGCTCATGTCACCTATGAGGACGCTATAAAACTGGGGTAACTCATCCAGGTAGAATTTCTTTACAAACCGACCGACATACGTTCGGCTATCTGGTGTCCATTCCGCTGAATAGGCAAGCCAGTCGTGTCGCTTGGCTCCTTCAGGATCAATGTATTTTACTTTGATAAGACGGAGTTTGTATTTCGGTATAATTTGACCTGCACTCACGGCGTTGTAATAAAAAAACATCGGGCCAGCATTTTCAGGAATCAGCCATCCCTCGATGACATATGCGATCTTAAGTAGTAACAGAATAGGGGCCGACACCAAGACCATGATTGCCGCAACTACCCTGTCAAAGGCCACTTTGATGAATCGTGGTGATAACGGCTCAGTCATCTCAAACAAATGACGATACTTCTGTCTAATTCCATCAGTAGGTGGCTGATAAGGAAAAGCTTCCTTCGGTTCCAGCTTTTTCTTTATGTCGATTGTTTGTTCTGCAATTGCCATGGACACGATTGTGTGGCAAGGCGAAAAAACTGTCCAAAGAAATCTAAATATGAAATCTCAACTTGATGCGGATTCGTATTCATATGAGGACATGGGGACATCGGCAAGGCAGCACTCAAGGTTTTACGTTCTTCGCACTCAGGTAGGTGTAGGGTTTTGTTCGCATGGCTCATCTAGGTCGTGAAGAGTTGCATTCGAATTGGAACTCAAGAGCTATATTAAGCCCAAGCGCAGTAGGTAGTTTTTTCCGCTCTCACATGGATTTACATAATTGAACACCGTCGAAGGAGCGTGCACACAGTCGTCACCTTAATACTCTCTAACCTTGCTTAGTTTTCAACAGCATTCATCAGTCGGTAAATGGTCCGAGATTTGCTGTGCAGTGCCACACGATCTGTGTCCCTCATGTACCAACCTCTGGAAGGAGCGGTGTTATGCGGATGATTAAGAAGTTGTTTGGAAAGAGATTTGCTCTGCCGGCGATCGTGCTGTGTACACTGGGGCTCCCATTAAACGTAGCCCAAGCGGCGCTGGTGACTTATTCGTTCACGGGAGGAGTCAGCAACATCAGCGGAACCTTGCTCTCACCGTCGATGAACCTGACTTCTCCGGTATCCGGATCATTTCAGTTCGACAATGCCACGAGCGGATCAGGAGGAGCGTATCCGGCCGTCACGGCCTTTACTGTGACGATCGGAGGCTATACCTCCACCTTCGCACCGGGGGCCAATGCTGTGACGGTCTCGATGAACACCAGTCTGGGTGGTGGGATGTTTGGAGATCGTTGGAAGCTGGAGTCTGCCGCCACCGGCTCTCAAGTCAATGGCTTCGCGCCATCGAGCTTCGATCTGCGTTTGGATCGTGAAGGCGGAGGGTTGTTCTCCAACACCAACCTGCAGAATCCGCCCAGCTTAGACGCGTTGACCGCGACTAGGTGGAGACTGGTGTTTGAAGATTCTGATGGAAATTTAGTCAATGTGCGTGGGGCGTTGAATAGCCTGACTGCGGTGCCCTTGCCGGCGGCGGTGCTTCTGTTCGGAGCCGGACTTATTTCATTGGTCGGTCTGGGTGCGGGAGGTTTGAGAAACCTCGGCGGATCTAAGGCTTAGGAAGTCTGCCCGACGACTGGGCCTGATACCAGGAGGTGCGGTATCGGGCCCGTTCTTTCTTCGAAATCAATCGACAGGTCACAGGTTGCCATAGATAATCAAGCTTCGCCCCGCTCTTCCGGACCTTTTTAGTTCGCTTGACTCATTCCTAATCATCGTTTGAATGACGCTGTCTTATGACTAGCAATCGCTATCTTCTCTTCACCTCCATCCTGATCGTAGCGCTAGTGGGCTACATGTACGCAGAGAGCCTTGCCTATTTGTCCAGCCGATGGGTGGGCACAGAAGACTACAGCCACGGAATCTTTGTGCCGTTCATTAGCGGATATCTTATCTGGCAACAGCGGCAACGCCTCAGCCAGGTTACGAGGGAAAAATCCTGGCTAGGGCTTATCGTTATTGCGGTAGGACTTGTCCTCTACGTAGTCGGGGAATTGTCCACACTGTTCGTCGTCCTTCATGTCTCCTTGTGGATCGTCATCGTTGGGTTGGCCATCACGCTGCTCGGTATTCATGGAGCCAAGGCCATCGCGTTTCCTCTTGGGTACCTGCTCACGGCTATTCCTCTCCCGATGTTCTTCTACGCAAATCTGTCGAGCCAGCTTCAGCTGTGGTCATCTTCTCTCGGTGTTGGCTGCTTGCAGCTCGTCGGAGTGATGGCCTTTCGAGAAGGCAATGTCATCGATCTGGGGCCGGTGCAACTTCAAGTGGTCGAAGCTTGCAGCGGTATTCGCTACCTGCTTCCACTGACTTCTCTCGCGCTGCTCTGCGCCTATCTCTTCAAAGACAAGATGTGGAAGAGAGTGCTTCTGGTTCTTTCATCGGTTCCGATCTCGATCCTGCTCAACGGTTTCCGCATCGGCATGATCGGGGTTTTGGTTGAACTCTACGGGAAGGGAGCCGCCGAAGGCTTTTACCATCTCTTCGAGGGATGGGTGATCTTTATGGTGAGTCTTGGGCTTTTGATCTTGGAAACGGTGCTGCTGGGAAAGGTGAACGCATCAATACCCGAAAGGCCATTTCGAGAACGATTCACCTGGAGAGATCAAAGGGTCGATATCGGCCATGGAGATGGGTCCAAGGTTGTGCCAGGGGCCATTGTAGTTGCTGGTCCAGCCTATCTGTGCAGTGTCGTACTCCTCGTCCCATTCAGTCTGGTCACCGCGGCACTTGCACAGCGCGCAGAAACGCCGCCTCCGCGAGCGACCTTTGTCGATTTTCCGATGCAGATCGATGGCTGGAACGGAGCACCCTTCCCACTGGAACAGCAATACATCGACGCACTTCGGTTCGACGACTACGTTCTTGCGGATTACCGATCAGACCATGAGCAGCCAGTCAATCTCTATGCCGCCTACTACCGATCACAACGGAAGGGCCAATCGGCCCATTCGCCGAAAAGTTGTTTGCCGGGTGGAGGATGGGAGATCGCGTCGTTGACGCAACGAGAACTTCCGATGTCTCAGGAGATGATGCAGCCGCTACGAGTGAATCGGGCGGTCATTCAGAAGGGAGACCAGAAGCAGGTTGTTTTGTATTGGTTCAAACAACGGGATCGCCATCTCACCAATGAATATCTGGTCAAGTGGTACCTGTTGTGGGACGCCTTTTCTCGGCAACGGACGGACGGAGCCCTCGTGCGACTGGCCTCGCTGGTCGGTCCGGGCGAATCCGAATCCACAGTCGACCAACGTCTTCAGAGGTTTGCGGTTGCAGCCGGGCCAGAGTTGACCAAATTCGTGCCCGACTGAGCGTTGGTGAGAATGTTGAGAGACTGTCTATGGTGAACGCGCTGTTCTTTAGTTCCATGACCGCCTTGCTGCTGTGCATGGCGCTGATTCCACTTCTGCGGATTATGGCAGAGCGCTTTCAGATCATGGATCAGCCGGGAGGCCGGAAGGTTCATGAACATCCGGTTCCACGGATCGGCGGACTTGCCTTTGCCGTCGGCGCCTGTGCGTCGATCGCCTGGTGGGGCCCAAAAGAGGCGACCACACTGTCGGTTCTTTTGGGCAGTGTCATCATTGTGGGATTCGGTGTCTGGGACGACCGTGTCGACCTTGGCTACCGAAGCAAGCTCGTTGGACAGTTGCTCGCAGCCTTTGTGGTTGTTTGGGGTGGAGGTATCTGGTTTACCACGCTTCCTTTCTTGCCTGATGTGGAAGTGCCGGCATGGATCGGCATGAGCATCACCGTCGTGTTTCTCGTGGGGGTGTCCAATGCAGTCAATTTGACGGATGGATTGGATGGGTTGGCCGGTGGCCTGTCGTTTCTAACTCTGACGGGGATTGCCTATTTAGCCTATCTTTCCAATGACTCGACGGTCTTGTTGTTGACGGTCCCTTTTCTTGGAGGACTGTTGGGTTTCTTACGGTACAACACATATCCGGCTCGGATTTTCATGGGAGACGGCGGCAGCCAGTTGCTGGGATTCATCATGGGTGTCCTCGCTGTGCTGTTGACGGATTCATCACGCGGTCCCTTCAGTCCGAGCCTCGCGCTCTTCTTATTGGGGTTGCCGTTTCTGGACACGCTCGGCGTGACGGGACAACGGCTGGCGGAAGGCCGTTCTCCGTTCATCGGCGATCGTGCGCACATTCACCACAAGCTGCTTCGCTTTGGGTTCACGCATTATGAAGCCGTCACCGTCATCTACGTGATCCAGGCAGGAATGCTGGGCTTGGCCTACGTTCTGCGGTGGGAATCCGATACCTTGATCCTGCCGCTCTATCTCATGATCGCCGGATCAGTCTTGATGTTGTTCATCGCAGCAGGGCGCGGCCTTCTTCCCAATCTCACTGCACAAGGCCGCCATTTCCTCCCGAATGTGACGATGACAAGACTGATGAATGGCCGCTGGCTGACGGATCTGCCCACGCAGTTTCTCGCCGTGACGGTTCCCTGCTTTCTGATTGCATTGGTATTTGTCCCATCGAACGTGCCGTCGGATGTCGGGTATCTGTCGATCATCATATTCGGCATTGTGTTGCTCGGTCTCTCGTTCTCTCCTCGGGTCGCGCCGTATTTTGTGCGCGGCGGGCTCTATGTCGGGACGACATTTCTGCTGTATGTGTGCGAGGCATCAAGATATCGGTCCATGTCCGCCGTGGCGATGGCCCACAACGTGTTTTTCGTCATGGTTGCCGTCATGGTCTTATTGAGCCTACGGTTCAACGAAGACAACCGTTTTCAAACCACACCGCTCGACTATCTGATGGTGTTCTTGGCCGTGACGTTTCCGCTGCTTCCGGAAGTCAGTGCCGACATAGCACACTTGGGCGTCTTCGCCGCCAAATTGATGGTGCTTTTTTTTTCGTTTGAGCTGCTGTTGCATACCTTTGCAAACCGCGTCAAGCAGCTCGGCCTTGTATCACTCTGGATTCTGTTCGGGCTCGGAATTCGGATTTTGTTGTAGCGAAACAGGTTACGTAATAACCTAGCCCCATGCTTGCCTTATTTCTTCATAAAAAATCAGTGCCGATCTCCGGCACGTGCGTGTTGATCGGTGGCGCGCTTGTGGCGCTCTTCACGGTCACCGCGTGCGGAGGTCCGGAGGAAAGGAAGGCAAAATACTTTGCCCGGGCGAATGAGTACATTGAGGCGGCCAATTACCCCAAAGCACGGGTGGCGTTGAGAAACGTGCTGAAGATCGATCCAAAAGATGCGGAGGCCTACTATCTCTTTGCTCAAGTCGAAGAAAAAGAGAAAAACTGGCGTAACGCCGTTCAACTGTATCAAGAGGCTGTCCGCCTGGTCCCCGATCATACGGCCGCCCTCATCACGCTGGCCAAGTATTATCTTGAAGCGAGACTGACGGATCATGTGGTTGAAGCCGCGGACAAGATCCTGAAAAAAGATCCACATCACCCTCAGGCCTTGGCGTTAAAGATTGCGGCGGAAGCCGTGACGGATGAGGCGATCCCTTCCGCTGTTCCCAAGGCTGAAGCCCTCGCGAAGGAGTTTCCAAATGAACCGGATGTGGCCATTCTTCTCGCGACATTATATGGCCAGCAGCGGCGCTATCGTGACGCGGAGACGACATTGAAGGGCGCACTCGAGACCCATCCAAGGGACCTAGATCTTCTGAACAATTTACATAGGATCCTGACACAGGCCCACAACATGGCCGGTGCCGAGGCAGTCCTGCATCGGATGGTTGAAGCTGAACCGACGTCTTTTGATCATCGGGTGAGACTCGCCCGCTTCTACATTGGGGTAGGGGCGGAGCAGAAGGCGGAAGCTGTATTGCGAGAGACGGTGGCTTTGGACCCAAGCAGTGAGGAGCGCCGGCTACTCCTCGCCGAGTTCTTTGTGAACAAACGGGACGTGGTTTCTGCCGAGCAGGTGCTGCTTGATGCGATGGTGCAAATCCCGCAATCAACCAAAATCCAGCTCGGGTTGAGTGCGCTCTACAGGAAAAGCGGACAGCATGGCAAAGCTCGTGCGCGTTATACCGCATTGGTCGAGGAGTACCTCGACAAGCCCGCCGGTCTGGAAGCCAAGGTCCGATTGGCGGAGATGGATTTTGTGGAGGGGAAACATGCCGATGCCGAGCGCCAGGCGCAGGAGGTGCTGAAAGACAATCCTCGATCATCGGAAGGGTTGATTCTGTCAGGACGGCTGGCGTTGGCCAGAAGAAACGGAAAAGAAGCGGTGCAGGCGTTTCGTACCGTCCTGCACGATCAACCAGAGTTGGCTACCGTGCATTATCTACTCGGTCAGGCCTATCAGCTTACCGGCGATATCAATCTTGCCAAAGATAGTTTTGAGCGGGCCGTGGCGCTCTATCCGGATCAGGTGGATGCGAAGCGATCCTTGGCCGTCCTGGAGAGCAAAAGCGGACGGTATCGGCAGGCCCGTGCCAGACTCGAAGACTTACTGAAACAGCGTCCCGATGATGTCGACGCGGTCGATATGCTGATGACGTTGGATCTGGTGACGAAGAACTGGCAGGGAGCGGAGCAAACTTTGAGGCGCCTCCGCCAGATTGCAAGCAATAGCTATGTCGCCCTGTTGGCTGAGGGACGATTCTATGAAGCCCAGAGCCGTTTGGCCGAGGCGAGTCGAGCCTACGAGCGTGCGGCGACTTTAGCCCCAAATGAACCAGAGCCGCTTCTGTCGCTGGTGAAGGTGGAAGTTGCTCTGGGGCAGATTGCACAGTCCAAGGCTCGGCTGGAGTCTCTGGTTGCGTCTCGCAAGGATCATCCATTCGTGCATGGATTGTTGGGGGAAGTCTTGGCTGTGACCCACGAATACGAAGAGGCGGCTGTCCATTATCGAGAGGCCGTGCGGCTGAATCCAAAGTGGATGGCGCCTTGGCTCAACTGGGCGACGTTGGCATTGTCTCGGAAGCAGTCGGACGTGGCTGTCCAGATTCTACAAGAAGGTCTCAGGGCCAATCCGGATAGCGAGGAATTGCATATGCTCTTGGCCTCCGCGCATTCCGAACAGGGGCAGATCGATCGTGCCATGGCCGCTTATGAGACGACCTTGCGCGTGAATCCTCGAAACCTGCTGGCGGCCAATAATCTGGCGATCTTACTGGTGGATTATAAGGGTGATCCATCGAGCTTGCAGAGGGCCTTCGCGCTCAGCCGGGACTTTGAAAAAGACGCTCCGCATCCCCTCTTTATCGATACGCTGGGATGGGTACGGTTCAAGATGGGACAACCGGAAGAAGCGATTCGATTGTTGAAAGATGCGGTCACCAAATCTCCGGACATGTCCGTGTTGAATTATCATCTTGGGATGGCGTTCTTTCAGTCCGGGAAGCGTACCGAAGCTCGGACCTACCTGTCGAAGGCTCTCAAGAATTCGGATCCATTCGAAGGGCGACGAGAGGCGGAGCAGGCCCTCGCGCAGATACGGGGGTAAGGAGAACCTATGTGTTGTTCTGTTCGATCGATCATCGGCGGTTTGCTTGTCGTTGCAGCGGCAGTGCTAGTGAATTCGATTGCTCTGGCAGGTGATGCGATAACGCCTGGAGTGGTGTCGATGGCCGATCCCGAGTATCGCCTCGGTCCCGAGGATATCTTGCTGGTATCGGTGTGGAAGGATGAACAGTTGACACGAGAGGTTGTCGTCCGCCCGGACGGGATGTTTTCGTTTCCCCTGATTGGCGATATTCAGGCCGAAGACCGAACGGTCGAGGAGATTCGCGGCGACATCGTGAAGCGGCTGACGAAGTATATTCCGAATCCCAATGTTTCCGTGGCGGTCACCAAAGTCATCAGTTACAAGGTCTACGTCGTCGGGCGAGTGAATAAGCCCGGTGAGTACTTGATCGGCCATTATACCGACGTCCTGCAAGCACTCAGTCTTGCCGGTGGTCTGACTCCGTTCGCCGCGGAAAATGATATCAAGGTCATGCGTCGAGTGAGAGGAGCACAACGTGCGATTCCCTTCCGCTATGGAGATGTCCGCAAGGGGAGGGATTTGGAACAGAACATCCTGCTCCAGCGCGGTGACATCGTCATGGTGCCTTGACCATCCCGCGCATGCAACCGAGCGCTAATTTGAGAGGCCGGACGTGCAGTCGGAGGGCTGCCGTCTCGGTTCTTTTGACGGCGGTGATCATTGCATGGAGCGTCGTGTCACAATCAGAAGCCGCCGAGTGGTCCGTGGCGCCATCCGTCGGGGTGAAAGGTGTCTATAACAGCAACTTAGTTTTGACCCCTCTGGCACATGACGAGACCTACGGCATATGGGTGACACCCGCGGCGGAGTTTGCCGGCAAGACAGAACGTCTTGATGTCAGCAGCCGGCTTGCCACGGACGTGGTCGGGTATTTCGGCGAGGAAGAGAGACAGTTTACGAATGTTTTTGCTCCCTTGTCCGCGAGGTATAGGACCGAAAAAGACACCATCGGGTTCTCCGGTGGCTTCACTCGCGACAATACCTTGCTTGGAGAATTGCAAGAGACGGGAGTTGTCCTGGAATTTACTCAACGCAATCAGTGGACGGCGAACCCGACGTGGACCAGACGCGTGACCGAAACATTGTCGGTACAATCGAGCGTTCAGTTTTCAGACACCGCGTATGAGAGTCCTCGGTTGGTTGATTATCGCGTTGCGGGTTGGTCCGGCGGTTTATTGTATCAACTGAGCGAGCGGGATAACCTTCAATTGTCCGGGTCGTATGTTCACTTCCGGACCACGGATTCGCCGTTTGGGTTTCGAGCCGATTTCCCGGGCATCAACATGAGTCTGACGCATGTCTTCAGCGAATCGCTGACCGGCACCGTGTATGGAGGCCCGAAATTCTTGTCCTCCACATCGCAAACGTCGTCCGGAAACATCACGGCCAGGGATACGGTGTTGGTGACTGGAGCCAGCATGGAAAAGAAGTTTGAGCGGGCCGCCCTTCACGTGTCCTTTGCCCGTGATCTAGGGCCCAGTGGATTTGGATTGCTCATCCAAACCCACCGGGGCGAACTATCCGGGTCATATGAAATATCCGAAACCCTGGCTTGTTCCTTTAATCTGGTCGGTGTCCGGACTTCCGGAAAGACACAGGCGGCCATCGGCGGAGTCTTTCCGGACAGCAGCTATGTCAGCATGGCGCCGAAACTCTCATGGACGTTTTTCGAATGGTGGCAGGCCGAGGTGTCGTACATGTATCGATGGCGTGACGTTGATACGGCTGCGGATTCAGCCCAATCCCATGCGACGACGTTCATGGTGACCTATTATCCACCCAAATTCTCATTTTCAAACTGAATCTATGGCACAGACACACGTTTCCCTACCAACATCCGGACCCAATATGAATTTGAAGGACTACCTCGCGGCTTTTCGTCGCCGCCGAAAATCGGTCCTGCTCACCGGACTGAGTCTGTTCATCATATCCTTGATGACGGCATTTCTTTGGCCGCCGACCTATAAGTCGACGGCGACGATATTGATTGAAGAACAAGAAATTCCGTCTGACCTTGTCCGATCGACCATCACGAGTTATGCGGATCAACGGATCGAGACCATCAAACAGCAGGTCATGAGTCGCACGACGCTCTGGAAGGTGGTCGAACAATTCAATCTGTATGAAGATCAACGTAAGAATAGCCCGGCTGAAGAAGTGGTGAAGAGCTTTATCAAAGACATCCAAGTCGAAGTGATGAGCGCGGATGTGGTGGATAAACGCACCCAGCATCCGACAAAGGCGACCATCGCCTTCACGGTGGCCTATCAAAACCGCTCTCCCGAAGTAGCTCAGAAAGTGGCGAATGAACTCACTAGCTTGTTTTTGGGAGAAAACCTCAAGAGTCGAGAACGCCAGGCTCAGGAGGCCACCTCGTTTCTACAGCAAGAAGCGGAGAATTTGGCCCGGCACATCGGCGAAATCGATGAAAAGATCGCAGCGTTCAAGCAACGAGCCAACGGGGCACTCCCGGAGCTGACGCCGTTGAATCAACAGTTGATGAACCAGGCTGAACGGGAATTGTCGGACGTCGACCAGCAGGTCCGAAGTCTTGAGGAACGAAAATCCTATCTTGAAGGAGAATTGGCGACGATCAAACCGAATACGCCCATCCTGTCCGTGACAGGCGAACGTATACTGGATTCATCCGAGCGCTTACGGGCACTTCGCGCCGAATATGCGGGTGCCTCGGCCAATCTTTCGGTTGATCATCCGGACATGATCAAGATGAAACAGGAAATCGAGGCTTTGGAACGAGAGACGGGACAACTGCCCGATGCGGAGGAAACCTCGAAGCGACTCATCGATGCACGTGCGGCATTGACGGCCGACTTGGAACGGTTGGGGAGCGACCATCCCGACATCGTACAGGCCAGGAGAAAAATCTCCGCTCTTGAGCAGGAGGTCCTGCGGCTGCGAGCCGTATCGAGCAAAAACAACCATCAACGACCGGAAAATCCCGCCTATATCAATCTTCAGGCTCAGTTGAATTCAGCCCGGTCTTCCTTGGAAGCGTTGCGAAAGACCAGGCAGGATATCAAACGTCGACTACAGGAGTATGCGACACGCCTGGAAAAGGGTCCGATGATCGAACCAGAGTATCTGGTCCTGATACGTGATCGAGATACCTCCGGACAAAAATATCAGGACATTCGATCACGCCTGTTGGAAGCGAAAGTGGCTGAAGGTTTGGAAGTTCAACGAAAGGGCGAACGCTTTTCATTGATCGATCCTCCTGGTCTCCCTGAAAAGCCGTACAAACCGAATCGTGTCGCCATTGTCCTTCTGGGATTTATTCTTGCCATCGGCGGTGGAGTCGGTTTGGGAGCCGCGGCCGAATCACTTGATCATTCAATCCGGACGCCTGATCAGCTCGTCGCCTTGACACAGCATTTCCCTCTGGCGGTGATTCCATTCATGCCGAACGAAGCTGATGTGTCTCAGGCGAAGTTTCGGCGTCGGATGGTTCAAACCGCAGGCATCGGCGCGTTTACGACGGTTCTCTTGTTACTGCACGTGTTTGTCGTTCCTTTGGACGTCTTGTGGTATACCGCGCTGAGGCGGTTTGGCATGGAGTAATAGAAAGGTTCTCATGGATCGTATTCGTACGGCTCTTGAATTGTATAGAGACTCTAAAGGCTCCTCCCAGGGAGAGACCTCCAGACGGACTGCTCAATCGGTGCCGCCATCGATCACCTATACACGAACCAAGTCGCTCAGTATTCCGTATGACGTTTTGCACGGACACCGAGTCATGGCGGCACACAAGAAAGGACCGTTCGTCGATGCGTATAAGATTCTTCGAACGCAGGTCACGCAGCGACTGCGAGAGAACGGGTGGAACGTGGTGGGAGTGACGAGTCCTGGTTACGGCGAAGGCAAGACTCTGACTGCCGTCAACTTGGCGGTCAGTCTGGCCATGGAGACGACCCAGACGGTGCTGCTCGTCGATTCCGATCTACAGGATCCCACCGTGCATCAGGTCTTCGGCTTGAACGACTGCCTCGGTCTAGCAGACTATCTGTTGGACGATCAGCCCGTCGAAGACCTGCTTCTCCACCCGGGAATCGGACGGTTCGTCTTGTTGCCGGGAGGACGAGCGATCTCAAACTCCACGGAGATCTTAACCTCTCCCAAAATGCTGGCGCTCGTCGAGGAGTTGAAGCATCGGTATCCGTCTCGCGTCGTGATATTCGACCTGCCTCCATTGCTCCATACGGCGGATGTCTTGGCGTTCTCCCCGTATACGGACGCCCTTTTGATGGTCGTGGAGGAAGGGAAGACGACGGGTGACGAACTCCAGCGAGCCCTGACGCTCGTCAAAAACTCACGCCCGGTATTGGGAACGGTGTTGAACAAGGCCGGCCGATCGTCATTGACGCTTGCACAGATGAAGGCCATGGTGTCCATGTAGACGCGGTCATCGCGCGGCGGATCTATGTACGAAGCGTTTTATCAGTTCAAGACCAAACCGTTTGCGCTTCTGCCGGACAGCAGTTTTCTCTACCCGGGATCCGAGCACCAAGCCGCCTACAGTTTGCTGGAATATGGGATTTTGAGTCAGGCGCCGTTTATGGTGCTCACGGGTGATCCCGGGATGGGGAAGACTTCCCTTCTGCAGAAGCTCATCGCCGAGCACGGAAGCAAACATAAAATCGGGCTCGTGACCAATGCCCGTTACGACATCGAGCAGCTCCTGCCATGGATTCTGTTGTCGCTCGGGTTAAGCACCAAGCGGCTGGATCCCATCGAAGCCTATCATTTATTCTCAGATTTTCTTGCGCAGGAGTCCAAACGTTCGCGCCGGGTCATCCTCATTGTTGATGAAGCACAAAGCCTGGGGGCTGAGCTGCTCGAAGAATTGCGGCTATTGTCTAACATGAACGACGGTAGGACCTTGAAGCTCCAGATCATTCTTTCCGGCCAACCCGATCTCCATACACTGCTCCAGCGCATCGATATGACGCAATTCGCGCAGCGGATCGTCGTCGACTATCATCTGAAACCGCTCTCTGAAGTGGATACTGCGAATTACGTGCGCCATCGAATACGCGTCGCTGGAGGTTGCCCGTCTCTCTTTACGAACAAGGCCTGTGCCTTGATGCATCGATTGAGCCGGGGAAACCCGCGACTGATCAATCAAGTGTCGGATATCGCCTTGACCTACGGGTACGCGGAACAGGCAAGAATTGTTACCGCCAAACTGGTGGCCCAAGCCGCTCTGGACCGAAGCAAGGGAGGAATTCTTCCTCTGGCCGCCAAAGAAGAGTTGCTCGAATTGGCGGAGGTTCCAGCGGATCCATCCGAGCTGGATGATCCGATTCCGAGCCCAGAGCCGACCACGCCGGTTCAAGAATCAACTGAGCCTCATCGGGCGACCTCTTCCGAGGAGGACTACATGCGGGCGATGGTGCTCAAGGAGGAAGGGCATTTGAAAGAAGCAGTGGGGCTGTTTCATACGGCGGCCAGAGATAAGTCGATCTGGTTCAAGGCCTATTCACAAGTCGGATTGTGCTACGTCAAGATGAAGGAGCATCATGCCGCCATACAGGCGTTCCGCACCGCTCTAGAGGACCCTCGGGCTCAGCAGCACGATGTGCTGGATGTGCTCTATGTCTTAGGGCGTAATCTCGAGGCCGTCGGGAAGGCGAACGAAGCTCTCGAGGTCTATCTTCGCATTACTCATACGACCTCAACCTTTAGAGATGTCGCGAACCGATTACGAGAGTTGCGGCAGATTCTCAAGCGGTCGATTGATACAGGGAAACCCGCATCGGAAAAATATTCGTGGTTCAGTGGTGCGGTCCACTTGTTCTACGCCTTCTCATCGGCGGTCAGAAATAGACGGTCCTCTCTCTTTTTGTAGGGCATTTCCTCAGACTTCCGCGCCATTGGGAAATGAAAAACTCCGTATCCTAATTGGTTATGTCTCCTCATCGGTATAGGAAAGACGATGTCTAACGGGAGTTTGGACTCATTCGTAAAGCGTAGACCACTCATTTTTCATGCGGCTTTTCCATTCTTTCTGTCTAAACGCGAGGATTTCTGCTTGTATTGAACGGTATGCCGTTCGCGATCGAGGAACAAGAAGATCATGTCGAATCCGATCCAGGACTCGGCCGACCCCGATGTGAGCCCTGCTGAGCGCTATGAGCGGGGGCTGGCGTTAAAAAACGCCGGATTGCACAAGGCCGCCATCGATCAGTTTGAATTGGCCGCCGTGAATCTGTCCTTGGCAGTCAAGGCCTATGCACAGATTGGGCTGTGTTATAAATTGTCCGGCCGCTACGAGGATGCGATCACGGCGTTTCAGAAGGCGCTCAACACCACACCGGCGTCCTCCAAGGAAACCGTTCAGATTCTCTATGTTCTAGGCCGGACGTTGGAATCATTGGATCGTATTGCCGAAACGTTGGAGGCCTATCGTTGGATTAGGCGGGAGGATGCGACATACCGAGATGTGGCAGAGCGTATAGAGCGGCTCAGTTCCCGTCGCCCGCCTGTAACCCCTAAAAAAAGTTAGTCCGAGACAGTGGCTAAGCGGGCGAGGAAGAGGCGCACAATTCGTAGTCGAACCCTCGTCGTTGCAAACGAATTAAATCTCGTCGGCTGAGTTCGTCGACCAACGAGAACACTTGGTTCCAGGTGCATTCGGGCAGAGAGACGAGAAGTTCCTCAAGAGGGATCTGTCGCCGCTCTTGGATGATGGCCAGCACTTTCGCCGAAGCTTGTTGAGTCATGGTGCTCCTCCCTGTTCGCACAGGTTCGCGTGACGGGTATCCTTGACCCCGGTTCTCAAGGCCGGACTCCACCGAACGGCCATGATGCGCACGATCCCTAGAACCAGCAACATTCCGCAGAGTGTCGCCAGGGATTGCCAGTTTCCTCCTTTGAACCATTGAGAAATCACTTCCGTCAGCATAACGACCAGGATCGTATCGACGATGAACGTCACCTTCACGCGACCTTCACGGAAATAGGTCACCGTTGTTTTGAAGACTTCGACAATCGCCAGTAGGATGAGCGTATTCACGATGACTTGCCGCAACACGACTTCGGGAGAGTGGTCGACGAGCAAACGGATATCCCAAAACGTTTTGAGCGCACCACCGGTCAAGGCCGTGAGGAGCGTCAGAATCACCAGGCTGAGCACACCTTTCATGCCCCAGCTCCACACATCGAGAAAATCGAATTGGGCGAGACGCTGGCGGGCGGTCTTGTCATCAAACCAACGAATCGATTCGAGTGCCGGCTGCGACATGATGTCGTGTGTCCTCCCTATTCGTACCTAAAAAGCTATGGCCGAGATCAGTGTCTCTCGTGTTGTGTGTGTCCCGACTCTGTCCTTGTATCTTGATGTGAGGGTATCGAGCCACCGTTTCACAATTGTCATCTCCATGTAAAACTCATGTTAATTACTTGGGGCCTGTGTGGTAGTCTCGTGCTCCACGATGAGGAGGGTCGTTATGGACTGTATTCTGGTTCGTCACGGGATCGCTATGGAGCCTGAAGAATGGGAAGGGACGGAGGAGAATCGCCCTCTCACGGAGAAGGGGAAACGGCGTGTTCGCCAGGCGGCTGAAGGGCTCGCCGCACTGGATTGTAAACCGACGCATCTGCTGACGAGCCCGTTCGTGAGGGCCTACGATACGGCCAGGCTCTTGCGTGTGGCCCTCTGTCCTATGGTAAAGGTCGAGACACGGGAAGAGTTGGCGGTGGGGGCGAAGCCCGATCAACTGGTCAGTGTTCTGCACACCCTTCCATCCGATGCCGTGGTGGTCTGTGTGGGCCATGAACCTCAGCTTGGTGAAGCAGCAAGTCTGTTGCTCTGTGGGAAAGTGCTCTCTAATTTTCCCCTCAAGAAAGCCGGGGCTGCTTGTATTGCGGGAGAGAATACGATGAAACCGGGCCAGGGACACCTACGTTGGTGGCTTCAGCCGATTCAGCTTCGAACCATGGGCAAGAGAGCATATGGCATGAAACGAGCGAGGAAAACTTAAGAGGCGGCCGATTGGCCGTCGGCCGATGGCTTATGGTTCTGTAGGACCGGGAGAATGTATCCTCGGAGCTCATCCTGAATCTCTTCGGGCGATTTCCTGGCATCCACGACATTAAAGCGAAACTCCATCGCCATCTTATCGAATTCTTCGATCAGCAGGGTTTGATATTTCTTAAAGCTGTCATAGAGGTCTGCTCCGAGCCGCAGATCCATGCCGGATTCCCAATAATTCATTCCGGTGGTCTCGATGACCCGAAGTGCCAGGGTTTCAACATCGATCCGAAGATAGCAGACCAGGTCGGGAATCACCGCAAAACCGAACACGTCGCGGATCCATTGTCGGTCGGCGCTCCGCACGAAGTCGCGCGCGAACGCCGTATAGATGTAGCGGTCGGCCAGCACGACGAATCCGGATCGAAGAGCCGGAATGATCTGATGCTCGAGACGATCGGCGAAATCGGTCGCGTAGAGCAAACTGAGGGACCAACGATCGACGATATTGCCGGCCTTCGCCATCTCGATCGTTTTGGACATGAGGTTGGATCTGGTCCATCCGGTCGTCATTACGCCGTACCCTTGGACCTCCAGCCATTCTTGCAGCATCTCAATGTGGGTCGATCGACCGACTCCGTCGGTTCCTTCAATGGCGATCAGCTTGCCTTTGAGGTCACTCGGATCGAGGTACTTCAAACCGTCGCCAAAAAAGCGTGCGTCGCCCATAGGTGCCTCGTCTTGGTTTATAGCCGCGGAGCGCTTCTTCCACAAGCGCCCGCATCTGTTCCTGTTGCGTCTCGATGTCTTGAGTCGCATCCATCGTCAAGAGGCCGAATTCGTCGACGATCTTGTCGTATTCGGTGAGGATGCGAGACTGAAAAAGCCTGAAGCTTTCGGTGATATCCGGACTCAGATTCAGATCCATCCCGGCTTCATAGTACTTGAAGTGCCCGCGGGTTCCTCGCGAGAGTCGAGAGATCGCGACTTCGATCGGAACGTTGAAGTAAAACGCCATATCCGGCCTGATCGCAAACGCGTACAGTTTCCGCACCCACTCGTGGGAGACGCCCCGCACGACATCGCGTGCAAACGCCGTGTACATGTATCGATCGGCTAGGACGATCATCCCGGCCTTCAACGGGGGGAGAATCTGATGATAGAGCCGGCTGGCAAAGTCCGTGGCGTGTAGCAAGCTGAATGTCGTCGGAGTAAGGCTCTTCGATTTTTTCCCGCGTTTAGTAGTCTCTTTCACGAGTTCCGAGGAGTTCCATTCGGTAAAAAACACCTTGTGCCCCTTGGACTCCAACCACTTATGCAGCAATTGCAGTTGGGTGCTTTTGCCGGATCCGTCGATGCCTTCGACGATGATCAGCTTGCCGGGATGAGGATGAGGGGCTGTCTTCGTTGTGTGAGGGTCGGTCATGATGGCTCGGTTCCCAGCGGCACTCCGATGAACTGAACGCGGCGACGGAAGATCTGTTCGAAGAGGTCGGCTCTGCTTTTCGCGGCCCATAACTCCATCTCCGCGTCTCCTGTCAGATGTACTTCGATCGTCATCTGCTTCCCAAACTTGACGTTCACGGCCTGGACCAGGGAAAAATGTGTCCGATCGAGCCCGTCGGCGATCCGCAACAACGAGGCGAGGATTTTGACCACGCGCTGTATGCGAGGTGTGAGATCATCGAATCCTTCATGCTTCAGCGACGGCAATGCTCGTCGGTGGTAGCGCGCGATGTTGGCGACGACATCGATCTCCTCGGCCGTGAAGCCCCCCAGATCGCTGTGCTTGATCAGATAGTAGGTGTGTTTGTGATGTTGGCGCGGGTTGATGAGATATCCCACATCGTGCAAGACGGCCGCGTATTCCAACCAAGTGCGTTCCTGTTGGCCCAAGTGATGTTCCCGTTTAGTTTGATCGAAGAGACGCAATGCCAAGCCGGCCACGTGCTGCGAGTGCGCCTCGGGCGCGTGGCAGCGGCGGGCAAGGCCGATCACGTTCCGGCGCCGAACGTCTGGAATATCGTTTTCCGCTTTGAGCCCCTCTCGGTGCCGCGCGACAAAGTCATAGATCACACCCTCTCGAATGGCTTTGTCGCAGAGCGTCACCTCGTTGAGGCCGGACAGCTCCAGAAGACGGCGGAGGACCACGGCGGCCGGCAACAGCGTATCGACACGCTTGGGGTCCAGACCGGGGATCGCCAAACGAGCCTTCACCGATGACTTGGCCAGTTCCGTTTCAAGAGATCGGAGATCTTTCAGCGAGATCGTCGCAAGGTTGTGCTGGGGCAATGGTCGTCCGGTTTGACGGTAGTGGACGACCTCGCCGATGTTTCCCGCCATGCCGGACGTGGCGACCAGTGAATGAAACTTCTTGATCTTGAAGGAGGCAAACGCCTCGCGCAGGTGGGTGAGCACGGCCTGCTCCAGGGCCTGCATCATCGACTCGGAGGGTGGAGTCTTGGGGAGGAAGTGCTCCGCCAAACGGATCGCACCGAGTTTGAGGCTCTTGCCGTGGATCAACCCTTCCGGGTTGCCCACGATCAATTCCACGGATCCGCCTCCGATGTCGACGATAAGAGTCGGTCCGTCCGGGAGCGCGATACTGTTTTTGACTCCCAGGAAAATCAGCCGAGCTTCCTCTGTCCCGCTGATCACCCGCACCCGCAGCCCCATCTGCTCCATGATGAAGGCGACGAAATCACCGCCATTTTGAGCTTCGCGCACTGCGCTGGTTGCGACGGCGATGATACGGTCAAATCCTTTGTTTCGGGCGAGCGTGACCAACGTGTTGAGGACGTCCAAGGCGCGCGCCATGGCTTCGTCGGAAAGCCGCTTGGTGGCGAACACACCGTTGCCAAGCCGCGTGATGTCTTTGAACCGATCGAGTATTTTGAAACTGGCATCCGGCAGAATCTCGGCCAGTACCATGTGAATGGAGTTGGTGCCTATGTCGATGACGGCGAGTTTCGACACAAGATCATCCTTATGAATCGGGAGGCTTGCAGACAGTAATGAAAGCGGAAGGGGCTGTCAACAATCGGAGTGTTAACTTTGTATTACAGCCTGAAAGTGACGGACACATCACTTGACGACAAAATGGACGCTGCGGTTGTGTTGCCGACAGTCGCTGGTATATTCGAAGCACAGGGGGCGATCTTTTCCGTAACTCGTGGTCTTGACATCGATGGAGAGCCCCAGTTCCCGAAGGTAGGATTTCACGTTCCTGGCTCGGCGCTCGGCCAGCACGAGATTATACGCGGATGTGCCGAAGTCGTCGCCGCGGCCTTCCAGGATAAGATGGGTCACCGTGCCATGCCGAAGCTCCTTCACGTTGGACTCCAAGACACGCATCGCATCCGTTCGAAGGGTGTCTTGATCGAAATCGAACAGGACATCGCTCAATGTCCCATGAGACAGGCCGGTGGCATTCCGGGACACGAGTTCCGACTGCATGGCCGGTCCTGTGCGTGAGTCGGTCAGGTGCCTGTCGTCGGGGGGAATTTCTTTGATCGTGGGCTCCTTGATCAGTTCTCCCTGTGCCAGTTCCTCTTGGCCCGATTCCGATTCCCACCACCACCGTGCCGAGCAACCTTGTCCGAGAAGGAGAGCGATGACCAATGTGCCGGATGCAATGACAGCCAGAACCTGTCTCATAGGTCACTCCCTCCGAGTGAAGGACAGCCGATCGTCATTGAGGACGCGTCATCGCTTCTTCATAGATCGGCCGGGTATCGTTGATCGGTTCCCATCGTAAGATCGTCAAGGCATCCGTCACGTATCCCGGTGATCGCATGCCGTTCAACACGCAGGTGACTCCAGGCGTACTCGCAAGGAGCCACAACATTTTTTGGGACAGCGAAGCGGCGCGGTGCGACACCGGCAGGAGCGGATCGATTGCTCGAGAGACTCGTTCCGTTTGCGCATGGCTTTTCAAGGTCGCTTCGCGCCGGAACCCGCGCAGCAACGTCAACAGCTCAGGGATGTAGCGCTGACGCCAACGTTCCCATTGTTCGGCGACGTCTCCGGAAAGCTGATGTGAGAGCAGCTGTAAGACGTGATTGATTTGTGGCGCGATCATGCGATGTTCAATCTGTTCCCAATGTTCGAGCCCCTGAATCTGTGGACGGATGCGTTGCAACTCGGAAGACCAGTTGAAGAATTCGGCCGGCGCTGCCCCCGACCCGGTCGGCGGCACCGCCGGCGCAAGGGATGAACGGTATTCCTGCTCGAGAGCGCTTACCGAGCTCAGAGAGCGATCGATATCGATGGGGGGATCTTCGAGCGGCAGATCGGCCAGCCGTAACATGGTGTTCGGAGCCACCATGGCGTTCAAGGGCCTGTTCACCAACACCGCGATATGATTCTGTCGGGCATATTCCAACACGGTCTGATCCTTCGACGGGCCGGTGTTGGCGGTTCTGGCGGCTCCGGCCTCGAAGAGATTCATCGGGCATTGCAGCACTCGAAAATGATGGTTGGGCGCGCCGGCGGATCGAGCGGCGGCTTCGGCGGCCTCCACCATCCGTCCGAGCGAAGTCGCAGCCGGGTCGTCGGCGGCAGAGGTCACGGTGTTCGACGACACCCCGTAAAACTGAAGACGCCCAGCCTTGATTTGCGTCTCGAAGTAGATGAACGCCCGTTCGAGCCGGGCATAGAAGTCGCCTCGGAGTTTTTCCAGATCTTCTCCCCCGCGATGCGTCGCTTCCAAAAGAAAATATTCAGGATTATGCAAGAGGCAGATATCGAGCGTGGCAAGTCCCAGACGATCCAGGGACAGCGCCAGCTGGTCCGCCAAGAATTCCGGATGGAGGCAATGCCACATGCCGTCTCCGTACTTCACCAGTTCGGGGTACGGGCGCCCCGATTGTTCGTTGGCTTGAGCCAGTTTGAGATTCTGCCCTTGAATATACCCTATTTTGGAGACCACGATGATTTCGTCGCGGCGGATTTCACCCGATGCCACCAGTTCGGCCAGCACGGATCCCACCAGTCGCTCGCTGTCGCCGTCGGTGTAATTCGTCGAGGTGTCGATGAGGTTGCACGATTCTCGCAGCGCCTTCCTCAATGCATCCCGGTGTTCGGGACTTTGCATATCGACGCGGTATGTTCCAAACCCCAGTCGTGTCGTGGTCAGGCCGGTCGCTCCGAGCAGGGTAAAGCCTCGTGCCAATCCCGCTTCGCCGGCACGCGCCATCATGCGGGACGCATAAGTCGCCGTTCCTTGAACGGTGGCGTTTCCAGGGAGGCTGGCCCCCTGCAGCAGTTTCGGCCCGGCTCGGCGATCCATCGAGCCAGGCTGATCGTTCCGCAATGCATCGGCGACGGAACGGGGGTCGGTGATCGGCTGCCGGCAGGTGTAGTTTCGACAAATGTACAACGTGGGCTTGCCGGAAACGGTCGGTCTATCCTTTAAGAGTGGGAGAGAAGATGGCTCTCCCGGGGAGCCGGTCGCCACGATGCGGTTGGGAAGATAGCACTGTGCCACTGCGTCACGAAGTGCGCGAAGGCTGTTCTGCGGCTCATCGCCCACGATGGCCACTTCAACTGGTCCTTCGGTCAAAAAATCGACGACGGCCAGACTTTTGGCGAATGCACGCGGGTAACGGGATATTTGCCGGCCGTGGGCGCGTATGGCGGCGGTCGCGGCGCGGCGCCAATCTTCGCGATCGAAATGAAACGACAGTCTGGCGAGCGCCGACGCGGCAACGGCGTTGGCGCTCGGAGTGGCTCCGTCCATACCCTCCCGGTGGCGGAGGATGAGGGATTCATGCTGTTTCGCGGTCGTGAAAAATCCGCCCTGTTCCTGGTCCATAAAATCGCTGATCACGTATTCCGCCAGTCGTGCCGCGGCGTGGAGATATGATTCAGCGGAACCGGCTTCATAGAGATCCAGCAACCCCTCTGTCAGGTACGCATAGTCTTCAAGGTACGCCTCGAGGTGGGCGCGGCCGCCGCGGGATGTGCGCAATAATCGGTCGTCCGGTTTGGTATGGCTGTGAAGCAGAAAGTCGGCGGTTCGTTGAGCGCTCTCGAGATAGGCGGTGTGTCCGAAGACGCGGGCTGCTTCGGCCATGGCCGACAGCATCATGCCGTTCCAGGCGGTGATCACCTTGTCATCCAGACCTGGTGAGACACGATGTCGGCGGGCTTCATATAACAGCGGCTTGGCACGGGACGCGCTTTCCAACAACTCATCGGTGGTCAGATTCAGCTGCCGGGCCACCTCTTCGAGCGGACGAAGGCGATTGGGGATGTTCGTATGTTCCCAATTGCCCGATTCCGTGATGTCGTACAGCGCGCAGAATCGCCGTGCATCTTCGTCGTTCTGGAGGACATTCCGCACCTCGGTGGGGGTCCAGACGAAAAACTTCCCCTCGACACCCTCGGAGTCGGCATCCGTCGATGAGTAGAAACCACCTTCCGGTCCCGTCATTTCGCGACGCACATAGTCGAGCACCTCGGTCGCCACTTGCCGATAGGCAGATTTCTTGGTGACTTGATAAGCCTCGACGTACACGCGCGCCAACAGCGCGTTGTCATAGAGCATTTTCTCGAAATGCGGCACCAGCCATCGTGCGTCTGTGGAATAACGCGCAAAACCGCCGCCAATGTGGTCGTAGATGCCGCCGGCAGCCATCATGTCGAGGGTTGTGGTGACCATCTTGAGCGTGTGGGCATTGCGCGAGCGCCGATGACTTCGCAGTAAGAACGACAATCCCATCGCCGGGGGAAACTTGGGCGCCGTTCCGAATCCACCGTGGGTTTCATCGAAATCGTCCGCGAATTGGGCGACCGCTTCTTCCAGCACCGATTCGCTGATGGAGATGGGAGAGAGAGTCCCTCTTGAACCTTGTAGTTGTGCCGTCAACTCCTTGGCCTGATCCCGGATTTCCGATGGACGGGTGTCCCAATAATCCGCAATCTTTTTTAGGACGCTGGCAAACCCAGGTCGGCCCCAACGGTCTTCCGGAGGGAAATAGGTTCCGGCGAAAAACGGCTCCTGGGCCGGCGTCAGAAATACCGTCATCGGCCAACCACCCTGACCGTGGTTCATCGCCACGGTGGCGGCCATGTAAATCTCATCGAGATCGGGCCGCTCCTCCCGGTCGACCTTGATGCAGATAAACCATCGATTCATGAGCTCGGCAATCGCATCGTCCTCAAAAGACTCGCGTTCCATCACGTGGCACCAGTGACAGGCGGAATAGCCGATCGAGAGCAAGATGGGACGATTCTTTTCTTTGGCCGCCTGCAAGGCTTCCGGTCCCCAGGGGTACCAATCCACGGGGTTGTAGGCATGTTGCAGGAGATAGGGACTCGTTTCATGAACGAGTCGATTGGGAGTCCGTGTGCCCGAAGGAGCTGACATATAGCCAACCTAGCATCGTGGCTGGAACAGCGTCAACGGAGTCCTGAAAAGAGCCGTTGACGGCGGGATTTCCGGTTTTCTTACTACCCGTTTAACTGGCCGTGAGCAGAAGTTATGGTAGTCTAGACGGGGAGGACATGAATGAGAGACATCGGTCCATACTCCAATTACCGGCTGACCGTCCGACTGGAACTCGCGAATAAGCCGGGTATGTTCGCCAAAGTAGCGGCCCTGCTGGCGGAAGAACAGGCCAATTTGGGCGCCGTCGACATCGTATCGGCGACCAGGACACGCATGGTGCGAGATATCACCTTCGACGTGCAGAGTGAGGAGCACGGCGAGAAAGTTCTGGCGCGGTTGAATGAATTGCCGGACGTCACCGTCCTGTCGGCGTCCGACCGGATTTTTCTCCTCCATCTCGGAGGTAAGATTCGTGTGAGCAGCAAGTTTCCGATCAGTACCAGAAACGTGTTGTCCATGGTCTATACCCCTGGGGTCGGCCGTGTGGCTCACGCAATCGCGAAAGACAAGTCCAAAGTTTATACCTTTACGAGCAAGAGCAATAGCGTGGCCGTCGTCTCGGACGGCTCCGCGGTGTTGGGCTTGGGCAATCTCGGTCCGGAAGCGGCTCTCCCGGTCATGGAAGGGAAGGTGATGCTCTTTAAAGAGCTGGCCGGCATCGATGCCTGGCCGATTTGTGTGCACACGCAGGAACCGGACGAGATCGTTCGGATTGTCCAAGGAATCGCACCGGGGTTCGGCGGCATCAATTTAGAAGACATCAGCGCGCCCCGCTGCTTCGAGATCGAGCGCACACTAAAGCAAGTGCTCGATATCCCCGTCATGCACGACGACCAGCATGGCACGGCGGTGGTCCTGCTGGCGGCATTGACCAATGCGCTCAGGGTGACCGGTAAACAGCTGGAACAGGCTCGGATTGTCGTCAACGGTCTCGGTGCCGCGGGAACCGCATGCTGCCGCATGTTGTTGGCCGCCGGTGCGGCCCATGTATTGGGATGCGACAAGGAAGGCATCATCCTGTACGGAGAAGCCGAGCAACTGCGTGCCTGCCGAGCCGATCTGCGGGCCTGTTTGACGCGGGACCGCCCGAGAGGCACGTTGCGCGATGCGTTGAAGGATGCCGATGTCTTTATCGGGCTGTCGGTCGGGAATGTCGTGACTGCGGACGATCTCAATCTCATGGTCCGGGATCGAATCGTCTTTGCCTTGGCTAACCCGGATCCGGAGGTTCCTCCGGAAGTAGGGGCGACTCACGCCGCTATCTTTGCGACCGGGCGATCCGATTATCCGAATCAAATCAACAATGCACTCGCGTTTCCCGGGATCTTTCGGGGCGCGCTCGATGTGCAGGCCAGCCAAATCAACGAGGCGATGAAGTTGGCCGCAGCCCAGGCCATTGCCCACGTGATTCCGGAAGGGACTCTGAGCGAGGACTATATCATTCCCAGCGTGTTTGACAAGGAAGTCGTCCCGCGTGTGGCGCGGGCGGTCGCTGCGGCGGCCCGCGCCAGCGGGGTGGCCAGAAGAAGGGCCAAGGCGGACGATCTGCCCACCCTCGAGTAAACACTCCCACAATATTCCCCCGAAAAAGAAGATCGTGGCGGTCTTCAGGCCGTCGTTCAAGCTGTGGTAGAATACCCCTTTCTCAGAAGCTGACAGACCATGCCCTTTTCGACCGCGAAGTTTCTGAAATTCCGTAGCGGGATGCAAAAACGAATCGGATCATTGCGTTCAAAGACTGAAGACAGCATGGATTGCGCCGTCGAGACGATGATGGAAGCCCGTGTCGACGGGTTTTTCCAGGTGGAACAGGGACTCGAGGAAATCATCAAATCGCTCCTCGAGATCGAGGAAGAATTGGATGTGATTCGGGATTTGGCCGGGGCCATGCGTCTGGAGTCCAGGCTGGAATTCGTCGAAGAGCGATGGGATGAGTTCGACAGCGAAATTCGGGAGCGTCCCCGGCGGCGCCGCAAGCGGATCAGTCTCGCCGATATGCTCAAAGCCGCCGGTGGAGCAGGGGCGCCGTCGGAGAATCCACATGGCGTGAATAACGCGATGGACGCCTACGCTATTATGGGGGTGGAGTTCGGCAGTTCTCTGGCCGATGTCACCACCGCGTTTCGAAGCAAGGCGAAGCAACTCCACCCCGATGCGAACAACGGCGATCGCAGCTCTGAACCGGAACTTCGCCGCATGTTGGACGCCTATCAGTTTCTGAAGGAATACCTCAGTCTCAGCAATACGGAGCCGATGTTGCCTCCGGATCGCCGCTACAGCCCTTCCGAGTAACGCACCTGTGACGATGCCTAGTCCATATCACTACATCACGAGCACAAACGCGCTCAGCGAATTGTGTGAGCAACTGCGGGACAGCCCGCGCCTGGCGCTCGATACGGAATTCGTGGGTGAAGAAAGTTTCGTGCCGAAGCTCGAACTCATTCAAGTGGCGACCGACCACACGGCCGCCGTCATCGACTTCCCGGCCGTTCAGTCAGGGAAGGTCCTTGACGGATTTTGGGAGATTGTCTGCGACGTGCGGATTCAAAAGGTTGTGCATGCGGGACGGCAAGACCTGGACCTGTTTGCCCTCCACGCCGGGCAGATCCCCAAACCGTTCTTCGATACCCAGATCGCCGCGGCGATGGTCGGTTTTGGTCCGCAGGTCGCTTATGCCAACCTAGTTCAACGGGTGCATGGAACAAGGCTGGACAAGGCTCATACCTTTACGAATTGGAGCGCGCGCCCCTTGTCCCAGGACCAATTGGCCTACGCACTCGAGGACGTGACGTTTTTGCTGCCCATCCATGACCATCTGCACAACCGCCTCTCGAAACTGGGCAGACTGCAGTGGGCCCATGAGGAGTTTTCACGTCTTGAGGGTGTCGTCGGCGAGACACGACGCGAACCGCAAGAACGCTACCAGCGGATACGAGGATGGGATCAGCTGAAGCCCAAATCGGTCGCGGTGCTTCGGGAGCTGGCCGCCTGGCGAGAGGGGGAGGCGAAACGGAGAAATGTGCCACGGAGCCGGGTCGTCCGTGACGAAGTATTACTACAGTTGGCGCGACATCCTCCACGCCATCAGGATGAGTTGCGAAAAGTAAGGGGCCTTCATACGTCAGAGATCGACCGTAACGGCGAATCGATTCTCGCCACGATGCAAGCGGCGCTCGCGCTTCCCCCCTCGGCCTGGCCGGTGCTCACCAAGGAGCGAAAACCTGAGCCGGAATGGAACGGGTTTGTGGAGCTGCTTCAGGCGATCGTCAAGGCGCGCGCCCTCGAAGAAGAGATCGCCCCGACCTTGTTGGCGACGACGGGGGACCTCCAGGAGTTGATCGACGCGAAGACGGATCGATCGGCCTTAGATCTGCCGCTCCTGAAGGGATGGAGGCGAATCTTGGTGGGAGAGCTGCTGCTGGACGCGTTGGACGGCAAAGTCGCCTTTACTATTGATCCAAAAAAGCGGACTATTGATTGGATCCCCACTGAACCCCTATCCGAGCAATGAACCGTCTCGCACCCGTTCAAAACGGAACAAAACGTTGATTCTCATGGCACTATCCTGATTCGGGCGAACTGTTCACTGATACACTGCGGTAATCTCGCTAAAAATCAATATCTTGTAACCGTCTTTTCACGGTTTTCCTGCTGGAACTTGGTACGGTTCTCGCTCATTGAGGTGGCATCTGGTGCTGTTCTTCTCAGCACATGATGCCTCCAATCGTCACATCGCTCCTTGCTTTCATTGTGCCAGGAGGCATCATTTTTCTTGCCGCCCTCGGCTTCCTTCGTCCACGAGATTTGCCGCCCTGGGTTCAGGGTTTCGTTCACGCGCTTCCATTTATCGTACTGGCGTTCGGGTTATTCTTTGGCTGGTTTCTATCGAGTAGCCGTTTGATTCTTTCGCTCATCATCCTTGTATTTGCCGACTGTGCCGTCATTCTGGTGCCGCCGACGGAGACGGATCCCAAGTCATTTGGCCAGGTGATGTTTTCGGCAGCGGCGTTCTTAGTGCCACTGAACTTGTTGGCCCTTTCTCTTATCAAAGTAGATCCTCCTTCCGCCTGGCCTGGGGCCTTGCGCCTGGCACTCATCCTGTTCCAACCTCTCTTGATACTCGCGATCGCTCGATCGGATCCAGCCGGTGTTGCACATGTGTTTCAACAGCCGCTGGTTCCCATACGGGAGGGGGCTGGTTGGACGAGTCTTTCCCAGCCGGCTCTGTTCGCATTTAGCCTCGCCTTGGTCTTGATCAGTGGACGGTATGCCGTCGATAAAAATCCGATGGATGGTGGAACGGTTTGGGCATTACTCGCCGTCTTTGTCGCATTTCACAAACACCATGAGGGATGGTCGGCCGCCAATTTCTTCTCTGCCGCCGGTCTGATTCTCTTTCTGACGTTCCTCCAGGCATGGCATCAGCGCAGTTACCGTGACGAACTGACCGGTGCCCTAGGCAAGCTGGCCTATGAGGGCGCTGTGGCGAATCTCGGGAAGAAGTTTGTTCTCGCGGTCGTCGGCCTCGACCAAGTGAAACAATACGGAAACCTGCATGGCAAATCGGTCAGCGATCAGGTCCTTCGTCTTGTGGCTCCAAGAGTCATGGCTGCGGGCGGATCTGGAAAGGTCTTTCGGCTGGCTGGTGAGGAATTCACGGTTCTGTTCTCTCAGAAAACCGCAGTGGAAACCCTCGTGGCACTCGAACACATCCGCAAAGCCGTGGAACACATGACCATCTATTTGGGGCGTCACGATCGTGTTTTCGAAAGAGTACGGTCATCGCGTCCACGATCTGGATATGAAGAGCTCGTGATCACAGCCAGTATCGGATTTGCGGAAACAGGGAATGCAGGAGCCTCGCTTGACCTGGTCACCAAAGCAGCGTATCGGGCATTGTACGATGTCAAAGGAGCAGGGGGAAACCAGGTCAAACGAGGGTCGGTCATGCTAGAACCTCGCAAACCATCTCTTGCTGAAACAGGACGTATCGTTGCGTATAGTGAGTTCGAGCACTCCTGACGGGTCACAGGAGTTTCTTGATCGAGTCGGCTGGTCTTGCCAAAATGGCTTGGTCGCCTTTCTCCACGATCGGCCGTTGAATCAAATCGGGGTGTTTGACCATCAGGTCAAGGAGCGCATCGTCTGACAGTTGCTTCGTCCCAAGACCAAGTTCCCGATAAATCTCTTCTTTTGTTCGAAGCACGTCTTGAGGGGACAAGCCGGCCTTCTTCAGCAAAATTTTCAGCTGCCCTTTGGTAAAGGGACGCTCGTAGTAGTTGATCGCCGTATAGGGCTTACCGCTGTCCTTGAGCAGCTGGACGGCCTGCCGGCATGTCGTGCAGGTCGGTTTCTGATAGATGGTAATGTCCGCCATGATCACGTGCTCCTTGGTGGAAAGACCGGTCTTGACGATTTTTTTCGGTCTATGATTAGATCCTAATCAGTGGTGTGTCAACAAGGTCTTCTATGCCGTGGGTCGGTACCACTTCCGCCGGTCAGTTCGCCTGTGCCACTGCCTCCCAGCGCAGGCTGAAGGACCTTCGTATCAAGCGTAAGGGACAGCCGGTCTTTGTCCTTGGGCATGTGCTCGCTCGGAAAGGGCAAGAAGGCACCTTTGAAGCTTTTAACGATCGACTCGCCGTTGTCAAGTTCAGCGATGAAGGACTCGTGGGTTACGACCCTCACGAGCTTCTTCTTCCCACCGAAATCGACGAGCAGGGCATCCCCTATTTCGAGATCCGGCACTGCCGATCCTGTGAGACGCTCTTTCCGCTTACCATGGAGGAATATGAGTCCGACCATGAACCTGAGCAATGTCCGGACTGCATGGCCTGATCTCCGATCTTAGTCGACAAAGGGCGCTACTTCCAGCGCCTTTTTGAGCAGACAATCTCCCGCGAAGCCCTGTAGTACCATCGGCAGCATGGCTCCATCGATGGCACGCACGGACTGTATCCGGAAACCTTCCGAAGACTTGTGCCCTTCGAGCTTGAGTGCATGGCAGATTTCCAATTTTTTCCAGACCAAATTCGACAGGATGGAATCAGAGGCGAGGAGCTTCATGTCGGTGACCGCTCCATCGATGGCGACCTTCGCAGGAACCCGACTCTTGTCCTTGGGAAGCTCGCTCACGACGGCAAACGCCACCATATCTTCCTCCGCGACGGCGGATGAGGCGTGCATGACTTCCGTCATCGTGAGGACAACGCCGCACATGAAGAGGGCTGTTCGCATCGGTCACGATCTGGTCCATGTGCCGATATCGTCCAATCGCGACGGCACGGCGAGTTCGTAGAATTCAGTATGCCAAGCACGATTTTTCATTGCAAGAACGACGCGTCGCCATGGTAGGGTAATCAAGCGACGTATGTCTTTGTTCTAAGGTGTGATCATGCCCCATGATTTTATGCCTGGCTTAGCCGGTGTGCCGGCGGCCACGTCATCGATCAGCGATGTGGACGGGCAACGAGGCATCCTCGAGTACCGGGGCATTCGCGTGGAGACCCTCTGTACGAGTTCATCGTACTTGGAAACGGCCTATCTCCTGCTTTTTGGTCATCTCCCGTCAAAGAGGGAATTTCAACAATGGATGACCGATGTCACCCATCATCGGCGCATCAAGTTCCGCATCATCGACCTCTTGAAGTGCTTGCCCGAACAAGGACATCCGATGGATGCCCTCCAGGCGGCGGTGGCGGCACTCGGCATGTTTTATCCCGGCCGTAACGTCAAAGACGTCGAAAACAATTATTGGAGCGCCGTTCGGCTTGTCGCGAAGTTGCCCACGATCGTGGCGGCCTGGGCAAGGCTGCGCCGTGGTGATGATCCAATCTCCCCCCGCGACGACCTTGGGTTCAGCGAGAATTTTTTCTACATGCTGACCGAGACCGCGGTGCCGCCCTTGTGGTCCGAGATTTTTGATGACTGCCTGATTCTCCACGCGGAACACACCATGAACGCGTCCACTTTCACAGGACTGGTGACGGCCTCAACCTTGGCCGATCCCTATACGGTCGTGGCATCCTCGATCGGTGCCTTGAAAGGTCCCTTGCATGGGGGCGCCAACGAAGAAGTGGTCGTCATGTTGAGAGAGATCGGCGCCTCGGAGAAGGCGCGGTCTTACGTTGAGCAGGCCCTGCAGAGCAAGAAAAAGCTGATGGGGTTCGGTCACCGTGTCTACAAGGTCAAAGATCCCCGTGCCACCGTCCTTCAGGATCTTTGCCGGCGGCTGTTCGAAGAGTGCGGCAGTTCACCTCTTTATGAAACGGCGTTAGAGGTCGAGAAGACGGCCGGAAAGGTCCTGAACAACAAAGGGGTATATCCCAACGTCGATTTCTATTCCGGAATTATCTACGATAAGATGGGCATCGATGTCGATCTCTTCACGCCGCTGTTTGCCATTGCGCGGGTCTCAGGGTGGTTGGCTCATTGGCTGGAACAGCTGCGCGAAAACAAACTGTTCCGACCCGATCAAATCTATTCCGGCGAGCATGACCGTCCCTATGTGCCGATAGACCAGCGGTAACCTCCGTATTGACCAGCTCCTCCGCATCCTCTTGACTTGCCCACAGGCGGATTTATCTATCCGTCAGGCGGTTGAATCGGCGCGGCGCCAGCAGACATAACCGAACATTCTGAATAAGAACGCACATAAAGGGAGGTTGCTATGGCACTCGTACGATGGGATCCGTTTCGTGAACTGGAAGAAGTCTCGGATCGGTTGAATCGTATGTTCGCGCGTCCTGCCGCATCGCGTACCAATGGGAAGGAAACCATGATTGTGGCGGATTGGACACCGTCGGTCGATATCAGCGAGACCGAAGGGGAGTATCAGATCAAGGCCGAGATTCCGGACGTGAAGAAGGAAGACGTGAAGGTCACGCTCGAAGACGGGGTGTTGACCATTCAGGGTGAGCGCAAGCACGAGAAGGAAGAGAAGGGGAAGAAGTTCCATCGGATCGAACGATCGTACGGCAGTTTCGTTCGGAGCTTCTCCTTGCCGGATGTGATCGAAGAGGAGAAGGTCAAAGCCGAGTTCAAGGATGGGGTGTTGAATCTCCATCTCCCGAAGTCGGAGAAGGCGAAACCGAAGGCTATCGAAGTCAAGGTGGGGTAAGCCGATCCGAAACAGTTCTCGAACAAAGGCCCGCCTCAGAAGGCGGGCCTTTTTATTGCTTAGTACTTAATTCCTGCATCATCCATTTCCCAGGCCTCGTCATCAAAGGGATATCGCAGCCCATACCGTCGTTGGTCGCTGGATCATGGCAAGTATCGCATGGTGATCGAGGCGGCTTTGAGTGATGAGGGTATCGGCCAAATTGGCTCGGCGACCGGTTCTGAGCACTTTCGCTCGGAGGAGTCCGGCACGTTCCAAAAAGCCTTCTGTTGTAATGGAGAGTAGGAAGTTCAAAGATCGTCCGTTTCAAATCTGTGAGAGATGGGGGTCGCTGAGAAGTTCCGACACGGTGACCGGTGAAAGAACTATGACTTGATCAAGGAGAGCCTGATCGATCACATCAACATCAGCCCCTTCTTCGCCTTGCGGATAGTCGATCAGGGAACTTGTATCGAGGCGCAGCATCAGTCCAGCCGCAGCTCTGAGAACTTGACCCCAACTTGACCTTGCCGCGAAATCGCCCCAGGCGACCATAGGCGTCTCCGGCAGCGACCAATTCAAGCCCTCTTCTCACGGTGGAGGTGACCCCTTCGCCGCTTGCCGTGGTCGCAGGCGTTAAGAGGTCGGCCGGGACTTCTACGGTGGGTTTTTTAAGCTGTTTCGCCATGGGGCCTTTCCCTTTCCGGTCAGGAACGTTTTTCCACAGGGCTCTGTATACCATACGATGGACCATAAGGGGTGCCGCTTCCATCTGTTGCCATCCGTTTGTCTCAATGACTTCTGTCTTCATGCATTCGGCTCGATCGTGTCGGCGCCAAGATTATTGTCCCCAACATCCGTCAGGTGGTGAGCACCAAAGGAGAGATTATTTTGAGCGTTGGATTGAATCAATCCCGAGATCAGAGACAGCCTGATAGTCAGATCTCGCTCACGAACCGCATCGTTTTGAGTGCATTTGCGGCCAAGCAGCTGGCGACATTCTTTAAACGAGGAACCGTCACTTCGCCGGAGGAGTGATCGGCGCAATCCACCGCCTCGGATATTTCCATCGACCATGAAGACCCAATCGGATCTGCTCGATAGGGTCATCTTTGCGTATTGCCTATTTGACGAAAACGAGTAGAGTCCCTCCCAAGTTTTTCAGGATTCTCGCCGTACTGGTCAGGTGCATGCAGAGGAGGTGTGAAGCGCTGCCATCGCACGAATAGGAAGGGGTGGGCTCTCCGCTGAACTGTCGAACTTGTTCATGGTCTGGACATGTTTGAGGAGGCGAAGATGAAAACTCTCAGTTATGGACTGATAACGGTTGGAATGGTGCTGGCGCTCGCGGGCGTGATGGCTGTATTCGACTTCGACCAGCCGTCAGAAGCGTTTTCACCGGCCTGGTTGATGATCGTCGGGGGGTGGTGCCTCGCATTAACAGGGATGGGGATCGACATCGTGCATTTGTTCAAGATCGCGAAGCACGAACCGGTCTACATGTTCCGACCCGAGGCGAATAGCGTCAACGGGGGCGAGGGCGAAATCACGCAAAGGTGATGGACTGAGAGGCATTGTAGGACATCTGAACCGAACAGGATTGCCTCACTGATCGTCGCAAAAACCCGCCAGCCCAAGGCGGGCCTTCTGGTTCTTCCCCACAGCGCTCAGATCGTTAATTGTCGGACAGACATCTTCGTCGAGGCCATACCGCAACACATATCGCTGCCCGTCGCCGGCGCGGACGCGAAAGCAGCTCTGGATCTTGGTGCGCCAGGGATCCAAATCCTCCTCCACCGATAAGGGGCTTCATCCACTGTAACGGCACGAGGTGTTTCTTCACGCTTATGCCCCGGCATAGGCGTCGACCGGTGACGGACGGAGGAGTCATGGGAGGTCTGCTCTTGTGAAAGTCGGCGAGCTGAGTTTATCATGGCGCCCGCGAGTAGTGAGAACCTCTAATTGATGGAGCGCCACGCATGAAACCGAATCAAAGTATGTCATCAGTGCCGACTCGAATGGAACGAGATACCATGGGGGAACTCGCTGTTCCCGCCGAAGCCTACTATGGTGTGCAGACGGCGCGCGCGATCGAAAATTTCCCGATCAGCTCGCTCCGGATACCGCGGGCGGTCATCCGGGCCATGGGAATGATCAAGCGCGCCGCGGCCACGGTGAACCATTCTCTTGGCTTGTTGGACAAGAAGCCGGCTGAGGCGATCAAACAGGCGGCGACCGAAGTGGTCGAAGGTAGATTGGACGCCGAGTTCCCGGTCGATATTTTTCAGACGGGGTCCGGCACGTCCACCAATATGAACACGAACGAGGTCATTTCCAACCGCGCGACGGAGCTCCTCGGCGGCGCGCGCGGCAGCAAGCTGGTGCATCCGAACGACCACGTGAACCTTGGCCAGTCGAGCAACGATGTGATTCCGACGGCCATTCACATCGCCGGGTCGGAGATGATGCAGCAGCAACTGCTCCCGGCGCTCACTCGGCTGCACAAGGCGCTGAGAGGCAAGGCCAAGGAGTTCGACACAATCGTGAAGATCGGGCGCACGCATTTGCAGGATGCGACGCCGGTTCGTTTGGGGCAGGAATTCGGTGGCTATGCCCGCCAGATTGAACTTGGGATTCAGCGAGTGAAGCAGGCCCAGGAAGCTTTGGCTGAAGTGGCGCTTGGAGGGACGGCAGTGGGGACGGGGCTCAACTGCCATCCGAAATTTTCCGCTAAGGTGATGGCGATCATTTCTAAAGAGACTGGCTGCTCCTTCAAAGAAGCCAAGAATCATTTCGAGGCCCAGTCGGCCCAAGATTCGCTAGTTGAAGCCAGTGGGCAATTGCGAGTGTTGGCTGTGAGCCTGATGAAGATCGCCAATGACATTCGCTGGCTTGGGTCGGGCCCCCGCTGCGGACTAGGAGAAATCAATTTGCCAGAGACCCAGCCTGGCTCTTCCATCATGCCGGGAAAGGTGAACCCGGTCATCGCGGAATCCGTGACGATGGTCTGTGCACAAGTGATTGGCAACGATGTGACGGTCACGGTCGGCGGCCAAGCGGCAAACTTTGAACTCATCGTCATGATGCCGGTGATGGCCTATAATCTGCTCCAGTCGATCGAACTGCTGGCCACGGCGTCCAATAACTTTGCCGCGAAGTGTATTGAGGGCATTAAGGCGAACGAAGAGCGGTGCAAGAGTCTCATTGAGGAGAGTCTCGCGATGTGCACGGCGCTTGCCCCGGAGATCGGGTACGAAGCAGCGGCAAAACTGGCGAAGGACGCCTACAAGTCCGGCAAGACTGTCAGACAGGTGGCCAAAGACCAAAAGGTTTTGCCGGACAAACGTCTTGCTCAACTCCTCGATCCTTGGCGCATGACGGAACCAGGGGGGCCAGTGGGTTCCGCCGGAGGATAGCGGAACGGACCGTAGGTATTGTCTTATGGCAGCCGGTCTGTATACTAAGTGCATGATGAGTTCTGTCGGACACAGCCGCTCATTCATGATCGGGATTCTGGCCCTGCTGGTTTCCGGCCTGGTCTCCGGCTGTGCCGCAAACGGGCGCCAGCCGCTCCATGGTGAAAGAAGCCTAATGTCCCCGATGAGTACACGGGGAGCACATTGCTGTGCGATGGCCAAAGGCATCCCGCGGCAGACGGCGCTCGCACAAACCGCCGTGCGGTTTGTGGGTCAGTCCCGTATTCAGGTCGGTGGCCGAAGCTATGCCCCGGACTGCTCCGGATTTGTCCGGGGGGTGTACGCCTCGCAGCGTGTTGACTTGTACGGCGGACTGGGCGAGCTTGACGGCGGCAACGGCGTCGGGCGCATCTTTACCCATGTGGTGCAACATGGGCGGATTCACTATGGCCCAACCGTCAATCCGGGGGATCTGGTCTTTTTCCACAATACCTGGGATTTCAACCGTGACGGATTGCCGAACGATCCGTTGACGCATGTCGGTGTCGTCGAAAAGGTGGATCTGGACGGGACCGTGGTGTTTGTGAGCTCGGTTTCCGCCGGAATCGAACGCTATCGCATGAACTTGAAACATCCCGACATGCACAAGGCCGCTGATGGACGGATTTTGAACGACTACCTGCGACGCAAGTACCAGGGTGACGCCCCGGGGACTTATTACCTGACGGGTCGACTGTTTGCCGCGTTCGGAACCCTGGCACATTGACATGTTGCGATCTCCCGTCATGCCCTCCTGACCTGGAAGACCACTGAAAGCTCGGCGACTTTTTCTTCTCCACCTCTCAAAGAGCGCGAACGAAATGGCGCGTTCGGAAACATAGGCGATCGATACCGATGACAACGGAGGCGACTCAGACTTCAACGGATATGGCAACGCTCAAGATTGTTTCGATTGTGGCCACGGAACTCGGCGTCGGGGCATCTCAAATAAGCGCCGCCGTGGCATTGCTCGACGGAGGCGCCACGGTTCCATTCATCGCCCGCTATCGCAAGGAGGCGACCGGCAACTTGGACGATACGCAATTGCGTATATTGGAAGACCGCTTGCGCTATCTTCGAGAACTGGAGGAGCGGCGTGCCGCCGTGTTGGGCTCGATTGAAGAACAAGGCAAGCTCACGGATGTGTTGCGTGAGCGCATCGAGTCCGTCACCACCAAACAAGCGCTCGAAGACCTGTATCTGCCCTTCAAACCCAAACGACGCACCCGTGCGCAAATCGCCCGCGAGGCAGGATTGGAACCGCTGGCCGACGGGCTGTTAGCTGATCCGCTGTTGCATCCGGAGCAGGAAGCGCTCAAGTACCTGCGCGTTGTGCCGGCTGCGGAAGGGGTGGAGGCGATCAATGTCCCCGATGCCAAAACCGCGTTGGAGGGAGCCCGCGACATTCTGATGGAGCGGTTTGCCGAAGCGGCTGACCTGTTGACCCCGCTGCGGTCGAAGTTGTGGAACGAAGGCGTCGTGACCTCGACCGTGATGAAAGACAAGGAGACGGCCGAAGAAGAAAAATTCCGTGATTATTATGCCTATGCGGAACCGATCAAGGCCATTCCATCACATCGCGCCCTCGCGCTCTTCCGAGGTCGTTCGCTCGGAATTCTAAAGCTGGAGTTGGGCCTGGGCGAAGCGCTGGAGACGGTCGTCCCACATCCCTGTGTCGCGATGGTCGCCGCGCATGCGGGCGTTCAAGATCGTGGCCGACCGGCGGACAAATGGCTGATGGGGGTTTGTGAATGGACCTGGCGCGTGAAGCTTCATATGACGCTCAGCACCGAATTGTTCATGCAATTGCGTGATGCGGCCGAGGCCGAGGCGATCAAAATTTTCGCCAAGAATCTCCATGAGTTGCTGCTGGCGGCACCGGCCGGGCCCAAGGTCATCCTCGGCCTGGATCCCGGCATTCGCACGGGTTGTAAAATCGCGGTGGTCGATGCCACGGGTAAATTATTGGCAACCGAGACGATCTATCCGCATCAGCCGCGCAATGATTGGCAAGGGTCATCGGAAACATTGGTCCGTCTGGTCGTTCGCCATGGCGTGGAATTGGTGGCGATCGGCAACGGGACGGCCAGCCGGGAGACCGACAAGTTGGCGGGCGAGCTGATCAAGTTAATCACGAGTCAGCAGCCCGACCGCAAGTTGGCAAAAATCGTGGTGAGTGAAGCCGGAGCGTCGGTGTATTCGGCCTCGGCCTTTGCCGCGGCGGAGTTTCCCGAGTTGGACGTAAGCTTACGAGGTGCGGTGTCCATCGCTCGACGGGTGCAGGATCCGCTGGCCGAGCTGGTGAAGATTGAACCGAAGGCGATCGGCGTCGGGCAATATCAGCATGACGTCGATCAGCGGGCATTGGCCCGATCCCTCGATGCCACGGTGGAAGATTGCGTGAATGCCGTCGGCGTGGACGTCAATACGGCATCGGTGCCTTTATTGGAGCGGGTCTCGGGCCTCAACAAAGCACTGGCCAGGAATATTGTGGACTATCGAAATGCACATGGACCCTTTCCCAACCGGACTGCGATCCGCAACGTGCCGCGTCTTGGCGACAAGGCCTTTGAGCAGGCGGCCGGCTTTTTACGCATTCAAGACGGCGACAACCCTTTGGATCGATCTGCCGTGCACCCGGAGGCCTACCCCGTCGTGGAACGTATTTTGACCAGGTTAGGAACGGAAATTTCGGATGTGATGCGCAGACCGGGGGTCTTGAAGGAGGTGTCGCCGGCGGATTTCACGGATGAAAGGTTTGGATTGCCGACGGTGCGGGACATTTTTGCCGAGCTGGAAAAACCGGGCCGCGATCCTCGACCTGAATTCAAGACCGCGACCTTCCGCGAGGGGGTCGAATCCGTAAGCGATCTGCAGCCCGGCATGGTGTTGGAGGGCGTGGTCACAAACGTGGCGGCCTTCGGCGCATTCGTCGACATCGGCGTCCATCAGGATGGTCTCGTGCACGTATCCGCATTGGCAAACAAATTCATCAAAGACCCACACGAGGTGGTGAAGCCGGGGCAGATCGTCAAAGTGAAAGTAATCGACGTCGATCTGAAGCGTCAGCGCATTGCCCTGACTATGCGATTGGAAGATGCGGCGAGTCGTCCATCTGCTCAGGCACAGTCCGGGAGTCAGGCAACACGTGACTCCCGCGGTCGTGGACCGTCGCCGTCCAGCCAGACAGCACGAACCCCTCAGCCGATCGGCGCGATGGCTCTGGCGTTGGCGAAGGCGAGACAGAAGTCATAACGAACATTCTATTGTTCTTATCAAGTCGTCTACGACGAATCAGACCCAATGGATCGGCCGTGCGAGACATCGCTTCAACCTAAGGAGACTTCCAGTGGCGCAAGGGTGAGATGACACCCAGAGCGCTCGTTATCTTGCAGAACGATTGTTTGCCACTCTATAAGACTCCGCGTGCTACCCGTATTTGATTTTCAGCGTGACGATCCCGAGCTGGAGAAGAAGGGTCACTGCATTCGCCAGTATGACAGGCAGCGAATCGATCCAAATTCCGTAGATGAGCCACAACAGTACGCCTGTGCTGAAGATGGTTACCATCCCCCAGGATAAATCGCCGGTCGATCTGGATTTCCACGCCTTCGCGAGTTGAGGAATAAATGCGACCGTCGTCAGTGTTCCGGCGGTCAATCCCAGCATCATGGCTCCATCCATGTTCTATACCGGCCACTTCTCTTCGTTCCACGCCATGTCCCAAAACATCCATTCATAGCGTGAACTGATGATGAAGGAGTCTTCCATTCGCCGCAGTTCTTCCTTGCCGGCGGTCTTGGCCCACTGATCGACTTTTTTCCGCATCCACAACTGGACTTCGGCAAACTCCGGCGAGGCGTACAGGATCAACCAATCCCGGTAGGGATGGTTCTTGGGCGGAGGTCCTTTCCTGAGTAAATGTTGGCCGACGACACAATACACCCAGGCACAGGGGAGGGCGACGACCGTGATCTCCGTCGCGGTGCCGGAGGCCGCGACGGCCAGCATGTGTCTGGTGTAGGCATGGTTCGTCGGTGCCATCGGAACGGACGTCATCTGTTTCACCGTCATGGTCCAACGTTTGCCGTAATTTTCGTGCAGACTGCGTTCGACCACGATGGTCTCTTCCGCCAGCTTGTTGAACCGCAAGGCGCTTTCTGAGTCCGGCGCGACGATTGCCGCCGCAGAAAATACACGCGCCAGATCACCCAGAAACCGCGCGTCCTGGAGTATGTAATACTTGAACTTCTGTTCAGGCAGTGTGCCGTTGCCAAGACCCACGACGAAGGGGTGACTCAGTTGGGCATCCCAGATCGACGTGGCAAGTTTGCGTAGGTGGTTCGAAAAGGACATGGCGGACTCCTTCGTTACCTTGTGGCTCTCACGCGCGAGACAGGTCTCACATCACACGCGGCACGATCAGATGTAGGGGACCCATGGCCTCGGCATGCGATTCATGCCGTCCAGGGCTGCGACTTTGTAACATTCGGCCAACGTCGGATAATTGAAAACCGTGTCGATAAAATAATCGATCTTGCCATGAAAGGCCATGACGGCTTGGCCGATGTGGATCAGCTCCGTGGCTCCTTCGCCGATGGCGTGGACGCCGAGCAGATGTCTCGTGTGCCGATGAAACAGGATTTTAAGCATACCGGTTTCATCGCCGATCAACTGTCCTCGGGCAATCTCTTTGTAACGGGCAATGCCGACTCCGTAGGGAACATCCGTCCGGGTCAGTTCTTCCTCATTGCGGCCGACCATGGAAATCTCAGGAATGGCATAGATACCGTACGGGAGGAGCGAGGTATCCGTGCGGTCCGGGTGGCCAAAGGCATGGCAGGCGGCATGGCGCCCCTGTTGCATCGACGTCGAGGCCAGTGCCGGAAAGCCGATGACATCGCCGGCCGCATAGATGTGGGGAATCGCCGTTTGGAAATGCTCATTGACGGTCAGACGTCCTCGGTCATCCGTCTTGAGTTCGATGGTGTGGAGGTTCAGCGATTGAGTGGCCCCAACCCGCCCGATCGCGTACATCAGTGTCGATGTGTGGATCGGTCTGGCATGGCGCAGGGATACTTGGATGGATCTGTTCCATTTTTTTGTGATCGCGAGGACTTCTTCATTGTGATACAGAACCACGCCGAGGTCCTTCATGCGTTGTTGAAGCGTGTCGATGATCTCCGCGTCAACGAACTCCAACAGCCGCGGTCGCTTATCGATGAGAGTCACGGGGATTCCCAACGCGGCAAGCATCGAGGCGTATTCCGTTCCGATCACCCCGCCTCCGACGATGACGATGGAGCCGGGGATGCGTTTCAGGGTCAACAGCCCGTCCGTATCGATGATGGTATGGCCGTCGAACGGGATGTGCGCCGGTCGAGCCGGCTCCGTGCCGACGGCGATGACGATGAAATCCGCCGTCAGCTCGAGCGGGCCGCGGCTCGTGTCGATGCGGAGGCGGTGCGGATCGAGAAAGCTGGCCGCACCAAAAAACATATCGACCTGGTTCCGAGCCATCTGATTCTGTACGATTTGGATCTCATGTTTGATGACGTGATTCGCCCGGAAGGCCAAGTCTTCAATCCGTATCTTTCTTTTTAGGCGGTACTCTTCTCCGTAGATACTGCGCTGACGAAACCCGGAGAGATAGAGCACCGCTTCGCGGAGGGACTTGCTCGGAATCGTTCCCGTATTGATGCAGACCCCTCCGACGACCGTCTTTCGCTCGATGATCCCGACTTTCTTGTTGAGCTTGGCCGCCTGAATGGCAGCCTTTTGGCCGGCGGGTCCGGTGCCGATGACTAATAAATCGTAGTGAGCCATCAGATCCTCTGGACACTGAGGTGACGGGTAAGCCGCGTCTCCGGCGACAGGTCCGTCACCTCAGGTCCAAAGTATCTCCTCTTAACTTTCCGTCACCAATCGGCGCGCGAACTGGAGCGCTTCTTCCATATCCGGGAGATGGGTGAGCTCCGGGGTAATCTGAAGATAACGAATGGTGTTCGTCTTGTCGACGACCATGACCGCGCGCGTCAGAATGTGAGGACCTTCCAGGAAGAGACCGTGGGTCTTCCCAAACTCAGCTCCCCGATAGTCGGATAGGAAGGTCACGTTGTTAATCTTGGCTTCTTCGGCAAAGCGTTTCTGGGCAAAGGGGGTATCGACACTCACGGTGATGAGCTCCACCACTTTATCGAGGCCTTTATTCCGTTCGCTCAGAAGATGGGTCTGCTGTTCGCACACGGGAGTATCCAGCGAAGGGACGACGCTGATCACGCGTACTTTGCCGGCGCCTTTGGTCTCCGCGATATTCACGAGAGAGAGATCGTTTTGGGCGACTTTCACGTCGCGCAACAGATCGCCGACTTTCACCCCGCTGCCTGCGAGTGTGAGAGGATTCCCTTTGAACAGGACCTTGTTGCCTTCGCCTGCCACCACGCTTCCGTCCGCCACGGGCATACTCTTGTAGGAAAATCCGGCGTTGGGTGACCCTCCCATCGCCTGACATCCGGCGAGGGCCAGTGAAAGGCACAGCGTGGCGCCCATGAACCCAAAATATCTCGTCCGCATCGTAAGCTCCTTTCTAATGAATGGGTGATCGTTGACCTTAATAGAGGCTATCTGGTCGGGGCTCTGATTGAATATACGCGATCAGCGATCGGTTAACCAAGTCCGGTCGTTCCCATTGCGGCATATGGCCGGCATGGGAGATCTTGACGAACGCGGACCCTCGGATTCGATGGCGAAGTTCTTCACCCACGGCGATGGGAAACACCCGATCGTTTTCACCCCAGATGATCATGGTCGGATGCGTGATGGTCGGGAGGCGGGGAGCGAAATCAGTTTCCCAAGAGGGGAGGGCGTTTCTCATCGCCATAATGGGCTTGATGATGCCGGGGCGTCGGCGGTTCTGGTTGGACCGTTCGATGACGGCGGGTGTGAGGAGGCGGTGGTCGTGGACGATTTCTTTCAGGACGGAATCGGTGACCAGGCCGCCGAACAGCCAATTCCCGAATGAGATCAACCAGGCGGGCGCACGAGTTTCCAATGCTTGTCGGAAGGACCGGCTGGTAAGTTTGGCCATGACATTGGACGGCAATCCGCCTATGAGCACGAGTTTGTCGACCCGGCTCGGATGCGTCAAGGCCATTCCGATAGCCAAACCCGCGCCCATGGAATTGCCGACCACGGTGGCTCGTTGAATCTGCAGCGCGTCCATGAATCCGACAAAGAAGTCCAACATTTGACCCGGCAGATAGTCGATGTCCGGCTTATCGGATAATCCGGCGCCTGGCAGGTCGAGCGTCACGGTGCGGAAATGTTGAGAGAGGGCATGTTGCTGATGTTCCCACTGCCACATGGAGCCACCGAAGCCGTGGATCAAGATCACCGGCGGGCCGGTGCCGACATCCAGATACGCGATCCGTTGATCATGGACGAGCACGGTTTTGATGGGAATACGTTCTATCGGGGAACGTTCGAGCGTTTCAAAATAGGGCGGAATCTGCACGGGGGCGGCACAGGCGGTCATGAGATACGATACAAGACAGACGATGAGCCGCACCAGATGCCGGGAACCGCATGGGCGAAGCACCGAGACGGTGCCGGATTTACTCCAGTTGAATGACTGTTTCATCCGTCTTCACATTGTCACCTTCGGCGGTCAGGATCGTGGCGACTCTCCCGTCGATCGGCGCCGGTACCCGGCTTTCCATCTTCATCGCTTCGATGATCAAGAGGGGATCGCCGGCCTTCACGCGATCGTCGACCGCCACGAGGATTTTCACCACTCGACCCGGCATGGGCGGCGCCACATCACCGGGTTTCGAAGGTCGAGGACGTTTGGGTTTTCCTCCCGATTGAGTCTCCGGGGATTCGGGGACACCGGCGAGCACTTCCTGGATGGGTTCGAGCGACACCTCTTCGAGCTTATCGTTGACCCGGATATAGTAGGGCTTGCGTCCGTCGATCTTTCGCCCGGATCCTGAGACCTTCACATGATAGGTTTCGCCATGCACCGTGACGTTGAACTCGACGGGGGCCAGGTGCAGTTCGTGAGCGGTGGCCGGTCCCTTCGCCGAGCCCAATTCGAGCGGCTCGGGGGTCAACTCGCCTTTCTCGCGGGCCTCAAAAAAGTCTCGCGCGATGTTTGGAAACAGCACGAACGACAGCTGGTCCTCGATCGTGTGGGCCGAGTCCGGAAGTTCCTTTTTCGCTTCATCCAATTCCGGTTCCAGTCGGTCGGCCGGCCTGGTTTTGATCGGTGTTTCATCGCCGGTCGCGCGAGCCATGACGTCGAGGTCGACCTGTCCCGGGGCACGGCCGTACAGTCCCAAGAAATAGTTCTTGGTCTCGGTGGTGATGACCTTGTACCGCTCGCCGGTCAGCACGTTGAGCGTCGCCTGCGTGCCGACGATTTGACTGGTCGGGGTGACGAGCGGGGGATAACCCATCTCCTTTCTCACACGCGGGACTTCATCGAGCACTTCCTTCATCCGGTCCAGGGCATTCTGCTCCGTCAGCTGGGCGGCCAAGTTCGACAGCATGCCGCCGGGGATCTGCGACATGAGAATTTCGGCATCCACGCCGGTAAAGTCGCTCTCGAACTGCCGATACTTGCGGCGGACCGTTCGGAAGTGTTCGGTGATCGGTTGGAAGGATGAGAGGTCCAGTCCCGTGTCGTAGGGTGTATGCTGAAGCGAAGCGACTAAGGTTTCCGTCGCCGGGTGAGACGTGCCCCCTGCCAGCGGAGAAATCGAGGTATCGAGCATGTCGAGACCGCCCAGAATCGCCATCAGCGAGGCCATGGACGCCATACCGGACGTGTAATGCGAGTGGAGATGCAGCGGGACCTTGACGGCGGCCTTCAGCCGACGCACCAAATGGTAGGCGTCGAGCGGGGCCAACAGTCCTGCCATGTCCTTGATGCAAATCGTATCCGTTCCCAGATCTTCCAGCTTCTTGGCGAGGTCCACAAAGCGATCGATGCTATGGACCGGGCTGACGGTATAACAAATGGTGGCTTCCGCATGTTTGCCGCAGGCCTTCACTTCGCTGACGGCGCGATCAAGATTTCGCACGTCGTTGAGCGCGTCGAAGATGCGGAACACATCGATGCCGTTCGTGGCTGAACGCTCGATGAACCGTTCCACCACGTCGTCGGCGTAATGGCGATAGCCCACGAGATTTTGCCCCCGCAACAACATTTGGAGCTTGGTATTGGGCATGGCGGCCCGCAGGGCCCTGAGTCGCTCCCAAGGATCTTCCTTCAAAAAGCGCAGACAGGTGTCGAACGTCGCGCCCCCCCAGACCTCCAGCGACCAATAGCCCACGGCATCCAGCTTTTGTGCGATCGGCAGCATGTCTTCCGTGCGCATGCGCGTCGCGAGCAACGATTGATGACCGTCGCGCAGCGCGACATCCGTGATCAGGACCGGCTTGCCCGGAGCCGGCGAGATCGAGAGCTCACTGGGACGGGATGCGGCGCTTTTTGAGGTCTTGATCGTCGGAGCGGACGATCGGGTCTTCTTCTGCAGTTTCTTTGTCGGTGGTCGTCTTTTCGCCATGGTATTCAGTACATCTCGTTGGAAAACAGAAGGTTGTTTGACTTAGAGTCCTTCGTAGGCGGCGATGGCGGCGGACAGCGCCAGCACGAGGTCTTCCGGCTGCTCAAACTCGTGGTACGAGTACAATTCAGGGTGTGTGTCCAGATAGGATGTGTCGAAGCGTCCGGCGATGAAGTCCGGCTCCTGCATGATCGCCTCCATGAATGGAATGGTGGTTTTCACGCCACGGAGCACGTACTCTTCAAGAGAACGTCGCATACGGCTGACGGTTTCCTCCCAGGTGCGGCCTCTGACCGTCAACTTGGCCAGCAGCGCATCGTAGTAGGGCGGTACGGTGTAATCCTTGTACACGGCCCCGTCGATGCGGACGCCGATTCCACCGGGAGAGAGGTAGGCCGTGACGGTACCAGTACAGGGCAGGAAATTGTTTTTGGGGTCTTCCGCGTTGATCCGGCACTGAATCGCGTGGCCTTGCAGGATGACGTCTTTTTGCTGGATGCTGAGCGGCAGGCCCGCCGCGATCTTGATCTGATTTCGCACGATGTCGATGGCCGTGATCTGCTCCGTTACCGTATGCTCGACTTGGAGGCGGGGGTTCATTTCGATGAAGTAGAACTTGCCTTGTTGATCGAGCAGGAACTCCACCGTTCCCGCGTTGTCGTAGTTCACCGCACGTGCGATGGTGATGGCGGCGTTGCCCATCTCTTCCCTGAGCTCCTGTGTCAGAACCAACGACGGGGCGATCTCGATCAATTTTTGGTGGCGTCGCTGGATCGAACAGTCACGTTCACCGAGATGGATGATATTGCCGTGCCGATCCCCCAGTATTTGAAACTCGATATGATGCGGCCGCTCGATATACTTTTCGATGAAGACGCTGCCGTCGCCGAATGAGGCCTGAGCCTCGCGCGCGGCGACTTCCATGTTTTCTCGCAGCTCGTCGTCGGACCGAACGACTCGAAGTCCGCGACCGCCGCCCCCGGCACTCGCCTTGATCATGACCGGATAGCCGGCTCTCTTGGCGAAGGCCAGGGCTTCTTTGATGCTGGTAATGGCTCCATCCGTGCCGGGCACGATCGGGACACCGGCCGATTCGGCCAGCTCGCGTGCCTTGACCTTGCTGCCCATTAAGGTAATGGCGTGAGTGGACGGGCCGATGAACGTAATACCGGATGCCTGGCAGAGCTCGGCGAACTCCGCATTTTCAGAAAGAAACCCGTACCCCGGATGGACGGCATCGGCGCCGATCCTTGTAGCCAAGTCGACGATCTGATTGCTATCCAGGAAGCCCTTCACCGGCCCGGGTCCGACCAGGTAGGATTCGTCCGCCTTCTTCACATAGATGCCGGTCGAATCCGCTTCGGAATAGATGGCGGCGGTCGCGATGTTCAATTCGCGGCAGGCGCGGATGATCCGCATGGCAATTTCGCCGCGATTGGCGACTAAGATCTTCTTGAACATGTCCGCGCCAGTCAGCTCTCGTGGGGAAAGGAAGAAACCTGGAAAACGAACGCGTAAGCTAGCATAGGATCAGGAGGTCTGTCGAGGGAGAAGCATCCGCGAGAAGTCTAAAGTCTATAATTAAACGAAGAGTTGCTCTCAGCCGATCATCAAACAATGGGGTCGCCTCATGTGCCTGATTCCTGTAGAGTGCCAAAGTGATTGCATGGTGAGCGGTCATCCTTAATCGAGGAGAACACTTCCATATGGCCAGGATTACGCTCATGCCTCTGAGGCAAAACTTCAGCGAGATGAGGAGCAGCCATGGGCTGGTAGCCGCATTTCATCGCCGGACAACTTTTCAAGGGATGCGGAAGAGACTGATTGCTTTCCTCGGAATTCTCTTGTGTGGCGGCATGGTCGCATCTCCGGCATGGAGTGAAACTCCCGCACCCTCCGTCCACTGGGGAAGTATGTCGTTCCCCGACCAGTATTCCACGATTACCGGCGGGCTGACCCTCAATCGGTTTACTCCAACGGACGGCTTGGGGAATAGATACGATTCCACGGTCGGGACGACACTCGGCTTCAACTTGATCACGATGAGCTGGACTCAACATTGGGGTGGAATTTTGCAAGGCTGGAGCACCAATCTCACCGCCGGCATCAGCCCCACGGGGGATGAAATCACTCAATATCTTCAAAATAAATTCGTTCATCAGTTGCGCGGGCTTCCAAAGGTTCCCAGTGTGGATCCTCGCATCGAGACCGACGCGATGGTCGATGGCTCCGTGACGCGGTGGTTGCCCTTGTTTCGGCCGAAAATCATATTCGTGGGCGGGGGCTTTTCGGTCGGGACGATCTACCAACAGGGATTTTTGCGCGCGGGCATCAGGAGAATGCCGATCACGCCGACCATCTACTCGGGACGTTGGGGAGATGTAAGTCTGCGGGCTTCCGCCTTGGGACGGATCAGTTATCAGAGCGACGGGTCCGCGCTCCATGCCGTGAGAAATACCGCGGGACTGGTGCAGCCGTCGATTGCCATCGGCCAGTATTGGACGACCGAGAAGGGCGAAACGATCCCGTCCTGGGAAATCGAGTTTGCGCTCATGTGGGATACCGGAATCTTCGTCAATGCGGCGGGAGAGAGTCAGAAGCATTTTGCCTGGTCGATCGCGGCTTCCGCCGGTCCGGTCCGATTCGAAACCTGGAACGATAGTATGGGAAACATCGTGGAGCGCGACTACGGTCCCACCTACGGCGCCACACTGACGCTCGACGTCCTGCGCGTCTGGAACATCATCCAAGACTTCCGGGCAAAGCCCACCGCAGGCCAGCCGGCTGCATCATGAAATGATGCTTCGACTTTCAGTATCATCTTATGTTCAACGAGATTGGACAATGCCGAGAGATAACAAATCCAAATTCGAGCGGTGGTTTGGATCGCTGGAGTGATGTGCAGCGGGAAGATGAAGATCGATGCAATTGAACGATGTGCTATCGCAAGAAAAAGTCTCCTACAAGCGACTCATCGCTTGCTCCATGGTCGCGAGTCGGCATCGAAGGCTCAGAAAGGGTATTGGATCGTGTTGCCTGGAAAGCGTTGTCCGTAACAGGCGGAGAACGGACCAACAATCACTCATTCATGCTGGTGCGGAGCGACTGAGGCAGTGGGCATGTCGGCGGTGATGCAGGACTGCATGAGCTCAACCTTGCATTGCCATGAGGATGCCGCATCGTTGACGCGGTTCACGACATCCGTCGGTTTTACGGTACTGGGAGTAATGTCCACGAGTACATGATCCGGGACACGATTGAAGTACACGCCGGTTACCCCGGGAATGGCTTGCAGGACGCGATTCATCTCCGTCTGTTTGCTGTCGCAACCTGAACCGCTCAGCATCAAGGGAAGTCGTTCTTTGATGGGTGGGGTTGCCAGGGCCGGGAGGGAAATGGAAAGACCTGTGATCACGATGATGGTTGATACGGTTATGGGGACCCAAAAGTTCTGCATGAGATGAACTCTCTCGATTGATAAGTCTGTCGCCGTCAGCTGATAAGGTACAGGATGCGACGTTCTTTTGTCGAGGCATGTGAGAGCTCGGACCTATTGTGTTACAACAACTCAGACCGTGTTGTACGAGCAACCGGTGGACTCACCCATCGAATCCGGCGATAATGTCCACCCCATGACCCTATCTCCCATCGATCAACCTCATCGGACTTGGCCGGAGGTCGTCGGACTCGTCCCTGCCGCTGGACAGGCCAAGCGTCTCCAGCCCTTTCCCTGCAGCAAAGAACTGTTTCCGGTCGGTTTCACGACAGACCCCCAGACGGGCATGCCACGACCGAAAGTGGCGGCGCAGTATCTGTTGGAAAAGTTCCGGACAGCCGGAATCTCAAAAACGTTCCTTGTTATCCGCGATGGGAAATGGGATATCCCCAACTATTTTCAGGAAGGACAGGCAGTGGGCATGTCGCTTGCGTACGTGGTCATTCCCGGCTCTCTTGGCCCGCCCGACACACTCGATCGAGCCTATCCATTCATTGCGGAGCATCGCATTGCGTTCGGTTTTCCGGATATTTTATTCGGTCCTCCCGACGCGTACATGCGATTGATCGCGCGACAGGAGGAAACCGATGCGGACATCGTCTTAGGCCTGCATCGCATCGACGATACACGTGTCTGGGATATGGTGGCGACGGACCAGGACGGCCGGGTTCGTGAGATCGTGATGAAGCCACCTGCGACGACACTGACGTTTGGCTGGTGTTTCGCGGTCTGGACCCCGGTCTTTTCCGAGTTTCTCCACCGGTTCCTGCGCTCAGATGAGACAAAGCGGAACATGGGCCTGCTGACGAACAGAGCCAACGATCCGGGAGGGGACCTTGCCGTGGGGGTGGTTTTACAGGCGGCCCTCAAGGTCGGCCTGTCGATCCAAAGCGTGAAATTTCCAGAGGACCGTTATCTGGATATCGGGACACCCGAGAATCTCGCCAGAGCCGTACGACAACAGGCCGCCGACGGATAGTCCCTCTCGATCCAAGCTTGCACGGTGTTCTCAATCGTCAAACAGGAACTCTTTTACTTGGCTTGCACCAAGAAGGCTTTCGATCGGGCGTTGCCGCCGCCGGCGACGACATCGATGAATGACATGCCGGGCTGAACAGGAGGAACCGTCACTTCGATGGTCGTGTCGTTGACGAATCTGTAGTCGATCTTGGTGGGGCCGGCCGCACTGAAGGCCACGCCACGGAAACAATCTCTCGTTCCAAAATTCTCACCCTTGATGAGGATCGTTTGTCCCGGCTTGGCTTCGTCGGGCTCGACTTGAGTGATTTTTGGTTTTTTGCTGCTGTCGCAGATCGGGTCTTTCTCGATGGTTTGTTCATCGTGGCCCTTGATTGATTCCGTGTCGTGCAGCGTATAGCCGGCTCCATCGACGATCACTCCTTCTTCGGCAACAGCGGACACAGGAAAACCGGCGAGCCCTGGCCACACCACCATCAGGAAGGGCAACAGAAATCGGGGAAACATCGTGACCTCCTTCCACGGGAACTATTTCTTCGGCATCGGAACATAGATTTCTCCGACGATCGCTTGTCCGGCTGGGGAGAGTGCGAACTGTGAAAAGGCTTCAACCAGAGGACTTGGTTCTTTTTTCGCGAGCAGCAATAGTGGGCGTCGAAGGCTGTAGCGGCCGTCCTTCACCGTCGGCACCTCCGGCTCGACCTTATCCACCGGAAGCAAGCGGACGGCGACGCCGTCCGACACGGCCGAGAGGCCTGTGCTCAACGAGATATAGGCCACGGCGGAGAGCGGGGGCAGGGTGCCGACGACGGCTTTCACGACGGCCTCATCCGTATCGATCACTTTGGCGGAATCAGAAATTGTTCCGGCGATCCCCAGTTGGGTTTCAAAGGATCCCCGAACGTTTTGGTTTCGTGGTCTGTCGATCAGGAGAATCTTGGTCTCCGGTCCTCCCAGTTCCGACCAATCTTTGATCTTTCCCGAAAACATGTCGGCGACTTGTTTCGTGGTGACCTCTTTGGTGAAGTTGGACAAATGGACCACGATGCCGATTCCATCCCAACCGATCTGTGTTGCTGCGAAGGAGGGATCTTCGGCTCCCGTGACGGCGATCTGAGCCTGGCCTGTTTTGACCAAGTGCAACGGTTTGGAATCCTCGTCCCACAAAATGTCGACATAGGCACGGGGATTCATCTTTTCGAAGGCGCGAGCCAAGGCTTCGATGGTGGTTTGTTCCGGCCCATTGCCGGCAATCACGAGACTTCCGACAGTTTGAGCGCATACGACAGCAGGGAATACCGAGACGCTCAGGGCGATGAGCAGCCCGGCCACGAAGGAACTGCCGGTCATCGAACCGGTTCCTCCGGGAGTTCATGCCGGATTTGGTGTCGATATCGGATCCTCAAGATGTCGAGTCTCCAGTCGACTGCGAATCCGACTCCGAGGTCATGTTCGGAGGCGGCATGTTGCGGACGGCGTTCAGCGGCGGCAATTGGGCAAAGCGCTGCATCCGTTCTTCATTCATCGCTTTGGCCTTCAGCTCGGTAAAGCCGGGTTTGCGGTCGCCGACGACATTGGAAGAGAACGAAGACATGAGCCGGATGGCCTGGCGGGCCTGACAATAGGGGCATTCCGTGTCCTCGACTCTGGTATGCACGGACTGGGCGGCCTCGAATTGCTTCTCACATTGCTCACACCGGTATTCGTAGAGTGGCACGGATCGCGTCCTTTTCGTTCAGCGGTTCGGAACCTTCACTAGAAACTTAGATTAAAAACTGAAAAACAGGAGCCGTTCTGGTACTTGACAAGAAGGCCCCATCCAAGCGATCTTGAACGGCTTACGTTAAGTCGGTATTGTACCAACTTACATGGCTAGACTGCCAGCGTCATAGGAGGGGTTTCAATGTCAGTGCTGATTCGACGGTACAAGGGCAATAACGGCATGATGCAGGAGGAACGAATCGACGACGACGATCGAATCGAGCGCTACATGAGGCTCTTCGACAAGGACGACGTCAAGAAATTGGAAACCGGCGTGAAGGTCTTCATCGAAAAGGATGAGTGGCAGCTCCTTCCCTGAGCCGGTACGGATCGAGGAGGTGGAAGATTAGTCGGATCGTCGGCACCCCTCACCACCGGCACCTCACGGGTCTCGCATGATCTATTGGGTTCACATTGCCCGTGCGATCGACCGTGTGACGCTCCACCGAGATCGGTGTTCGGAGGTTCCCTCAACCATAACCTCCAGTGACTTTTGGGAAGGAGGATGGTTCGACTATCCGGACAAGGAGCGGGCGCTCCGTGCTATGGAACAGGCCGGGACCAATGAGCAACGGCGATGTTCTCTGTGTAAACCATGAGGGCCTTGCAATGGTGAGCGGTTCTTGCAATGGTGAATGTTGGAGCGTTCTGTTTTCCCCGTCGACATTCGCTATTGAATTATGCCGCGCCTTGCCCTTCTCTTGACCACCGTCATATGGGGCGCAACATTTCCGGCCACCAAAGCCGCGCTTGAACAGATCCCTCCGCTGTCATTCTTGTTGCTTCGATTTTTTCTTGGCACTGTACTGGTGCTGCTGTGGTTCAGGATCTACGGCCGCCGACTGCACCGTGATCGTGCGGTATTGAGCGCGAGTGCCCTCACCACCGTCTTTCTCTTTCTCGGCTACCTGTTGCAAACGGTCGGGCTCCGTTATACGAGTGCCTCGAACTCGGCTTTCCTGACGGCGTTGTACGTGATCTTCGTGCCGCTGATTCTGATGCGGATAGACAGGCGGGTGGTGGGGGCGACGGTCATAGCGGTGATCGGGCTCTGGTTGTTGGTCAAACCCGACACCGCGATGAATCTGGGGGATCTCCTGACGCTGGGGTGCGCCGTCGCGTTTGCCGGGCATATCATTTGTCTCGAGCGGTTCACTCGCGAAGTCGATGCGCCGTCGCTCCTCGTGTGGCAGATGGTGGCGATGACGGTCTTGTTTCTTCCCGCGCCGTGGTGGGAAGAAACGGCGCGGAGCGCTTTTTCACCCACGGCCGTCTTATTGACCGGCCTGGGCGTCACGGGGGTGCTGGCCACACTGGCGTTTGCCGTTCAGATGTGGGCGCAACGGCTGGTGCCGGCTCAGCAGGTGGCGATATTGTTCGCGTCGGAGCCGGCGTACGCTGCCTGGTTGTCCTGGTACTTTCTCGGAGAAACCATGGATATCCAAGGATGGATCGGGAGCGCGTTGATTCTATTGGCGGTGATCATCGGGGCGTTCGGAGGCTGATCGCTCTCAAGGGAGGACCGATATGGCGCAGAAGTTCGGCAATGGCCGATGGGTTCACGAAGGATTCTTGGACAATCGCGTCGAGGGAACCGTTGTAGGCCGGGTTGTCTTCGCCGTGATCGGGCCGGTGGATTTTTATTTGCGCGGGAATTTCAAGCCCGACATCGCCGGAGAAGTGATTGGACTCCGCAACAGCCGGTTTGAAGATGACGATATGGCAGGACAGGTCATCGGCGACATGGCGAACCCGCAGATTGGAACGGTGAATCTCATCTCGCTGGATCCGCACCCCAATCTTGAACCGCACCCATACGTCGAGTGGTTTACGCGCGGAAAGGACCATTACCGGTTTGAGTTGAGCGCCGGCGATGCATGGGTGTTATCGGAGGAAGAGCGGAAGGCAATCGATGAAGAAAGTCGACGAATTCGTCAGACCCTGGCCGACCGAGTGACCGACCGACCAAGGTCCGACAGCGATTCGGACTGGGTCTAAGGAGGCGTCAGTTCCAGTTGAGGTGGCGGCGCCGAAATTTCCGCCGTGTTCACGGCCGCGTCGATTTTCTTTTTGAGCACGCTGCGGTCTGAATCCTGTTTGGTTTTCCCCTCGCGCACATACCCTGGAACGCCCCGGATATCCCAGACCAATCCCATCCACTCAAGCCCTTTCAAACAGTAGTAAGTCATGTCGATTTCCCACCAATAGAAGCCTTGCCTTGTCGCGGCCGGATAATAATGGTGGTTATTGTGCCAACCTTCTCCCATGGTAATCAGGGCCAGGAAGAAGTTGTTTCGGCTGTCGTCACCCGTCTCGTACCGTTGTGAGCCATAGACGTGGGACAAGGAATTGATGGTGCAGGTTCCATGAAACAGTGCCACCGTCGAGATAAAGAATCCCCAAATCAGCATCTGAGGACCATTGGTTCCGAGTTCGGGTGCATAGGTCTCCAGCAGCTTGCCGAAACCGAACATGCCAAAACCGGTGATGGTGGGTACGAGGACGTCGAACCGGTCGAGAAACCGCAGCTCAGGAAACTTTGCAAAATCGGCGATTCCCTTGAGACGCGGCGCATAAAAGGTCTGCGACATAATCCAGCCCATGTGGGACCAGAGAAATCCCCCCTGGCGCGGGGAGTGCACATCCTCCGGTGTATCGGACGCGATGTGGTGATGTCGATGATGGCCTGCCCACCACAAGGGACCGCGTTGTGCGCAGGTTCCCCCCAACAAAGCAAATAAAAACTGCACGGTGCGGGAGGTCTTGAACGTGCGATGCGAGAAGTAGCGGTGGTACCATCCGGTGATGGCGAACATGCGGATGAAATAGAACGCGATCGCGACGACGACCGCCGTCCAGCTCCATCCGACCCACCACACTCCAAAACACATCAAATGGACGGCAATAAAGGGAATACTCCGGATCCAGTCGACTTTTGGGGGGCCCTCCACTTTGGTGTGCTCAAGGCCGGCCCAGGAGTCAAACCAGCGCAGAAAGGAATACCAAAATTCCTGGGCTTTGGTCAGGCGAAGCGTTTGCACATCGGACATACAATTCTCCTCTAAGTCGGGGGATCGGCCAAGTCACTGTGGTGGGAGACAGGGAGCCGGGGTCCCGTTAAGCTGATTGGTCGTGCAGGAAATGGCTAGGTCGTTATTATACAGAGAACGTCATGAAAGTGAAACCTGATTTTTGGGTGACTGTCCGCCGATTTGTAGTGTACCGAACTGATCGCCCCTGTCCACTCATATGGACAAGCTTGCAAATAAATAAAGGAACGGTCACTTGGCCGTTTGACAGCGCTCCTCGCGCGTCTCTAGAATGCCGCTACGATGAACGATCGATTTCTCAAGGCCTGTCGCCGAGAACCTGTCGATTGCACGCCCGTGTGGTTTATGCGCCAAGCCGGACGCTACATGTCTGAGTATCGGACGTTGCGCGCCAAACATTCGATCCTGGACATGTGCAAGACTCCGGAGCTTGCGACGCAAGTGACCCTCCAGCCGATCGATCGATTTCCGCTCGATGCCGCCATCATTTTTGCCGACATCTTGCTTCCGTTGGAACCGATGGGGATCAGTCTGGAATTTGCCGCCGGAGAAGGGCCGGTCATTCACAATCCGGTCCGCGATCGTGCGGCGGTGGATCGGCTTCACGTGATTGACGGGGACGAACTCGATTATGTGGCGGAGGCCATCCGACAAACGCGACGCGCTCTCGACGGACGCGTGCCGTTGATCGGATTTGCCGGTGCGCCGTTCACGCTTGCCAGCTATGCGATTGAAGGGGGTGGGTCGCGCAACTATCTACACACCAAGCAGATGATGTACGGCGATCCCACCGCCTGGCATCGGCTGATGGACAAGTTTGCACGCGTGCTCACGGGGTACCTCCGACGACAAATCCAGGCGGGCGCTCAAGCTATTCAGCTCTTCGATAGTTGGGTCGGCTGCCTGTCTGCCGGCGATTATGCTGAATATGTCATGCCGCATGTCCAACGGATTTTCGACGGGCTCAAGCGGGAAGGCGTGCCGATGATTCATTTCGGCACGGGCACAACGGCCATCCTTCGACAGATGCGCGAGGCCGGGGGCGACGTCATCGGGATCGATTGGCGGGTTCATTTGGACGAGGCTTGGTCGATGGTCGGGCATGATCATGCCGTACAAGGCAATTTAGACCCGCTTGTCTTGTTTGCTCCGCTCCATGAGATCGAACGCCGGGTGGAGGATATTCTGCGACGAGCCGGGGGGCGGCCCGGGCATATCTTCAACCTGGGTCATGGCATTCTGCCGACGACACCGGTCGAGCACGTGGCCGCGACGATCGATATGGTGCATAAACTCAGTCAACGCTAGCGTAATCGGCTTCGATAGGCATCCTCTGACGAAGACGCATGTCTGGTTTGCAAGGTCACACAGCCGTTCTTTTGATGGCGATGGGCGGGCCCGATTGCCTGGCCAACGTCGAGCCGTTTTTGCGCGATGTTCGCGGGGGGCGGCCGACACCCCCGGAGCTCGTGGAGGAAATTCGGGAGCGATACCGAGCCACCGGTGGAAAATCGCCGGCCGTCGGCATCACGCAGGAGGTCGCGAAGAAACTGGCGCAGCGACTGAATGCCGCGGATAACTGCCGGTACAAGGTGTATGTCGGTTTACGGCATTGGCATCCCTTCATCAAAGAAACGTACGCCGAGCTGTTGAAGGAATCGCCGGAACAGGTCATTGGCTTGTGCATGGCTCCACAACAGTCCTCCTTGAGCACCGGAGCCTATCGCAAGAAAGTGGAAGAGGCTCGTGCCGAGCTGGGTGATCGCACGGAGGTGACCTATGTCGGCAGTTGGAACCGACATCCCCGGTTGATCGCGGCGATAGTGGATAACATTCGGCAAGCTCTCCAGAAGTTTCCTTCCGATGTGCGGACAACGGTGCCGGTCTTGTTTACCGCGCATAGCCTTCCGGAACGAATTCTAGCGATGAAGGATCCTTATCCGGACGAGGTCAAGGGTACGGTTGAGGCCGTGACTAGATCATTGGGGAACCAACCGACGTACTTCGCCTATCAGAGCCAGGGGCGATCGGGTGAACCGTGGCTTGGACCAACCGTTGAAGCCATGCTGGACACGATCCGGCAGGGAGGACACCGGCATCTGTTGGTGGCGCCCATCGGGTTTATCTGTGACCATGTTGAGACCTTGTTCGATATCGATATCGAATTGAAGCAGTTGGCCGTGACCAATGGCATACAGCTCGAGCGCATCGCCATGCTGAACGACTCGTCCGCACTCATCGAGACGCTGCAAGACGTGTTGTCAGCACACCAATCGTCCCTCTGTCTTCCGTGACTCGACCACGTACAGTCGTGATAGTCGGCGGCGGTATTTCCGGTCTGACCACCGCCTTTTTTCTGTACGAGAAGGCCGCTCAAGCAAGCGTTCCCATCCACTGCACCGTCCTCGAATCCGATACTTCCTGGGGAGGAAAGATCGTCACGCACCGGGTCGGCGAGATCGTGACGGAAGCGGGACCGGACTCGTTTCTTTCCCAAAAACAAGCCGGGCTCGATCTCTGCATGAACCTCGGCCTCGCCGATCAATTGATCAATACCAATGAGACGGCAAAGAGGGCTTGTGTGCTCTATGGAGGGCGGCTGCACGACTTGCCTGAGGGGTTACTCTCCTTCGTTCCGAAACAACTGGGGCCCTTCTTTCGAAGCGGGTTGCTCACCTGGACCGGATTGGCCCGCATGGGGTTGGAATTCGCTGTTCCGCCGGGTCCTTCGACGGGAGATGAGTCGTTGGCCGCCTTTCTTCGGCGCCGGTTTGGGGCGCAAGCGTATGAGCGGGTCTTGGAACCGTTGATGGCGGGAATCTATGCGGGCGATGCCGAGCAGATGAGCCTGCGCGCCACCTTCCCGCGATTCTTTGAGCTGGAACAACGGCACGGCAGTGTCGTTCGCGGCATGATGGCCGCCAAGAAGGCCACCTCGACGGTTTCAACCGCCCAACCGAGACGTACGATGTTTGTGAGCTTGAAAAACGGTCTCGGCGATTTGGTGGCCGCCTTGACGGCTCGATTGAGGCGGCAGGGAATAGACCTCCGGATGGGTGCTCGAGTCGACGCGCTCAGAGTGAGGTCGCATGAATTGGGTCGCTGGATGTATGACCTTATCCTTGGTGATGGATCGACGCTGGCGGCTGAAAGTGTCGTCCTCGCGACACCTGCTTATGTGTCCGCGGAGCTCTTGCGTCCGTTGACACCGATCGCGGGTGGTCTGTTGGACTTGATTCCCTATGCCTCGACCGCCACCGTGGCGATGGCGTTCCCACGGGCAGTGACGAGCGCAATCGAAGGGTTCGGATTTATCGTGCCGCGAACGGAGCAACGGCATCTTATCGCTGCGACGTGGACCTCTCTGAAGTGGCCGCATCGCGCGCCCGCGGATCGACTGTTGGTGCGCTGCTATGTCGGTGGAGTCGGGCGGGAGGATGTTCTTCACTTGGATGATGCGGCGCTGACGGCGACGGTCAGAGAGGAACTCGCTCGGGTATGTGGTATCCGGGTGGAACCCGGTTATGTCGAAGTGAATCGATGGTGGAAGGCGATGCCACAGTACACGATCGGCCACCTGGATCGATTGGCTCAACTTGAGGCGGCCGTGAGCCGGTATCCCGGACTGGTTCTTACCGGGGCAGGTTATCGTGGGGTCGGCATTCCCGACTGTATCCGTGACGGGGCCGTAGCGGCCGAACGGGTCGTGCAGGATCTTGTCGGAGGGACGAGTGGAACACGACGATCTCAGACGAGCCGAGTGTCAGGTTAAACGACAACCTTCTTTTCCGTTATTCTCAGTGATACATCCACGCTCTGGTTAACGGGAATTCGGTCGGACCTCCGGTCTCCTGGCGGCTGGCCAACACCTGATAGATGTTCAGCCACCCTTGTGAAAATGCAAGGGATGAGCCTGCCAAATAGGTCCGCCAGACACGCAGTGTCCGCTCGCCGACCAGTTGCCCCGCAGCGCCCAAGTGTGCTTCAAGTCTGCGTGACCACTGTGCAAGTGTTCGGGCGTAGTGAGGCCGTAAACTTTCCACATCATAGACCTCGAAGTTCTGTCTGGCCATCTCTTGGATGACCGAATGGAGATGGGGGAGTTCGGTATGCGGGAACACATACTTGTCCATGAATTCACTGACTCCGGAACCGACCGTGCGTCCGTCTGCATCAGGGGTGGTGATCCCGTGGTTCAGAAACAGCCCGCGATCGCGCAGGAGCCGTCGGACAATGCCGAAGTAGACGGCAAAATTGTTTTGGCCGACGTGCTCGAACATGCCGACGCTCGACACCTTGTCGAACGTGCCTTCACCGAAACGGGACAAGGTATCTCGATAGTCTAAAAATAGGACTTCAACGCGTCCGCTCAGTCCTGCCTTTCCGACACGTTCCTGAGCCAAGGCGAACTGGGTACCCGACAGAGTAATGCCCACGGCTCGTACCCCGTAATGCTGCGCGGCATGCAGAATCAATCCTCCCCAACCACAGCCGATGTCAAGAAACCGTTCACCGGGCTGAAGGCGTAACTTGCGGCAGATATGATCGAGCTTGGCTACCTGCGCGGCGTCGATCGTTTCCTCGCCCGTCTCAAAATACGCGCAGGAATAGACCATGCGCTCATCGAGCCACAGCCGATAAAACTCATTACCGACGTCGTAGTGCCGTTTGATAGCGTCAAGGTCCTGCTTGGGCGTATGGCGTGAGGCCGATGCAGGAATTCGGCTCGTTGCCGGTGAGCCACCGGCCGCGACGAGGCGTTCCGCGCCCGCGATCACGGACATAATGTCACCGTCGATATCGATACGCCCATGGACGAAGGCTTCGCCGAGTCCGCCTAGTGTCGGATGGGTCAATAGCGGCAGCACGTCTGGATCGCGTATCGCCATCACGACGCGAGGTTCTTGGCCGAAGTTGAACCGCGAACCGTCGGGAAGGATAAGGTCAAGTGGTTGGCCACCCTTCGCTCGAACCCTTTCGGCCAATCGCCGAATCCCGTGGCTCAGTGTCTTATCAAGAACCTTGCGCGTTGCGCGAAACAATAAGCTGCTCTGCGACATATTGACCTCCCGTGGGGCTAGAACGGGAATTCCTCCCGCAGATATTGAATTATGAAAGATCCTAAGCTGTAACGTACAGACATTGTAAATGAATGTAGTTTAGGTAAATCCCTGGGGAGTTTCCAATGAGCTCCAGCATGGACGACGGTATGTATCGAGACGGATGTCGTGTAAGACTGTGCCGTGGCATCAAGCGAAGAACGTGCCCGCAAGGGGCAAGATAAATTGAGGGGTTATGAGAATGGTTCTGGAGGAAGACGTGGAAATTTGAGGAAAAAGTCGGCACAGTGGAGGGACAGGCTGAGGAAGAGTGCGCCAGTGGTCCGATCGGCGAACAAGATGTTAGGGGAGAATAATCGTTTGTTCAGGGTAGCCTAACTCCTTCAGCGTGGACTCGAGACTGTCCACCATCGGCGGCGGACCACAGAGGAAAATGCAGGTGTCGGGAGCGGGAGCGGGAAGATGGTGCCGGAGAATGTCCAGGGTGACGCGCCCCGTACTGCCGGTCCATCCGGGCGGCGGTTGCTCCAATACATGATGGCAATGAAAGTTCGGATAGACCCGGACATTGTGTTCCCACTCCTGTCGGAAGATGATGTCCGATTCCGTTTTGTTGGCAAAGATCAGGAACAACTCCGCATCGCTCTTGTTGATCAGAATCCAGCGAATGATGGAAATCATCGGCGTGATCCCGGTGCCGCCGGCCACGAATCCCACGCGCTTCGCCATTCCATCGACCCAATGTCCACCGGTGTTCGGCCCGCTCATCGACACGGTATCTCCGATCCGCTGATCGTGCAGGTACTTGGAGACGGAACCGGCCCCGTACCGCTTGACGGTGAGATCGAAGAACCCCGTGACGCCGACAAGCGAGGACGGGGTATACGGCCGTTTTACAGTTTTGCCGTTGATCGTGGCATGGACGTACAGAAAGTCACCGGGTAGCATGTCCAGCGTCGCGTTGACAGGCAGCTCGAAACGAAAGGTCTTCGTGTCGTGGGTATCGACTTCGATGGCCGTGATTTTATAGGAAGTCGGCGTTTTGGTCTTGACGCGGGTGACAGTTTCCATGGTGGGACGCATCATACGAGGTCGAATCAACTGGTGCAAGAGAACTCTTCCCGATACTTGCGCCCGGAACTCTTGCATCTCTCTGGCATCTCGCCTCATACTTCTGCCCCATGGATCTCCAGTCAATTGGTTCTTCTAAACCGCTCCAGGACCTCGAAACCGACGTGGCCTTGCGCGCGATCCTCGAAGGCACTGCAACGGAAACCGGGCAACGGTTTTTCGCTGCACTGGTTCAGAATTTGGCTAAAGTCCTGCGGACGCACGGAGCTTGGGTGACGGAATACTTTCCCGAAGAGCGCCGTCTTCGAGCTCTTGCGTTCTGGATGGACGGTCAATGGGTGCCGGATTATGAGGTCGGCATTGTGGGCTCTCCCTGCGAAGAGGTGATCGACAAGCGGCGACTCGTTCATTTTCCAGATCGACTGCTTGAGCTCTTTCCCAATGAGCCGGACATGAAAGCGGTTGGTGCCGTGAGTTACCTGGGTGTACCGCTCCTCGACACGGACGGGAGCATTCTTGGACATCTGGCGGTGATTGACCGGCGACCGATTCCGGCAGAACCGCGCGTCCATGCGATCTTTCAGATCTTTGCCGCCAGAGCCGCAGCGGAATTGCGGCGGCTGCGGGCCGAAGCGGAGGTGTGTGAACGGGAGGAAAAAGTCGGTCGACTCCTGGGCAGCGCCATGGATGCGATCATCGAGTTGGATAATCAGCTCAAGATTACCAATGTAAACACTGCTGCGGAGAGAACGTTCTCTTGCCGAGCGAACAACATGATCGATCAAAGCTTTTCCAGATTTGTGAGCCGCCAGGATGTGGCCCGGTTGGAAACTTTGATTGCAGAGCTTGACGGACGTCCGGAGGGGCAGCAATCGCGTTGGATTCCAGGCGGACTCACTGCTTGCCGTGCCGGTGGCGAACCGTTTCCTGCTGAGGCGTCGCTGTCCCGTTTCATGTTGCGTCGACAAAAATTCACGACGTTGATTCTCCGCAACGTGCATGACCGCCTTGAAGCGGAGCAGAAAATTCAGTCGCTCACCGTCGAAACCGAACTCTTACGGGAAGAGCTGCATGCGCTGCATCAAGACAGGACGTTGATCGGTGAGCATCAGGCACTCCGGCAAGTGCTTCGCGACATCACTCAGGTCGCAGCGACGGACACGACGGTTTTAATCATGGGTGAAACCGGCACCGGTAAAGAACTGGCCGCGCGTGCCATCCATGCCGCCAGCGGCCGGCACGAACGACCGTTGGTCATTGTCAATTGTGCCACCATTCCTGCCACATTGATCGAGAGTGAATTCTTCGGCCACGAGGCCGGCGCCTTTACCGGGGCCACCAAGAAGCGGGAAGGTCGGTTTGCGTTGGCCGACAAGGGGACCATCTTTCTTGATGAAATCGGCGAATTGCCGCTTGAGTTGCAAGCGAAATTGCTTCGCGTGCTGCAAGAAGGCGAGTTCGACCCGGTCGGCAGTTCGAAGACCAGGAAGGTCCACGTACGTGTGCTCGCCGCAACCAATCGAAACCTTGCCGCAGCGGTCAAAGGGGGCATGTTCCGTGAGGACCTCTACTACCGGCTGAACGTGTTTCCGATCCGGCTGCCGCCCTTACGCGAGCGCGGCGACGATGTGGTACGTCTGGCCTCTGTCTTTGCCCAACGGTTGGCTACAAAAATGGGACGGACGCTCGCGCCACTCACTGCCGGTGACGCCCAGCGGCTTCAAACCTATCATTGGCCTGGAAACGTGCGGGAGCTGCAAAATGTGATTGAGCGGGCTGTCATTACGGCAGAAGCCGGCAAGCTCAACCTCGAACGGGCCTTGCCGGAGACATCCTCAGTTCACGGAGTTTCAGCGACCAGAACCGCGTCTCTTCCCGACACGATTCTTTCAGCAAAGGAACTCGAGGAATTGGAACGAGCCAATATTCTAAAAGCCCTCGAGACCGCCAAGTGGAAAGTGTCCGGTGAAACGGGCGCGGCCTCATTACTCGGACTTAACGCCTCCACGCTTTCGTCACGCATGAAAGCGCTGAAGATTCAGAAACCCAGCTGACCTCATATTCTTCACGACTCGTCACTTCTCGCTGACCTCACTCTATCGTCGTTGTCTTCACGAAGATTTGTGAAATGTCACAAACTCCTTTCGTGAGATTTCACGAATCGTGAAACCTCACCGACTCCACCGTCCCCCTTCGCCGTCCAACATATTGAAATTCCATCACATCAGTGATTCATCGTTCTGGCATCGATACTGCTCTAGGGCTTGCGCACAGACAATCATGTACAGCAAGCAGCTGAACGTCAAATTCGGGTTTACTTGAATGGGAGCACGATCAGACATGAGGACCACACGATGTGTAATCGCAGCAGCATTTCTCCTGGTCGGTTGCGGGTCTAAGGAACAGCTCACCACGGCGATGGTTTCGGCTGCTTCACAGGAGGCTATTCAGGCTGAAGTTGTCGAGATCAAATACGCTTCGGCGCCGATTCGCATTGAAGCGACCGGTCAGGTAACGGCGATCTCTCAGGCTGCGCTTTCCAGCCGTATCCAAGGAACCATCGACACACTGTTCGTTAGAGAAGGCACCGCGGTCGTCAAGGGACAGACGCTTCTACAGCTGGATAACCGCGACGTACAAGCCGATCTGGCCCGTGCCACTGCGGAGCTAGAAAACACGAAGGCGCAGCTCGACCGCATGAACCAGTTGTACGCTCAAGATGCAGTTTCAAAACAAGAGCTGGAGAATGCGACTCGTGCCTACAAGGTCGCGGAAGCCAACCGCAAGACAGTGCTTACCCAGCTGAGTTATACGACCGTCAATGCGCCGTTCGACGGCGTGATTACCGAGAAAATGGTGGAGGCAGGGGAATTGGCCTCGCCGGGGCAGCTCTTGTTGAGAATGGAAAATCCACGGCAGCTACGGCTTCACGCGACCGTGGCAGAGGGAGATTTGAGATCGGTCTCTCACGGAGACAAGATTTCTGTGGTCATTGACGCTTTGGGTGAACAAGCGTTGGATGGCGTTGTAGGTCAAATTATGCCGGCTGGCGATTCGCAAACCCACACGTTCATTGTGAAAGTGGACTTGCCTGTGGAGCCGGGGCTGAAGACCGGTATGTTCGGACGATTCCAATTAAGCAAAGGAACGAGCAAAACGATTCTCGTGCCACGGACCGCCGTCGTCGAACGCGGTGAACTCACGAGCGTCTATGCCGTTGGCTCGGGTCAGATCGCCCACCTTCGCTGGGTCAAAATCGGTCGGCGGCTCGATCAGCAGGTCGAAATCCTGTCTGGTGTGAATATCGGCGAGGTGGTGCTGCGCGATGCCGCTAGGGGCATTGATGGTGCCGTCGTCAAGATCGTCGATGCTATGGCATCACCCGCTGTGCCGACACCATGTCGTGTGCCTTGTCAGTTACCACGGTCAACAGGTGCGAGTTCTCTTGCCCAGGTTTCCGGGGAGCGGGCTCTGTTACTTGAAACGTTAAACTCGAAAACGGGTAACCAATGAAGAACTATCGCCTCGGTCTTTCGGGCCGTATCGCTGCCTTCTTCATCGGGAGCAAGCTCACGCCGCTGATCATGTCGGGGGCATTGCTGCTTGGCGTATTCGCGGTCATTGCCACGCCACGTGAAGAAGAGCCGCAGATCGTCGTTCCCATGGCGGATGTTTGGCTGCCCTTTCCCGGTGCCTCCGCCCAAGTCGTCGAAGAACAACTGACCAAGCCGTTCGAGCACAAGATATCGGAAATCAAAGGTGTGGAGTACGTGTATTCAGTCTCAAGGCCGGACGGGGCGATGATCATTGTCCGCTTCTACGTCGGTCAGTCGATGGAAAAGAGTCTGGTCGATCTTTATGACAAGCTGATGTCGAATCAAGACCTGTTGCCACCTGGTGCTGAACCCTTTGTAGTCAAGCCGAAGGACGTGAACGACATCCCCATCGTGACGATCACCATCTCGAGCGAACGGTATGGCGAGTTTGAATTGAATCAATTGGGCGAGCAGGTGTTGGAGGAGATCAAGAAGGTTGCCGGCACATCAGGGGGGTTCATTGTCGGCGGACGGACGCGAGAGCTACGGGTCCAAATAGAGCCTGCAAGGCTGAAGGCCTATGGTCTAACCCCCTTGCAAATCGCGGCGGTCATTCGCGGTGAGAATCAAGCCTTGCCGACGGGCCGATTCGACAGCCGCAATGAGAACTTTCTCGTGAAGACCGGGCGCTTCATTCGATCGCGCAAAGACCTGGAAGGTCTGGTCGTCGGTGTGAGCGATCAACGACCGGTCTATCTGCGGCAGGTGGCGGAGATCATCGACGGGCCGGCTGAAGCGACGAGCTATGTCTGGTTCGGTGAAGGAATTGGTGAGGCGTCAGGGGTTAGGGGTGAGGTGAAAAAGACGGATAACACTCCTAATACTTCACACCGTACCCCTCACGAGCTTCCGGCTGTGACCGTGGCCATCGCCAAGCAGGCTGGAGTCAATACCGTGGCCGTGGCCGAGCAGGTCATCCGAAAGGTTGAAGCCATGAAAGGCGTGACGGTTCCGTCGGATGTCCGCGTGACCATCACGCGCGACTATGGGGAGACCGCGCAAGAGAAGGCCAACGACTTGCTCTGGCACCTGCTCATCGCCGTCGTCGCCGTGGTCCTCTTTCTCGGCGTTGCGTTGGGGCCGCGCCCGGCCTTTGTTGTGTCTATCGCGATTCCGCTCACCCTCGCCTTGACGCTGTTTTCATCCATGCTCATTGGCTACACGATCAACCGTGCAACGCTCTTTGCCCTGATCTTCTCCACCGGCATCTTGGTCGACGATGCCATTGTCGTCGTCGAGAACACGTACCGGCATCTGCGGCTACGCCTTCGTCCCCATGACGAAGCGGCGGTCTATGCCGTCGATGAAGTTGGAAACCCGACGATCTTGGCCACCTTCACCGTCATCGCCTCGCTTCTTCCGATAGCCTTCATATCCGGTTTGATAGGTCCCTACATGAGGCCGATTCCGATCAATGCCTCTATCGCCATGTTCTTTTCCCTGCTCGTCGCTTTCGTGGTGATTCCGTGGTTCTACCGAACCTGGTACCGTCCCATGGTTGATGCCGGAGGAGTTGATCATGAAGAACATGAAACTGGCTTCACGGCGCGCCTCTATCGCCGAATCCTCTCTCCGCTGCTGACGAGGCCGTTGTTGGCCTATACGTTCTTGGGCGTGGTCACGCTCTTACTGGCGGGCTCATGCCTCTTGTTTTACACACGTCATGTGGTCATGAAGATGCTGCCGTTCGACAACAAGAGCGAGATTCAGTTGGTGATCGATATGCCGGAAGGGACGACGCTGGAGGAAACCGCCCGAGCCACGAAGGCCTTGACGCAATATGTCCGAACCCTTCCCGAGGTGCGAGACTACCAGGCCTACGTCGGCACGGCGTCCCCTTTCAACTTCAACGGGCTGATGCGCCACTATTTTCTGCGGTCGCTTCCGCACGAGGCGGATATTCAGATCAACTTGGTACCCAAGACTGGACGGACGGCTCAGAGCCATGACATCGCACAACGGATGCATCCCTCGATTCAAGAGATCGCGCATCAGTACGGCGCCAATGTCAAAGTTGTCGAAGTGCCGCCAGGTCCGCCTGTGCAATCAGTGCTTGTGGCGGAGATTTACGGGCCCGACTATGGTCGGCAACTTGCCGTCGCGAGTGAGGTACGTACGTTGTTCGAGTCTACGCAAGGGGTTGTCGATGTCGACGACTCTGTCGAGGCAGATCAGGTGAGGTATGTCTTCACGGTCGATCAGGCAAAAGCGGCCCTCGCTGGAATTCCTTCCGAGGAGATTGTCCACACGTTACGCATGGCATTCGAGGGGGCAAAGATCGGACTTGTCCACATTTCAAAGGAGAAGAGTCCGGTGCACATCGTACTGCGCCTCCCGCTAGCGGAGAGAACGGGGCTCGAACATATCGGAGAACTCGGACTGAGAACGAAGAGCGGTGGGATCGTCCAGCTCTCCGAACTGCTCACGGTCGAACAGACGGTGCAGGATAAAGCGATTTATCATAAGAACCAGAAAGCCGTGGTGTATGTGACGGCCGACGTAGGAGGACCAGGCGCAGAGAAGGCGGAGAGTCCCGTGTTCGGTGTGCTGGGAGTTGGAAAGCAGCTGGAAGACTATCGGCCAACAGAAGGGTACCGGATCGAACAATATTACACCTCCCAACCCTGGTCGGAAGATAAGCTCTCAATGAAATGGGATGGAGAATGGCAGATCACCTATGAGACGTTTCGCGACATGGGCATCGCCTTTTCCGTGGCGATGTTGCTGATTTACCTCCTGATTGTCGGGCAGTTTCAATCCTTTCTGACGCCGCTGATCATCATGGCTCCGATTCCACTCACGCTGATCGGCATTCTACCGGGACATTGGTTGACAGGATCATATTTCACGGCTCCGTCGATCATCGGCTTCATCGCGCTCGCCGGCATCATCGTCCGAAACTCGATTTTGCTCGTAGATTTCATCCAGATTCAAGAGCGTGCTGGTGTTCCGTTGCTGGAGGCGGTGATGAAGGCCGGCGTGATTCGTATGAGACCGATCCTCTTGACCGCCGCTGCCCTCATGGTGGGCGCCTTCGTGATCATTCTTGATCCGATCTTCCAAGGGCTGGCTGTCTCGCTCCTGTTTGGCGTAGGCGCTTCGACGATGCTCACACTGTTCGTCATTCCCTTGCTCTACTATCGCGTTATTGGACAAACGGCCCAATCCAGCCGCCCCGCCGTGACAATTGCGGTAGGTAATGGAGAAGCGGTCATGCATCGCGTGCGGGCAGAAGGAGTTCCGGTGTGAACAAGCGAATATGGCTTTCTCCCAGTGGTTGCATGTTCCCTCTGTAGGACATGGTGAACCGTCATGGTGTTGCTCCAAAGGATAAAATCCCTCCGTTTCACGATCGGATTGCTTGTTGCCTTGTTGTGTTTGCCTTCCGTTGACCTCTGGGGTGAGACTGGCGGAATGGTCAGTCTTGAAAATCCGACGCGATTGGTCTTCCCTGAACTTCGGCTCAGCCTACGTGAGGCTATTCAGGCGGCCGTCGACAACAACCTCAACGTTCGCTTGCTAAAAGAGCGCATCGCCGCAGTGCAGGCTCAAGCCGATGCCAGTTTTGGAGCCTTGCTTCCGAATGTATCCGGATATGTGAACGGCCGGAACCAAACGGTCAATCTCGCCGCCTTCGGACTTCCTGCCGACCGGCTCTCCGGTTTGGGATTAACTCGCAGTGTGACGGAACCGTTCGAAGTCTATGATGCGCGGGCCACCTTGGTTCAGAACATTTTCAGCCTCAGCCTCATTCAGCGGTGGCGCGCCGCGAAAACCGGCGTCGATGTGGCCGGTTTGGAAGCGGAGGTCACGAAGCGCGACGTGATGGCGATGGTCGGACTGCTCTATATCGAGGCGTTACGGGCCGATGAAGCGGTGAAGGCGCGTGAGGCGGATATCGAGCTCAGTCGGCAACTGCTGAAACTGGCAAGGGACCGCAAAGCGGCAGGTATTGCCACGGGGTTGGATGTGACCAGAGAGGAAGTTCAACTGGAGAACAATAGGCAACGGCTGCTCGTTTCGCAGAATGAGCAGGAAAGTGCACGTCTCAACGTCATCCGTGCCCTTGGTATCACGTTCGACGTGCAGTTAACGTTGACCGATGAGCTGAAGTTCATACCGGCGGAGCCTGAACGCACGGAGACGGCTCTCACGACCGCGCGCGAACAGCGAGTTGAATTGAGAGCGCAAGAGAGCCGCCAGAAGTTGATAGCGCTGAGCCTCAGTTCCGTGATGAGCGAACGATTGCCGGCACTCTCGCTGACCGGTGATTACGGATGGATTGGGGTGAAGCCGGAAGACGCGCTGGCGACTCGCTCAATTGGGTTGTTGTTCTCGATTCCGATCTTCGACGGAGGCCAGCGGGAAAGCCGTATTTCGGAAACCCGGAGCCGAGTGAGGCAGGAATCGATCCGCATGAAGGACATATCGGATCAAGTCACGCTTGAGGTCCGTCAAGCACTTCTCATGCTGGAGTCGTCAACACAGCAGGTGGCAGTCGCCGAAAAAGGATTGGAATTGGCGCTGAAAGAACTGGCCTTTGCGAGTGATCGATTCACCGCAGGCTTGGGAACCAATATCGAAGTAACGAATGCTCAAACGTCCGTGGCGCGGGCGAGGGACAACCACATCGAAGCCCTGTTTCGCTTCAATGCTTCGCGGATCAATCTCGCACGGGCTAAGGGCGAGATCGAGAAGGTGCTCTAACGGCACGTCGAAAGTGGAATGCCGTCGTGAGTCAGTCGGCGAGTGGTGATCGCGTAAAGAAAGAGTAAGTTCCCAAACTCAATGCCTCAATGCGTTCAGATCCGACGAAAGCGTTGAGGATTCATATGCTCAGTTGAATCTACATTCCCTTTCAAGTCATTCTTTTTCCCCTCGTTCCCATTCGTCACAACTGTTCTGTGTAGATTTGCCAAATTTCACCAATCCTTTCGTGAGATTTCACGAGTCGTGAAATCTCATAAGACGCCTTCTTTCTCCGACCTCTGTCCAACTCGTTGAAACTCAACACGCAATCTTGCTTTTGGAGCGCGGCATCAATGCTGCTGTAGGGACTCGGCATAGGGTCATCCACTCACAATAAGGAGAGCATGATGAGAACGATTTACGATTTGCTCACAGGTCACCGCACTATCACCACCCCACGATCCAACCAATTGCATTCCGAACCCGAAAGAAGAAGGCATGCCATGAAGTTGCCTCACATTATTGGGTTCACCGCGGCTGCCTTGCTCGCCTGGGCCACCCCCAGTTCAGCTACGGAATCGACGGCCGCGCCCACGTCGCCAACGAGCTTGTCTGACACAGTCCCCCTTTACACGAACCTCGGTTCCCACCACAAACGCATCTCCACTCGAGTCTCGGTCACGCAGCAGTACTTCGACCAGGGCCTGCGACTTGTCTATGGATTCAATCACGCGGAAGCGATCCGCTCGTTCGTACGTGCCGCGGAGCTAGATCCCAGCTGCGCCATGTGTTACTGGGGGATTGCACTTGCCTATGGGCCACACGTCAACGCTCCAATGGACTCGGCGAGCGGAGTTGCCGCGTATGCGGCGGTGCAGAAAGCGGTGTCGCTCAAATCCCACGCCACGGCGCCCGAGCGTGCCTACATCGAGGCGCTTGCGCAACGCTACGAGGCGGACCCGCCGACCGACCGTGCCAAATTGGACACGTTGTATTCGAGTGCAATGGGCAAAGTAGTTAAAACCTATCCCAACGATCTTGATGCCGCGACCCTGTACGCTGAATCGCTGATGGACCTTCGCCCATGGAATTACTGGCGCCCAGATGGGACTCCGTACCCCGGTACGAACGAAATCGTGCGCCAGCTCGAGAGGGTCCTCTCGCGTAACGCCAATCACCCCGGTGCGTGCCACTTCTACATCCATGCGGTTGAAGCGGTGAATCCGCAGGCTGCGGTGCCATGCGCCGAGCGACTCGCTAGTCTCATGCCGGGCGAAGGACACATGGTTCACATGCCTGCCCACATCTATATTCGCGTCGGACGCTGGAACGATGCTGTGCAGGCCAACCAGCATGCCATCCACAGCGACGAGGTATTCATTGAAGGGCAGCACCCCACGGGTGTCTATCCGCTCGCGTACTACCCGCACAATATCCACTTCCTCGCCTTCGCCTCCACGATGGCGGGCCGCAGTGCCCAGGCGATCGAGGCATCCAGCACCCTCACCTCAAAGGTGAACCTCGATGCTGCGCGCCAGGTCGGGATGCTGCAGGAAATGTTGCCGTACCACGCCCTCACGCTCACAACGTTCGGAAAATGGGACGAGGTGCTTGCCGAATCCCTTCCACCGGAAGATATCCGTCTCTCGTACGCCATGGCCTATTACGCCCGCGGAGTGGCGCATGCCGCCAAAGGAGAGTGGGCGGAGGCGCAAGGCGCACTTGATCAGGTATCGGCGATCCACACTGCGACGCTCGATGGGACGGATGGGAAGACTGCGCTTTCGATCGCTGTGCATGCCCTGTCCGGCGAGATCGCGACTCGTCGCGGCGATCTTGATGGGGGCATCAACTATTTCCGGGAGGCGGCCAGGATCGAGGATGGGGGACTCTACTTCGAACCGCCCAAATGGTACTACCCGATTCGGCACTCGCTCGGCGCCGCGCTGGTGAAAGCGGGGCGACATGCTGAGGCTGAGAAGGTGTATCGCGAGGATCTTCGTCGGTTCCCGGAGAACGGCTGGTCCCTGTTTGGGCTTGCGCAGGCACTCTGGGCACAGGGGAAGAAGAAGGAAGCGGCCGCTGTGGAAGCGCGCTTCAGCCGCGCGTGGGCGAGCACAGACGTGACGCTGACAGCATCGAGGTTCTAGCGATGGAGACTACTTTGCATAGTCAGTATGTGCGGCAGCTTGGTATGAGCAAAGAAACGGTCTCACGTTAGGGACTCGGCATCAGATCATCTACTCTCGATGAGGAGCAGAACAATGACGACGAGTCACGACCTTGGCTGGTGGTACTGGGCGATAACTGTAGTCCTACTCGGCGTCGGCCTCTTCGCCTGGCAGGCGGGAATCTTTCCGGCGATGGTTCTCTGTGTCGTTCAGATCATTCATGTGAGGAGTCTGACGCATGACCTCACTGCCTTTCCCGTACAGGTGCGTGTGGCGTATCTCGCTATGCTTTTGGCCGGATCGTGGGGACCGCTCCAGTGGCTTCATTGGGTGCAATTGATCGGAACAAGTACCAGGGTTGTCGTCGGGTACTGTTTTCTTGCACGAGCATTGTCTTTGGCTTCGTGGAACCGTCAGCAGATGTTCTCGTGGGATCTTCTTGTGCGCACATTCTGTTCGCCGCAATCCAGCGTGTCATCGTGTGGCCAGGTGTTTGAACAATTCCAGCTTGAGCGGGTGCAGGGATGAACTGGGATTCGTTATGCCGGAATGCCGACCGGCTTTTCTTTCGGCAACATATCAACATCCAATGTCAGAGAGAAGGAGATGCACATATGTCGCAAACAACCATTAATGAAATCATTAACGGGGTCGATGTGGGTAGGATCGGCGAGACCGTGGAGGCGGTTCGGCGCACACCCGGTCTTGCGACATTCCGATTTCGCGCCGCAAACCAGTGGATTGACGGCAGCCACAATCGCTCCACGATCAAAAGCTTTTACGGAGCCGGGCAGGAGGATACGTTCCGTACCACACCCTTTGTACTCGATACAGACAAACCGCCGGTATTGCTGGGAAAGAACCAAGGGCCAACTCCCGTCGAATTTGTGCTTCATGCTTTGGCCGCCTGCCTGACCACCTCCCTCGTCTTCCACGCTGCCGCGCGGGGCATCCATATCGAGTCGGTTGAATCAAAGCTGGAAGGAGATCTCGATCTCCACGGTTTCCTCGGCCTCTCTGACAGCGCCAGAAAGGGCTATCAGCAGATTCGCGTTGCGTTTACTATCAAGTCGGATGCGTCCGCAGAGCGGTTAGAGGAATTAATGAAGTTTTCACCGGTGTACGACATTGTGTCCAATCCGGTGCCGGTGTCGATCCACATCGAATCCCGCTAGATCCGATGGCCTGGACGTCTTCTTTGCGTCCAGGCCGTTAAGCCATTATGCTGGAGAGGAAGCAGTTACTTATCAAGCGAATGTTCGTCCAGCGCCTAGGGGTTGTAGAGAGAACTGTCCAGGATCCCAGCTATTCTCCCGTTTGAAGCCCGCTTAATGGTGCTGACTAACGTTTTTGCTTCGGTTGCTTGTCGGGGATCTGGGATCAGTCCCACGATTCGTTTCTAGACTCGTAAGAACCGGCTGAGCCGCCGTGATCTTATTTTCAACCGCTTGCGTCAACCACCGCCGTGCTTGTTCTGTATCCCTTGTGACCCCTCGCCCATAGGCATACATGACGCCAAGCACGTACATGGCTTGCCCGTTGCCCGTTTCTGCCAAATGCCGAAGACCGGTAGCGGCTTTCTTATACCACTTCACGGATTCGGGCGCTTGCCGTCCATTCTGTTGGGCATAGAACCGTCCGAGGCGATACTGGGCAAATGCATCGCCCTGTTCGGCCAAGCGAACGTCGATGTCCGGATCTTGGGCAGGTTTTGAGGTCGCACTTGATGCCGATCCGTCGTTTCCTAAAGATGCAACGTTGTGGTCAACGGGACGGATGGTCAGCTCGGAGGACGTCGGCTTTGGGTCTGGACCGTGACTCTGCGGTGTTGCGGGAGCATCGGGTAAGCGAACGTCGATCGTCGGATTTTGGGAAGGTATCGCGGCCGGCAAGCGTGCTGCTGATTTGTCGTTCGTGTGAGGGGCAACGTCGTGGTTCACGGGATGGTGGGCCGGCTCGGATGGCTGAGGTTGTGAGGCTTGATCATGATTGTGCTCTGCCGCGGGCCGATTGGGATCAGGAGGTGAAGGCAGGGGATCCTTGGATTCGGTCAGGCCTTCAGCCTGTGAGACTTGTGTCAGAGTGAATTCGTTCGGATTCGATGGGGGCTCTGGGATCGGTTCCAGTTGGCCACATTTTTCAGGGGAATCGACCGAGGTTTCCTGCCCGACAGCAGGCGGACAGCTTACGCTATCGTGTGAGGTGGGTCGCCACACGCTCAATGTTGATGCACCCCAGATCAGAGCGATGAGACACAACGACCAGCGTAGTATGCGGCGTCGTAAGATCGTTCGATCGCTAGGGGGGACCAAGACAAGTCCAGGATAGCCTTTCTTGGCCATACCTTCACCCGGAAGAATACTCGGTTGGAATCTGTGGGCGCGTGTCAGAAACCTGCTTCAGGCTCTGAATCTCACGCACCGCTGCTGCACTGGGTCGCTGCCAAAGTCCAGCATTTCCGGAACTGTCCGGCCGGTGGCTCTTATGGACAACCGCCGCTCTATAAATAGCCTCTTGTCCTCTTCAACTTCAAGCTCTTATAGTGGGGTCGATAGAGGGCGTTTTCATGGCCCAGGAGTGCGTGAACCATGTCGTCAACTGAACATGCTTTTGCCATCGTGGATGTCACCGGTCCGTTTCGCGAGCCTCGAGAACAGGTGTTTTCCTATGACTATTCGATTCAACGGTCGACTTGGCCGACGCCGCACGGCGTGCGCGTGAAGGTTTCGATACCCGAAGAGCTGGAAGTCATGAAGCGTCGTCTCTTCGGGATGATCGGCGGATCACCGGGTCAGCAATTGATGTTGAGCAACATTCTCTCTAAAACGATTGCAGATCGAAAGATGCGAGTGGCTGAAGAGGAGGGCATGTTGACGGAACGACGTGATGTGATGGTGCCCCCGTTCGCGGGCTCTTTGGCCCATTTATTCCCCAAGCTTGAAGCGTTCCTGGTGGCGGAACAATCGGCGATTCAGGCGGAAGTGAAGAGACGAGCCGGTCTCTGATGGTGTGCGAGGAACGTCGCAAGCCGTCGGTTAAAAAATTCTTCGATAGTGTCTCGAGTGGACCCCTGACTCGTCCGCGAAACCGAGCGATCCCTTGTCCGGGCTGCCGGTATCGTTCAAGTCAATACGGTAATGGCCACGCACATGCTCCATGGCCACCTCGAACGGGACGGCATTCGGATAGAGCGTCCCCGGCGCATGGGCCCCTCGCGCCAAAGTCCGGAGCGTATCGGCTTCCGCGAGGTGCTTCTCTGAAAAGATGAAGATGTCTGCAATGGCGTGAGCACCGAGTTTGTGGCCGGGGGTCGTGGAGGGAAGCTGCTCACCGAGTATGCCGTCCAGGCGTGCTTGTTTGAGGCGTTTCAAAAGGGCGACGATCTGACTATCCGTCGCTTGAGGGGGAACGACCAACCCCAACGTGTTCATATCCAAAAGGGTTGTTTGGACTTTAAACATGACCGGCGCCGCTTCCGGATCTTCGATGACCGAGACAGTGGGGCCCTCCGTCCCGGTCGCCTGTTTGTTCCTCGAACTGGGAACGATTAGAGCAACGAACAGCCACAGTCCGATCAATATTCCAAAGACAACGATCAACGGATGCAGCCCCGCACGCTTTCCTTCTTGGTACGGTCCCTGATTTTCGCTCATAGACTTGTGTCCTTCGATGGTGAAGAGGGCGCTTGTTCGGATGCGTCCTTAGGGTGGTGATGCAGGCGTTGTTTCGCCTGTTCCCAGAGCACATCCATTTCCGCCAGCGTCATGTCTGGTAGAGACCGACCTTGCTCTGTTGCTTGCGCTTCCACCAGGTGAAATCGGTCGATGAATCGATTGGTCGATCGGCGAAGCGCTTCTTCCGGGTTAACTTTTACGAAGCGGGCCAGATTGACCAGCGAGAACAAGATATCACCGAGTTCCGCCTCGATGTCTGTCTGTCCGTCAGACTGGCTTCGCTCATTCTTAATCTCAGCCTCAACCTGGCTCCCGGCCTGAGCGAGCGCGTCCTTGAGCTCGCCGATTTCTTCCGCCACCTTGCCGAAGATCTGTTCGAAGCCTGCGGCATTGTGCGGCCAATCGAATCCGACCCGGGCGGCTCTGGCTTGCGTTTGATAGGCGCGCAGTAGGGCCGGCAGGGTTTTGGGCACTCCTTCGAGCGCTGATTGTTTGTTCCCTGCCGCGTTCCGCTCCGCGCGTTTGATCTGTTCCCATTGGCTGAGGACCTGTTCCCCGTTGGTGAGAAAACCGGCTTGGTCCTCGGTCCCGAAAACATGGGGATGCCGGCGGATAAGTTTCTCGTTCAGCGTGTCCAGCACATCGTCTACGGTAAAGGCTCTGTTCTCGGCGGCGATCTGGCCGTGAAAAATCACCTGTAACAGGACGTCGCCCAGTTCTTCCTTTAACTTGGCCGTATCGCCCTGGTCAATCGTCTCCAAGACCTCGTAGGTTTCCTCGAGCAGATAGGGCTTCAGCGATTCGTGGGTCTGCTTCCGGTCCCAGGGACAGCCGTTCTGGGCGCGCAGCGCCGCCATGATCCCGACGAGTTTGGAGAATCGTTCCGACATCGATGCCGCCACTCTATACCGAGAACTGCCGTTGCTTCAATGGCGTCTGCTCTCTATAGACACCGTCTCTCCCTATTGAAACGCCAGCAGTCCAGGCGTACAGTTCGCAAACCGTAGCGGCGTGTTGGGCGGATAGGAACCTGCGGATCTGGCTCTTATGCAGGTCGGCCTACACGTAGTGAGGTGGTTTGAGGACCCGATGCCCATACAATCCGATTCGAAAGACTCGGCTGTCTTCATGCCTGATAACGAGCCGTACCTCGGTCGCGCCACGGTGTTGCAGTTTGATCAGATAATTTTGACCATTCTAAAGTGCAATCAATCGACAGCTCAGCGGACCCACGGGATGCAGCTTTCTGACATGCAGCAGATGGCTTGCGTCGTAATACCTCAGTCTGTGAGCCTAGCTCTCTCGATTCGAGAACTTGTGCGGGCCACCTGAAGCCAAACGTTAGGCGTCACTAGTAGTGCGGCTCATGCGTCACCCCAATCAATTTAAGGTCAACGATGCGTGGATTGCTTTCCGGCTCAATGATGCGCCTATTATCACGGAACAAAATGGCGACTTTGATTGTATCGCGTTAATGGACGCGGCGAGTTGCTACATTCTTGGTATGGAAATGTATTCCTCTCGCGCCACAGGTCCGTCCGCGCAAGAGTCGCGCCGCTTGCTGCTGCAGGGGCAGGGTCGCGAAGGCAAGTTGCCGCAAAGGCTGTTCGTTGCAGAAGGATACGTTGCAGGCGCGATGTATCAGGAAGCAGCTCGCCTCAACATCGAGGTTATCACTGTTTCGGAGGATGAATTGCTCGTGTTCATTGGCGACGCGCGTGACGGGTTCAAGGAACGATTTGGGAGAACGCAGTGACGGCTATGTTGCGCTATTGATAGTCACGATGAATCAGCGCACGTGGTCCACAGCGGATTTCGAGTCGATGTCCTGGCATGACTGCCATGTCCATGGCTTGCGTATCGCTGAAGGACAGTATGGCGCGGGTGAGCTCGAGTTGGACTTAGACTACATCCTTGAATGGAAGAGGGTGAGCGATCGAATCACCTTTTTCATCGTCCCGGCTAGGCTCACTTTCCACGAGGTGACTAACCTTCGCATCAATATCGACTGGGCCACGCCGAGTGCCGCACTCGGGCCCATTCCCCTGGCGGGAGTCGAGCGCAGCTCCGAGGTGAGCCCTCGCTATACGGCCACCATCTGGCGGCTCGCCGTCAACTGGCCGGCGGGGAGTATTGAGTTTGAGGGTGCCGGTTTCACGCAGGCTGCATGGGGTCGTGAGGTGGAGTCCGAACAGCAAGTACTCAGGCAGAGCGAACGCAGCGCCGGCTAATTCCTTGCCTAACACGCGCCTTCGATAGCTTCCAGACGGGAACAGACACCACGCATAGCGCGGGGAGGTATCAGGTCCCCGTCGGCTCGCGTCCGGTCGGCTGGTGGCTTGCGACCGAATGGACCCTATGGTAGGGTACCGGCCATACCGGAGGAGTGAGGAGCTATGGCGGAGGAGCAAGGATTCGTCGTTCGTGATCGGCGGGCCAGCGGAGGAGCCGAGCAGGCTCCCGCCTCGCCGTCGCCTGCCGCGCAAACGACATCTGCGACATCGTCGACCGAACCATCTCAGGCTCAAGCACCTCCGACACCTCCGGTCACGTTCTCATCCTTCGTGATCTCATTGGGTTCGTCCTCGCTCATGCTGATGGGCGAGCAACTGGATCCTGCGCAGGCTCCAATACCCGTCAATCTGCCGCAAGCCAAGGAAATCATCGATCTCTTGTCTGTCTTGGAAAACAAGACAAAGGGCAATCTGACCCCTGATGAGCAGACGGTCCTGCGCGACATGCTCTATGCGCTTCGCATGAAGTATGTCACGTTGGCATCACCGAAGTAGTTTCCCATCTTTAGGATCCGTGAGCTGCCCGGTTTGGGTGCTGCGAGATGTGCGGCAAGCTTTGTGACTGTCTTGTAAGTCGGCTATAGTGGGACAAATTCCTGGTTCCCTGCGTTGACGGTGCCGGAAGGCGACTGCATGTCAGAGCTCGATCATCCCCCAAGTGCATTAAGACCTGTCTCCAGAGGACTTCCGGAGGTTCAGCCGGTCATGAGGGGCGGCCACATGCGGCCCGCGTTGACCGACCCACCGAAAGAACCGGAACGAAAACCGCCCCATCTTCGCCCTGTCTGGATTGTACTGATCCTCCTCGTTCCCTGCGTGGCACTGACGCTTTATTACTCACAAGTGGTTGCGCCAGGTTCCGAAGAGAGCGGCTCCTTCCTGCCGACCACGAGCTACGCACTGGTTCTCCTCCTGGTCAATTTGGACCTGATCGGCTTCGTGGTGCTGGTGCTCCTCCTGTCCAGAAATTTGATCAAGGCCTATTTCGAACGCCGACACCGTCTGGTCGGATCAGGGTTTCGGACCAAGCTTATCGCGGCCTTTATCGGGTTCTCGTTGATCCCGACGCTGCTCTTGGCGTTCGTCGCCAGCGGGTTGATCAACAAGGCTGTCGATGTGTGGTTCAGCGAGCACATCGAAAAGGTCATGAAGGACTCGTATGAGGTGGCTCGCATGCAGCATGCGGGGCATGTCGCGCTCGCGGTGAACAGCGCGCGGGCGATTTCCCAGGAACTGTTCCGCGAAGATATGTTGATCCCTTTCCAGCGCGATCTCCTGATCGCGGCGATGGCTCGGAAACGGATGGAATATGGTGTGGCGGGAATCGAAGTGTTTTCGAACAAAATGGAGACACTCACCAAGGCCCTTGATCATGACATTCCGTCCGGAGTGTTGGATCTGCCGATCAGCCAGCTGGTCTTACAGGTCATTAACGGCAAGCAAGAGTTTACCTCCGTCCAGGAGGCCCAGACGGGGCGGTTGGTGCGCGCTGCCGTTCCGGTGGCTTCCGGAAGCCGCCGAGGCGAGCTGGAGGGAGTCGTGGTCGTCGAAACCTACGTCCCTGAATCGCTGTTGACCAAAATGGAGGGGATCGGTCGCCAATACATGGCGTACAAGCAAATCAAGGCGATGAAGAATCCCATTAAGGCCGGGGCGTATCTTTTTGTCGCGGTCGTGGCGGTGTTGATTCTGTTCAGTGCGACGTGGTTCGGGTTTTATGTGGCGCGCGGCATCACCGTCCCGATTCAGCGGTTGGCGGAAGCGACCGAAGCCGTCGCCCACGGCGATCTGTCGGTGCAGATCGATGCCAAGGCCACAGATGAAATCGGAACGCTGATCGAGTCGTTCAATCGGATGACGCAGGATCTGCAGGGGAGTAAGTCCAAGCTCGAGGAAGCCAACTTGACCCTGCGAAACACGAATGTCGAGTTGGATCGCCGCCGTGCCTATATCGAGACAGTCGTGGACACGATCGCCGCCGGCCTCTTGTCGATCGACCGCTATGGAACGATCACCACGTTCAACCCGTCGGCCGAGCGTATTCTTGGATTGACTGCCGACCGGTTCAGAGGACGATCGGCCAATGAGGTGTTCAAGGAATACGGTCTCGACTCGTTCCAGACGGCGTATGACCGTATGCTGGCCGATGAACGCGACGATTTGGACCTGGAAGGACAACTGGATATCCAGGGAAAGCTCATCACCATTGGTTTGAAAGCCTCTCGGATGCGGGATGAAACCAACAGGGATCTGGGGTTTGTGCTGGTCTTTGAAGATTTGACGGAGTTGATCAAGGCACAGAAGGTCGCGGCTTGGCAGGAGGTCGCCAAGCGCGTCGCCCATGAAATCAAGAACCCACTGACGCCGATTCAGCTGTCGGCTCAGCGATTGCGCAAGAAGTTCTTCGAGAAATCTCCCGACCTTGACCGGGTGTTCGACGACGCGACCAACGTCATCATCAACGAAGTGGGGAGCCTGAAGCAGATGCTGGACGAATTTTCAAAATTCGCCCGCCTGCCCGCTCCACAAATGACTCGGCAATCCTTGCATGATGTCGCGAGGGAAGTGGCCACCCTCTATCGCGAGGCCCAGAAGGATATCGAGCTGATTTTGGAACTGGACGACGACTTGCCGCTCATCAATTTCGATCGGGAACAGATGAGACGCGTCTTCGTCAATCTCTTTGACAACGCGGTTCAAGCGATGAATCAAAAAGGGCGACTGTGGGTCGGAACGAAATATGATACGAAACGTCGCCGTGCGGTCGTCACCGTCGCGGATGAGGGGCCCGGCATCACTCCCGAGGATCAGGAACGATTGTTTGTGCCCTATTTTACACGCAAAAAAACTGGAACCGGGTTGGGGCTGGCGATCGTCCGCCGGATCATCACCGACCATGAAGGACAGATTCAGGTCGGGAACAATCATCCGAGGGGGGCCGTGTTTACGTTCGATTTGCCGGTGTAGGACGGTCCGCGGAGGGTAGGTGGCAAGGAGAAGGGAGTTATGTCGGCATCGATTCTAGTGGTGGATGACGAAGAAGCGATTCGTACGTCACTGCGAAGCATTCTGGAAGATGAAGGGTATGACGTGTCGGTGGCGGCCAATGGCGTCGAGGCCTTGAAGATCTACGGAACCGACCCGCCGGATCTCATGATCTTGGATATCTGGATGCCGGAGATGGACGGATTGGAAACCTTGCGGCGTGTGAAAGAATTCGCGCCCGCGACGCAGGTCATGATGATCTCCGGGCATGGCTCGATAGAAACCGCCGTGAAAGCCATCAAACTGGGGGCGTACGACTACATTGAGAAGCCGTTGTCCTTGGAGAACGTCACTCACCGCGTCAAACAAGCGTTGGAGCAGTTCCGATTGGCGCAAGAGAATCGGTCGCTGCGGAACAAGGTTCAGCAAAAGTTCGAGTTGGTGGGCCAGTCTCCGGCCATGCAGCGGCTACGGGAACTCATCCAAACGGCGGGTCCTACGAACAGTCGGGTGTTGATCGGGGGCGAGAATGGAACCGGAAAAGAGTTGGTGGCGCGGGCGATTCATATGCACAGTACCCGATCGGACCATCCGTTCGTGGCCGTCAATTGCGCCGCCATCCCTGAAACGTTGATCGAGAGCGAATTGTTCGGTCACGAGAAAGGCTCTTTCACCGGCGCCACGTCCATGAAGCGCGGGCAGTTCGAACAAGCCGATGGAGGCACGCTGTTTCTGGACGAAATCGGCGACATGAGTCTCAATACGCAGGCCAAAGTATTGCGGGCCTTGCAGGAACAACAATTCACGCGAGTCGGCGGAACCAAATTGATGAAAGTCGATGTACGGGTCCTGGCGGCTTCCAACAAGGATTTGGAAAAGGAAATCGGCAAGGGACAGTTTCGGGAGGATCTGTACTACCGTCTCAACGTGGTGCCCATCGTCGTGCCTCCGCTGCGGGAGCGGAGAGACGATATTCCGGCCTTGGTACAGCATTTCATGAAGACCCATGTGGAAGAGCAAGGATTGCGGATGAAGGAAGTTTCTCCCGAGGCGATGGTCGTGTTCCGGCAATACGAATGGCCCGGGAACATCCGGGAACTGAGGAATCTCATCGAACGTCTCATGATCATGGTGCCGGGGTTTGTGATCGAAGCTTCTCATGTCACCCTGTCGTTACAGGGGCGGACGGCCGCCGTGGCGCCGGCGGCCAACCACGCGGCCCATTCACTCCTCGCCAAGGCGTATGACTCGCTGCGAGACGCTCGAAACGCGTTTGAGAAGGAATACATCAGCCGTAAACTTCGGGAACACCATTGGAACATTTCACGGACCGCCGAAGATCTCAAGATCGAGCGAAGTCATCTTCATCGGAAGATCAAGTTGCTCGATGTGGAGATGCGGCCGGAAAGCTGAAGTCGACGCCGGCAGTATCAGTGCCCGGCGCAGACGGAGCAAATGAGATCTTGAAACTTCGTCTGGGGGTGGCTCCGGATATATTCGTCGAGCGCGGCTTGAGACATGTGGAGGGGATGGGATTTCTTACATGAGGGGCAAACAGGGATCAATTGCTGTAGTGTCGCCATGTCGCGCAGTGTACGATCCAGCTCGCTGATGACCTTTGTCAGTTCCTGTTCCCAGTGATTTCGTTCCTCTGTTTCCCGTTTGAGTTTGAGCGTGGCCTTGACTCGCGCCAGGAGTTCCACCCGCTCCACCGGTTTTCGGATATAGTCGGTCGCCCCGGCCTCGAAGGCGGCTTGTAGGAAGTCCCTTTGGTCCCGCGCCGTCACGATGATGATCGGAATTCCCGCACACGCATCGATGGCTTTGATGCGACGACAGGCCTCGACTCCGTCGATATCCGGCATCTTGATATCCATCAAGATGAGATCCGTCTTGACGCCGTTTGCGCCTTCATGATCAAGGTCCAAATGCATGAAGACATCACGAGCGGAGGAGACCGTGATCAAATCCCGGTATCCCGCGGTCTTCAATATGTGATGAAGCAACAGACGCTCGTCGGGAGAGTCGTCGACTATTAAGATTGCCACCAACTCCTCCTGGTGGTTCGTTGGGCTGGAGTGAAGTGTTTCCCACTCATACGTAAAATAGAATAGGTCTTGTTCCTACACCATGGTAGGACATTCTCCTGCAGTGGCAAGAAAATGCTGAAAAGATAGAGGAAGGACTTGCGCGTTGACCTCCTCTGGACCCTCCGCTAAGATGCGCCCTCCGAAGAGAGGGTGAAGGTCAAGGTTCATGGCAAGAAGCTCGCAGACGCCCTCCGGACTCAACCTCAACATCAACCGTAGCCTATCCGGGATATTCTCTCTATGACGACCTATCGTGATGCCGGTGTGGATATCGATGCCGGCGATGAATTTGTCGACCGCATCAAGCCGCTCGTACGATCGACTTTCCGCCCCGAGGTCCTGACCGATTTAGGAGGCTTCGGCGGCCTCTTTGGCTTTCAAGCCGGCAAGTATAAAGATCCGGTACTTGTCTCGGGCACGGATGGAGTCGGGACCAAACTGAAGATTGCCTTCCTGATGGATAAACACGATACCGTCGGCATCGATCTGGTGGCGATGTGTGTCAACGATATTGCGGTGAGCGGGGCGGAACCATTGTTCTTTTTGGACTATTTTGCGACTGGGAAGTTATCCGTCTTTAAGGCTCAGGAAGTGGTGGCCGGAATCGCCGAAGGATGCCGTCAAGCGGGCTGTGCATTGATCGGGGGAGAAACGGCCGAAATGCCGTCATTCTATCCCGAAGGAGAGTACGACCTGGCCGGTTTTGCCGTCGGGGCCGTGGATCGCTCAAGGATCATCGATGGCCGGTACATTGTGTCCGGGGACGCGGTCGTCGGTCTGGCCTCTTCGGGCCTCCATAGCAATGGCTACTCATTGGCCCGGCGAGTACTGTTTGAACAAGCCCAACTGACCGTTGCCAGTCGCATCCCGGAACTTGGTGGTTCGCTCGGGGAGGTGCTGCTGACACCCACCAGAATTTATGCGAAGCAAATTTTGTCGCTCGTCGAGCAGTTTCCCATCAAAGGCATTGCACACATTACCGGCGGAGGCATTACGGAGAACTTGCCGCGCGTGTTGCCGAAGGGAACTCGGGCTAGGATTACACGCACGGCTTGGTCGGTGCCCCCGATCTTCGACGTGATGAGCCGTTTGGGACAGATCGAGCGTGAAGAGATGTACCGGGTGTTCAACATGGGGATCGGACTGATTCTCGTGGTGCCGCCTGATGCAGTGTCCGTGGTGCTGGCTCGCGCCGCAGCGCTGGGAGACCAAGGCTGGCAGATCGGCGAAATCTTGTCCTCCACGGGTGAGGAACCGGAGGTCGAATATGTCGATTAGCCGAACGACTCCATTGCGGGTAGCGGTACTCGCTTCCGGTCTGGGATCCAACCTGCAGGCTATTATCGACGCAATCGAAGCGGGACAGGTGAAGGCTCAAATCGTCGTGGTTATCAGCAATAAGAAGGATGCGGTCGCACTGGAGCGTGCTCGGAAACACGGGCTCAAAGACCTATTTGTGGATCCCAAGCTCTTCGCCGGACGACCGGATAGTCGTGAAGCCTACGATCGCGCGCTTCTGGAAATTCTTCAGCAGCATGAGGTCGAACTGGTCTTGCTCGCGGGCTACATGAAAATCGTCACGGCGGTGCTGGTCAATGCCTATGCGAACCGCATGATGAACGTTCACCCTTCCTTGCTGCCGTCATTTCCTGGATTGGACGTGCAGAAGAAAGCCATCGACTGGGGCTGCAAGTTGGCTGGGTGCACCGTGCATTTCGTCACGGAAGGTGTGGATGAAGGACCAATTATCATTCAAGCAGCTGTGCCCATCCTCGACGGTGATACTCCAGAAACTCTCGCTGCCAGAATCCTCGTGCAGGAACACAAAATTTACCCTCGCGCCGTGCAACTCTTCGCCGAAGGCCGGTTACAAGTTGATGGGCGACGCGTCTTCATCAAAGGCGCCAAGCAGGATGGAGAGGCGATCATTAGTACGGTATAAGGAATCCTTCACCCTTACAACCTTCATGACGAAAGTAACTTGCGAGTGCCTGCACCGTAAGCGGTGCATTCCCCTCCGATCGATTGTTCACCAGCACATAGGCTTGTCGATTCTCTCCGACGGCCTGTTTGATGAGAGTTATGGTTTCTTTCCGCATCTGGGGCAGCTCTTTCACGATCTTGTTGTAAGGTGCCGCTCGTTTCTTCGCCACTTCATAACTCATGTTCAGTGGCGTGAGGAGACGGATCACCGTGAATGGCGCTGTGAAGCGTTCCTCCATCCGTTTGTGCTGAGACAGCAACGGTGGCATATAGGACCAGTGATTGTAGACGTGTGCCACGCCATGGCTTTCTAAGATCTTGCTATAGTCCGGTCCGAGCAAGGCGGCATTGCGGATCTCGACCGCGTAGCGGAAATCATTCGGTAGCTGGCCGAAGAAGCGATCAAGCCGAAAGCAAAACTCGCTCGCGGGCATCCGGAGTTGTTGAAATTCAAAGAGCAGAGGTCCCAGATGTGGTTCGAAGTGCGCCTCGCGGTATGGCATCAGCACGAGGTCGATGAATAGTTGTGCATCGAGAAAACGGAGATTCGGTTGTCCGGCTTTTACCCCGTAACGGACGTGCCGCGCAAAGTATGGGATGGTAATCTCTTCCCACACCTTGAAACACATCTCGAAGTCTTCAGGAGTCTGGTTCAGGTAGTGGAGAAGCTGGCCAGCAGTGGGTGGCCGATAGAAGGTGGAATCGTTCCCGACGGTGCGAAAGAGGGGTTCGCCGTCGTGGAGGCATTGACAATACTCGCCCAGACATTCCCGTGCGAACGTCGTCTTGCCGTACTTTTTTAAATAGACCTGTCCTTGCCAGCCTTCGTAGGTCCACGTTGAAGTGCCGAAGCGAATCAAAGGAGAGAGAGGCATGAGGTGAGCCAACCGGAGCTGCAGGGAAGGTTGGTGGAGGGCAGGGGAGTTGAACCCCCGACCCCTACGTTGCGAACGTAGTGCTCTCCCAACTGAGCTAGCCCCCCACCTGTGGGAATGGGATTGCGACTCGGAATCCCGCAGGGTTTGCTGCATATGAGCATGCAGGCCTGTTGCTGCGGTCGAAGAATGGGGAGGAATATTGGAGTCACATCCCCGAACCGCATTATACACAACCTGTTCTCCAGACTCTACCAATACTTTGACCCATACCGGATATGGCGATGATCCGCCTGACGGGCGCTGAGAGTCCTCCGTATGAAATCTCGTTCGGTAATAAAATCGCACTCCATCGTGTGATGACTGTTGTAATTATGCTTTCCTCTTGCGGAATCGATCAAAATCGGGCATCCTTAAATCATTAGGAGCAAATACTTAGTATTCCTCAGTGCATTGAGGAGTGGCTCTGTCATGATAAAGGTCGATGCGTCGCTGCTGTACTGGATGGTCATGCTCTTGGAGCAGATGAAAGTCAGTTGTCGGCTCCAAGCGGACATACAGACGGTAAAAGAGGCGCATCAAGAGGAGTTTCTTCGGCACCTCGAAGTAGCTCGGAGCTATGCCGAAAAACTCTCTCTTCCACTGACGCACAAACAGGTGGATCGGCTTGCGAAGAACATCTGGGAAAGCACCTGTTCCTACGAAGGCATCCTGGCCGGTCTCACCGAGCTGACCACCCGGCTTTGTGATGAGCTTGTCCTCTATCACATTCCTTCAGAAAACCGGGATTTCTTAGAGTGTGCGAGAACCCAGATTGATGACAAAGTATATGAGCGGTTTCCTGAAACTCGATTTGATCTTGAGGAAGGGAGGAAGTGTTTGACTCTCGGTTGTGGAACAGCCTGCATCTTTCATCTTTCACGCGCCATAGAGGTAGGACTACGCTATATCGCAAGAGAAGCGCAAAAACATGGAATTGCGTGTCCTGACCCCGAGGCCACTCAATCTTGGGACCATTGGCTCCAGCCGATCGAGATCAATCTGGGAAAGAATCGGAAACGAAAGCAGGACGGTTGGAATGCCGTGGAACAAAACTATGCGACCACGGTGAATCTTCTTCGGATGGTAAGCTCGGCATGGCGGCATCCGACCCTGCGAGGAGCGGACAAATATACGGTGGAGGAAGCTCGCGATGTTTTTGATAGCACCTACGAGTTCATGCGGTACCTGGCGACGGCGAAATTCAGCTGACGACTCGCAAATGCGGCGACCGATTTGTCGTTGACTGGGTTAGCTGGTTGGTGGATCTCGGAGCGGTTGTCAACATGAGAGCTTCCTTTGACGAGCCGAGCGCTAGTGGGCACGCTGTTTTCTGCCGGCCTGCAGTCTACACCATCAGTGATAAGACCATATTCTCTGTGTAACTCACGCATCTCACCTCATTTACCTTCAGGGTAAGGCTGAGTGATGATGAGATGCCGTCCGAATGTCCCTGGTAAAAATTCGCAATCTAGGAGGTCAGGATCGTGCTGCGGCTAAGTCCCTATCGATAGACGACAAGAACTTTCGAGAGAAAATCGTCCAGCTGAGCAATGTGCTGTTCGACTGTCGCGCGATCCTCTAGTTTTGCCGCGCGTTCCATCGCCGCTCCGATTTCCGTAATTCGATCGAATCCAAAACCGCCCCCGTCGCCTTTCATGCGGTGGCCCAGTGTTTGTATGGTGTGGAAGTCCCGTTTGTCCAACGCGACCCGGAGGGTTTGCACATCCTTCTTCCGGTTGCTCAGGAAAATGGGGACGATTTCTTCCAGGTCGCGGCTGATCTCCACGGTGAGTTTGTCTGTCGGCTCAGGTCGTGAGGAGTGCATGGTTAGGCGACGTGTTCCTCATAGGCGCGAAGAACATCCAACAGTGTGGATTTCTTGACAGGTTTTGTAAGATGGGCGTCGCACCCTGCCTTCATAATGCGGGCGCCTTCTTCCTTGAGAGCCAATGCCGTGAGAGCGATGATCGGTGTGGCTGGGAGATCATGATCTTTCTCCCATGATCGAATCGCCTTTGTCGCGGCATAGCCGTCCATCACCGGCATTTGTACGTCCATCAAGATGACGTTGTAATGAGCGGACTTGAATTTCTCCAAGGCGGCAGCACCGTGTTCTGCCACGTCGAGGAAGTAATCGGTTTGCTTCAAATATGACCGTACCAACAGTTGGTTATCCGGGGAATCTTCTACCAACAGCACGCGCAAGGCCCGCCGCGATGTAGACGGAGGTGGCGCGGTGGCTTCCACGCCAGCCGGCGGTGTGCCTTTTGTTCGACCGAGGGCGATCCCGAGCGTTTGCAAGAGATCGGACCGTCGGATAGGCTTGATGAGATAACCTCCGAGGCCCAGGTCATATGTTCGGGCGATATCGTCCGCCCAATGATCGGAAGTCAGCATGATAACGGTCGGGCCACTCGCGTTGATTGAGAGTTTCAGCCGTTCCACAACCTGAAAGCCGCTCATCCCTGGCATGCGACAGTCGAGAAGCAAAAGCTCGTACGGCCGTCCTCGTTCGGATGCGTGGCCAAGTGTGTCCAATGCCGTCATTCCGTCGCTCGCTTCCGTCACGCAAGCTCCCCAAGCACTCAGCAGTTCACAGAGTATGAGGCGGTTGATGGGATGGTCGTCCACGACCAACGCTCTGACTCCCGCAAGGTTGATCGACATCGTGGATTTTTGATGGAGCGGTTCTGTTTGATTCTGCAGCAAGACGGTACAATGGAAGGTGCTTCCCCTTCCCACTGTACTGTCAACCCAAATCCGTCCGTTCATGCTTTCGATGAGACGTTTGGTGATGGAAAGGCCGAGTCCTGTCCCACCATACTGCCTGGTCGTGGAGGCATGGGCCTGCGTAAAACTGTCGAAGATCGAAATGAGTTTGTTGGAAGGAATGCCGATTCCCGTGTCGCTGACGGAAAATCGAATGGCGCCGTCGATGTTCCGGTCGGGATCGTTCAAGACTCGAACGATGATGGATCCTTTATCGGTAAACTTGAGGGCATTGCCGATCAGATTGATCAACACTTGCGTCAATCGCGTCGGGTCACCGATCAACTGACATGGCACATTCCGCTCCACATGGCAGGCCAGTTCCAGACCTTTCTCATTGGCCCGCATCGCCAACATATCGATGGCCTTGTCGATGACATCGTTCAAATCGAAACCGATGGACTCCAATTCCAAACGGCCGGCTTCGACTTTGGAGAGGTCCAAAATATCGTTGATGAGGTTCAGAAGCGTTCCTCCCGCACGTCGGAAGATCCGGAGATACTTTCGTTGGTCCGGTGTGAGCGGAGTCTCCCAGAGGAGGTCCGCCATGCCGATGATCGCGTTCATGGGGGTACGGATCTCATGACTCATGCTGGCTAAAAATTCACTCTTCGCTCGGTTCGCGACTTCGGCTGCGTCTTTGGCGACACGAAGGGCTTGTTCCACCTCACGCCGTTCTGCCGCATCCAAAGTAAGGGCCGCCATGGTGGTAAGGAGGTTGATGAGGTGTTCGTCATGCCGACTCCACCGTCGAGGTTGCCCGACTGATTCCGCGCAGAGCGTGCCCACGAATTGTCCATTCTGCAGGATGGGCATGCTCAGCACGGCCTCGATATGAAATCGAGACAAGTACGAATGTGCGAGGCCCTTGAGTCGTGGATCTTGTGAAACATGGCCGACTCTAACGGCACGATATTTATTGGCCGACGATGGAAGAAAGACAGACCATTGGGAGGATGAAAACACGAAGGAAGGGCTGGAACGGTGTCGGCCGGCTGTGCAGGAATCGATCAGCTTGACGGAATCTCGCTCCTTGGTGAGTAACCAGATGCTGGCGCGTTTGACTTGGAGCAAGCTGCAGCACGCCTCGGAGAGCGCGGCAAAGATGCGGGACATGTTGCCGCTTTTCAAAGCCCCGCTTTGCGCCAATCTGAGGAACGTAGCTTGGTACTCTCTAAGCAGCGTGGTTGCGCTCCGCCCAACCGGAGGAAGGACCCGCGCCGAAGGACGCCTTTTGCGAGAGGCGGAAATTCGTCGGCGCGCGGAACGGGAACGTCCAAAAGAGTTCACGGTTCCTGCGACTCGGCCTTGGGATCCTCCACCTGGATGGCGCGACATACGGTCTGAATGTCCGGCGATAGTTGGGGATGGGCTCTAGGTGTCGAGTGAGTCTTGAACCAGTGACAGAATGCTGGCCGATTTAGTCCGATTGCGTCCCTCTTGTTTCGCTTGATAGAGCGCCTGATCCGCGGCCTTGATGAGATCGGTGGGAGAAGAATTCCTGCTTGGGACCATGCAGGCGTACCCGACGCTGATCGTCACGATCTCCCCATCTGCGTGCCTCATGCCCAGGGATTCGACTCGGCGACGCAGACTCTCCGCGACCTGTGCGGCCCCATCGATACCAGTGCCGGGCAAGACCGTGACAAACTCATCTCCGCCATAGCGCGCGACCAAATCACCGGGGCGATTCACGGAGCTGGAGATCGCCGCAGAGACTTGTTTGAGACATTCATCGCCGGCCATATGACCCTTGGCGTCGTTATAGGTCTTAAAACGGTCGATGTCGAACATGATCAGAGACAAAGGAGTCGACTCGCGCGCCGCTCTCCGCCACTCCTGGTCGAGAAAGTCATCAAACTGGCGTCGATTCGTGATTCCCGTCAATCCGTCCAAACAGGAGAGACGGAGCAACATCTGATTGGCTTCCTGAAGTTGCCGCATGACCTCAAGGAGTTCCTGCTCACGCGCGCGGCGCCGATCGATTTCGTGGACAAGCCGAAGCACCGACCGCACTCGGGTCAAAAGTTCGACCTTGTTGACCGGTTTGGCAAGATAGTCCATCGCTCCGGCCGCAAACGCGAGTTGAAGATCGACGGGATCGGTTTTAACCGTAACCATGATAATCGGGGTGTCCCGGAATCGGTCGACGGCCTTTATCTGGCGACAGGCTTCGATGCCGCTCATCTGAGGCATCAGAATGTCCATCAAAATCAGATCGACGCGCGCGCCACCTTGTTTGCCACCGTCGAGGCCGAGATGCTTGAACGCCGCGGCGGCGGAATCCGCCGTGAGAATGTTTTCATAGCCGGCAGCGGACAGGATGGCCTGTAATAGTAGACGATCGTCTGCAGAATCGTCGACGATGAGAATGCTCATACCCTCACAGGTCTTGAGAAGAGAAGCTTGCGGAATCGTAACAGCTAGTCTTGATAAACGCCAGGATAAAGCTTTTTGAGGCAGGGTTGGCAGAGTCCGTGGCTAAACTCTGCTTCGGTATGCTCACCGATATACTCTTCGAGCTGCTGCCAAAATCCACCGTCATTGCGGATTTTCTTGCATGAAGCGCAGATGGGGATCAGCCCGCGAAGGACTTTGACTTCACGAAGGGCCTGTTGCAGTTCCTCATTGCTGCGGTGGAGTTCCGCTTCCCGTGCCTTGCGGCAGTCCATTTCATGCTTCAAGGTGAGAGCCGAGGACACACGGGCGAGTAATTCCACTCCGTTCACAGGCTTGTTGATGTAATCCATCGCCCCGGCCGAGAATGCGTCCCGGAGGTTATTGAGATCGTTTTTGGCCGTCACCATGATGATGGGAATGTCTCGAAGATGCCCCCGTTGCTTGATTCGTCGACAGGCCGCCACGCCGTCGATGTCAGGCATGAGGACATCCATCAAAATCAGATCGACGGGGACTGGTACACGTGTGCCGTCAAGGTTGAGGGTCGTAAACGCAGTCTGGGCAGACTCGGCCGTGAAAATCTCGTCGTGGCCGGCTTTGGTCAGGATAGACCGAAGTAATAAATGCTGGTCAGGAGAGTCATCAACGATGAGGATGGCCATACTGCTCTTAACGGCTGCGAGGGAACGAAACTGAAGTCATCACCCGACAGGATTCAGTATAGCAAACGATTCTGGAGCGGATCAGGCGAGCCTGTTCTTCACCAGGTCGCTGATGTGCTTACCGTCCACAGATTGTCCGGCGAGGCGGACCATAACCGTCTTCATGACGACCCCCATGTCCTTGAGGGTTTGAGCACCGGTCTCTGCAACAGCGGATGCGACGATGGCTTCGAGCTCTTGAGGGGAAAGCGGCTTGGGGAGGTAGGACTCGATGATTTCGATCTCTTTCCGTTCTTTAGCCGCCAGTTCCGCCCGCTGAGCTTTTTCATAGTGCTCGACGGATTCCCGACGTTGTTTTACGAGCGCCGTCATCACACGGCTCATCTCCGCATCATCGAGATCCCGCTTCAGCTCCACTTCTTTATTCAGAATGGCGGCTTTGACCATCCGGATCACGTCCATGCGGAGTTGGTCGCGGGATTTCATTGCGAGTTTGAGGTCTTCGGCCAACCGGTCGGACAGGGACATAAGAATCTCACGGGTGAATGACGAGATAGGGGGGAAAGCATACCTTCTTCGTCTTGGCGAGTCAACGAGACGAGGAGCATTCAGACAAAGGAATGGTATGATGCGATCCGAGTTGGACGGCTCTCATGACAAAGGAGGAACACATATGCGGAAAAATGAAACATGGTCGACGGAGAACAACAACGGGTTAATCGCTGCTGGAATAGGGGTATTGCTGTTGACGATGGGAGGCTGTGTCGGCGAAGCACCCCGGCCTGCGCCGACGATGACGCAGGACCAGGTTCGGAGCAATGCCGATAAAGCGTTCGACAAATTGAAACAAGAGGAGAAGAATCACTCTGGCGCCTCCGGATCCGGCTCTCACTGATTCGTATGGATGACACGGCGAGAGAGTTGCCGCAAGGGTTTCAACAACGGCAGTTCCCATACCAACAGGTGATGGGCGCATCGCTCTACTTGACGCAGCTCATGAAAAGTCCTGAGGAGTGTCGCGGAGACGATCAAGCGAAGCAGACCCGAGATAAAAAAGATAAGGGGGAGGTTGGAGACAGACTCCAGAGCCAGAGATCCGGCTTGTATCCTGTTTGGTACCGTGGCGATCAATAGGCTTCCCAACAGAGTTCCCACGGCCCATCCGACGGCATTGACGATGCTCGAAAGGGCGACGGCCTTCCCACGATCGGTTGGCCGTACTGCGTCAAAGACGTAGTTGTTCAGCCCAAGCCCAAGTCCCGCCCATACCACGCCTCCAAAGAAATTTACCGTGACAAGAAACGGCCACGCCGTTCCCAGGAGGTATAACATCGGCAGGAATGCGACGAGTAGTCCGGTGAAGGTGAGCAACGCCTTGTTGCCATACCGATCGCCGAATTGTCCCCAGGCCGGTAGCGTGAGAAATTGCCCGATAATGCCGGCGGCCAGCCAGGTTCCATATTGCCAATGTGCAAGATGGAGATCCTGAAGGAGGTAAATGACAAAGAAGGGGCCGGCGACCAATACGGCGGAATGCATGAATCCGGAGAACAGCAGGAAATGGCGAAAATTGTCCGACATGCCGGTGCGAAAAAAGACCAGAAAACCGGTTGGGTTGCCACTTGGTTCATGCTGTTGTAAGCCCCGTATGTTCCATAGGAGGAGGGCCGACGCGCTGCGGCTGAGGCCGGCAGCGAGGAACATGAGAGCAAAGCCGACCCAGAGAAGTTGTCGTTCCTCGAAGAAGCTCAGCAGGGCTCCGCCCAGACAGAGCGCGAGAAAGCTGGTCATCGCTACGGTTCGCGAGCGTTTGGCGAAGTATGCGCCCCGTTCGTTGGGTTCAAGCAAATCAGCGATAAGACTATTCCATGCAGGAGCGGTGAAATGAGAAAAGGTGAAATACATAGCGACGGCTGCGATGAGCAACCATGGGCCGTGGTCGGGCCAAAGCAACGGCAACGCAAGAATGGGAATCCATGCAACTGATTGTCCGATGATGCCCCAAAACACTTGAGAGGCTCGGTTCGCGAACCAGGGAGACACTTTGACGGAGATCAACTGAGCCCATGTGCCCAAGAGTTGAGGAACGGCTGAAAGAATACTCAACTGAAGAGGTGTCGCTTGGAGAAGCAGGGCAAAGGCGGAGAGGTACTGCTCGCCTCCGCCTTGGGCGACGGCTTGGAATAACCCATCACGAATGCCAAAGCGCCGACCGGCTTCGTGTGAGGTGATGGTAGCAGGAGCGGTGCCGGGGGCTTGTGTCGTTACATGGGAAGAAGCTGGTTGGGCTGCCATGATCCGACGTCAGGAGCACTCTACCATAGAATGGATGTGGCACAAGGATTCGTCGGATGATGGCTGGTGCTGTTTGACGCCTGTGGTGGGCATCAGTACCATACCCTTGATGACGAAGACTATTTCAGCAGATAGATTGCCGCGCGGCTGGTTTGCAGCAGGACTTCTTTGCACCATCATATTCTATGATCATGCAGGGGCTGCCAAGGACCTCTTAGCCCCCAAACAGCAAGAGACCACGGAGATCGGATCCACCGAAAGTCAGTCGTTCGATGATCAGGAAAAAGGCGTTCCGCTGTCGATTTTCACATGGATCAAACTGGCCAAGGGCTTTGAAGTCGAATGGGATACGTTTGGACGAAAAGGATGGTATACCCAAGATCCACGGCTGAAACCGATCGAACCTGGGTCGACGTTCACGCCGGAGACTCCGGCGATCTATCTCGTCTTCGAGGTCGCGCCTTTGGAAGATCCTGCGCAGTTCGGCGTGCAGTGGTATCTGGAGCAGTCGAGCGGGCTCCTCAACGAGCGTCCGTTGGGCAAGGATGTGCTGGAAGTGCCGGGGCACGAACGATACGGTTACCTTGAGTTGAAACGATCCAACGAAAAATGGGCGGTGGGCCACTATGTGGCGAAAATCTATGTCACACCATTGGGACAGCAACCGTTCCATGCCGCGAATCAGGTGGGCCTCATGCACTTTAAGATCAAAGACGCTGATCCCGCCTTGTCTCAGGATGAGAAAGCGGTGAGGTAGTTCAGGAGGACGGAGACTGATGAACAGGCGAGTCCGGATCACAGATCCCGAAAAGCTGACGTTACTCTATGAGCGATTTCGGGATGTGTGCTTGGTAGAAAAAGAAGTTTGGAAGGAAATTTTCCTGCCTCGCGAAATAGCGCAGGGGCCGGTACGGACGAATATTCAAGATCGGTATGAGGTGGAGATCGACGATCCGGGGATCGAGGCGGCCCTTGAGGCGAACATTCCGCTGGGAGCGGCCGCCCTATGGGCGGCCGTCCAGGAGTATCGCGAACATATCGGGTTCTACCGAATGGGCTGATGCCGTTAGACCGGCAAGCGCTGCAAGGCCGCAATCCGCGCCTCAATGGGCGGATGAGTGGCAAAGAGGTGCATAACCCCGGATGTCTTACCGGATATCTTGAAAGTGGCCAATGGGTCTTGTGTTCCGTACTCAGGTTGGGCTCGGTTGACCCAGCGATCGATGGCTTGAAGCGCGGAGATCATTGAGCCCTTGCCATACACCCTCGCGGCAAAGGCGTCTGCTCCGAATTCCCGGCGACGGGAATGCCAGCTGACAACCAGCATGGCCAAAAAGGACAGCACCACCTGCAGAAAGATGTAGACGACAAAAGCCAGAAATGGATTCCCTGCGCTCCCTTCCCCTCGCTCGCCCTGCGGTTGTCCGACCAACTGCGCCAAGAAATTGCTGATGTAGTACACGAACGTGTTCATCAAGCCGGCGAGAACGGTCGTCGTAAACATGTCCCCGTTATAGACGTGGCCCATCTCATGGGCGAGGACCGCCTTCACCTCATCTTCCTTGAGGTTTTGCAGGAGCCCGGTGGACACGGCCACCATCGAATTATTCTTACTCGGACCGGTGGCGAACGCATTGGGGTCGGGTGAGTCATATACCCAAACTTCCGGCATGGTGATGTGGATCCGTTGAGCGATCTCCTGGACGGAGCCATAAATGACGTGCTCCGCATGTGAGCGCGGCTGGGTGATCTGCTGGCAACTCAGCATGGCGCGAGCCATCTGCTTGGAAAAGGCCAAGCTGATGAACGCCCCGCCGAATCCGATGACCAACGACCAGACCAACAACTGTTGATTAAAGGCTCCCCGCACATCGATTCCAAACGCGGGCAGCACGACATTGATCAGCAGATTAGCCGTGAATGAAAGCGTGATATAGATGAGGAAGTTCGCGATCAGGAACAGGCCAATACCTTTAAGCCACTTCATCGACATCCTCCTTCACGATAAGCTTAGGCTTACCATTTATAAGAAACCGAACCGCCCTTATTATACACAACCTGGTTCTTGAGGGTTGCAGTCTTCACTCCTTGTCACACCATCAAATAAGAACGCACGAAAAAAAGTCAAGGCGTTCGAAACCCCTGGAAGTGCGGGGTAAAGTTGACCCTCTCCGTGGATACCTGTTAAAAAGTTCTAATGAGAGTCATTTTCAAGTTTTTTGGTGTGCTGGGTATGGTGGGATGGTCTGTCGCAGCGCTGGTGTCCGCCGGGCAGGCGGGCGACCGCTCCGAGTTCACTTCGTCGGTTGCCGTTCCGATTTCCTCGGATGGTGTTCAACGAGCCCAGATCACTGTTGACAGCTATTCCTTTTCACCGAATCACCTCGTCGTGGAAAGCGGGAAGCCGGTTGAACTGACTCTGATGAGCGTCACGACGGTGACGCCGCACAATTTTCTCATCAAAGATTCAGCCGGTGGCTTGTCGGTCGAACAGGATGTCGGCGCAGGAAAGACCGTGACGGCAAAATTCGTTCCGACACAACCGGGCCATTTCCTATTCTTTTGCGACAAACGATTGTGGCCCATGCGCAATCATCGGGATAAAGGAATGGAAGGCCTACTGGAAGTCAAGTAATGGATCGTTCCGCGGCAACCGCCTCGTCGAAGCACGAACTGCTCCGAGGTCTGCTCAAACAAGTCTCGCGACTGTTCTATACGACGTTAGTCATCGTGCCGGAAAATGTGCGCGATCAAGTCGGATTGGCATATCTCTTTGCCCGAGCTGCGGACACCATCGCCGATACGGAGCTGATCGACCGGTCCCGCCGCCTAGGGTTCCTCAATCGTCTCAGAACGCAGTTTCTCGGCGATCAAATTGATGAGGCACAGATCCGTACCATCCAACAGGTTGTGGGGCCGCTTCAACACCATTCCGCTGAGCGCATCCTGCTCGAACGGCTGGATGAGTGTTTCCGGATCTTTCTCGACTTCTCGTCGGATGACCGACGTCGAGTTCAGCGGCTGATGACTACCTTGACGCAAGGAATGGAAACGGACTTGAGTGTCTTCCCCGGAGCTTCTGTGACCGAGCTTGCCGCGCTCAAGACGCTCGATGACTTAGACCGTTATACCTACCATGTGGCCGGATGTGTCGGCGAGTTCTGGACCGATCTGATGTGCGCCCATCGTAAAGCACTTGGGAACTGGAACGTTCAGCAAATGTCGGAAGTCGGAATACGATTCGGCAAGGGGCTGCAATTGACGAATATCGTCAAAGATATCGCGCATGATCTACAAAAGGGGCGTTGCTACATTCCAGAGGTGATGCTGGATGAAGTTGGATTGAAGCCGCGGGACTTGTTGGACCAGAACAGCCTCCCTCGCCTTCGACCCGTGTTGACCAAGTTGGTTCGTGTGGCGGTGGAGCACCTCGATCAGGGCTGGCTCTATACCATGGCTGTTCCGCGGTATGAAGCTCGGTTGAGACTGGCTTGTATGTGGCCGATCCTCTCCGCCGGGGAATCGCTCAAGCTCGCCATGAATTCCCCCGATCTGTTGAATCCTGCCGTGAAAGTCAAGATCCCTCGCCGCAAGGTCTATCGGATCATGGCCATGACGTCAGGCACGATTGCATGCGGATATGCCGGGACCGCCTATTGGGGACACTTGCGCAAACAGATCATATGATTGCCAGCGCAATTCGTCGAGCAGGCCACCGGCACATGCGATCAGTGGAGTAGTGAACGGTCGGATGTACGGTGCACGAGCACAGAAAGATACGGGCTATCCCGTCGTCTTCTGCGGCTCCAACAGCTTGTCGCCCTTCTTAAAGACTGAATAAATCGCCTGTGATGGACAGGCGTCGAGGCAGAGCCGACAGCTTTCCAGGCAGCGTGAGGGATCGAATTTGTAGGGAGGCGTTGAGAGCCAGGCGCTAGTCGGGCAGATTGGAACACAGATTGCCTGATGAGTGCAGCGGTCAGGATGGCGGACGAGATGATCACGAACAACCAACATGGGTTTGACTCCTTCAAAGAGACCCTGCGAGAAGATCTCGAACATATTTTTCTTCGGCAGACTGTTCACTTCCATTCCTTCACGAGTTCTTTGAGCCGTTCTTTGAGTTCGGGAATCTGTTCAAGATTATTCTGAACGGCGCCGATGATCTTTTCCAGCCGGGCGGAGCGAAGGGCGTCCTTATCCTTCTTCACCAGCCGATCATACTCCCTATACGCGTCCCGGTGTGTGGGTTCGAGCTGCTCCCTGGCATCGAGGAGGGCTTGTCCCAACTCCCACGGCTCGGGCGTCAGCGGGGAGGCAACTGTAAACGACCCGTCCGTAAACACGACCACCGAGGCCCCCGGCTTACCGGTCAAGGGGATCACGGTTCCAATCGTTTTATTTTCACATAGCTTCCAGTCGAGTGTGAGTCCCGGAAATTGCTTGGTAAAGGCCACCTTTTCCTGGTTGGCCTTCCATTTGTCTTCTGTCGGCATGGAAGTGGGATAGTCCTATGGTTTTTCGATGGGCACCAGTCGTTCCGGAACCGGATGGTCGGGCATAAGCAGCCGGGTGACGATCTCACCTTTCAGAACATGCCGTTCCATAATTTCTGTGACGTCGGCTTCTGTCCCGACCCAGTACCAGACACCCTCGGGATAGATCACCACGCTCGGGCCCAGCTCGCAATGGTCCAGGCAGCCGGCTTTATTGGCACGCACCAGGCCTTTGAGATTCAAGCGTTTTGTTTCGCTCTTGAAATGCGCGTGTAGTTTCTCCGAGCCTAAGTTTGCACAACAGCCGCGGGGGTCGTCTTTCGGACGCTGGTTGGTACAGACGAAGATATGCCGTTGAAATGGTGGCATACGCGCAGTTAGACCGGCATCGTGAGGGTATTAAGCCGTTCCATCAGCAGCGTTACGTCGTGGTCGCTGAAGAATGGAGATTGCTGTTGGGTTGCCCTCACAATGGTCATGATTTCCTGGAGCCGCAATGACGCACGTCGGAACTCGTCCCCTTTTGAAAGTTCCGATGATTGGCCGGCGCGTAATTTGTCGAATTCGGCACGGATATCACGCAAGTCCCGCTGCAAGTTCTTGTGTATCGAGCAAGGAGCACAATACCACTTGGGATTCTGGTCCGTTGACGGCGACAGACGATCGTAGGGGCGGCCGAAAAAGTCCTTTCCCAGCGACAACTTCGTAAGAGGAGTCGCGCTGGTCCCACAAGCCTGACATGAATCGTTCCAGGAGTCCATTCTCACCTCCGTCAGCGACGATGGAATTTGCATCTTACAACAGGCTTTTCCAGGCTGTCCACGGGCCGATGGCGGAGTCGCCAACTTCGATCGCTCAGCGTATCAAAGTATCGTATCAAGGTATACAAGGTATAATGGTTCCCTAGAAAGACAGCATTCATAAATTGGAAGGGGGCAGGTATGATCATCGGGGTCCCGAAAGAAATCAAAGATCACGAGTATCGTGTCAGCCTGACGCCTGACGGTGCAGCGGCCCTTCGCCGGAGCGGGCACGAGGTCTGGCTCGAACCGTCCGCAGGGCAGGGGAGCGGATTCGGCGATGACGAGTATCGAAAGGTCGGAGCCTCGATCGCCGGTTCGAAAAGCGACGTATTCAAGAAAGCCGAGTTGATTCTGAAGGTCAAGGAACCATTGCTGTCTGAGTGTCATCTGTTTCGTCCGGGGCAGGTTTTATTCACGTATCTGCATCTCGCCTCATTGCCGGAAGTGACCAAGGAACTGCTGAATGCCGGAATCACGGCCATCGCGTATGAAACGACCGAGGCGAAAGACGGTAGTCTCCCGATGCTCAAGCCGATGAGTGAGATTGCCGGACGGATGTCGGTGCAGATCGGCGCCCAGTATCTGGAGAACATCCATGGGGGGCGGGGGGTTCTCTTGGGAGGGGTTCCCGGAGTGGAACCGGGGAGGGTGGTTGTGCTTGGCGCCGGGATAGTGGGAAGTTCGGCGACCCGCATTGCGGTCGGTCTGGGAGCTCAGGTAACCGTCATCAATTTGGATGTTGACCGTCTGCGGCACCTTGACGATCAGTATCATGGTCGGGTTGTCACACGAGCTGTGAGTTCCGCTAGCATCGAAGAGGCGGTGTGTTCGGCCGATCTTGTCATCGGAGCGGTGCTGGTCCCCGGCGCGAAAGCCCCCAAGCTGGTGTCCCGTTCGCTGGTTTCTCGGATGAAGCCCGGGTCTGTCATCGTTGATGTCTCTGTCGATCAAGGCGGTTGTGTTGAGACGACGAGACCGACGACTCATTCGGACCCGATCTATGTCGTCGATGGAGTCGTGCACTATGGTGTGGCCAATATGCCAGGAATCGTTCCCCGCACATCGACCTACGCTCTCACCAATGCGACATTGCCGTATCTTCTTCGGGTCGCATCTGACGGCGTGGATCGAGCAATCCGGTCTGACCCCGGGCTGGCCAAGGGAGTCAATCTCAAAGACGGGAAGATTACCCATCAAGGTGTGGCCGAAGCTCATGAGTTGCCTTTTACCCCTCTCTTGTAAGACAATCACGCCTCGCGTTCTTCGGTCGGTCTTGTCGGGGCGTAGCGCAGCCCGGTAGCGCACTGCGTTCGGGACGCAGGGGTCGGAGGTTCAAATCCTCTCGCCCCGACCAAACCAAGCTTGCTCGTACCGCCGGCTATTTATCGTTTTATCGTCATTGATGCCGGCGGATAAAGCCATCCAGTGGTCCGAGCTTTCAGGCGCCGGAGAGACATCCCGGTTCTCTTTATTTCTTTCCCGCCACGCAGACGTACCGCTGGCCCTTTATCGTACTGGATGTGACGGACCAATCCCTCCAACAATCCCGGTCCGTTTCTACCGTGGAGCTTGTTTTGGCCGTCAAGTCTTCATTGAAGTCTGGCGAAGCGGAGACAATCGCTCCACCGTCTTTCTTCAGCACCGGATATGAATGTTGTGTGAACTGTCTCTCGCTCGGATCCATCTGTAGTGCTCCGGCTGAGCGATCATAAAACCGCTTAGAATTGTAAAACGCGTGACGCATTGGAAGAGGTGTGAGAATATCCGCTGTGCAGACGCCTATGCGGGTGTTTGCGCTCGAGGACGTGGTCAAGCCAATGACTCAATCGGTTGATGAACCGCCGGTCAGAGTGCGAGTCCTCGTGAGCGGACGCGTGCAAGGAGTAGGATTTCGAGCATTTGCGGCGCGGGCGGCGACACGTCTTAACTTGCTCGGTGGCGTCCGTAATCTTGACGATGGTCGAGTTGAGTTAGAGGCGGAGGGAAGAAGAACGCTCATCGATGAACTGCTGCGTGAATTGAAAACCGGTCCTCCTGCCGCTCGCGTCACAAAGGTTGAAACGGAGTGGGGGGCTGTCACCGCGAGGTACTCAAGTTTCAATATTTGGTACTAGGAAACGAGGAATCATGAGTCGACTGGATGACGAGGAATCCGAGGCGAGTGAAGCTCGAAGGCAGCCCATCGACGACGATATGGATGCCTCGGAACCTCCGACCGCACCTGACAAGGGCGAACAAGAAACCGGTCGATCTGAAGGACTCGACACGCTAAAGAGCTACTTGCGGGAAGTCCGCCGATCGACCCTGCTGAACTTCAAACAAGAGCAGCAACTCGGTAAGCGGGTCATGGCCGGCGACGAGCAAGCCCGGCAACAGATGATCGAATCGAATCTGCGGCTTGTGATCAGCATCGGGAAGCGCTACATGCACCGGGGATTTCCGTTCTCGGACATCGTGGAGGAGGGCAATTTAGGCCTGATCAAAGCGGTCGAGAAATTCAACTATAAGCGGGGATTCCGGTTCAGCACCTATGCATCGTGGTGGATCCGACAGTACATCGAACGGGCGATCATCAATCAAGGCAAACTGGTGCGTCTTCCAGTGCATGTGGTCGAACGTCTTAATCGTTATCTGAATCGCACTGAGCAGTTGGTTCAAGAGCTTGGGCGGGAGCCGAGAGCGGCCGAAGTGGCTACAAAGATGAAGACATCGGAGGAGGAAGTATTAGACCTGAAACAGTTGGTGCGCACGACGTGTTCGCTCGATAGCCCGCTCAACGACCGTACGGATACTTTCTTACGCGATGTGATCGAGGATCCGGTCGGACTCTCGCCCGATGAGACTGCCGACGGAGTTAGACGCAGGGCGGAACTAATGGCCTGGGTAAGGGAGTTGCCTGAGAAAGAACAAACTGTTATTGTGTCACGGTTCGGGCTCGACGGAGACGAAGCGAAGACGCTGGAAGAAATCGGCCGGACGATGGGACTGACGCGCGAGCGCGTTCGGCAGATCGAGATGGCAGCGTTGGTTCGGCTTCGCAACACCATCGAGCGGAAAACCATGACGCAGGCAGACTTGCTCTAATCCAGTGACCGCCGTCAACTATCAAGCTCTCATTCGTGAAGTGCCGGACTTTCCGAAGCCCGGCATTCTCTTTTATGACATCACCACGCTCCTGAAAAATCCTGCCGCGGTTCGAAGCCTGGCCGATAACTTGACGACACGGTATCAGGATCGAGGGATCACCAAGGTCGTGGGTATCGAATCCCGTGGGTTTATTTTCGGAGGAATTCTTGCCGCACGGCTAAGTGCCGGATTTGTCCCGGTTCGCAAGCCCGGAAAGCTTCCGGCCGACTGTTATGAAGTCAAGTACAGCCTCGAGTACGGACAGAACAGCCTTGCCGTGCACCGTGATGCCATCGAAATCGGAGAGCGTGTGTTGATCGTCGACGACTTGTTGGCGACCGGAGGGACGGCAGAGGCGACGGTCCATCTCGTTCGGCAACTGGGAGGCACGATTGTGGGGCTCGATTTCCTGGTTGAGCTGAAGAGTTTGAAGGGACGCGACAAACTCACCGGCCATGATGTCCATTCGACCATTATGTATCCTTAGGATTTAACGCATCCTTCATCACCGCTTGTTCAAGAGGCATGAGACGTGATATAGAAGCCGGGATTTTTTGACCCTCCCAACCACTTACTTCTATTTCTGGAGCGGACTCTCTATGGCAACGAAAACGCAGGCGAAGAAAAAGGGCGAGGCTAAGACGAAATCAGAGGTTTCCGCGGTCAAGAAATCTCAACCGCTGATGACGGGAACGACGGCGGCGCTCAAGGCGCCGTCGGAGGTCGAGGTTGAAATGGAGACGCCTGTGCGACCTAAGGAGACGGCCAAAGAGCGGGAGGCGCGGGAACGGCGTCAGGAAGTGCTTCACAAAATGCTCCTGGGAAAACGCCAAGAGATCATCAAGGAGATCGAAGAGAGCCTTGGCCAGTCTTTGACGGAAGACCAACAGCGTCGTCTGGAATCGGCGCGCGATGTCGGCGACCAAGCGTTGATGGATCTCGAGCGGGAGCTCGGGATTTCGTTGATGGAGATGCGCAACCGTCGGCGGCAATCGATCGATGAAGCCCTCACCCGTCTGCATGAAGGGACCTACGGAATATGCGCGGAATGCGGGGTTGAGATCAGCGAGAAACGCCTCCAGGCGGTCCCCTTCGCCAAGTTGTGTGTCGAGTGCCAGTCGCGCGCCGAATTGCTGGAGAAAATCGAGCGCGAAGAAGAGCGCGATTAACCCACAAGATTGTTTTCCAGCGAACCTGCATCGTTCTTTCCCGGCATGAAGGGGATGGCTTCAGAACGAGCGGTCATTCTTGCCAGCGGCGGGTTGGACTCTACTGTGGCGGCGGCGGTGGCGCAGCGTGACGGGTATGCGCTGCATTTCCTCACCATTGACTATCAACAGCGTCATGCCGTGGAAATTGATCGGTCAAGGCAGGTGGCGACCGCGCTGGGAGTTCACCAGCACGTCGTGATCGAGGTCAATTTGAGGGCGATCGGTGGATCGGCCCTCACCGGCGACATGTCGGTCCCCAAGTATCCGACCGAATCGGAACGGAAGCGGGATGTACCGGTGACATACGTACCGGGTCGAAACCTGATTTTTCTGTCCTTGGCTGCGGCTCATGCCGAAGTGCTGGGGGCATCGATCATTTATTTCGGTGCCAATGTCATCGACTACTCGGGGTATCCTGACTGCCGTCCGGATTTCATCAAGGCTGTGGAATCAGCCCTTCGCACGGGGACAAAGGCGGGTATGCAGGGCAAACATTTTGAGATTCGAGCGCCGCTGCTCCAGATGACGAAGGCCGACATCATCCGGCTGGGCCTGGATCTAAAGGTTCCCTTTCACCTCACGCATAGCTGTTATGACCCGATCGGGTCGGTTGCCTGTGGACGGTGCGACAGTTGTCTGGTTCGGAGGCGGGGATTTGAAGAAGCAGGAGTTGTAGATCCGGTTCCGTATGCGGTATCTTGAGCCATGGTTCACTTCGTGCAACGAACACACTCCATGACGGTATCGCGAATGTTTTGGGTCACTCTCGTAGTCTTGATCCTTGGTAGTGCACCGGCTTGCAGCCAAAATGGGGTGGAACCAAAGGGGACAGGAACCACCGTTTCGGCTCCGCCGGAGCTTCGAGATGGAGAACAGAAGTTCAACGCTAATTGTTCAACCTGTCACGGGATCGGCGGAGTCGGAACCACCCAAGGGCCACCGCTTGTCCATAAAGTGTATGAACCGAACCATCACGGCGATGCGGCCTTTCAGCGAGCGGCGGCCAATGGGGTAAAAGCGCACCATTGGCAATTCGGCGATATGCCAAAGGTCAATGCAGTGACACCAGAGGACGTGGATCAAATCGTAAAATACATTCGTTGGCTGCAGAAACAAGCCGGTATTTTCTAGGCCCCTGGCTTATGCTCCGGCTCCTCCATTAGTCGCTAGTCTAGTCGCTAGTCGCTTTAAAATGGTAACGTCCGTGATCAATTATGAGAACGAGCATCGGTTAAGAACGAGTACGCATAATTGTTTTGTTCATTATAGCTTGCGATGACATAATCCCCTAAATCAGGGTTCATCATGTTTGCTTTTCTTGTTGTCCGTTTATCTAGATGCAACACTACCACTTCGCCGGTTTCACGATCTTTAACCGATACATCCCATCTTTGGGATGGTCGGTCCTTCTCTTCAACGTTCACCACCACACCCTTGATGATCTTAGCCGGTTGCACATCGGGTTTGTCATAGACCGTTCGGTCCGAGGAAGCAAGGGCCATTGTGGTTAAGCCCATGCTGAACACAACAGTCAAAACTGTTTGGCCTATAGCCTTCGATATAGGGCGCATGATCAGATCCTCCACTTTGTTATTACTTCGTTGATAATTGGTTCTCCATCCATATATTCCACTTACTCCACTCAGGTGAAGCTGCGAAGCTAGAAGAATCACTAGCTTTGCGGCTGTATGCTCTGTGCGCTCCACGTACGAGAGGCACTAGGGAAATAACGAGTCGCTTCCTCTCGCTAACCGCTCCATGTTCCTGTACAGAGACTTCACAGAGGGAGGAGGACTATGAGGAGGACTATGCTGAAGTGTGCACGAGGCTCTGTTGTGCTGGGGATATTCATATCGCTATTGTTAGTTACGCAGACCGGATGGTGCGAAGAGACTATATCGACTTCCAACTTACACCGAAGCCTCCCGGGCGTCATCGTCGAAAAAGCCGGTTCACCCGCCGTAAAAGTTCCTGACGGGACGGTTTACCCATTGAATCAAAACCGTGCGCTCAGACATGGCCATGAGTTGCCTCCCAGTGGAGAGGAGGTGACGGTCATCATCGATGAAAACAATGCCGTGCTTGAAGTCCACCCCAAGGGAACGAAGAGCGTTCATCGATTTATTACGGGAGATGTGGTCTCAGTAGGGCTCAGACAGGGAATCATTACCTTAAAGACCGCAGAAGGGGAACGGTCTTTCCCTCTGGAAAAGCGAGAAATGTCGGCCTCTGTTCGTGATGGAGCGACGGTGACGGCAGAAATAAATGAAGCAGGAAGCGTCATTGATGTGCATCCCGCCGAGCATAGGCAGCTAGACCCCGATGAGAAGGGTACACCGATTAACCGATCCCATTGACCAAATCAAATCGGAATCCGTCGATTTCTCAGACTGGTATCCATCGGACGAGGTCACATCAACATTAACATTGGCAGCGCTCTACGACGCATTCCAGCTTGCCAAAACGTGCTTATTCCCGAAAATAAACATCCCTATTGAGGTGATTATGCGGGATGAGTACGGTGGCGGGATATGGTCTCATCGACGAGTGGGCGCCCATTTCTTGGCCCGGTCTTCCGCTTCGGCAATCTGACTCGCCGTCATCTGGGACGCCACCGCGTCGCGCGATGCGGCCGCGCGTTTCTCACCGTAGGCGACCGAAAGGTTGTACCACATGTGAGCCTCGATCAGGCTCTGAGGCACGGCCCGCCCTCGTTCATACATCATCCCGAGTTTTGCGAAGGCTAATGCATTGCGTTGCTCCGCGGCCTTCTGAAACCAGAACAGCGCCATGTGGTCACTATATGGGGCACCACGTCCAAGAGAATAGAGCGTACCGAGGTTGACTTGGGCACCAGCGTGTCCTTGATGAGCCGCCTTTTTGAACCAATCCTTCGCCTCACTGTAATTTTCCGGAAGGCCTCGTCCTTCGCTATACAGGATACCCAACTCGTTTTGAGCGTTGGGATCCCCGGCCTGAGCGCGTTTGAGGATATCGCCGACGGCGGATCCACCAATGAGCGGTTGAGGAGTGTGAGGTGGTGGCGCGGTACAGCTCGATGTGGCTGAGAACACCGCGAACAGTCCTATAAGAGCAACAGACAGGTGCGGCAGCCGGTGATTCATGTTGAACGATCAGTCATGTGATGGATCTCTGTCCGTTGGCCGATGAATATCGTACTGAGCCCGAAAGAATGAGTTCAAGGGTAAATTACTTGCTGAGCGCCATGGTTTGCCAGACAAAAGTTGGGCTTTCCCCGCTCCTTCGATGTTCCATGTTAGGACGGTTATTACAGAGATGTGACGTTCTGAAGTATGGGGCAGAATGGGGAATAAACCGGTGAAACTCTCGGGTTAACGTTCTTGAATGGAGTCATGAGTTTTCGGCCTCCAATGCCGTGCGAAAAACTGTGCCTGGTCGATTTGCGTCGGTGTCATGTGCCCCGCTAAACGGTCTCGCCATTTCGCTCCGTCTTCATAGCCGTTCGCAGCCGCCAAGTTGTACCACTGATACGCTTGCACGAGGTCCTTGGGAACTCCCCGTGCTTTTTCATAGTAGGTGGCGATCACGAACATCGCCGGTCCGTGGCCCTGGTCGGCGGCAAGGCGGCACCACCGTAGCGCTTCTTGATAATCCTGCGGCATCCCACGTCCGATGTCCGACAGCACACACAACCGATAAAAGGCACCGACATGTCGCTGGATGGCCGCCATACGGTACCACCGAACGGCTTCTCTGTGGTCTTTCGGCAAGGCGTTCTCATATCGCAGTCCGAGATTGTACTGGTCCTCGGCGCTTCCTTGTTCAGCACTTGTCTGTAACTCATTGATGAGAGACACCATGTCTCCTACGTCGACGTAGGGAGATTTGGGCGGGTCGATGCACGCCGACAGAGTACAGAAGGTGGTCATTATTACGATATATCGCAGGTAGATCTTCATGATCCTTTCTCCCAGTGAACGGACATGGATTCGTCGTTCAATCTCGCGAGCATCGTGTGGTGCCGCCTACTGTAGCATGTCTGGAATAAAATTGACTTCTCCAATTCGTGTGCTAATGAGTGTCATTAATATCATCTTGTTGAGAATCGAACGGCAATCATGGACAACAACCGAGGAGGGCTACTGTGCATAGGATGGCCATAAGAATTCTGACTGGCATTCTTCTCTACACCTTGACTGCATGCGCTACTGAACCCGCACATATTTCTTTTACACCAGAACTCTCTCGGCCTGTCAATTCGTCGAACGGCGTAATTATGGCCACTCAAAAGGAAATCGTCGCGGATATCGAAAAGTCACAAGTAGCCATGTATACCGGTGGAGGGTTGATTCCCGCGCTGATCGATGTAGCTGTCGAAAACTCGCGCGCGAATTCAGCAGAAGACGCCGTGAGGCCGATTCGCGATGCACTCCTTGATTATGAAATCGGAACCGAACTGCATAAAGCCCTTGGTACCAGGCTTGAGGCCGTCCCCTGGCTGCATGTGAAGAAGATCGAAGTAGTCCATGATAATAGACCGAAGCAAGTTACTTCTCTCTTAGCGGCCAGTTCCGAAGATGCGCTCCTGCTTTTGATTCCGACATATGCTCTCACATCTGACTTCTCAACCTTGAAATTCGATACGGAAGTGCGAGTTGTGCCGAGAGCTGCTCATCTACTGCCATCTGAAGTCGGTGATGATGCTGAAAAAAGAATGGCCCCGCTATACAAGACAAAAATTTCTCATCATGTACCATTGACCGTCCAAGGAAATTCTAAAACGGATGTCGCAAACGCATGGGCCAGCGACGGCGGCAAGCGGATTAAAGAAGCACTCCAGCAGAGTATCAGCCGTACTGCCGATCAGATCATTGAGGCATTGAGCCACCCAGATCGATCCCCTTCGACACCATAGCACCTCATCGATTTACGAAAGTCGCTAATGAGGACTAGGGGATTGGCAACAATAATGCACGCCGGGTGCTCCTTAGTTGCTGCGCTGCATGTGCCACGACCAACCCTCTCGTCGTCGATTTCAGTGGGGCAACAACCAGAGAGTCACCGAATGGCATTGAGCGATGTGCAGTAAAGGTTGCCCAGGTAGTGGATGAACGAAAAAGCACAGATGACCTTGGCGTGCTCGGGTCGCACGTGGTGGAAGGACGACATGTGATTCCATGGTTGCAGCGGACGGTTAACTCATTGAACTCTCCTGGTATGGAGAGTTTAGATCGTAAAGACGATTTAGGACATATTCAAAGCCTGGATATCCAAGTTGGGCTCGCTCAACTCCATGTCCATTCCTTACAGAGTTCATTTGCCGCGAATATCCTGTTAAAGGTGCGGTATCTGTTGCATCAGGACCCTCCCCAGCCTCACCAGTATTGAGGTAACTGGACAGGGAGTGCGGATTCTGTCCGCGCTCTTTTTACCGACGTTCTTGAAGATGTCCTGCGTCGGATGCGCACCGATATAAAGCGGCTCTGTCGGGGCACCGGAGGGATGTAGGGAGATGAAACCCGAAGTCGGTCCTCGCTCACTCTCCCCGCTGAATTGAGCTAGAGCTTCCCATAATCCACATAGTTCTTGCCTCTATGGAAGACGTCATGGTATACCTAAGTATATGTACTGTTATTTGTTCTATTTTGGAGGTGACGATGAAGACACTCGTTTCAGCGGTTCTTCTTCTGCTGACCTGCATTGTTTGTTATTCCGGAACAGCTCGAGCGCAAGAGGAGGTTCAGGTGAAGCCGGTTGATGCCTATATCTCCGGTTTCGGTGGCTATTCGTTTCCCTTCAAGACGGATAAATTGACGTGACCAATTTTAATCCCGATGCTTCGAGTGGGCAGGTATTGTCCTCGAGCATCGGGCCAGGCATCCTGCTGTCAACGTTAGAGCTCAATGCCACATACTTCGGCATTAATGTGCTCGCTCGTTTTCCGATGGGAATTACTTCAGATTTGCCGAATGGACGATGGTTTCCTTATATCGGTCTAGGTGGAGGAGGGCAACGCCTTACATTCCAGACAGCGGGAACCAACGAGTGTAGAAATACGGCACCGGCCTTCCAGGGACTCGGAGGAATCAAAGTGTTTTTGACCAAGCACATTGCCGTGTTCGCAGAAGGTAAGTTTATCCATGCTTCTCATACGTTCGGTATTCAAGGCGGGGGTACGGTCGAGCTGGACTTGAATTCGGTTCATGGCGTTGGCGGCCTGTCGTTCCACTTCTAAGGTTTGCAGAGAGTGAGAGTATCGGAAGCCATAATCGATGCTTTCCGCGGTGATCTTTTCCTGTATCTTCACCCTCAGCTTCTATCGCCATTGACTCCTTTTGGGTAGAGTCGTAGCCTGTGGCGACGTAAGACTTCTCTATCGGGATTGATGCTGCTCAGGCGGCATCAAGCTAGGTATTCAAGCGTCTGACGTCTTATGAGAAGACGGAGAGTCTCGGTCCATGTTCTCCTCGCCGGACTAGGGATCATCCTGCTTGCTGTTCCAGCCCCGGCACAGCGTGAGTTCGCGCCGTCGTCAGTTGAAAAAGGCGTACTTTTGGTCGCCAGTCCTTCATTGGAGGATGCCAACTTCCGTCAAACCGTCTTGCTCATCGTCGAACACGGACGAGGCGGAACAGTCGGCCTCATTCTGAATCGCCCCACGAATGTGCTCTTGTGGGAGACCATGCAGGACCTCCCGGCGCTCAAGCGAACCACCCACCGATTGTTCGCCGGGGGGCCGGTCGAGCGCAGACAATTGATTCTGTTGTTTCGACTGACGCAGCCTTGGCCTGATACACGTCAGATCATCGATGGAATTTATGTGGGCACACCGCGCGTTTTGGAACGCATCCTGGCGCAGTCGAAACCGACCGAGACGTTTCGAGGGTTTGCCGGATTCGCCGGATGGGCTCCGGGGCAGCTCGACCATGAGATGCGCCAAGGATCATGGGCCGTCTTGCCGTTTGGCACGCTGAACATCTTCGACAAAGACCCGGCCACACTCTGGCCGGACAGCATCAGTCGTCTTCAGGCTCCGAAAACCATTTCAAATGGGTGAGTGATGTCGGGTCAGTCGTGCTGGGCCCGGAGTCGGGGACTATTGCGGTCTGGTTCGGATGGCGTGTGACAAAAGGAAAGTTGGTGACGGCCTGGCGGTTGCTGCTCCTATGGCCTATGTTCTTTTGCCGGCTGCATGCCGCAAACCTGCAACCCGCGCTGCGCGCATAAGCGTCATCGCATCCTGGAAGCCCAGGACATATCGGTCAAGCACCGTCGGGGGAGCATGCCGATATTTATGGACGTGATCTCGACGTAGCACGGCGTCCCTCAAACCTTCCTCCTCGGCACGCCAGGCGTTGATCTCAAGATCAGTCCGAGCCTTCGCCCTCTGCCGTCGGCACCAGACTATCCGGAATGTCACGGGATGGGATGTCGCGTCCATGGGGTCCTCCTTTATCAACAGGTCTGGAGTGACCACTTTGTATGTAAACCGAGCAAAGAAGGTGCCAGCGGAGCGGCCTATTACAACTTCTCTTTCTGTCTCCATACACCGGTCGGATTTTCAATAGCTTCCAAATCGATTAATGCGCGTCGAGCGTTGTTCTCAAACTCGCGAGCCGGCCCTCCATGGGGACATATTGGAGCGACATCTGTAGGAATAGGAGTACAGCGGGAATGTCATTTGCCGCTAGTCAATAAATTGGCCCAGGTGTTTCTGAAGAATGGAATGACCCAGTATTCCGTTGCCAAACCACGAGGTGCTCATCTGTTCGAAGTCTACGAAGCAGTCATGACATAATGGTGAAGCGTCGTTCGTTCGATCGGTCAACGAGAGGGAGTTCATGACATCTCGTTGGAGAGTGCAGGTTCTGCGAATTTCTGTTCCGGTGGCTGCGGTGGTCTGTTTTACGACTGCCATCCATGCCACTCATGAAAACCTAGGTAAATCTGAAATGGCAAGCGCGGACGTCTCTGGATCAGGCCACAAGATTCCAGGTCTTGCGTTCCGAGTGTTTGTCGCTCGAGGGACGGAAGAAGCACTCAGCGGATCTCTTAGTGAGATTGAAGCGCATGCGGCTCTCCAGACGGTCATCGAGACGTTCGGCTACTTGAATCGGCATCGACGAGACTTTCCGCGGTTCGATGAAGCGGTGAGCAAAGGACTGCTCGAACGCGTCATCGTTCAACCGAGCGTACATAATCGTGAGGGGAAAACGTTCCCGTTCCTGGTCGTGCGGACGGTGAATCCCGGTCAAGTCAGGTTGTTGATCAGCGTCTTGTCAATGAGAGAAGGAGGCTATCTAGGAGAGGCCGAACGGTTTGCGCCGGTGCTGGCGCGCGAGTTTCAATGGGTGATCAGCAAAGCGAACACTGGGCAGAAACCGAAAACAGTCTCCATAGGACGAGACCTTCGGCATGCGCCCATTCGGACCGACAAGGAGATTCAAAAGCTTTCTGGTGATGAGCGGGTTCAGCTGCTCCAAAAACTTTTCGAGACGTATCTGCGCACCGTCGATGATCAACGAAGCCTGGATGGGCAGTCGTACTATGAGATTGGCAGCACGGTGGTCGTTCCACTCAGTCAGCCGGATTCCGGGACGAAGTTCTATGAGATTCTGGTTCGAGAAGCCTTGCAGAAAATCGCGCGAGAACCGGAATTCCTCGCGCGTACTCCTCTGGCCGTTATCAGTCTTCTAAATGGAAGTATCTGGAACGTGGCATTTGTCAAAATCGATCAGCGAGATTGGGCGACGCGAACCAGAGTGTTGCCGGCAGACAAGGCTGTGATGGTCGGGGACCCAGGGCGATTGATTCAGCCGGCGGCGATCCTCATCAATCTCCATCGGACAGCAACTCCTGATGATCCTTTTTATGCCGACACAAGGCAGCTGCCGATGGGTGCGCTGTCCGCCGACCAGCTGGCGCTGGTCATTGCCAAAGAAATTCAGCACAATCTCATGGAAAAATCACAGACGGGTCATGTGGCACAAGATGCACTTACGGCACCGAAATAGCTCAATATGGATAGGGGAGAGGCTGCTGGCAAACTCGATTGACAGTTCAGTTCGTGTTTTGACACGCGGCCATCTTGCGCGGGAAGAATCTCCGTACGGCTGTGAGCGAAAGGAGAAAACATGCGACATGTTCTCATTCAGTGCGCCCTAGTTACGGCTCTGATCATCGGAGGAGTAGCTGTGGGTTACACCCACGACCTGAACAGCGCCCCGTCGCCGGCACCGGCGACTTCTCGGGAATCCCCAGCGGTCACGCTTTTCCAAAATGTCCGAATTTTTTGGGGCAAGGGCTCCGAGCTATCCGGGCCCTCCCACGTGCTGGTTCGTGGCAACCAGATCGAAAAGATTTCGTCACAGCCGATCTCTTTAGATCGCCGCGGTGACAGCGTCATCATCGACGCGGCCGGCCGGACGCTGATGCCAGGCCTGATTGATGCCCACACGCACATGATGTTCGCCAATGTGCCGCAATTGGTGTTGATGACCAGCGACGTTACCTACAGCGCGGTGGTTGCAACCAAGGGCGCGAACGAGATGCTGCTGCGGGGCTTCACCAGCTCTCGCGATATGGGCGGCCCGATCTTCGGTCTCAAGCGAGCGATCGATCAAGGTTTGGTGCCGGGCCCGCGTATCTGGCCTTCTGGCGCCACGATCTCGCAAACCGCCGGCCACGGCGACTTCCGGATGCCCAACGACTTTCCGTCACGACCCGGCGACCATTCGTTTGCCGAGCGTGTCAATGCGACGGCTATCGCCGATGGCGTGCCCGCTGTGCTCCAACGGTCGCGCGAGCAGCTGGCGATGGGTGCCTCGCAGATCAAAGTGATGGCCGGTGGTGGCGTGGCGTCCCTCGACGATCCCTTGGACGTCAATCAGTACACGTCGGCTGAGATGCGGGCAGCGGTGGACGCGGCCGCCAACTGGGGTACCTACGTGACGGTCCACGCCTACACGCCAGGAGCGGTGCGGCAGGCGGTCCAAGCCGGGGTCAAATGTATCGAGCATGGCCAGTTACTCGACGAAGCGACGATCAAATTCCTCGGAGAAAATGGGATCTGGCTCAGCCTGCAACCCTTCACGGGGGACAAGGATACCTTTACGTATGCCGATCCGATGAGCACGGCCAAGTATGCGCAGATGGTGGCGGGAACCGACCAGGCCTACCGATGGTCCAAGCAGCACAAGGTCAAAGTGGCCTTTGGTACAGATGCTCTGTTCGACGCCAACCTGGCGGCGCGCCAGGGCGCTCAACTGACCAAGCTCACCCGTTGGTACTCGCCGGCTGAGGTGCTGACGATGGCGACCTCGACCAATGCTGAACTGCTGGCGTTGTCCGGCCCGAGAAATCCGTATCCTGGCAAACTGGGGGTTGTGGAAGAAGGAGCGTTAGCGGATCTGCTCCTGGTCGACGGTAATCCGTTGGAGAATATCAAGTTGATCGAGGATCCGGAAAAGAATTTTCTGGTCATCATGAAGGACGGAAGGATCTACAAGAATTTGCTTCGCTGCTCGATGGAATGCCAAACCAGCCATTAAGCCCATGCATAGAGAGAGGTAGGATAGCCGTCTGAATGGCTCTCGGTCGGTCATTAAACTTGTGTGTCTCTGCACTGATCGTTTTTCGAAAGTATACAATTCGTTTCCCTACAGCAACGTCGGCGATACCACGAGTAACCGGTTCAGGGAGCGAATAGGGGTCATCGCTGTGTTTTGCCGACAGTGAGTCGCCTTTGTTTGCCGATAGGTTGAGTAACCGGAGCGTTTCCCTCTGCGACGAACATTGTTCTTTTTTCAAGCTCCACTCGTTCCAACCAGCCTTATGGTATAAGAACATCGTAGTCGTTCCTTTCCTGGTTTGGGGGCTAACGGAATACATCTAAAGGGGTCTTCCCGTGGCCGATGTTCCAAAGATCGTGCGGCATTTCCGCCAGATCCTGCTGTGGCCGATGCAGCTCACGCCCATCCGTGAGGATGCGCCGATCCAAAAACATTGGGAGCTGCTGCAGGCGACCAACTTCGGCAATCCTTGGCGGGAGGTGCTTGACGAGTTCACGGGCGATCCGCGCCAGTTTCAGGAACGGCATTACAGCGAGTTCGTGACGTTCCTGCCCTATGTCCAGCGGTTTCTGTACGGCGAGGGGAAGCGAACCCACTCGGATGTCCGTGAGGAGGCCGCCATACGTGTCTTTCGTCGCGACGATATCGCCGAAGTCCGGATGGTCTTTCCCGGTCCCGATACGGCGCCTACGACGTTTGCCGTGGCGCACGTGGATCTGTATTTCTTCTACGACATCGACGTGGCCATTCTCGTCGTTGAGATCTATGCCCATGATCTGCCGCTGTCACAAGTGCAGAACTCCCTGTTCCGCTTTGGCCGCTGTTATCCCACCTATTGGGAGCCGGATGGGCATGGCGGCCATTGTCCCAAGCATGTGGAATGGCTTTCGTCCGAAGGCAAGGTGCTGGCCGCGTCGGATTATGATCACCGCGAAAAATACCTGTCCTTCGTCTGCCGGCATCGTTCGCTCAGCCTCGCCTCTCATTGGGAATTTTTGCTGGAACCACTGGTGCTGCACCATTCAGAAAAGCCGGGGGCGATTCGATATCGACAGATCGAATACCATTTGATGCCGGTGATGGCGTATCTGACCCTGGACGATCCAGGGTCGCTGACTCGTGCGGAGTTCGCTCGGATCGGATTGGCGGCGGCACCCGGCAGATCCGATACGTTGCCTTTTTCCGAGCGCTATCTTCGGGACTTTGAAGAACGCTACTGTTACGACCGGTACTGGACCGGACAGGAGCGGACTCCCGCCGGTACCCGCTTTATGTGTACCGGCCGTGTATTTACGATGGTCGGCGAGGCGGGGGAAGCGGCGTTTGAAGATCGCAAGACCAACCTTGAACAGTTTCGCCATGAATACTTCCTGCTGTTCCTGATTCCTCATTTTCATAAGGCCGCGTTGTTGATGCTGACCAACCGCCTGGTGGAGGCGATGAATCAGCTCGATCTCACGAAGTTGGATTCTGTCCGGCAGTTCCGGCGTGTGATTCGCCAAACATTGGGAATTTTCTTGCGCTTCACCCATCGATACTGGTCCCATCAAATTTCGGATCATGGACAGGTGAAGGAACTCTATCGGATGATTAGCGAGCATCTCGGGACCGGTCGGCTCTACGACGAACTCCGGTCGGAACTGGAAGATATGAGCCAATACCTCGACAGCGATGCGTTGCGCCGCCAAGGCGAGACCATGGTGCGTCTGACCGTCGTGGCCACCGTCGGCTTGATCGGCGTCGCCACGACCGGAGTGCTGGGCATGAACCTCTTCGCGCTGGGGGAAGAACCGGCTATGGTACGCGTCGGCTATTTTGGAGCGGTTCTGGTTCCCGTCATTGCCGTGACCTTGTACACCGTGTTGAAGTCGAGACGGCTGTCGGATTTTCTGGAGACACTTGCAGTGGAGCATCGGTCGCCCAAGGAGAAGCTGGCGGCGCTGGTTGCCGTGTGGAAAACCAAACACGGGCGAGATTCCTGACTTCCTTTCAATGCTAACCGGATTCCGTTGTGCGTCATCCCGCGCCGACCTGCTGTAGTAATCGACCGCATCCGTTTAATCACGCGGCGTTGTCACGTGACAGACATCGAAGAACTTGATCATGTCATCAATGACGGGGATGTCCTCCTTCCACCAGGACAATGCCCCGAGCAGGTCCGTGTGGTCGACGCCGCGGTAGATACGAGATTGGACGCAGCCGCCTCGGTGCGTGATGCGTTGTTCCAATTTCAGGAGATTGCTCAATTTTACGGCACGGTCCTTGTCGCCGTATAACAGCAGCATCGGTGGTTGCGTGCCGTCGATGAACGAGGTGGCCTGCATGTTCGGATAATTCTGCGGCGGACCGAACATATCTTCCAGGTCCGGCTCGTCGGGCGTAAAGGAGTAGGGACCTGCGAGACCGGTAAAATCGTAAATAAGGGAAGAACGTTCTTTCCCCTCCCGGGCCAGATACTGCAGATCGGCTGTAAGCAATGCACCGATAAGGGCTCCGGCGGAATGTCCCACGACATGGATCCGGGCTGGATCACCGTGAAAATCAGCGATGTGATCCTTGATCCAGGAGAGAGCTTTGGCTCCGTCTTCTACAAAGACGGGGAAGCGTACAAGCGGGTACTTTCTATAGTCGGGAATAGCCACGAGAAATCCTCTCTTGGCGAACGTTGCGCCGACAAATCGATAGTCCTCCTTCGCTCCATAGGTCCAGCGTCCACCATAAAAAAAGACGACGACGTCCGCTGGTTTATCGTGGGAATCAGCCGGGATATAGAGGTCAAGTTTCTGTGAAGGCTCAGGCCCATAGGCACTGTCACGCACAACCGTCATGCTTGCGAAATGGGTGGGCAGATTGGCGGCTGTGAACGCAACCCTTGTACAGTCTGATGTCGTCAGAAGGAGAACGAGGAGTGCGATCCGGGAGTGCCAGTCTTGGGAACCAGACATCTATCGTCCTCATTCTTTCAATCAAGGCGGGCGACAACGGCTTATAGCATAGGGCGACGGCGAAGGATGTCACCATATGGATCGCAAAATATGTATCGCATAGGTAATGTAGGATGCCTCGTCAATAACCTCATGCCGCCGTCTTCGAGTGCTTGACAGGTGCCGGGACTTCAAGTTAGGATCGAAAAACCTTTAATGCTCATCCAGTGAGGTGAGCAAGGAGCCATCATGGAGGGTGATCCGGCTACGGCCGGTTTGAGATTGACCTTCTCACCACAATAGGGTGAGGAGGTTTTTTTGTGCCTTGAATCTCTGTCGCATCGCGTCACGAGATGGTGCCGATCATGACGACTCCTACGAGCAAGTCGGGAGAACGGAAGGACGAAAAGTTGATCATGGATGCCGGGGACATTTCCCGAGCCATGATGCGTATCGCGCACGAGATTTTGGAGCGGAATAAGGGTGTGAAGGATGTGGCACTGGTTGGAATTCGAACCGGCGGTGTGCATCTGGCTCATCGGCTCGTCAAACGTATCCACAGTATCGAGGGTGTTCTGGTTCCGATCGGTGAATTGGATATTACCCTGTATCGCGATGATCTGGCGTTGCGAAAGAATCAACCGATCCTGAGAAAAACGTCCGTGCCGTTCGACATGACGAACAAAGTCGTGGTCCTCGTCGACGACGTCCTGTTCACCGGGAGAACGATACGGGCGGCGATGGATGGATTGATGGACCTGGGACGTCCCGAAGAAATCCAACTGGCCGTGCTGGTCGATCGCGGTCATCGGCAACTGCCGATCAAAGCGAATTACATCGGGAAGAATCTGCCGACCGCTCGGGACGAGCAGGTTCAGGTATTGTTGGACGAGGATGGGGAAGATGACCGGGTCGTCATCTTGAAATCCTTAAGCGGAGGATCCCATGAGCCTCAAGCATAAAGATTTGCTGAGTCTCGCCCCGTTGTCGGTGGAAGAGATCATGCTCATCCTGGACACGGCGGATTCCTTCAAGGAAGTGACGGGCCGTGAAATCAAAAAAGTGCCGGCGCTGCGGGGCAAGACCGTCGTCAATCTCTTTTTCGAGCCGAGCACCAGAACTCGGACGTCCTTTGAACTGGCGGCCAAGCGACTCAGCGCCGACGTGATCAACTTTTCTCCTTCCTCCAGCAGCGTTGTCAAGGGGGAAACATTGCTTGATACGGCGCGGAATATCGAAGCGATGCAGGCCGACATCATCGTCCTGCGCCATTCCTCGGCTGGTGCTGCGGAAACACTGGCGCGTGGCGTCAAATCGTCCGTCATTAACGCGGGCGACGGATGGCACGAGCATCCGACACAAGCGTTGCTTGATCTGTACACCATCCGCCAACGGGGGATGCATTTTCGTAGCTTGCGGGTGGCCATCGTCGGCGATGTGTCGCATAGCCGCGTCGCACGTTCAAACATCTACGCCCTGCTCAAGCTTGGCGCCGAGGTGCGTCTGGTAGGGCCTCCGACGATGATGCCGCATGGCGTGGAAAAACTCGGCGCGAAGGTTTACTACAACATGGATGAGGGGCTACGCGAGGTCCATGTCATCATGATGCTTCGATTGCAGCTGGAGCGACAGGGACGCGCGCTCTTTCCCACTATTCGTGAGTACTCGAGGCTCTACGGCTTAACCCCTGAGCGGGTGCGGCTGGCCGACGGCGGCGCCATCGTGATGCATCCGGGGCCGATCAATCGCGGGGTGGAGATCGCCCCCGATGTGGCCGATAGTTTATCCTCGGTGATCCTTGATCAAGTGGCAAACGGTGTCGCGGTGCGCATGGGGATCTTGTACCTGATGTCCGGAGCCAATTCGTGAATCCGATGACCTGATGATCTGTGTGTGAGCTGTTGGCCGAGCTGGAAGTAACAGATCATCAGATCAACTGATTCTGCCAAATTGAAGAGAGGGCGTATCGTGTCGATTCTGATTAGAGGTGGGCGTGTCATCGATCCGGGCCGGTTGGTCGGCATCGCCGATGTCTTGATCGACGACGGCAAAATAACCGCCCTCGGATCACATCTTTCCGCGCCCGTTGGTTGCCGGACCATTTATGCCGAGGGGAAGCTCGTGATGCCGGGATTCGTCGATTTGCATGTCCATTTTCGCGAGCCGGGATTTGAATATAAGGAAACAATACAGAGTGGCAGCGCGGCAGCCGTTGCGGGCGGATTCACGACGGTCTGCTGCATGCCCAATACGAGCCCGGTGAACGACAATCAAGCCGTCACGGAATTCATATTGGAACGGTCACGGTTGGCCGGTCTCGCGAACGTATTGCCCATCGGCGCCATTACAAAGGGATCGGAAGGGAAAGAGCTCGCCGAGATCGGCGACTTGCGTCGGTCCGGCTGTGTGGCCATCTCCGACGACGGCAGACCGGTCATGAACAGCCTGGTGATGCGCCGGGCGATGGAATATGCCTTAGCCTTTGATCTGACGGTCATCGACCATTGTGAAGATCTCCATCTTGCCGAAGGCGGCTGCATGAACGAGGGGTTGGTCTCGACCGAACTTGGATTGCCGGGTATTCCGTCCGCCGCGGAGGATGTGATGGTGGCGCGCAATCTCTCGCTGTCGGAGTTGACGGGGGCCCGCCTTCATCTCGCCCATATCAGCACGGCGGGATCGGTTCGAATGGTGCGCGAGGCAAAAGCGCGTGGGATCCACGTGACGGCGGAAGCCTGCCCTCACCACTTTCTGCTGACGGAAGAACTGGTGCGCGGGTACAATACTCACGCGAAAATGAATCCTCCGTTGCGCACATGGACGGATGTTCAGGCGATCAAAGAGGGATTGCGGGACGGGACGATCGATGTGATTGCGACCGACCATGCTCCCCATGCCACCCAGGAGAAGCAGCAGGATTTTACCGAGGCGCCGTTCGGAATCGTCGGGCTTGAGACGGCGCTCCCGCTGACCTTGGGATTGGTGGAAGAGGGGGTCCTGTCGCTTGAGCAGGCGGTTCAGAAGTTGACTTCCGCGCCGGCTGCGGCGTTCGGACTCAAAAAGGGAACCTTGGCGGTCGGTGCGGAGGCGGATGTCGTCATCGTGGATCAGCAAGAACAATGGGAGGTCGATCCGACGAAGTTCCGGTCCAAGAGCCGCAACACGCCGTTTGTCGGGTGGAAGGTAAAAGGGCGGGTGCAGATCACCATCGTGGGTGGGCGTGTGGTATTCGAAAACAGCCCGGTGGGGTAGCGCAGTGCGACGGTGGCCCCGTTGGGGGATGGTGTGCTGCCTCACGCTTGAATGGCTCGCGCTGGCTGTGTGGGTGGGGGGGATGGTCGTCCTGAGCGGGGCGGTGATTCCAGCGGTGTTCAATATTTTCGGCGGTCAAGACTCCGGCGGTATGTTTTTGACCCGTGCGTTCGAAGGGTATCATCGGCTTGTTATCGGGGCAGGGACCATTCTCTGTATGACGGTTTGTTATCGTCGATGGAGCGGAGATCCAATTGTGGACGTCGGTCGGAGTGAGGTGGTTGTCCTGACGGTCATGGTGCTCATCGCCGGGCTCATTATGGTGGTGCTGCACCCGAATGCCGCATCGCTTCAGGCTCAGGCATTCGCGACGAAAGATGAAACGCTCAGGAAAGCAGGGTTGGAGGCACTCTTTCGTGTACTGGCGCCGATTCGGTCGCTGTACATGGTGAACCTAGTCTTGGGCATCGTGCTCATCGGAATCAAGGTACACCATTCACTGGCTCAAGATAGAAGGCAGTCATGAAACGGGCGGTACTGGCATTGGCGGACGGCACCGTGTTCGAAGGCCGAGCCCTTGGCTATGAGGGAGAAACGGTCGGCGAAGTCGTCTTCAATACGGCCATGACCGGGTATCAGGAGATACTGACGGATCCATCCTATAAGGGACAGATCATCACCATGACCTGTCCACATATCGGCAACTATGGGGTCACGCCCCAAGATGTGGAGTCACGTCGAGCGTGGGCGGAAGGATTCGTGGTCCTGGAGGCCAGCCGTCTTGTCAGCAACTGGCGAAGCACGCAGACTCTTCAAGAATCCTTGACGGAGGCGAAGGTCGTTGCGATCGAAGGAGTCGATACGAGAGCCTTGACGAGGCACTTGCGTGAGCGGGGGTCACAGCAGGGGATCATTACTCACCTGGACCTTGATCCGGATCGGGCGGTAGGACGAGCGCGGCAAGCTCCCGGCATTCTCGGCCGAGATTTGGCGGTGGAGGTCAGTTGTGGGCGTCCCTATGAGTGGACGACGGGGACTGGCGATTGGGCGCCAGCACCGGCAGGCGGTAGGAAATATGGAAGATCCAAGTCTTGGCGGGTGGTGGCTTATGATTTTGGCATCAAACACAATATTCTAAGGCGCCTGGTAGATGTCGGCTGTCACGTCACGGTGGTGCCTGCAGCGACGTCCGCCGATGAGGTGGCGGCACTCAACCCGGATGGTATTTTCCTCTCGAACGGGCCGGGAGATCCGGAGGGCCTTCCCTATGCCGCAACAACCATGGAGAAACTGATTGGGCGCTATCCGATTTTTGGCATTTGTTTAGGGCACCAAATTCTCTGCTTGGCCTTCGGCCTCAAGACGTACAAGCTGAAGTTCGGCCACCATGGAGCGAACCATCCCGTCATGGATCTTCGAACGAGAACAGTCGAGATCACTTCGCAGAACCACAACTTCGCGGTGCAAGGCCCGGCGCCTCTCCTTGGCGTGCCGAAGCTCCCGCCCGTGGTCGACACTCGCTATGGGAAATTGTCGCTGACACATGTCAGTCTGAACGACTACTCGATCGAGGGAATGGTCTGTCTGGACCATCCGGTTTTCTCGGTCCAATACCACCCGGAGGCCGCCCCTGGGCCTCATGATGCCGCCTACTTGTTCGACGAGTTCGTGCGTCTTATGGAGACCCATCATGCGTAATCGCTTCCTCATGGGCGTGATTGGACTAGCACTGTCCGGCTGTACGTTCAATTTCCCGCTGTTTCCAAGCCCGGGGCCTTTACAAGAGGCTCAGGTCGACGGGACCGGTAAAGCGAAAGTCCTCTTAATCGAAATTTCCGGGATGATCAGTTCTCAGGAAAAAGAGGGATTCCGACCTACGCCGAGCATGATTGCCAGTGTGAAAGAACAGCTGACCAGGGCCACGAAGGATGAGAACATCAAAGCGGTCGTGCTTCGCATCAATACACCGGGGGGAACCGTTACGGCGTCGGACATCATTTATCACGAACTGAAAACGTTCAAAGCCCGTCGCAAGATTCCCATCATTGCCTCCATCATGGATTTGGGCACATCAGGGGGATACTATATTGCCGCCGCCGCAGATACGGTCGTGGCGCACCCGTCGTCCGTCACCGGAAGCATCGGGGTGATCATGCTCACGGTCAATGCCAAAGGGTTGTTGGAGAAAATTGGAGTCGAGGCCACGGCAGTGACGTCGGGACCGCGCAAAGATATGGGTTCGCCGTTTCGGACCATGACCACCGAAGAGCGGGCCATCTTTCAAGGACTGATTGATTCGTTCTATCAGCGCTTCTTGCATATCGTGCAAGAAGGCCGTTCCAATCTGCAGATGGAGCAGATTAAACGGTTGGCCGATGGACGAATCTATACGGGTGAACAGGCCAAAGCGGCCGGTTTGGTGGATGAGATCGGTTATCTTGAAGACGCGGTCGAATTGGCCAAGAAGCAGGCCGGCCTGACGGAAGCCCGAGTCGTGACGTACCAACGTCCAGGTGAATACTCCAACAATGTGTATTCGAAGTTTTTGGCACCGAATGGACTGGCCGGTCTTGCCGATCTCGACCTTATGACACTGGTTCGGGGGGGGGCACCCCAGTTCATGTATTTGTGGATGCCATAGGTTGGATAGGCGCCGATCGCATCATGACTGGTAAGATATTCATGATCGGCTATGGTGTTGAGATTCGAGACGATGCCCGTAGATCTGAAGCCCAATCTACTGTTTTCAAAACCCGTCGAGCGTCGCGCCGTGCTTGTGCACGGAGTCCGAGGGATGCTGGGATTGACCTGCCTGCTCGGTCTTGGAACGGCAGGCGGAATGATGGCGACTCTGGAGGGATGTGTTCGTGCGCCGGGAACCGCGCGAGATCAATTCATCTACATCTCTGAAGAGAAAGAAATCGCGATGGGCATCGGCGCCTATCGCGAATTGTTGCGCAAGGCTCCGGTCAGCGACGATCCCGAGCTCAATGAAATGGTCAACCGGGTCGGGAAGCGAATCGCGGCGGTGGCCAACAAGCCGGAGTATGAGTGGGAGTTCGCCATTATCAGGGATGACCGCACGATCAACGCCTTCGCGCTTCCCGGCGGCAAAGTGGCCGTCTTTACGGGAATATTGAAAGTGACCCAGAACGAAGACGGTTTGGCGACCGTGATCGGGCATGAGGTGGCGCATGCGCTTCAACGCCATGGGGCGGAGCGGTACAGCCGCAGCATTCTTGAAATGATCGGTCAAGTCGGTGCGCTGGCCGCGGGGGCTGCCGTGGGCCGCCCGGATGCCGCGATGGCGGCGATGAGCGCCTACGGAGTCGGAGTCTCGCTGCCGTTCGGGAGAAAGCAGGAATCCGAGGCCGACTATATCGGACTTAAATTGATGGCGCAGGCCGGCTATGATCCTCGAGAGGCCGTGCCTTTTTGGGAGCGGATGAGCGGGTGTCCCAGACAGATGATCGACAAGGTTTGTTTCCGGTCGAAACAGACTATTCCGGAGTTTTTGTCGACCCACCCTTCCGACGTGTCCCGGATTAATCAAATTGAAGCTTGGCTGCCGGAGGCCATGAAGTACTACCATGCCGTGCAGGAGGATGATCAGCCAATGCCGGCTCCTTATCATCCACCGATCGGTCCCACACTTCCATCCAGCTGAACCTTCAGCATAACACTATGCCAAAACGCACGGACATTCAATCAATCCTCATGATCGGCTCCGGCCCGATTGTCATCGGGCAAGCCTGTGAATTCGATTATTCCGGCACGCAGGCCTGCAAAGCGCTGAAAGCGGAAGGGTATAAAGTCATCCTGATCAACAGCAATCCGGCGACGATCATGACGGACCCGGAGATGGCCGATCGGACGTATGTCGAACCGATTACCTTGGACGTGGTTGAGAAGGTGATCGATCGCGAACGTCCGGATGCCTTGCTGCCGACCATGGGCGGACAAACGGCCCTCAACACCACCATGGGGTTGGTAAAACGAGGAGTCCTCGAAAAGTACGGGGTCGCTCTCATCGGCGCTTCGGCCGAAGCCATTCACAAAGCGGAGGACCGGGAAGCGTTCAAGCAGGCGATGCATAGAATCGGCTTGCGGGTGCCGAAGAGCGGCACGGCGCGCGCGCGACAGGAAGCCTTGACCATTCTCGATACCGTCGGGTTCCCCGCCATTATTCGGCCGTCCTTCACCATGGGAGGAACCGGCGGAAACATCGCCTATAATCGGGAGGAATTCGAGAGATTGATCGATTGGGCGCTGGTCATGAGTCCGGTCAGTCAGGCGCTGATCGAAGAATCGGTCATCGGATGGAAAGAGTACGAACTGGAGGTCATGCGCGACTTGAAGGACAACGTCGTCATCGTGTGCCCGATTGAGAACTTCGATCCGATGGGTGTGCACACGGGAGACAGCATTACGGTCGCCCCGGCCATGACGTTGACGGACAAAGAATATCAACGGATGCGGGATGCGGCTCTTCGTATCATCAGAGAGATCGGGGTCGATACGGGAGGGTCCAATATCCAGTTCGGTGTCAACCCGACCGACGGAGAGATGGTCGTCATCGAGATGAATCCTCGGGTGTCACGGAGCTCCGCGTTGGCGTCGAAGGCGACCGGGTTTCCAATCGCCAAGATTGCCGCCAAACTGGCCGTCGGATACACATTGGATGAAATTACCAATGACATCACCGGTGTCACGAAGGCGTCATTCGAACCGACGATCGACTATGTGGTGGTCAAGATCCCGAGATTCGCCTTTCAGAAGTTCAAGGGGGCCGATCCGACCTTGACCACGCAGATGAAGTCGGTCGGAGAAGTGATGGCCATCGGCCGCACCTTCAAGGAGTCTTTGCAAAAGGCCATTCGCTCGCTTGAATTGGACTTGAACGGGTTGGCGTCCCGGTTCGGACTGGATCGAGGAGTTCCGGCCGGGTTGAACCGGCCGGAAGCGATCGAGAAGCTGAGCCGAGCGCTGCGGACACCGTTGCCGGAACGACTATGGTACGTCGCCGATGCCATGCGCGTGGGATTCACGGACGAAGAACTGTTTGCCACGACCAAAATAGATCCTTGGTTTTTGGATCAAGTCAGACAGTTGGTGGATTTTGAACGAAAACTGGTCGGCCGTGCCGCGGACCCGGAATCCGTCTTGGCCGGCGAGTTGTTGTGGGAGGCGAAAGAGCTCGGATTCTCTGATGATCGGATCGCGCAATTGCTGGGATGCGAGGTGGCAGCGGTCCGGAGGGCGCGGACACAACCGGGAGTGCGAGGGGTCACCTACAAACGGGTGGACACCTGTGCGGCGGAATTCGAGGCGAAGACGCCCTATCTCTACTCGACGTACGGCCGTGAATGCGAGGCGCAGCCGTCGGACCGGCAAAAGGTCGTGATTCTCGGTGGCGGCCCGAATCGGATCGGCCAAGGCATCGAGTTCGACTACTGTTGCGTCCATGCGGCGATGGCGCTTCGAGAAGAAGCGGTCGACACGATCATGGTGAACTGCAACCCGGAGACCGTGAGTACGGATTACGACACGTCGGATCGGCTGTATTTCGAGCCGCTGACGCATGAAGACGTCCTCAATATCGTCCATCGAGAGCAGCCGGTCGGAGTGGTCTTGCAGTTCGGCGGGCAGACGCCCTTGAAATTGGCGCTGCCGCTCGCGAAGGCCGGTGTGAAAATTTTGGGCACCAGTCCTGATGCCATCGATCTGGCGGAAGACCGGGAACGATTTCGGGATCTCCTCAATCGTCTGGGTCTAAGGCAGGCGGACAGTGGAACTGCCCGATCCGTTGAGGAAGCGGTGAAGATCGCCGGGCAAATCAGCTATCCGGTCATGGTTCGTCCCTCCTATGTGTTGGGAGGGCGCTCGATGCAGATCGTGTATGACGAGGCCGGCTTGCTGGAATACATGCACTCGGCGGTCAAAGCGTCGCCCAATCATCCGGTGTTGATCGACAAATACCTCGCCGACGCCATCGAAGTCGATGCCGATGCCATTGCGGACGGACAAACCGTGGTGGTGGCGGGAATCATGGAGCATATCGAAGAAGCCGGAGTTCATTCCGGCGATTCCGCCTGCTCGTTGCCTCCGTATACGTTGGACAAGGCCATTGTGCGCGACATCGAGCGGCAAATGCGCTTGTTGGCGCTGGAGCTCGGCGTCGTCGGACTGATGAACGCCCAGTTTGCCGTGAAAGGCCAAACCATCTACGTGTTGGAAGTGAACCCCCGCGGGTCTCGAACGGTGCCGTTCGTCAGTAAGGCGATCGGCGTTCCGCTCGCCAAGTTGGCGATGAAAGTGATGATGGGGAAAACCCTCGCGGAGCTTGGCTTTACGGGTGCTCCGCTGCCGGGGCATTTCTCGGTCAAAGAAGCGGTCTTTCCGTTCAACAAATTCCCCGGCGTGGATGTGCTGTTGGGACCGGAGATGAAATCGACCGGAGAGGTGATGGGCATCGACGCCGATTTCGGATGGGCCTTTGCGAAATCTCAAGCCGGAGCGGGGGCGGTGCTGCCGACGTCCGGAACCGCCTTCATCAGTGTGAAAGAATCCGATCGCCCTGCCGCCCTTGAGGTGGGGCGACTCCTGAACAAACTCGGAATGCGTCTTCAGGGAACGAGCGGGACGGCGGAGTATCTGCGCGAACACGGCCTTCCGGTCGAGGTCGTCAACAAGGTGACGGAAGGCAGACCGCATATCGTTGATCATATCAAGAACGGCTCCGTCGCGTTCGTCGTGAACACGGTTCGGACCGCTTCGGCTCATGTCGATTCGTTGTCCATCAGACGGGAGGCGCTCCACCGCGGCGTGCCGTATTTTACGACCATGCGAGGAGCCCATGCGGCGGTCATGGGCATCGAAGCGATTGCAAAAAAGGATCTCACGATTCGAACATTACAAGAGTATCATCAGGCTTAATCGTTCAGGAGCGACTGGAGCATGCCGACGCCAATCACCAAGAAAGGCTATGATGCGTTAAAGGCCGAATTGGATCGTTTGCGCAAAGTTGAGCGGCCGAAAGTGATCGAAGCGATCGCGGAAGCCCGAGCGCATGGCGATCTGAGTGAAAACGCCGAATACGACGCCGCCAAGGAGCGTCAAGGGTTCATCGAGTCGCGGATCTCCGAACTGGAGACCAAGCTTGCCGATGCTCGCGTGGTGGAAATTGCGGGACGTAACAGCGAGACAGTCGTCTTTGGCGCCACCGTATTGATCATCGAGCAGGAATCTCAAGCCAAGAAGCGATACACCTTGGTCGGGCAGGACGAGGCCGACATGAAATTCAACAAGATTTCCGTCCAGTCCCCCGTCGGTCGCGCGCTCATCGGGAAACGGGTCGGGGATTTTGTGGAAGTGCAGACTCCTGTCAAGACGGTTGAATACGAAGTCGTGGAGATCACCTTCGAGGAATGCTGACGTGCGGGATGCACGCCCACTCATCACGCTGCTGACGGATTTCGGTGAGCGTGATTGTTTTGTGGCGAGCATGAAGGGGGTGATTCTGTCGATCAATTCGTCCGCCGCCATCGTCGATCTCTCGCACCAGATCACCTCTCACCAGATCCAAGAAGCCGGATACTTCCTGAAGTCCTGCTATCGCTATTTTCCGAAAGGAACAATCCATGTTGCCGTGGTCGATCCCGGAGTCGGGACGGAGCGCAGGGCGTTGCTTATTTCCGCGGCGGACGCCTTTTTTATCGGCCCGGACAATGGGTTGTTCACCGAGCTTCTCGAGCAGGAGGTCGGGGCCAAGGTGTGGCAGATCAACAGTCCGCAGTACCGTTTGGAAACAGTCGGATCGACCTTCGACGGTCGAGATGTATTCGCACCGGCTGCCGCGTGGTTGAGTAAAGGAGTCCCGCCGTCATTTTTCGGGCCCGCGGTCCATGATCCGATCCGCCGCTCCGTGGCGATCCCTGTATGGCATGAGGACTTGCTGATCGGGAAGATCGTGTCCGTCGATCGGTTCGGGAATCTGATTTCCAACATCACGGCGCAGCAGGTTCGGGAATTCCGAGCGGCAAGGGGGCAAACCGTCGAAGTCCAGATCGGGACATACGTCATGAACGATTTGGTCGGCAGTTATAGCCAAGGGAGTCGTCAGACTCCATCCGCACTCATCAACAGCAGCGGGGCCTTGGAAATCTTTCTCCAGGAAGAAAGCGCAGCCCAACGCCTGCAGGTCGGCATTGGTGAAGAGGTGCGTCTCTGTTGAAGACTGGTAGTGCGGCCAGGATCGTTCTTTGGGTGGGCGGAGATTTGAACGACGCGAGAACGACGGTGGGAGCGTCTTGTAAACTCTCAGGCGATCGCTTTGTCGATGTGATCGCAGACATAGCTTGCAAACGGGAGTGAGCAGGTAAAGGCCGGAGAAACGGCATTGAGCACGTGCATGGACCGGTTGTCTCCCTCCAGGACGAAATCCATTTCGAGTTTTCTTTTCCTGATGTCGAGCAGTTGGGCCCTGATTCCGGGACGCCCCCATTTTTGATAGTTGCGCTCGACCACGCCTTCGGCGAGGATCGAGGCCAGCGCCACCATTTTGCTCCGAGAGTATTTTGCAACCTCCTCCACCGCCAAGCGTCGAAAATCGAATCCCGCCCCGGTGAGCAATCCGAGTCCTCGGCTCGCGACTTCGACAAGTTCACCAAAGTTGAAGTTGCCGAGCCCGTCATAATTCTCACGCCACAAAGCCGGAATGGCGGTTGGACCGATTTTCGCTTTTCCATCGGCCGTGATCGTAAAGTGCACACCCAGGAACGGGTTCCTGAGATCCGGAACAGGGTAGATATTGGTACGGATCGCGCCGGATGGTTCGTCGGAATAGAGGTAGAGGCCCTTAAACGGCAGGATGCGGTACTTTTCCGAAAAGCCGTAGTCCAATGCAATCTTGTCGGCATAGAGCCCGGCGGCGTTGACGACGTATCCGGCTGTAATGCCGCCTCGGTTCGTCAGAACGTTCCCGTGGTCTCGCCCCCGATAGGCCGTGCCGCATTGAATCTGTATACCCTCAAGGAGAGCGTCTTGTTGCATGGCGTTGACGACGTGAAGCGGGTTCACCGTGGAGGTACGCGGGGAAAAGAGCGCCCGTTGATAGGTTTTCACGCGTGGTTCTATGGACTTGGCTTCTACATCCGTAAGAGGTTGGAGCTCAATGCCGTTGAGTTGCCCCCGACGAAATAATTCATCGAGCGACGGCAAATCCGCCGCGTCTTTGGCTACGACCAGCTTCCCGCATTTATTGAGGGGAATTCGTTTCTCCTCACAATAGGCCGTGAGTCGTTCATTTCCGAGCCTGGTAAATTTCGCTTTGAGGCTGTCGGGAGAGTAATAAAAACCCGCATGGAGAACGCCGCTATTCCGTCCGCTGGCATGGGCGCCACAGAGCGGTTCCTTTTCGATCAGCAACACCCGGGCGTCCGTCCGACGTCGGCGGAGTTCACGGGCGATGCTGAGGCCGATAACTCCGCCTCCAATGACAAGGAAATCACAGATCTGCATGAGCGTGGTGTATCTCCCTAAGAATTCGAGACGCCGCAGTGCGGCGCTCAGGCAATGTGGAGAGTCTCCACGGATTGTTGAAGGATTTCCACCATTTTTTTCACTTCCACGGGGGTTGTCGACAGCGGCGGCATGAGGACGAGGACATTGCCGATCGGTCGCACGATGAGTCCCTTGGTGCGCGCAAGCGCCGCCACTCGGTGTCCGGCTTTGACGCTGAGCGGGTAGGGTTCTTTGGTTGTCTTCTCCTTCACCAATTCGATGCCCACCATGAACCCACGTTGGCGGATGTCGCCGACATGGGGCATTTCAGCCAACGGCTTCAACCAGTCTGTCAGGGTCTTGATCTTGAGAGACAATCTATGAAGAGTCTTTTCTCGGCGAAAGACGTGGAGATTTGCGAGTGCCACGGAACAGCCCAATGGATTGCCGGTAAAGCTGTGTCCGTGGAAGAACGTCTTGAATTCTTCGTAGGTACCGAGGAAAGCTTTGTAGACTTCATCCGTGGTCAAGGTTGCAGCAAGCGGCATGTATCCGCCGGTCAATCCTTTGCTGATCGCCATGAAATCCGGCGTGACGCCTTCGTGCTCACAGGCGAACATCCGACCAGTGCGTCCGAATCCCGTCGCGACTTCGTCGGCGATCAAGAGCACGTCATATCGTGTACAAAGTTCTCGGATTCGCTTTACGTAACCGGTCGGCTGGGGAATCATGCCGGCAGCCGCCTGCATGAGGGGTTCAATGATGAATCCGGCCAATTCGCGATGACGAGTTTTCAGAAGCTGTTCAATCGGGTCGATACAGGCCATTTCACAGGAGGGATAGGCCAACTTCAGCGGGCAACGGTAACAATGGGGCGGTTCCGCCTCCAGAGTCGAAAAGAGCAGGGGTTTGAATCGGGCGTGGAACAGCTCGATGTTGCCGACGCTTACTGCGCCGATCGTATCGCCGTGATAGGCCAGTTTCAGATGGAGGAACGTGTTTTTGGGGCCGGCCTCAGGACGCCGCTGTTGCCAGTATTGGACGGCCATTTTCAATGCGATCTCCACCGCCGTGGAGCCGTTGTCCGAATAGAAGACACGGGTAAGCCCCTTCGGCGCGATCCGGATCAATTCACGCGCGAGCTCGATGGCCGGTGGATTGGAGAGGCCGAGGAAAGTTGAATGGGCTATTTTGTCGAGTTGTTGCTTCAGAGCACGGTCTAGGATCGGATGGCGATGTCCATGGAGATTGACCCAAATGGACGAGGTGCCGTCCAGATATTTTTTACCCTCCGTATCGATGAGATAGGCACCTCTGCCGCGCTCGATGATGAGCGGCTCTTCCTGTTCCCATTCCTGCATCTGAGTAAACGGATGCCAGAGATAGCGACGGTCCCAATCCTTCAGCTGACGAGCGGTTGGTGTATGAGCCACGGTGGAAAAATTAATGGCTTATAACATAGGGGTCATGACAGAAGCGACTACTACTGCTCGAGTGATGGATCAGATTTCGAGACACGGCAATTTCCATAAGCCCGGCATGGGTGACCTGCATTGCGACCTTGTCGTATCCCAATTGCGTCGTTGTCAGCACCCCAGGGGAATGGTATAAACCGAGATATGGTTCCCCGAGCAAGGTATCAGGTTTCGATCGTGAAGAAAGCGTTGCTCACCTGCCTTTTGCCTTTGCTCTTGCTTCCCACAGGATGCGGCGATGGAGGTGGGGAGGGAGGGATCGGTGGGGTCGGTGGAGTCGGCGGACCGTTAGGAGGGCTTGGAACAACGTCCATCCTCTATGTCGCGAATAACGGCTCAGATAATGTGTCGGGGTACAGCATCAATGCGACAGGTGGGACTCTCGCGGCGATTCCCGGCTCTCCATTCTTCAATGTCTCGGGTCCTTCCGCCATGGCCGTGTCCTCCAACGGATTTTTTGCCTATGTGACGAATAGTCGAACGAGCACGGTGACGGCATTCCGAGTTTCTACCGAAGGTGCGCTCTTATTGGCCCCGTCGACATCGTCCAAGCCCAATCCGGTCCCGGTCGAAGCAGCTCCTGGCGCACTGGCCATTGCTCCGGACACGAAGCATCTGTATGTCGCAGGTAGTGGCACTGATACGCTGACCGCGTTCACGATAGAGGCCTCCGGCGCTTTGACGTTGATCCCGCAGACTTCCGGCAGCTCAAATCCCGTATCGGTCAACGGATCGGATCCGGCAGCCATGGCGATCACTCAGAGCGGGCAATTCCTCTATGTGGCCAACAGCGGGTCCAACAACGTCACGGCATTCTCGATCGGAACCACCGGGCTTGTCAGTCTTATTGCTCCGTCCGGATCAAACGCCAATCCTCTCTCCACCGGGGGAACGTCTCCAAAAAGTATGGCCATCTCGCCGAACGGCTCGTTTCTCTACGTGGCCAACAGCGGCTCCCATAATGTGACGGTCTTTCAGATCGGAGCGAACGGTCTCCTGACCTTGGTGCCGCCTGCGGGCTCCGCAACAAATCCGATCTCCACGGGAACAGGCGGTACGACTCCCAATGCCCTCGTGATCTCTGCCAATGGCCGATTTCTTTATACCGCCAACGGTGGAGGCACCGTGTCGGCCTTCACCATCGGGAGCGACGGACTAGTGGCGCTCGTGTCAAGCTCGGCGGGCAACCTTAATCCCATCTCAGCCGGGGCAAATGCGACTCCCGTGGCCCTGACGATGTCGCCGGATGGGCGATTTCTGTACGTCGCGAACGTGGCGAATCAGGGAGGTCGTGTGTCGGCTTTTTCCATCAACCTCGAAACAGGGGCGCTCGTCCCATTGACCGCACTGGTAGGTAATCCGTTTCCGGCAGGAACCACGCCTTCCGCGATTGCGACGCCTGGCCGTCCCTAGATTGGGCAAAAGACGAGTCAATATCCGCTTCCTGTCAACTTGCCAGGCGTTTTCGTGACCGCCCGGCCATCAGAGCGACTTCTTCTGAAAGACGATCTCGAAGCAGGTGTTGCAACTGATGCGCAGAGACCGGTTTGCTGAACAGGTAGCCTTGATAGGCGGTACATCCTTGCATGCGAAGAAATTTCAACTGCTCCCGGGTTTCCACTCCTTCCGCGACGATATGCAATTTCAACGTACGGCCCATGCCGATGATGGCCCGCATGATGGGAGAGTCGATGTTACCCGGTTGGAGATCTTTGATAAAAGCCTGATCGATCTTGAGTGTATCCAGCGGAAAACGTTGAAGATAGGCGAGTGATGAATAGCCTGTGCCGAAATCATCGATGGCCAAGCGGAATCCAGCTTCCTTCAGCTCCTTTAGCGTGGCAATCGTGGTTGACGCGTCGGTCATCAGAACGCCTTCTGTGAGTTCCAGTTCAATATCCTGGGGTTTTCCTCCATGCTCATAAACAAGTGACTTGATGTGATCGGCGAGATGCGGTTGTCGAAAATGCAGGCCTGAAAGGTTGATTGATACGGCTATTGGAGCCAATCCCCTTTTATGCCACGTCCATTGTTGTTGTGCGACGGTCTTCATCACCCATTCACTCATGGAGATGATCAGATTCTCTTCTTCAGCCACGGAGATGAATTCGGCCGGGGAAATCACCCCACGAGTGGGATGTTGCCACCGGAGGAGCGCTTCGAAACCAAGGACCTTTTCCGAAAGGGTATCAACCTGTGGGTGATAGTGGAGGATGAATTGATTCGCGGCAATGGCGGCCCGTAAGTCCTGTTCAAGAGTAATGCGGGCGGCAAGCGAAGCATTCATGGCAGTGGAGTAGTATTGGTATGTATTGGGTCCTTTGGTTTTGGCCGCTTGAAGGGCCGTCAAGGCGTTGTGTAAAAGCACATCGGCGTCCGTCCCGTCGGTTCCCGGTATCGTGATGCCAATATGCGCGGAAAGCGTGATGTTCGTACTGTCGAGTTGAAACGGCGTGCCAAGAGCGGTCATGCACGCTTGAGCCACTTTTGCCGAGTCCTCAGGCGTAGACAGATGGGTCAGCAAGACCGCGAATTGATCTTCACTCAGACGCGCCAAAAGGGAAGTGTCTGTGCCTGAAAACGGCGCGATTGTGCCACCCGACGAAAGCGTCTGCTGGAGGCGCTCGACCACTTTTTTAATCAGGTGGTCCGCTTTTCTGGATCCATGGATGTTACTCACACGATGATACCGATCGATGCCCACGACTAACAGCGCGCCGATGACATGGTGGCCGGTTCCACGGATCATCGCTTGTTCGACGCGATGAAGGAATAAGTTTCGATTGGGAAGATGCGTGGCGCCGTCATAATTGGCTAGGAAATAGATCTTCGATTCCGTCGTGCGCATATCGGTCACGTCCTGGATCGTCCCCACCATACACTGCGCCTGTCCGGTATCATCCATGATAGTCTCCCCCAGGACATGGATAATCCGTTCGGTACCATCGTCTTGAACGATGCGATGGTCCAAGTCGAACCCCGTTCCCTCAGCGACCGCCTCCCGCATGGCCTCGGCAATCACCGGACGATCTGCCTGATGGACGCGGGCGAGATAGGCGGCCTGGGACTGATCGAAGGAGACTGGAGCGATCCCAAGGATCCGACATGCCGCATCTGAGACATGCAGAGAATTTTGGAGGAGGTCCCACTCCCATCCTCCCAGCAGAGCGATTCTCTGGGCTTGAGCCAGTCTGGATTCGCTGCTGCGAAGGGCGTTGAGAGTCGCGCTCGCCCGCAGCATGTAACATATCCGCTGGCAAAGAATGAGTCCGGGACAGGGCTTGACGATAAAGTCGGTCGCCCCGACATCGTAGGCGCGCGCGATCGAGTCGACATCATCCAGCCCTGTCATGATCAGAATGGGCACGAACTCTCCACGCGGCAATTGCCTGATTCGGCGACAGGTTGAAAACCCGTCCATCCCTGGCATTTGCAGGTCCAGAATCATGATGTCTGGCATTGTGCCCGTGACAAAATCGATGGCGGCTTGGCCCGACGAGGCCTCTTCCACACGTAGGTCTTCTTGCTCCAAACTAAGGCGGGACAAGGTACGGAATGCGGAGTCATCATCGACAATCAGTGCCAGGGGAGGCAAGGGTGGAGTAAGGGAAGTCATGCCGCTCTCCTCTTGAGTTCAGTTCGAAACACTTGATTGGCATGGTTGAAGGCCGCCACCAGCTGATCCAATAACAGTTCGGCTTCTTTCAGCTGCCCCTGGCGACTGAGTTCCTCAACCTGTCGACAGAGCCGGGAAAGAGACACGGCACCCAGCATCGAGCTTCTTGACTTCAGGCTATGGGCCGCTTGGTTCACGGCATCTGCTTCGCCGGTCACAATGCCCTGGCGCACGGTATTGACCAGGTCTTGGGAGTCCGCCAAATACAGCGACAAAATCTTGGCCAAGGCATCCTCTTTGCCCGGCTTTTGAAGGCTCGTGATCGATTCCCATGCGTTCTGATCGACGATTAAGTCGGCATGTGGCTCCGGCTCAGCTTCTGGGAGAGTCGGTGCGGCGATGGTGCCCGAACGGTTTGATACTAAGCGCTCAACGTTCTTGACCGCCGCAGTCGGCGGCAACCAGGAGATCAGTACGGTCTTCAGGTGTTCCATGGAAAACGGCTTTGATATGTAGTCATTCATGCCGGAGGCAAGACATTGCTCACGATCACCTGGTGTGGCGTGGGCCGTCAGCGCGATGATCGGCCTAGCCGCTTTCGAATGGCTCTGTTCCCATTCTCTGATGACGCGTGTGGCCTCAAAACCGTCCATTTCCGGCATCTGGCAATCCATCAGGATGAGGTCGTAAGGAGTGGTTTGTGCGTGGGCGATCATTTGTCGACCGTTTTGAACAACCGTGACGGAACAGCCGAGGGTTTTCAGCATCAAGAGTGCGATCTCCTGGTTCACTGGGTTGTCTTCGGCAAGAAGGACATGGCCTGACAATGTCGGTGCGGTTTCGACCAAACGCGTCTGTGGAGACTCTACCGGCTTGGGAGTGATCAGATTCACGAACGCATCACGAAAAGCTTCATAGCGCAGCGGCTTCGTTACCACCGGTATGGACTCCAAAGAGGGATCCTGTTCCACATCTGCCCGCCGAATGAATGACACCAGTCGCAAGATTCTCGCTGAACTCAATGCGGAGTCGGAAGCCAATGCCTTCAGCAACTGTGTGTCCGTCGTGTCAGCGAACGTTTCATCGATAAGCGCGACCACCCGACGATCGTCGATGGCAAGCTCTGTCATGACCGACTCGAGAAACTCGGCTTCTGTATCGGCCATACGCGACACGACTCTCCAGTGCGAGAGATAGCGAGCCACCAGCCGACGTGTGGCCGGGTGGCTGATTGCTGCACATACTCGGAGATCGGCCAATGTAGAATTCGTCGGGGCCACCGATGTGGCGTTGGCCTGGAGGGGCAGGGGAAGGACGACGCGGAACGTGCTCCCTTGTCCTATGATACTTTCGACGCTGATTGTCCCACCCATCAGTTCACTCAACTGTTTACAGATGCTCAGGCCGAGACCGGTCCCACCATGGACTCTGGTCGAGGACCCATCCACTTGAGAAAACGACTGAAACAGTTTCGCTTGCCCTTCAGGGCTAATGCCGGTGCCCGTATCCGTGACGGCGAATGTAATCGCCGCGATACCGTTCTCCATGGGGGCCTGGGGGTCCATCGTGACTTGCACACCCACATCGCCCGCTTGAGTGAACTTAATGGCGTTCCCCAGGAGATTCGTCAGAATTTGGCGAATACGAACGGGGTCGCCCATGACGGCGGTCGGCACGGAAGGCTCATATTCGGTCGACAGACACAAGCCTTTCCGTTGTGCGCGCTCAGCCAATTGTTCGACCGTCCGTTCGACGATGTCTCTCAGACTCATGGGCACCGACTGGATGTCCAGTTTGCCGGCTTCGATCTTCGAGAAATCGAGGATGTCATTGATCAGCGTCAATAATGTGTCTCCGGAGTTGTAAATCGTCTCCACATAGTGCCGTTGCATCTCCGACAGAGGGGTACGGGCAAGGAGCTCCGTCATACCGATGACCCCGTTCATTGGTGTCCTGATTTCATGACTCATATTCGCGAGGAACTCCGCTTTGGCTTTCGTGGCGTCCTCCGCAGCAAGCTTGGCAAGGGCAAGGGCTTCTTCCGACTCGCGACGCCGAGCGGCCTCCAGGACAAGCGTCATGAAGTTCGCCAAAGCCTGGGCGAACTGCCGTTCATCCGGGGCCCAGTCACGCGGCGAATCGACCTGTTCGATCGAGACGACGCCGGCCAATTTGCCTTGAGCCTTAAAGGGCACGTCCATCCGGACACCGATATCCTGAGGTGCGACCATATCCGAAACCAGTTCCCGAAACGGAGAGCCCTGTTGTCCCTGTGCTGCGGTGATGAGGTGGCCTTGATTCAGAGATTCGAAATAGCCGGGGTATTCTGTGCCGACCAGTTTGCCGCCGAACGTATGGTGATTGGTCCTTCGATCATAATGGTCCAGGCAATACAAGGCGCGTGTGTGTTCTTCAAAAACCCACACACTGACACGATCGACCACAAGGGCCCGTGCGGCGATGATGGTGACTTGCTTGGCGGTGGTGGGGAGCGATCCCTCAAATACCGTACGGTCCTGTACGAGATTCAGAATGGCGCTCTGTTGGTGGCGAAGGCGTTCTTCTTTCGTGCGCAATGACTGATTCGTGGCTTGGAGCATCGTCGCACGCTCCTCCGCCTGCTGCCTGGCGTCAACGGCTCCCACCAATTCGACCTGCGCCCGTACGTGCGCTTTGATGGCTTGATTCTTGGCCAAGGCCACGGCCACCTGGTCGGCCAGGCGCCGGGCATGCGTCAAGTGGTCAGCGGGCGGCTTTTGTCTTTGGCGATAGGCCAAGATTAATGCGCCGCTCACCACTTCATTCACAATGATAGGAAACGTGACAAAGAATGAGAGCTCCAGTTTGAGCAGGGGTGTGAGGTACGGCGGCAGGGCGGAGGCCATCGCGATCAGGTAATGAGGGTGAGTCTTCATCGCAATGAGTTGTTCGTCGGAAAACCGGCACTGAAAGGTCTTCAATCCGCCATCCGACTGAGCGTCGAAAACTTGCACCCATAGTTCCGCGGGACCTGCATGCTCCGGATCCATCACGGTCATGCCCACGGCGTCGCAGGCGATTGTTTCGGTAATACGGGACTGCATGATCTTGAACATGGCGGCTGGTTCATGGCTCGAAAGGATGGCTTGGCTGATCGCCGAAATGGTGTCCAACATGTGAAATTGTTGGCTCAGTTTGTCGGTCATACTGTTGAACGAATGCGCCAGCTCTTGGAATTCATCTTGGCTGGCTACCGTGACGCGTGTAGAAAAGTCTCCGCTGGCGAGTCGGGCAGTGCTTTGTTGCAGGAGAGCGACCGGTTCGAGGCTGCGGCGGATTTGAGAAAGGCTGAGCAGAAAGACCGCACCCAGTGCCGAGGCGATGACGAGCAGGAATGTGTGACGGAACTGCTCAACCGGAGCCAACGCCGATTCCCGGGTTTGGCTCAGAACGATGACCCATGGATCGACCCAAAAAGTGTGTCGAAGCGGCATCGTCCAAGCTCCTGCAACGTACTCCTGTCCGCCGAACCGCCATATGGTCCCTTCTCCCATCGGGGCCGCCTCGTCATGCCTGCGAAGGTCAGGAAGTGTAACCGGTCGGTGAAAGGTCGAGTAGAGGGTTTGTCGATGGCCGTCTTCAACGATGAGATCCGTATCACCAGGAAGAGAGTCCTTCACCTGAGTGCTCCACAACGATGCTTCGTTGATATGAGCGGAAAGAAGTCCTGTCTCCCATCGGTCCTGATTGATGGTGCGAGTGAGAGTGAGACGAGGAACGCGGCCAGGAACAGGTTGAATCTCCAACAATACCTTTCCTGCTCGAAGGTGGGCGATCTGTGCCTGTGTGAGGTGGCGGTGGATGGGATCGGATGAGGAAAGATGAATCTCGAGAAAGCGTTGACCGAATTCCTTCACCGAATCGGTGATATTCGTGTCCTCAAGGACTACGCCAGTTTGAGGTAATTGGGAGGCAATCCGATCCAAGTCGGCCGTCAACGTCTGAAGATGACTATACAGAACCATTCCTTGGGATTTGCTTTCCTGTTTCAGTCGGGCTGACGTTTGAATGAGCAGCTGTTCCGTGACTTGGCGATAGGATACCCATCCTAGAATGGAGGTCGGCACGAGGGCACAGAGGATGAAGAGCCCAAGAATGCGGCCTGCGATACGGCTATGGAATAGGGAGCGGGAGATGGTCGTCTGCATGGACTCGCCCTTTAGAAGTTCTTAGCCAAGCCGTAAAACCCGCCGTCACTCGCGCGAATGACATCATCCCGACTCAGTTGTGCCGTCAGCGGCGGAACGGATCGACCATCCCGTCCCATGCTATAAAGATCGAAGTCCGAGTTAATTGGCACCAAGAACCGGTCCTTTCGAGATCCCCCAACACCTCCGCAAGGTGGCCCGCCGCCATTCCCCCCAACGTTTCCACCCCCATTTCCGCCGCCTCCGCCGACTCCTCCAGCACCTCCTCCGCCTCCGGCTCCACCGCCCCCATTGCCGTTCCCACCACCAGCACCTTGAACAAAGTGGAGAAGATCCCTACCATCTCCATTATCAATGGCGAGAGAGGTATGCCAATCTTTATACGTTAAGGAGGAGTCGGCGGCAGGAATCGTTCGGGGGCTGTTCTTTCGACGTAACTTCAACCTGGCTAAGCTTCCAAGGTCGTTAACGGTCCCGCAGTTGATTCTGTTGTACTGATACGGAGTCCCCCATGGGTCCAACATCGTGCTTCGCCCGATATCCGCGAGTGAATTGGGATACTGAGCGGCGCCTAGTGCATATCCCTTGATTTCTTTCGTGAGGCCGTGAAGCTCCGAGACGGCCTTGGCCACCCGAGCCTTTTCAACGAAGTCCAAGTAATTGGGAACGGCAAGGGAGGCCAAGACGCCGACGATCGTGACGGCGAGCATGAGCTCAATGAGGGTGAAACCTTCTGCGTGCCTGAATAGAGGATGTAATCCCGGTATCACGCAAGAGGAGTCCTTCAATGTACTACGTACCGTCCTACTTCGCATCCCGGTCTATCCGCTGTGGGTTTTGAAGGTATCGAGGGTGGTTTTGAGTCCGGCCAGGTTCCGTTCCATCTGTTTGGCCAGAGTCTCCAAGGCTGGGTCATTTTTCACGGCGGCCAATTCTCGGAATCGAGTGGCATCGAGTGCCAACATGACCTGCGCATGTTTCAGCATGTTGATCTTCGAGTGCAGCTGGGTGGTCATCTGGTTCACGAGATCAGCTTCGGGGTGAAGATAATCTCCTTCTCGAAGTGTTGCCTTCATACACAAGTTGCCGTCGCCGATTTGAGAAAACACCCGCTTGAGACGATGGAGCGGACCGGCCACTCGTTGGATGAGCAGCAAGGAATGAATGCAATGGATCAGCACGACGACGCTCGCGCCGAGCGCCCAGGGCCAGAATCTGGCGTGCAGGTTCAGCAAATCATTGGCGACGACGGCACGTTCCTGCCAGGACAGGGCTGGATTCTCGAGCGACTGCATGAGTGGCTTGAAGATCGGGATGGCCAACATGATGAACATGATCAGCGAATACGCGATCACGCGGCTGAGAACACGCGCTTGGAGCGGGTGCACGACGGTCATCAGCCGACGCTTGTAACCGCGGACTACGCATGACACCTGTCGCGTGTCTTGGGATGGTCCCGGTGTTGACTGTGGGCGGAAGGGTTTTTCCGAGATGCCGGTAGCCGGTGGAGCGTCGGTCTGTTGCATGGATTGATTCGACGCACGAAGTGGTTGCCCCATCGTTACACAGCCTTGATGACGGCCGAGGACTTCGAAACGATCGCCCCGGTCCATTCGAACCGCTGCTGATTGACAGGTGGTTGCGTGTGAAGTTCAAACTCTGTCAAGCAGGTCTTGAACCGGCGGATTTCTTCCTCGAGGTTCTGAAGGGCATCTGTAATCCGTCCGGGGGTCTGCTCCTGAACTCGCAGGGCGACCGCTTCATAGGCCTGCGTCACGAGCGCGGAATGCAAATGGATGGTCTGTATCCTGTTTTCAAGATGGTCCAGCATGCTGTTAAACGCCTGAGCTTCCCGATGCAAGTAGTCGTGCTTCCGCAAGCGTGCCCGCTGATACAGTTGTCCGGTTCCAATCGAGCGGAAGAGAGCCATAAAACGATACAGCGGACCCGCAATGCGATGCATGAAGTACATGGAGTGGAGGAGTACGAGGAGGAATGTGATGACCAGCCAGGGCCATATCCGGCCATTTAATTCGAGGAACTGCGTCGCGATCTGTGCCTGGTGTTCCCAGGAGACCGTCGGATCGTCTAGCGGCAGGGCCATTGGAAGAAAAATCACGGCATAGAGCGTGATCAGGAGACAGGCAAAGTAGAGCAGGGTGGTGACCACAAACCAGTATTGAACCGGATGGACAAAGAGCTGTCTACGCTGAAAGGGATTGATCATGATTCTACTGCTTTCCTGGTCCAAACAAGGTGCGACTGGTTCTTGAACGTAATGGTTTGCTCTTTCGCATGGTAGTAGAAGGACAATGTTTGCTCGTCACGGTGTGAGTCGCCGTACGTCACGGTATACAGCGTACGGGAGCCTTCAGGAATCGTCTCGAGGCGACGGACTGCCTGTGCGTCTAAATGATCGTCTCCCACATTGAACGCCACACCGGTCTTGGTAAACACCAACATGCCCTGTTCGTATCCTTTCGTCGAGGTCTCCCATGCTCCGATCAGCTCACTGGGGCATGTAGCGGCTTGATCCTGTGCCACCACGGTATAGATCAGGACGGCCAGCATCGCGCCGGCAACCGCAAGGAGAGCCATGGTCCTCTGGTCGGATCGTTTGTCAACAGGCGAAGCAGTGACGGCCTCGACTTCCATCATTGAGCCCTCTTCTCATCGGACATTAAATTACGTAGATATAGTGATTCCATACTAGCGCGTTCGGCTTATTCGTCAATAACTTGAGTACTTCCGACTGGTGAGGAATAGGCCAGTGACGAGAGGAGGAACCATGAGGATGCACACAGTCGGATGGGACTAGCGGAGTTGAGGCACATCAGAATGCAGCCGGGCCAAGGAGGAAGGTCAACTGTTGGGTCAACGAATCAGGTCCGCTCGTGATGCTGCAACCACATGAGTAGATCACGCGTGACCTGTTTCGGCTGGTCTTCATGCACGAAATGTCCGGCATCGGGAATCGACACTACCGTCAGATCAGTGACGAAATCATCCAACCCATCCAGATTCCGACTGTCGAGTGCTTGGTCTCGCAGCCCCCAGATCACCAGAGTGGGAACGGGGATAACCGGATATCCCAAGCTTCGCTGACGCAGTGCTCCGCCGCCTCGTAAGGCCGCTCGATAGTAGTTCACCATAGCCGTAAGCGCTCCCGGCTCGCAGGCTTGTCGTCGATACAGTTGAACGAGATCATCCGGCATCCGCTCCGCCATGCGTCGAAAGATTTCACCGATCACATAGCCATGCCCTGCTGACAGTGCCGCTTCCGGAAGCCAGGGAGTTTGAAAAAACCCCATGTACCAGGAACGGTGTAATTGCCGCCAGTGCCGTATTTCTCGTTCAAAGCAGGCCGGATGGGGTGCATTCACAATCACCAAGGCGTTCACGCGATCGGTGTGCCGCATCGCATAGTACCACGCAATGATGCCGCCCCAGTCGTGGCCGATCAAAATGGCGCTTTGAACCTGAGCGATATCGAGAAGACCGCTGACGTCATCCATCAAAGCCTCAATGTGGTAGGCGTCCATGCCCGTCGGCTGCGTCGTACCGCCATATCCTCGAAGATCGGGAGCCCAGACCCGATACCCGGCCCTTGCCAGCGGATCAATTTGATGCCGCCACGACACGGCGGATTCCGGAAAGCCATGCAGGCAGAGTACCAGCTTCGTGCCCGACCCGGCCGCTGCCACATGAAAGGAGAGTTGATTAGCCGCTACACGATGAAATGACAGGGGTTGCAGGGAAGAGCAATCGGAAATCATGTCAGTCAAGACGCCATATTAAAAAGGCATGTCCGCGACGGAAGAAGCATGAATCTCTGAACCGGTAAGAATTCAGAAATTGCTGGTCAGATTTTCGAAGCCTCGCTATGATCGCCAACATGGAACGACCAAATTGGGTGTATTGGCAGGATCAAGGCAAATGGCGCGCCTATCCGGACGGTTCTCCGGATCGCGAAATACAAGCGACGTCATTCGATGAGCTGCAGTTCAAGGTCCAACAGGTGAGCCGTGATACCACCAAAAGCTCTCGAGAGATGCCCCACATAGAACGACCTAAGGCAGGACTTCCTGACTTGAATGCACCCAGACCTGACTGGAACGCACCAAAGTACATTCTCTCACAAGATCAAGGCAAGTGGCGTGGTTATCTGGAGGGTTATCCTGACTCTTCCGTGCAAGGAGAATCCTTTGATGAGGTGCAGTTCAAGTTATGGCAGTTCTACCGTAATCTGCTTACTGGTAAGCCTTCCAACCTTCGAAAGATTGCCTGAGTACGAGTCCTCTACGATTGTCTCTTTGTCCATTCCAACGCTCCCCACATTGCATCAGAGCGCTTGCCCGTAGAGTCGCTGAATGAAACATTCCCCTAGAGAGCGTAGTGTTGTATCCGATACGTTCCGGAAAATGACTCACCGGGAACGAGTCGCTTCAGACCCCAATCCGGGTGATTGAACGCATCACTCGCGCAGGTCATCGGTTCGACGGCAAGCGCAGCGCGTGGCGCGTCGACAATGGCATCTCCGGTATAGACAACCACTGCGGAAAACGCCGAGTCCATCGTAACGTCGATTACACGACCGCTTACGGGATGACGCAGGGACGCCGTGGCCATTCCCTGTGTGTCACGTTCGAGCTGGACATAACAATGGTTGAAGCGCTGACGGCCGATTCCGCGAAATCGTCGGTAGTCCCACGGCGTGCCGGTTACATTCAGAATCTTGCCTGTGGGAACAAGCCGCTCGTTGAATTCCACATAGGCGGCTCCTGGGATTTGTACCTCAGCCTCGTCGATCACAGTCGTTCCAACGGTGAAGTAGGGATGAAATCCGACTCCGACCGGCGCGGCCTGTTGCCCTACGTTTTTCACGGTGAATGTGCAGGTGAGTCCGGAGGCACCGAGGTCATATCTCACTCCTACAGCGAGTGAAAAGGGATAGCCTCGCTCAGCATACGTCTCGGCATCAAGAAGAATTTCAAACGTCACCCTGTCGGGGCGAACGTCCCGCACGTGCCAGGGGAGGCCGCGGACGAACCCATGAATAGCGTTCGGACCTTCCTTATCGTTGCATTCGAGCTGCAGCGATTGTCCCTCGAATGTATAGCGTCCATTGGTGATGCGGCCGGGGAACGGGATGAGCACGTCGCCTTGTCCGCCGCGCTTCCCGCTGCCCTCCGAGTAGCCCCAAACGACATCGACTTCCTGTCCGTCCGTATCAATGAACAGATACCGGCGTAATGAGGCACCCCCGGGAGACACAATCGCCCGCTGGTTCTCAAAAGATAAAGACAGTTCCGTATCCGGTGTGATCGGTTTCATGGTTGTGCAGTATAGAATTCATACGACGTGCTCCCTATTCGCTGTGTCACGTCCGATTACTCGATGAGCCGGACCTCCTGGCAAGTCTGCTCCATAGGGAGTATCTCCGCCAGCGAACGATTACTTCACGAACGGGTTGCCTACCTTCTGCCAGTCTTCGAGACTCATCACGACCGCCGTCGTTTGCGTGAACCCCAAATCTTGAAGAGACTGTGCCGCGAGCGACGCACGGTTCCCGCTTTGGCATTGGAGGACCAGCGGTCGATCCATATCGCTGTTGGCCGGAAAGCCGAGCTGACTCCAGATTTTGAATTCCAGCACGCCACGGGGAATATTGATCGCACCCGGCACATGGCCGGCTGCATATTCCTGAGGTTCCCGGACATCCAGAATCACTGCTGAACCTGGATTTTCAACGAGCTTCCGATACTCCTCCATGCCGATTACCTTCACCTGCTTCTGCGCCGCTTCGACTTTCTGTTTCACCGTCGGAGGAAGGCCCTGCGCGAAGACCGGTGAAGCGAGGAGTAGTATGGCGCCCATGATGAGAGGCAATGGCATTGGGTTTGCGGTGTTCATGTCTTCTCCTTTTTGTTTAGCTCGAAAACCTAAACAACAATCAGTGTAGCCCGCTCTTATCGACGACTCAAGGGAGGATTCGTCCAAGAGAACCTCGTGAAGGCGGGATGAGGCAGGTGACATTCTGCCGGACGCACGGTATGCTCGGCTCCCTCGATGACAGTCGGCGTACTCACTCACCGGAGGATGTCATGCAGCAACGAATGTCGGTTGTCGTGTTTACTTTTGCGTTGACCATAATCTTGGGCCCTGTGGGAACGGCAGCATTGGCGGGAAGTGATGAATCAGCCATGGATCTCAACAGCCCCGACGTCGTTAAATCTGTACTCGAACAACAGGTCGGAAAGCGGGTCAGGATCAAGTTGGAATCGGGTCAGGACTTAGAGGGCAAAGTGACCAAGGTCGGTTCCCATGCCGTGCAGCTTGTGGAATTGACCGGGATGGAATTCTTCGATGCGACGGTCATGCTGTATGATATTGCCGCAGTGATCGTGAGGGTTCGCACGAAATAAGTGTTATGAGCCGATCCGGCAAACAGCGCTGAAGCACACTGCTGCGGTCTGCACGAGAAACATCTCACGGCCTATCTTCCTAAACGCCGGGTTCCCTCATGTAAAACGTCGAATGAGAAGGTGTCGAAATGTGACGTTGGCACGTAACCGACAGGAGGCACGATGGCAATTCTGATCGAGCGTTCAACGCGAGTGCAGGCGGCTGGAAATAAACCGAAGTTGATCGACGAGTTTATTGGCCGAGTGAATTCCGGTTCGTCGGGGGTGAGCATCGCCCGCATGCAGAGTCCAATGGGTTGGCGGGAACCGGGACAGACACCGGAGTTCGACGAATATACCGTGGTCTTGCGTGGGATGCTGCGGGTGGAAACGAGACAGGAGGTGCTCCACGTGCAGGCCGGGCAAGCAGTGATGACCTCGCGTGGAGAGTGGGTGCGCTATAGCACGCCGGGTCCGGACGGAGCCGAGTATCTTGCAGTTTGCATTCCGGCGTTTTCACCCGAGACGGTCCACCGCGACAATGCTCCGCCCAGCACTGAGTAACGCCTTATGGCTCGTTTCCTTCATCGAAACGGGAAGATGGACGAAACCTTTCCTTTCCCACACGATCACTTATACGGGACGTTGAGCGCGTCCCCGCAGCATACGATACGATGCACTTGACGATGCACCTGTTCGTTATTCGGCCTTCTCGTATACCGCTCTCAGATCGGTCGTCGTAGGAATCGTGCTGTTCACGGTCGTGATCACGGTGTAGGCCAACGCACCTATTCCGATAATAATCGCACCTACGTACAACCAAACTTTGTTCATGGCGTCCTCCCGTGTTGAAAGTGGTCCCAGTCCTCGGGCCTATGGTAGGGATTTTTTTGCAGTCTTCACGAGGCTGGAATAGCCGGCTCTTGCAGTGTGATTGCTACGGTAGGCCGGTGACCACCGGCCAGGGAAGCTGCTGACTTTTCATAAAATTCTATTTACTGGAGATTCTTAAGGAAATTAGGACAACGCCTAAAGAAGTTTTACCGGTGGCCGTAGTCCACAAAGAATGCGGGCGTGCATAGTCGGAGGTGTGGGGGAAATACTGTTTCTCCGTGGAGAAACGATTCTCGACTTACACTGATCCCGTTGATAGAACCCATTGCTCTCATCAGGAGCGTAAGCGATACTGGGGTGCGATTTGGAAATTCAAGCTGCCGGTGTCCGAAACGAGTCGGAGGGGAGATGAGAGAGAAGAAAGAGAAGGAAAGAAGAGAAGACACAGGCAGAGCGCCGGAGATGCGCACGGGAAGCGATCCCTTCCAACGTCTGCTCGGACTGATGTTCAAGGCACATCCGTGGCACGGCGTATCCATCGGGGAAGAAGCCCCCGACGTGGTGACGGCCTACATTGAAATTGTCCCGACCGACACCGTGAAGTATGAAGTGGACAAGAGCAGCGGTTTCCTGAAGGTGGACAGACCACAGCGGTTTTCTAATTACTGCCCGGTCTATTATGGACTTATTCCGCAGACCTACTCCGGAGAACAGGTGGCCGGCATCTTCGCCAAACGGGCCCGCCGCAAGGGGATAGTGGGGGATGGGGATCCGCTCGATATCTGTGTGTTGTCGGAGAAGAGCATTCCGCATAGCGACATCCTCCTGACGGCACTGCCGATCGGCGGGTTGAGCTTGGCCGACGGCGGCGAGGCCGACGATAAGATCATCGCCGTCATGCGGGATGATGCGGTGTACGGCAATCTCACCGATATTTCACAATGTCCAGCGACGCTTCTGGATCGTCTTCAGCATTACTTTCTCACCTATAAAAGCGCACCCGGCACGACGCATCACAAGGTGGAAATCTCGAGCGTGTATGGACGGGATGAAGCGCTGAAGGTCATCCGCGCCGGTCATGCGGACTATCGGGCCGAATATCCGGAGCTGAGTTCCTTATGGCCGAAGGCTCTGTAGTATGCGCCATGGTATCCATGGTCGGAGATGTAGAGAGAGCTGGACCTTCTCGTAAGGTCTTCTCACATGAACCGCGGCCGTGCTTCTAGATGGCAGGTTTCTGCCACTCATGATTCTTGCGAGCATTCAGGAATTGTATGAGGGCGACTCGCAGCGTGCGAGTGAGACGCATTCTGGATTGTAGCGGCAACTCGAGAAACTCAACCCCGCACTCATAGCCTTGCACCCAGGTCACTCGACCTAGTTCAATGGGCAAGGCCGACGCCTGATCAGGCAAGAGGAGACTCACCCGCACCTTGCTGCCCAGCGGGAATTCACGATCACATACCATGGAACAGCCCTGCATCGAGAGGTTTCTCAGCGTTCCCTCGCAAACACCCGACTCGCCGCCGACAATCAGCGGAGAATGGAAGAGAAATCGTGTGTAGGATCGTGCAGGAAAAAAGAACGCCATCGCTCCTCCGTAACGGGACTGATTGTATCCGGACACGATGTGGTGCGGTATCCTACATTGGGAGGGCACTCAAGCGGTAGGGACGGTCTAGGTCCTATCCGATCGAGATCATCGCGAAACATAGCCTCGCGGCCCGCTAGTTATAGATAGGTACTCCGCGTCTGAGCCAGATGCCCCAGAACTTCGAGTAGGCGTGGACTGCTTCGGTTTCTGTCCCATCGCCTCTCACGAGCGGTTGTCCGGCGTTGATCCATTCGAAGATGCCGCCATAGACGTTGACGACATCGGTATAGCCATGCCGACGCAGTGTTTCCGCGATGCGTTCACTCCGGTATCCCACCGCGCAATAAACAGCCAGGGGCACCTGTTTATCGATTCCACCAAGCCGGTCCAGAGCAAAATCTTCGTAACCAATCCAGGTGGAGCCTTCAATATGGCTCACTTCAAATTCACGGTATGAGCGGGCATCGAGTACACGAAAGTGTCCGGAGGCGAGCCGCTCGACCGACACTTCCGGTACACTGTGCGACAGCAGGGTGGACAGCAGCAGATCATAGGCCAGGCTGCTCACATGGGTCGGCGCTTGGAGGTTCATCACCCACAAGACGAGCAGCAGGATCAGCACAACGAATCCTAGAATCATAGGATAACGCATTAATCATCTCTTGAAAGGACTGGAGAGTACCGCCATCTCGAAACCATCACCTACCTGCGGGACGATCCACGGCTTCTCTCGGGTAAACGGGTCTATGGCGGCATAGTTTAATACAAAGCCGAAGTCATTCCCATTCAGAAGGTCACCGTAACTATTTTTGAATCCGTGGCTGAGAAGCGGTGGATGGAGGAAAATAAGGCAAGTCCCTACACCTTGACGGAGAGGCTTTCGATCAATCTCACCTTCGCCTCAGGTGTCGCGGACCGGTAACGCGGAACTTCATGCGGTCCTTCATGAGGAAGATCGCACCTACGCAATAGCGTAACGGCCCAGCCCCGTGTCGTGAAGTTGGGCGATGAAATCCAGAACGCAGTTGGGAACCATCCAAGAACCGGTGCACAACTGAGTCGGATAGAGGGCTCGCTCTGAAGGAGTGCCAAAAGGACCGGTCGATTTTTTGTGGTGCGTGATCAGTTATTAGGTGGGAACGATCTCTTTTGACAACCTGGGAGGCAGTTACTATAATGAACCGATTTTCACGAATGAGCTAGGATTTGCAAAGCCTTATACGCAATTTTTCCATAATCGCCCATATCGATCACGGCAAATCAACCCTCGCTGACCGGTTCCTAGAAGCTACTGGCGCAGTCACTGCTCGAGAGGCGAAAGACCAGATCCTCGATGCCATGGACCTCGAGCGGGAACGTGGCATTACGATCAAGGCCCATGCAGTGGCCATCCGGTACAAGGCCCGGGATGGGAAGACGTATGCCCTCCATTTGATCGATACGCCGGGGCATGTCGATTTTACCTATGAGGTCTCCCGCAGCTTGGCCGCTTGCGAAGGAGCACTGTTGCTGGTCGACGCCACCCAAGGTGTGCAGGCGCAGACGATTGCCAACGTGAATTTGGCGATGGCCAATAACCTCACGATTATCCCGGTCATCAATAAGATCGACCTGGCCAGTGCGGATGTCGAGGGAACGAAACATTCGATCTCGGAGGTGCTGCAACTCGAAGCCGATGATGCCCTGCCCATCAGTGCGAAGGAAGGGAAAGGGGTCCCCGAGGTGCTGGAGGCGATCATTGCGCGGATACCTCCCCCGTCCGGTGATCCGCAGGCGCCTTTCAAGGCGCTGATCTTCGATTCCTGGTTCGACAATTATCAAGGCGTGATCGTCTTGGCGCGATTGGTGGATGGATCGATCAGGCCGGGCATGAAGATCAAAGTCATGTCGAATGACCGGACGTTTGAAGTCATGGAAGTCGGGCAATTCACACCCAAGCGAACAAAGAAATCGGAGCTGCTGACCGGCGAGGTCGGATATCTCTGTGCCAATATGCGAGAAGTCGCCGACGTCAAGATCGGCGACACCCTGACGGATGCCGTGACGCCGACCGCCGAGCCGTTTCCCGGGTATAAAGAAGTCAAGCCGCTGGTGTTTTGCGGGCTGTACTCAACGGATACCGCGAAGTACGAGGATTTGCGGGACGCCCTCGTCAAACTTCGGCTCAACGACTCGTCATTCGTCTACGAACCGGAAACGTCGCTCGCGCTCGGCTTCGGCTTCCGCTGCGGATTCCTTGGCCTGCTGCACATGGAGATCATCCAGGAGCGGTTGGAGCGGGAATACGGTCTGACGCTGATCACCACGGCACCGACCGTCGTGTACCACGTGACCACGACGAAGGGGGACAAGCTGGAAATCGACAATCCAGCCGAATTGCCTCCCCCCAATAACATCGTCTCCTTCGAAGAGCCGTTCATCCTGGCGACGGTCATTACACCTGAGCGATACATGGGGTCCATTCTTCAACTCTGCCAAGAGCGGAGGGGTATTCAGCGGAGCCTGCAATTTCTGGATCCCACCCGCGTGATGATCAGTTACGAACTGCCGTTGAACGAGGTTATCCTGGATTTTTACGACAAGTTGAAATCCAGGACACAGGGGTACGCTTCATTGGATTATGAATTGCTTGGGTATCGAGAGTCCGATCTGGTCAAGATCGACATTCTGCTCAACGGTGAGGCGGTGGATGCCCTGTCCTTCATTACCCATCGCGAACGTTCGTACCATCGCGGCCGCCAAATGGCGGAGAAGATGAAAGAGCTGATTCCCCGGCAGATGTTTGAGATCGCCATTCAGGCGGCGATCGGCAACAAGATCATTGCCCGGGAGACGATCGGAGCGATGAAAAAGAACGTGACGGCGAAATGCTACGGTGGCGACATCACGCGGAAACGGAAGTTGCTGGAAAAGCAAAAGGAAGGGAAGAAACGGATGAAGGCGGTCGGCAGCGTCGAAGTCCCGCAGGAAGCGTTCCTGGCTATTTTGAAAGTCGGGGAAGAATGAACGTCGATCAGAATCAGAGAAATGTAGAGAAACTGCCGAGTTCTCCCCGTGGAGGGGAGCAGGCATCGCTTCCGGGGGCCAAATTGGCGGACAATACCGACCACTCCGGACGGAAGTCCATTGTCAGGGAGTACGCAGAAGCGATCGTCGTGGCGATGCTCCTGGCATTCGCCATCCGCGTGTTCGTCGTGCAGGCGTTCAAGATTCCATCCGGATCCATGATTCCCACCCTGCTGATCGGTGATCACATTTTGGTCAGCAAACTTTCCTACGGCCTGCAGTGGCCGACCGATTGTCAGCTGCAATGGACGTTCCCCCCAGTCAATTGTTACACGTCCAACACGGTGGTGGCATTCGGCAAGCCTCAGCGGGGCGACATCATCGTGTTTCGGTTTCCCGAGGATGAAGAAAAAGATTTCATCAAACGTATCGTCGGGCTGCCGGGAGACACGGTCCAGCTCCGGAACAAGGTGGTGCTCGTCAACGGCCAGCCTCTCGACGACAAAGCCTTCACCCAGCGCATCGACCCCGGCATCATCGACGGGACGATCAACCCCCGTGACAATTTCGGACCGGTCACGGTCCCCGAAGGATCCTATTTCGTGATGGGCGACAATCGCGATCAAAGCCTGGACAGTCGGTTCTGGGGCTATGTCCGTGAGGAGAAAATCCGCGGCAAGGCGTTCCGTATCTATTGGTCCTGGAATGGGCAGGGAAATTGGACGGAGTGGGTCCGGTGGGAACGATTCGGCAAGGCGATTCAATAAAGAAAAGCGGCCGCGCTTCTCTTCCTCATAGCGGCGAGGCTGAGCAGTCCGGCGCTCCCGCGCCCAAGGTACTCCGACAATACCTGCAACGATTTCCTCAAGCATCGGTCCTCGTGGTCGGCGACCTCATCCTCGATCACTACGTCATGGGCCGAGTCAGCCGAATCTCTCCGGAAGCGCCGGTGCCGGTCGTGCACGTCCAATCGGAATCGATCCGACTCGGCGGTGCCGCCAACGTGTTCAACAATATCTTGGCGCTGGGCGGGAAGGCCGATCTTTGCGGGGTGATCGGATCGGATGAAAGCGGGCGCCTTCTGATGAAGGAACTCGGCGACAAGCGATCAAGCCGCGGAGGAGTGGTGATCGATCACGATCGTCCCACGACCAGAAAAAGCCGGGTGATCGCGCATAACCAGCAGATCGTGCGGTATGACATCGAGGGACGGACTGAACTGAAAGCCGCGCTGCGGCAGAAGATTCTGCGCTATGTCGAATCACGGATTCGGGACTTGTCCTGCGTGGTGGTGTCGGACTATGCCAAGGGAGTCGTCTCGTCGGCCCTCATGTCCGAAATCACACGACTCGCCGCCTTGCGGAAGGTTCCGGTTATCGTCGATCCGAAGGTGGAACATTTCAGCTACTACAAAGGGGTCACGGTACTCACTCCGAATCACCTGGAAGCCACCCAAGCCTCCGGTTTGCATGGCGACGGCGACCAAACGATCGACGAAGCCGGGGCGATGATTCGACAACGTCTTGGGTGCCACTCGGTCTTGATCACGCGCGGTGAAAAAGGCATGAGCTTGTACGAGGGCGACGGCGCCTCGTGGCATTTGCCCACGAAAGCGCGTCAGGTGTACGACGTTACCGGTGCCGGCGATACGGTTCTCGGGACCCTGGCCTTGGCCCTCTCCGCCGGCGCCAGTATCAAGACCGGAGCCGTCATGGCGAACTACGCGGCCGGAATCGTGGTGGGAATGGTCGGCACCGCGACGGTTTCGCCGAAACAGTTGTCCGAGGCATTTGGAGATGAATAAATCACGATCGGTCACCGTGGTGATTCCCGCCCGATACGGGTCGTCCCGGTTTCCGGGCAAGCCGCTTGTCGAGCTGAACGGCAAACCGATGATCCAACATGTGTATGAACAGGCCGTGGCCTGCCGTGCCGTGTCCGACGTGTTGGTGGCGACTGACGACGAACGAATCAAACAGGCTGTCGAACAGTTCGGTGGGCGTGTGCTCATGGTCACCGGAGAGTATCGGACGGGGACGGACCGGGTCGCCGCCGTCGCCCGCATGTTTGCGGGTGACTATTTCTTGGACTTGCAGGGCGACGAGATCCCGTTGAACCCTGAATTATTGACCGACTTGATCGAGCCGTTTCTCGAAAGCAGGGTCGGCATGGGAACGCTCAAGCGTGTGATGGACCCGACAGAAGATCTGTTCAATTCCGCCGTGGTCAAGGTGGTGACCGACGCCAAGGGCGATGCGTTGTACTTTTCGCGAGCGCCGATCCCGTTCCTCCGTGATGATCCGAGCATGCAGGTTGTCGGAGGGCTCCATTATATTCATTTGGGGTTGTACATCTATACGAAGGACACGTTGCTGCGATTCGCGGCTCTGCCGACGAGTCGGTTGGAAGAGGCCGAAAAACTCGAACAGCTTCGTGCCCTCGACCATGGGATCCGCATCCGGGTGTGGGAAACCCAACATGCATCGCTGCGGGTCGATCGGCCGGAAGATGTGTCTGTCGTCGCGGAACGCTTGCGGCAATTTGAAGCAGTCAAGCGGGAGTTGCAAAACAGCGGCGTGTTCTTTAAGCGATGAAAGGCGTATCCGGATTGGAACGATCTGACGTCCAGGAGAGAGGGCAGCCATGAACAAGTTTATCTTCGTGACGGGCGGAGTGGTCTCATCGCTGGGGAAAGGCTTGGCTTCGGCTTCCATCGGCAACCTGCTCGAAAGCCGAGGATTGAAGATCACCTTTCTGAAGTTGGATCCGTACATCAATGTCGACCCCGGGACGATGAATCCCTATCAACATGGAGAGGTCTTTGTCACGGACGACGGGGCGGAGACGGATCTCGATCTCGGGCACTACGAGCGGTTCACGACCCTCTCCTTGACCAAGGAAAGCAACTACACGACCGGCCGTATCTATCATTCGGTCATCACCAAAGAGCGTCGTGGAGACTATCTCGGCGGGACGGTTCAGGTGGTGCCCCATGTGACGGATGAGATCAAACAGGCGATCATGCGCATTTCGAAGGGCATCGATGTCACGATCGTGGAGATCGGCGGGACGGTCGGCGACATTGAGAGCTTGCCGTTTCTCGAGGCCATCCGGCAGATGCCCTACGATGTCGGGCGTGACAATGTGTTGTACGTCCATCTGACCTTGGTCCCCTACATCGGCACCGCGGGGGAACTGAAGACCAAACCGACGCAACATTCGGTGAACAAACTTCGGGAAATCGGCATCCAGCCCAACATTCTGTTGTGCCGAACCGACCGTTATATTCCCCCCGAACTCAAGAGCAAGATCGCGATGTTCTGCAACGTCGACAAAGACGCCGTCATCACGGCCAAAGATGTCGAGACGATCTACGAAGTGCCCATCGTCTTCAGGAAAGAAGGCTTGGACGAACTGATCGTGCGTCAGCTCCATATGGAAACCGGGCAGCCCAACCTCCGCGAGTGGGACGCGATGGTGCAGAAGATCAAGCGTCCCAAGCACGAGATTTGCGTCGCCTTGGTGGGCAAGTATGTCGGATTAAAAGAATGCTACAAGAGCTTGGGAGAGGCGCTGGTGCACGGCGGCATCGATCATGAGACCAAGGTCAACATCAATTGGATCGAATCCGAGGATATCGAACGGCAAGGGACGGAGCGAATCTTGCGCGAGGCGGACGGCATCTTGATCCCCGGTGGATTCGGGACGAGAGGGATCGAGGGGAAAGTGACGACCATCCGGTATGCGCGGGAACGTCAGATTCCGTTCCTCGGTCTGTGTTTGGGCATGCAATGTGCCGTGATCGAGTTTGCCCGGAACGTGGCCGGCTTGGCCGGTGCAAACAGCGCCGAGTTTGACGAGCGATCGCCCCATCCCGTGATCCACCTCATGCCCGATCAACATGGCATCAGCGACAAGGGCGGGACCATGCGACTCGGATCGTACCTGTGCACACTGAGCGAAGGGACGCTGGCGCAGAAGATGTACGGGGTGAGCGAGGTCCGGGAACGCCATCGCCATCGGTATGAATTCAACAACGCGTATCGCGAGCAATTGACGGCGAAGGGATTGGTGCTGGCCGGAGTCTCTCCCGACGGTCGATTGGTCGAGATCGTCGAGCTGAAAGATCATCCCTGGTTCTTGGGGACGCAATTCCACCCGGAATACAGTTCCCGTCCGCATCGTCCGCATCCCTTGTTTAGCGGATTCGTGGGAGCGGCGTTGCGCAAAAAACTTGGGCACTGAGATGAAGGTCGAGGGTAAGGTTAAGGTTCAGGTTCAGGTTACGAAGAAGAAATCTTTCCGCTCAACCTCAACCTAGACCTCAGCCTAGGCATGGTGGGCATGGCTTATCTGGTCGATATCGGTTCCTTCAAGGTCGGTCAAGGGCAGCGCCCGTTTTTGATTGCCGGGCCCTGTGTCATCGAGAGCGAACAGCTGGTGATGGAGACGGCCGGGCGAGTGGCCGAGATCACCAAATCGCTGGGGATTCCCTACGTCTTCAAGTCCTCCTTCGATAAGGCCAACCGAACGTCCATCCATTCGTTTCGCGGTCCCGGTTTGGAGAAAGGTTTGGCGGTGCTGAAGAGGGTGAAAAATGAACTCGGCTTGCCGGTCTTGACCGACGTGCACACGGACGAGCAGGCGGCGGAGGCGGGGAAGGTCGTGGACGTGCTCCAGATTCCGGCGTTTCTCTGTCGGCAAACGGATCTCCTGATCGCCGCGGCGAAAACCGGACAAGTAGTGAACGTAAAGAAAGGGCAGTTTCTCTCTCCGATCGAGATGGGCAATGCCGTCAAGAAGATCGAAGAGTGCGGGAGCCGACGGGTGTTGCTCACCGAGCGCGGGTCGTCATTCGGTTACAATAATCTCGTCGTGGATATGAGATCCTTTCCTATTATGCGGAACTTCGGGTATCCTGTCGTCTTTGACGCAACGCACAGCGTTCAGCTGCCGGGCGGTGGGGGAACGAAATCCAGCGGCCAGCGGGAATTTGTCGAACCGCTGGCGTGCGCCGCGGCCGGAGCGGGGGTCGACGGATTCTTCATGGAAGTCCACCCGAATCCTGACGAGGCGCTGTCCGATGGACCGAATATGGTGCCATTGGACCATTTGAAATCCCTGCTGGAACGGATCATGCGGATATGCGACGCGGCAAAACCAAGACGCTGAAGTCATCCGCGCGACGTGAGGTATCGAAGACGAGGAGACGCGGCACGGCCATGGCGAAACCATCCGGTCGGGAATCGAAAGCTGCAAAGATGGAGGAGAGTCTCGCCGACGGTCGGCGTGTGCTCGACATTGAGGCTCGTGCGGTCCAAGCCTTGACGGCCCGGCTGGATGCCAAATTTGCCAAGGCCGTGGATCTGCTCGTGCAATGCAAGGGTAAGGTCGTCGTCTCCGGCATGGGCAAGTCGGGCTTGATCGGACAGAAGATTGCCGCGACGCTCGCCAGCACCGGCACGTCCTCGTTCTTCCTGCATCCCGCCGAAGGCGTGCACGGAGATCTCGGCATGTTGGCGCGTCGGGATGCGCTGATCGCGATATCCAACAGCGGCGAGACGCAAGAGGTGCTTCAATTGCTTCCCTATGTGAAACGTCTGGGCATTCCGGTGATCGCGTTGACGGGTCGGATGACGTCGACCTTGGCGAAAAACTCCGATGTCGCGCTCGATGTGTCGGTACAGGAAGAGGCCTGCCCGATGGGGTTGGCGCCCACCGCCAGCACGACCGCCACGTTGGCACTGGGTGATGCCTTGGCCGTGGCCCTTTTGAAAAAACGGGAGTTCAAGGAGGAAGATTTTGCGCGGTTCCATCCCGGCGGAACGTTGGGACGCCGGTTGCTGGTCAAGGTGAAAGATCTCATGCATGCCGATTCGGAGATCCCCATGGTTCACGCCAACGTCGGAGGGATGGCGGCGATGCTCGAAATGTCCGCGAAAAAGCTCGGCATGACGACCGTGGTCGATCACGAGGGTGCGTTGGTCGGCGTGATCACCGACGGAGACTTACGGCGCTATATCCAGCGGGGCACGGATTTGGTCAACGCCACGGCGGGTGAACTGGCCACGCACAATCCAAAAACGGTCGGGCCGCAGGAATTGGCCGCCACGGCGGTCGAGATGATGGAGCGGTATTCGATCACGACTCTCGTGGTGACGGACGACGGCCGGACGATCCGAGGCGTGATTCATCTGCATGATTTGCTCAAGAACGGGATCGTGTAATCGATGACTTCTGTACGCAACAAGCGGCTTACAGATCGATTTCTGGTTGTGGGTTGCAGGTTTCGCCGTGGGAATTCAGCAGAGACGCAAGACGCAAAACTCGTAACTTGCAACTCAAGTCAAACTCGACAAGTGTGCCCACTATGAACCGCGTGCTGGAAGTGTGGCGAGAAATTGGAGCGGAGTCTTTCAACCTGCCCAATCTCTTGACGCTCGTCCGCATCCTTCTGATTCCGGTCTTCATCATTCTGTTTGTCCATCCGACGCCCGATCAGTCGCTGGCCGCGGCCATCGTTTTCACGGTCGCAGCGGTGACGGATATGTTGGACGGCTACATCGCCAGGCGAACCGGCCAGATCACCAAGCTCGGGAAACTCCTCGATCCGATCGCCGACAAGCTCTTGGTCCTGTCGGCGCTGATTCTCCTCATGAACGTGGATCGGGTCAGCGCGTTGGTCGCGCTGCTGATCATCGCGCGGGAAGTCGCGGTGACCGGCATCCGCGCCATTGCCGCGGGAGAAGGGATGATCATCCCGGCGGAGACGACCGGCAAGTATAAGATGGCGCTCCAAGTCATCGCCATCATTCTGCTGATCCTGGAGGGGACGGAGCTGGCCCAACTCGGGAATTTGCATTTAGCCGGCACCGGCACCTTATATTTATCGCTGGTGCTGGGATACATCTCCGGCAGCCGGTATGTGTGGAGTTTTTGGAAACAGGTCGTCGCAAAAGGGCTTTGACGGAACAGCAATACAGCCGAGTTCTGAGTGCGATACCACAATCTCTTTCATCTTCAACTGGAAGACATCTCGATAGTCTAGCGGCGGCGTGGTGGGCAACGTGCGACCTTTCAGATCTGCCTGCGCGTTGGTTCTTCTTCACATCGCACTGATAGCCTGCAGCGAAAACTCGACGCCCCCACAGCTCGAAGCGTTCGCCTATCCACCTGCGGCAGGACATTGTCCCGCGGGTTCACGTCCGGGTCCCGCCGGGGCCACGGACGGGAACGTGTCGGCCTCCGGCATTCGGTATATCGTTCGAACACCCTCCAATTATGACGCCACGTTTGCGCATCCGTTGTTGATGGTCTATGCCGCGGCAGGGCAGAGCAGGTGGGCGTCTGAAAAATTGACCGGCCTCACCACCGGAGCGACCGGTGCCGGATTTGTCGTGGTCTATGCCGATCATCTGCAGCTGAACATCCCTGCCATCGAGCAGCTTGGAGCCATTCCCGACCTCGTGGCAAACGACTGGTGCGTCGACCCGAAGAGAGTCTATGCGACCGGCCATTCCGATGGAGGGACTGCATCCTTGGCCTTAGCCGTGCTGGATAACACGAAGAAGATTCCCGCGGCTGTCGCACCGAGCGCAGCCGGCTGGACCGGAAAAGATCTCGAGTCGTTTCAATGTCGAGAGCCCATTCCCGTCATGATCATGCACGGCAAGAACGACACGTTGTTCCCCGGGTGGGGCGCGCAAACCTCAGCCTGGTGGGCCGGCTGCAATCGCTGTGACGTCACCAAGACAAAGCCGGTGGAAGGTGGATGCCGAGCCTATCAAAAATGTGCTGCAGGTGGGGCCACGCTCTACTGTGAAGGTACAGGCGGTCATCGCGACTGGCCCAATCTCAACCGTGTGATGCTGGAGTTTTTTGCGCATCCGGAGAAGTTTTTGTGATGGTCGGAAGCAATCACGAAGGCAAATAGCATGGAGCAACAGGGACTCTTCTTTGGGCTCATGGTCGTTGGGTATCTGCTAGGCGGCGTGCCGTTTGGCGTGGTCATCTCCACGGCCATGGGTCTGCCCGATCCGCGGACAGTCGGGAGCAAGAACGTCGGGTTTACGAACGTCCTCCGTGTCTCAGGCAAGAAGGCCGGGATTCTGACCTTGATCGGCGATATGGGCAAAGGATGGGTGATGGGTTTCTCAGCGACGCAGCTGCTACAAGACGAATGGGCCATTCTCCTCGTCGCGCTCGCGCCGTTTCTGGGCCATCTCTTTTCGCCGTTTCTTGGATTCAAAGGCGGCAAGGGCGTCGCGACCGCGCTCGGTTCAGTCCTTGGCGTTGCTCCGCTGATTGGACTGTTGCTGCTGCTGGCTTGGATTGGAGCCGTCGTCATGTGGCGGTACTCCTCCGGGGGCGCACTGACGGCGTTCGGACTCTTTCCCATCCTCGCCGCATCGCTTCGACCGACGGCTCCATTCGCCTTGTTCTCTCTGCTGGTGACAAGTCTCATTGTGATCAAGCACAAGGGGAACATTGAGCGGTTGTGGAAGGGAACGGAGAATAAGATAGGGGAGCGGAAGAATTAAGGAGCAGCCAGGCCGTCCTTCTTGCTCGCCGAACGCGCGCCCTCAGAAGGGTCTCGTCCGATGCGCGGAGTGACAATAGCTTAAGCTTATCTTCCCAGTTGACGCTCCCGTTTCAGCACTCGGTGGAGCTCGTAAAACGTCTGTTCTATGTTTTCGCCGGAGAACGGAACATGCTGCAGTCCCGCGACGTTGCTGAACCCTTCGATTCCCTCCTGGACTAGCAGAACGGCACGTCTGAACCCAAGCCGACCCTGGAAGAGTCCAGCCTCGTGGACGACGTTCTGTCTGGCCCGTCTTTCTCCGGCAGACCCTTCGTCCTCGGCCGTCAACAGCAAGAGAGCGAATGTAGCCTGATCTAGTATCTTCTCAAGAATTGGAACAATTGAGTCCCCGGTACGCGACTCAGATTCGTACGTGACTGTTGCTAGGCCGAGCTCATCCTCGAGGTACGTCTTGACCCGTGCCCAAAGACGGCTACGACCATGGCCAATGAAGACACACGGCTATCTGACCATATCATGCTGATCACTGCTTTCGAGTCGAACTCCGTCAATGAAACGCGTGGCTAAGTTCTTGAATTCGGTCTCTTTTAAAGCGACTAAATCGTGAACGATAACATTCAACCGCTGCACTGTGCTGTCAGTGTCTTCTGTTTCACGTGGTGGAATGTAGAAGCCATCCCCACCAGATGGTCTCCACTTAGACCAGAATTCCTCGATTTTGGTTGCAAGTACCTGTAACTCGGCAACTGTCGGCGCCTTTGGCCCTATGAGGAGTTGCTGAAACTGGGCGACATAGTGCTTAATAGACGCAAAGAATTTCGGATTGGCGTCAACCGCCAAACAGAGTGCGTCAACGTGCAGCCTGAGTTCTTCTAGTGGTCCCATGATTCAAGTTCTGCGTGTCTCAAGACCGCTTGAAATCAATCTGCCTATCCTGACCGCTCTGTAGACCTGTAAAGTAGCGCAGCACAGAGTCTATCTTGTGGAGCAGTGTCTCTCGTCTACACCACAAGCCGTCACGGTAGTTGACTTTCCCGGTGAGATAATTGCCTGACGCAACTGATCGATAGAGCAAGTCTTCAGTTACCTTGAACTCACCAAGGTCCATGCTGGTTGCGGCTTCGATCTTTCTAAGTGCCCCATTGAATTCTTTGACCCACATTTCTTCTACTTCATAGTCAGTGGGCAGATTCGTCCGAAGTGAGCTAATAGTGGCATGCGCTCGAAGGATCTGATCGCCATTACTCATCACAACTCCTCCGCGAAATTGTGGCCTGCCTAACAATTGATTGCACTGAATAGCATAGTAGGCTGTACGCTAAGACAAATCGAAAAGTGGCGAGGGATTCTTGCGCGTGTTGAATCACTTGTCAACGCTCTTCATGGCGTTGCATCGGCATGTGTTGCGGAAACTACCTGGCAATGATGCTGACTTGTGCGGAATAGCCAAGCTGGGACAGGAGTTGCTCGCAATCCTCTCAGGTGAGGCCCAGGCGTGGACGTCGGCAACGCCGATTCTGGCCACAACCTCGCGAATGGTCGGAAGAGGAAAGATTGGACAGATACTTGCCTTAGGCGGCGCGCCGTCGTCTGGCACGACCGCTTGACCGTGTTGTGAGACGCGATGATTTTTCCGTGAATCGACCGGTCACAAACTTATGCAGCACACTCGCAATGAGCGTTTGGTACGGCACCCCTTCCTCGGCTGCACGGGTTTGAATATCCATCAAATCGGGTGTGGACAATCTCACATTGACTCGTCGGTTCTTGATAAACGTTGCTCGGGCTGCTTCTTTAAAACGCTTGAGTTCGGCTTTTGAGGGAGCTACAGACTTGAACTGGCCTTTCTCGTAATCTCTGACAATTTGTTCTTCATACGTTGGTCGACGTTTTTTCATCACACACCGCCTTTCAGGTAGTCGCGGGGCTTCTTCTATGAACGGAACCAAGTAAACAATAGAACATGGAGTGTCCTACTTTTTTCACCTCTTCCGAATTTCGATTGTGGCCTCAGGTGCGTCCTCCCATTTGATTGGCTTTAGGTCTGTAACGCAGGAAGAGGCGGGGCGTGAACTCTTGTACGAGTTTATGCCAGTTACCTTGCCACGATAAAACCAAACAGTTCGGTAGTCATGGTAACCAAATCCCGCGCCGGTTTGACAGTATTGCCATGCCTCATCCTCGCCTCTCAGCTGGCGGTCATCTGGCGGTCCCATTGCAGCGAGAACTTGTTCTCTTGTATCTCCAAGATTGAGCAGCATAGCCTTTTTCTCCAGACTGCCACATGCCACAAGGAACGTTGAGAGCCCTGCCGTCAAGATGGCACTTCGAACTGCCATAAAGGGACCTCCTGATTTGGCAATCTAATATCCAGTATGGTCGTGTCTATTGCAAGCCGTAAGCTCAAGGTTCCGCCGGATGATGCCTGTTGTTTTCTCATCAATACGAGTAAGCTGGCAAGCGCTTCATTGACGTATTCTGATGTGGGAATCTGATTTAGGATGGGCCCCCTATGATAAGACCTGCGGCCGTTATGCGGTCGTTCCTTCACCGATGGGCATGCGTGTCCTTGAACGGCGGAATGGCCTTGTGCGTGAGGGCGCTCGCAATTCTCTGTCTTTTCTTGCCGTCTTCCTGCGGCTCGGACGACACACACAATGTCGAACCTGCTTCTGCTCCTGTCGCGAAAATCATGCCGCTGGGAGATTCGATCACTGAATCGGCGGCCGGTCAGTGGACCTATCGGTATTTTCTCTGGCACCGGGTCAAGGACGCTGGCTATCGCATCGACTTTGTGGGCTCCATGCGCGGAGCCTACGGCGGCTCTCCGGTCAGGACGGATTTCGACATGGATCATGAGGGACACTCGGGCTGGCGCGCGGATCAAATCCTCGACTTCCTTGTTGGGGGAGCGGCTGCGGTGGCGTCACCCGATATCGTGCTGCTACACCTCGGCACGAACGATCTGTGTCAGGGCCAAGATATTCCCGGCACGATCGACGAGATCTCCCGGATCATCGACCTACTGAGGAAGGTGAATCCCGCCGTGGCCGTTGTATTGGCCCAAAGCATCCCATCCACGCATGGTTGCCATGCGGAGATGCCGGCGTTCGTCGCGAAATTACCTGATTTGGCGGCGACAAAAGGCACGACTGTATCGCCGGTCATGGTGGTCGACCAACATCATGGTTTTGATCCGACGGTCATGACATGGGACGGGCTCCACCCGAATCGGCAAGGGGAATCTCAAATGGCCGATCGATGGTTCGCCGCGCTTCGCTCCCTGTTGGATTCCCGTTTCCTTGCTAGGCCCTGATTCGGTCCCTTTTCGTTGACTCTCCTTCACCCCCTTCCTATAATGCCACCCGTTCTTGGTTCACCTGATCCGACCTCACGCTTATGCGATTGCTCTCTATTTTCATTTGGCTACTTATGCTGGGCACTGTTGCGCTCGCCGGATGCTCGTCGAAACAGCTGTATCAGACCGGTCAAGCCTGGCAGGAACACGAATGCTTCAGGATCGATGATATCCAAGCGAGAAACCGCTGCTTGTCCAATGCATCCATCTCCCACGAGCAGTACAAGCGAGATGTAGAGTCCGGCCCTGTGTCAAAGTAGCGATCAGCTATGGAACTCAGTCGTTAAGTACCAATTACCTTGTCCGGCCTGCACTTATGCGATCGCCTTTCAAGGGAAATGCAGCGGAACAACTGGCCAAAGTGCGAGCCGGTTTACGCCATGCGTTTGCCGTTCAGCCCGAGACCGAGCCCCTCGCCATCGAAGATATCCAGTTGCTCGAGCGGATTGCCGAGACGATCGTGAAACGCGGCATGGCGGCGCCGGCGACGATGTTCCTCGAATCGATGGGCCCCATGAATTTTCTGGGCAGTCAGGCCCTGCATTTCATCACGCCGATTATTGATTGCGCGTTCAACGTCAAAGAAGTCGAACAGGTCGCGCGATTGCTCGAGCGCCGGGACACCGTCACTCGCTTGATTGCCATCATTGAAGCCAAGTCTGCTCCAAAGGGAGCAACGGCTCAATGACGGCTTCGGCCTCCACCCCTCCCAAGATCGATCGCCCTCTCAACGTGATTGTCGCCACCGATTGCGGCAGCACCACCACCAAAGCCATTCTCATCGAAAAAGTCGGCGACGAATATCGGCAGACCCATCGCGGTGAAGCGCCGACGACGGTGGAAGCGCCGTTCGAAGATGTGACGCGCGGCGTGCTCAATGCCATCGCGGAAATCGAAGAACTCTCCGGTCGAAAGATTTTAGACGGCGACAAGATCATCACGCCCTGCCGTGACGACAAGGCTGGGGTGGATATCTACATTTCGACCAGCAGCGCCGGCGGGGGGTTGCAGATGATGGTGACCGGCGTCGTCCAGAACATGACGGGGGAGAGCGCACAACGCGCGGCGTTAGGCGCCGGGGCCATCGTCATCGATGTCTTGGCAGCCAACGACGGCCGACTACCGCATGAAAAGATCGAGCGCATCCGATCCATGAGGCCGGACATGATTCTGATGTCGGGTGGGACGGATGGAGGAGCGGTGACGCATGTGGTCGAGATGGCCGAATATGTGGCGGCGGCGGAGCCACGGCCACGGTTCGGGGTGACCTACAAGTTGCCGCTGATCTACGCCGGCAACAAGGAAGCGCAACCGCAAGTCAAAAAGATTCTGGAAGACAAAACGGCGCTGGTTGTCACCGAGAACATCCGACCGGTCCTCGAGCGAGAAAATCTGGCGCCGGCGCGGAACAAGATTCACGACCTGTTTCTCGAACATGTCATGCAGCAGGCTCCCGGCTACAAGAAACTCATCGACATGGCCGGAGCGCCCATCATGCCGACGCCCGCCGCGGTCGGTCTCATCATGGAGACGATCGCCAAACGGGAGCATTTGAATCTGATCGGCGTGGATATCGGTGGAGCCACGACGGACGTCTTTTCGGTCTTCGACGGCGTATTCAACCGGACGGTCAGCGCCAATCTCGGCATGTCGTACAGCGTGTCCAATGTGCTCGCTGAAGCGGGACTGGCCAACATCATGCGCTGGGTGCCGTTCTCGATCGATGAGCAGACCCTGCGCAATCGCATCAAGAACAAGATGATCCGTCCGACGACCATTCCGCAGACTCTCGATGAGTTGCAAATCGAACAGGCGATCGCGCGGGAAGCCTTGCGGCTGGCCTTGATTCATCATAAATCGCTGGCGACAGGGCTAAAGGGCGTGCAGCAAGAGCGGACGATTTCTGATGTCTTTGAGCAACAGACCTCCGGCAAGACGTTGATCGACATGTTGAAGCTGGATTTGATCGTCGGAAGCGGTGGAATTCTCTCTCACGCTCCGCGGCGGATCCAGTCGATGCTGATGATGGTCGATGCCTATGAGCCGATGGGCTGCACGAGATTGTCGGTCGACAGCATCTTCATGATGCCGCATCTCGGCGTGCTCTCCACGATCAACGAGAAGGCCGCGACCGACGTGTTCGTCCGAGATTGCATGATCTATCTGGGGACCTGCGTCGCGCCGATCGGACAGGGGAAAGACGGTGATGTGTGTGCCGACTATGAAATCACTTGGGCCGACGGGAAGACCACAAGAGAGCGATTGAAGTTCGGCGAATTGAAGCTGTTTCCGTTGGAGTCAGGCAAGCAGGCCACGATCACGGTGCAGCCGGCGGCTAAAGGAATCAATATGGGTGCGGGAGCCGGCGCGGCGGTCACAAAGGAAGTCCATGGCGGCGTGGTAGGGCTCTTGCTCGATGGCCGTGGCCGACCGCTCAAACTTCCGACCGACGAAGCAGGCCGTGTGGCCGCTCTCACGAAATGGTTCAGCGCAGTGGACCTTTACCCGAAAGGAGGTTGAGGCTAAGGCCAAGGTTGAGCCGACAGTTTAGATAGATTATGGTTCTATCCCTTGACCTCGACCTAAACCTCGCCCTTTTCTCATGGCTCACAGTTACACTCCCGGCCTCACGGTTACCGATCATACGGTCGTTCGCCGTCGGCGCATGTTGCCTCTGCCGGGGACGGTGGTGGTCGATGTCGGTGACAGGGTGCGTTCCGATCATGTCGTGGCCCGAGCCGAGCTGCCGGGGAAAGTATTCCCCATCAATCTCGCCAATCAGCTCAGTGTGGCTCCGGGAGAAATCAAAGAGTACTTAATCAAGCAAGAAGGCGACTCCGTCGAGCGAGATGAAATCCTCGCGGAGAACAAGCCGCTGATCAAATGGTTCAAAACGGAGGTTCGTTCGCCGGTTGCAGGCAAGGTCGAATCGGTATCGACGGTGACGGGACAAGTCCTCTTGCGCGAACCTCCCCGGATCCTTCAGCTGCTGGCCTATGTGGACGGAACGATCCTTGAAACGATTCCACGGCAGGGAGTCGTCGTCGAGACGACTTGTAGCCTCGTCCAGGGAATCTTCGGTATCGGCGGGGAGACCTCCGGTGAGCTTGCGATGGCGGTCAAGAGTCCTGACGAGCCGTTGTCGCCGGATCATCTGAATCCAACCATGAAGGGAAAAGTCGTGGTTGGGGGATCGTTTCTCTCTGCCGAAGCAATGAAGCAGGCCAAGGCCGTCGGCGTGGCCGGATTGGTTGTCGGCGGGATTCACGATGAAGATCTACGCGCCCTATTGGGGTATGACCTTGGCGTGGCCATCACCGGGACGGAACAGGTAGGGTTCACGTTGATCTTAACCGAAGGCTTTGGGACGATTCCGATGGCGGCTAAGACCTTTAAGCTGCTCTCCACCCATGCCGGCCGGAAAGCGTCGATTTCGGGTGCCACCCAGATCAGGGCGGGAGTGATTCGTCCCGAGATCATTGTTCCACAGGAAGACGGAAAAACAAAAGCCGCGTCTCAGTCTCAACGAGAGGGGATTCGTCTCGGTGATCCGGTTCGCATCATTCGTGATCCTTTATTCGGCCGCATCGGCGAAGTGTCGGCTCTTCCGTCAGAACTGACCAAGATTCCCACGGAGAGCGAAGTGCGCGTCTTGGAAGTAACCTTTGCCGATGGAAAGAACGTGGTCATTCCACGGACGAACATCGAGGTCATCGAGGGAGCATGAGGTTCATGACGCAACACTTACCACTCATGCGACAGGCCTCTACAGTACTCTGGACGTTGGTGTGTTTGGCCGCTAGTTCCCCCGTATGTGCACAGCCGACGGCAACGGCTCCACAAGAAGTGCGGGTCTTGGATACGCCGAGTGATGGAGGTGGGAGCCTCACGGTCCAGTGGGATCCTGCTCCGTGGGATGGTCCGGATGTCCGTTATCAGGTCCTCATCGGCAATGCGGCCGTCACCGACCCCGCGGCGCTGACGATCATCGCGGAATTTCCGGCGAACACCAAATACGTCAGAGACACGAAAACAGCCTGGTGGACAAGGACCGTCGATAAAACCTGGCACCAGGCGGTTGTAAGAAGTATAAAGGATATCGAGATCAAGGATGGCACGCCCTATGCCGTCGCTGTCGCCACCGTTCAAGCCGATGGGCGTGAATTCAGCTCCATCCATGTCGCCACACCGGTTGCCAATTGGTTTAACTGGAATCAGCTCAACAATCTCGTCATTGCCGTCTCGTTCGGTGGACTGGTCTTTTATACGATCAGCCATGCGAAGCGAAACGAGATCTTTCTGCGTCGAATTCCAGGTCTCGACGCGGTGGATGAGGCGATCGGACGCGCGACCGAGCTGGGCAAGCCGATCCTGTATCTGACCGGCGCACATGACCTGCATGACCCGTCGACCATCGCCGCCGCGGTCATCTTGGGGAAGGTCGCGAAACGGGCGGCGTTGTATGAAACCGAACTGTTGGTGCCCCATCGCGAGCCCATCACGATGGCGGTTTGCCAGGAGATTACCAAGCAAGCCTATCTGGAAGCAGGAAAACCCGATCTCTTTAAGGAAGACGCCAACTTTTTCATCACCGCCGATCAATTCAGCTACACGGCGGCGGTGGACGGGATCATGCTGCGGAAGAAACCGGCGGCCAACTTTTTCATGGGGGCCTATTTTGCCGAGTCCTTGCTTCTGACGGAGACCGGCGCCAGTACCGGCGCTATTCAGATCGCGGGGACCGACTCGGATCACCAGTTGCCGTTCTTCGTGACGACGTGTGATTACACGTTGATCGGTGAAGAGCTCTATGCCGCCAGCGCCTATCTTTCCAAAGAGCCGGTCCAGATCGGAACGCTCCGCGGTCAGGATATCGGAAAGGCGGTGATCCTGACGACTATTGCCGTGGGAACCGCGTTGGCGACGGTTGGAGTCGTGACCGGCGCGCAATGGCCTCACATATTCCTCGACTTTTTCAGGGACTTGAAATGATCTTTCTACGCCGACAACTTCCCCTCTTGATCACCCTCGTCACCGGTCTGCTCTTTGCTGCCCAGTACTATGTCCCACATCCGGCGTCGGAACAGATGCTCACATCGGCCACGAAGTGGCTCCAGATCATCGGTGGGTTCGCATTGGTCTTGGGCGTGACCAGTCTCTTTCATCAACATGCCGTCAAGATCAAACGGCAAGAAGCAGGGTGGGGCTATAGCCTCGTGCTCTATGCCGGGATGCTTGGCACCATTGCAGCCGGCCTGTGGGCCAACGGAAAGGAAAGCCTTGAAGGGGCCATGACCGCATTCGGGTGGGTCTACAACTATATGATGGTGCCGCTGCAAGGGACCATGTTTGCCATCTTGGCCTTCTTTATCGCCTCCGCGGCCTATCGTTCCTTCCGAGCCAAGAGTCGCGAAGCGGCGGTGCTCTTGGTCGCGGCCATGATCGTCATGATGGGACGGGTGCCCTTAGGCGAGTATTTGATTCCCTTGAGCGGCGATGTGTCGTCATGGATTCTAAATGTGCTCAACGCGTCAGTACGCCGGGCTATTCTCATCGGGGTCAGTCTCGGGGCCGTGGCCTTGTCGTTCAAGATCATCTTCGGCGTAGAACGGTCGTATCTCGGTGGAAGTAAGGAATAACGTGAAGCGTGGTTCGTCTCTCGTGACGCGCAAACCCTTTCTCGCGAAAGACGCGTCACACTGCAGGAACGCCACATGAGTTTTTCGGAACGCATGCTCAAAATCGATCGGCGGATCATCTTCCTGATGATCGGCCTTTGCACGCTCTTGCCGTTGTTGTACCCGGTGGGACTACCGATCAGAATTTCATCGGAAGTCCGCGGCGTGTACGACCATATCGAGTCGCTGCCGGAACAGTCGGTATTCCTCTTGTCGATCGATTTCGACCCGGCGTCGAAACCGGAGCTGTACCCGCAAGCCATTGCCCTCCTGCGCCATGCCTTCAAGAAAAATCTCCGCGTCATTACGATGACCCTGTGGGTGTCCGGCACCGGAATGGCGGACCAGCTCGTAACGCTGGTCGCCAAAGAAATGGGAAAGGAATACGGGACGGACTATGCCTTTCTTGGATGGAGTCCCGGTGGCCAGGCGGTCATCATCAACATGGGCCAGGACCTCTATTCCGCCTTTCCCAGCGACTATGGCGGCAGGGCGACGAAAGAATTGCCGATTCTCAGCGGCGTGCGCAGCTTGAAGGACGTCGGATACATGGTGAGCTTAGGGGCGGGACGTCCCGGAGTGGAAGAGTGGTATGTGTTCGGCAAGGACAAGTATAAGTTCGAACTCGGCGGCGGCTGTACCGGAGTGATGGCCCCCGGATTGTATCCGTTGCTCAGGAGCGGACAGATCAACGGTCTCATCGGCGGCCTCCGAGGCGCAGCGGAATATGAAAGCCTGATCGGACAGAAAGGCAAAGCGGTGGCCGGGATGGATGCGCAATCGGCGACGCATCTCGCCATCATCGTTCTGGTGATCATGTGCAACCTGTTCTACTTTTCGCTGCGGCAGCAGAGGGGATAGGAAGGTCAAGGTTGAGTTTGAGAATGTGCAAAGCAAAGAAAGCGTCCGACGCAGTTTTGACTTTCACCTTAGCCTCAACCTTAACCTGCCTTCATATCGGTGGGTGCCATGCCATTTGAGCTGATCGTAGGGGCATGGGTGGCCACGGGGTTGACCCTCCTCATTTTCACGTTTCTCTATAAAGACAACTCCCTCTTCAAATTGGCCGAGCACCTGTACGTGGGAGTCTCGGTCGGCTACTTGATCGTGAAGACCTACGATACCGTGATCATGCACCTGATCATCAATCCGATCTTGGACAATGGCGAGTTCGCCCTTTTGATTCCCGTGGCCATTGGAACGCTGATGCTGACCCGATATGTGCCGAAGGCGGCCTGGATGTCCCGATACGCGTTCGCGTTCATCGTCGGGATGGGAGCGGGCCTGGCCATTCCCAGAACCATTTCCTCCTTCATTCTGAAGCAAATCGAGGATACGGTTCGGCCGTTGCTGTCGATTGCCGGGCCGGACGGCATCACATTCTCGATGAGTCTGCTGAATCCCGCCAGCAACCTCAATGCCATTATTATTTTGCTCGGAGTCAGCTCCGTCCTGTTCTACTTTTTCTTCTCGATCGAGCATAGCGGGGCGGGGAAAGTGGTGGCGCGTACCGGCATCCTCTTCCTCATGATTTCGTTCGGCGCGGCGTTTGGGTACACGGTCATGGCTCGTATGTCGCTGCTGATCGGCCGGTTGACCGATTTGATCGAGTTCTCGGATGACTCGTACGGGCGGCCGACCATCTGGCTCACCCTCTTGATCGTCGGGGCTCTCGTCGTCCTCAGTCGGCGCGCGCGACAGGAGCCTCCTCAAGAAGGTTGAGGTTGAGGCTAAGGTTGAGCCGGCAAGACATTGCCCCGCGTATCTTCACTTAGCCTCGACCTGAGCCTTCGGTCAGTTGCAGCCGCGCCGGTCCGTCCCCTACAATGCCCTCCACCATGACATCCGGTGTCGCGAAAGATCCTACGCAATATCCAATCCTTCGCAATTTGCAATTTTCGCCGATCAAACAAGGGGACGATCAGCTGATCGTGCTCTGGGACCCCAGCGGCCTGAGCAACGAGAAACTGGTCCTTCCGCTGAATTTCTTCTTCATCGTGCAACATTTCGATGGGGAACATTCGATCCCGGATATTGGCGCCCTGTATCTGAAACGATTCGGCGAGTTCCTGATGCCGAGCAAAGTCGAGCAGCTGGTCGCGGATCTCGACCGGAAGCTGTTCCTGGAAGGCCCGCGAACAGAGGAGGCACGGCAACAGGCTCAGAGGGATTATCGGCAACGGCCGTCTCGCCCGTCGGTATTTGCCGGACGGAGCTACGAGGCAGACGGCGCCAAGCTGCGGAAGCAAATTGATGCATTTTTCACGTCAGGCGAAGGTCCGGATTTCAAACCGTCTGAAAATAGCGGCAAGGTGATCAAGGGACTCGCCGTCCCCACCTATGACCTCAAACAAGCGGGGCCGGTCTACGCGTGGGGATACAAGGAGTTGCAAGAAGCACAACGGCCTGACGTCTATGTCGTCATCGGCACCGCCCATGCCGGTCTTGAACATTTCTTTGCCGTTACGGACAAGGACTTTGAGACCCCGCTCGGTATGGTGCCGGTGGACCAGCCGATTATGGGTCGACTCAAGGCAGGTGCACCGGAGTGGTTCGAAGAGGATATCGCGCATCGATCGGAACATGCGATCGAATTCCAGTTGCCGTTTCTTCAAACTGTCATCGACAAGCCCTTCACGATTGTCCCGATCCTGTCGTCATTTTCGGCGCCGAGCTTACAGGATCCAGCCGTTCGGAACTCAGTGGATCGATTCCTCGATGCCCTACGAAGCTCAATCGCTGTGTCTGGAAAGGCCGCCTGCGTCATCGCGGCAGGGGAGTTGGCCCATCTCGGTCTGCGCTATGGCGACAGTGCGCCGCCGACTGATTTTTCGTTCCACCGTTCGATGCAGAAGGACTTGGAAATGCTCAAGCAAGTGGAAGAGCTGAACCCTGAGGGGTTCGCACAGTACATTCAGAAAGAACAGGATCAGCGTCGAATCTCCGGCTTCTCACCCATTTATAGTTTGTTGCGACTCATTCAGGCGGAAAAGGGCCAGGTCCTTCGCTATGATCGCGGCATCACCGACCAGTACAATTCCACCGTCACCTACGCCAGCCTGGCGTTCTTCTAGCCTCTAAGATTTCGCGAGAACCCTCTCGAGCTTTACATTCCAAGCAGTATATTCTTTCAGGTACACATTTTTCACTCATGACATGGTGCAATCCTCGCGGAACGAGATACTTACGTAATTATAATTGCGCCTTCTGAGCCTTACTGTGCCTCACTTTGGCCAATGCAGCATGAATGAAGATTGTGCCGTTATCTATGGCTGAAGCTAAAACCAGAGCTCAACTGTATCTCAAAATTTCCGTGGAGAATCGTTTTGGATTCATATTCGCTTTACTCCTTGCAGACGTATCACTTTCATACAGTGCGATCAGCAGCACGAACTTCCCGCATTTGAGCGACGAAATCAATATCAAGCAAGTAATATATTTCTTACATTTTTTGAAACTGTCTGCTCAGTAGCGAATCCACTGGATCGGAGAGGCTCGCATTGTACTTAACGGGAATAATTTTTGCTTAATTCTCCAGTTGAAATTTTATCGACACCTGCTCGATGAGGAATTGACCAGGGTGGTGTCTAAGCGTAAGTTAGAGCCCCCTAGCAATGAGAGAATACTCTCAGTCTAACCATGACTGCGATCCATGACTGCGATGGGCTCCCAAAACGTCAGTATTGCGATCCTCCACAGCAATCGGCTGTTCCGAGAAAGTCTGAGTTGCTGCTTGGATCGAGTAGAGACGTTCTCAGTAGAACAGGCTGCGTCCAGTTTGGAGGGGATTGAAGACGTACTGCGTTCAGGCAAAGTGGACGTACTTATGCTGGAGTATGAAATCTTGTGTCAGAATGGGGAAACGAACGTTACGAGAGTTTTCGGCCTCTCATCAGAAGTTAAAATCTTGGTTGTCGATGTGCCTGACCGCGAACAGGATATCCTGTATTGCATTGAAACCGGAGGGGCGTCAGGCTATTTGATACACAATGCATCTGTCGTCGATCTCGTGAACAACATCAATGCGATCATCCAAGGAGAAACTCTGTGCTCTCCGAGAATTGCAAGTCTTACCTTTGACCGAATTTCTCAGCTCACTCGCCAGAGGGAATGGGTTATGAATGAGAATACTATGAACTTGACGCGGCGGGAAGCGGAGATTGTACGACTGATAGAAGATGGTTTAAGCAATAAGGAGATTGCTGTTCGGCTCCAGATCCAAGTCTCGACTGTCAAAAATCACGTTCATAATATACTCGATAAGCTCCAATTGCACGATCGACATTCCGCAGTGAATTACATCAAAAAGCAAAGCACCACTACATCTCGATTCTAACTCTCCTTCTCTTCTCACCGCACGTCATCGGAGATTTAATACGTAGGCTGCACACAATAGTTTGCTACGGTCGATTTCGTAGCCTCTTGGCGCAGTGGAAGATCTAGATTCGCATAGATCGATTTTCTAGCCGTTTTTAGATCTAAGTAGATCCAGCGATCTATTGGCCCTACGCAACCTTTTCTTTATTGTGTGCGCTATGTAAGAGCCGTGTGAGGGGCCTCTTGTGGAGAGAATCCGCGTGCTTCTCGGAAATCATCCCATGATGATTCCATATGCGCTCCGCCGGATGATCACGGATCAAGACGATATGGAACTGGTGGGAGACGTGCGCGGGCCGATGAAGATTCTCCAGGAGGTGGGGCGAGCCAAGGCCGATGCCGTAGTTCTTCTCCAGGAGGGGAGTGAAGGGACGGGACTTTGCAGTCAGTTGCTGGCAGTCTACCCAGACCTAACCATTCTGGGTGTGTCATCAGACATGACATTGGTATTTATTGAGCAACTATGTGCGCACAGGCAACGGGTGGCCGTCAGTGATCAAGGAGACATTGTAGGGACTATCAGAATGGCGGTGAGGCATCCGTGCTTAGAATGACAGACATGCCCGACCTATACAAGTCGAGTTCGGAGGATCGAGTTTGGAACGATTATTTGAGAGACGAGCGACATAGGAAAAAGTCGCGGGTATTTTAGCGAGCCTCTCCATTCCTAAGATCATCAAGACCTCAGGAATGTATAACAAAGAGCGGAGTGGTTGATTGGCTCAGAAGGGGCTAGATCATAATTGAGCTACGGGAGTAGTCGAACGCGTACTAATTAGGAGAAGACGCTATGCGGAAACTATCTTCGCTAAGCATTGACGGTTTGCGTTTGTGTGTTGGACCTGAGTATGCCGATGAGTCTGAGGAAGACCTTGAATCAATAATCGACACTTCAATTTCAGATTTGCCTAGCAGTACAGCCGAGAACTTCCTGCGGGGGCTTCAATCGTTGGCCAAGGCGGTCAGTCCCACCTTACAGCGCGCGGCCCCTAGCATTGCACAGGGTGCTGCCACAGGCGCCATGGCGGGAGGTCCATGGGGGGCAGCGATTGGTGCGGGTCTGGGCCTAGCATCATCAGCGTTGAGGGGGAGAGGTATGACACAACCTTCGCCCGGGCCTGCTGTCGCGCGAAGTGTTCCTCCACCAGCGACCGGTGCGCCCGCGACGCTCACACCCCCAGCGCTACCAACTGGCAAAGGGGCGGCGGCAACATTTCTAAGTCTCATACAGAATCCGACGGTCCAGCAGGCGTTGTTGAGTCAGGTCTTGGGTTCGGCGGGTGCCCAGCAGGCTTCAACAGCTTCCGGGATGAGCGTACCACGAGGTGCCATTAATAGTTTGTTAACACAATTGCTTGCTAACGCTTCGGAGGCGCTGCCGGAATTGGAATCAATCTCGGACCAACGCTATCTGCAGGGGAAAGACGGCGAGTATTTGATTGATCCCGCGTCGCCAGAGCAACAAGCGGCCCTCGTGCTTTCGCATATTCAGCGCATTCGTCCCATGAGGTCCCAGGCTGATCCTGGCGACTTCGTGGATATGGTGGAATGGTCTATCGAAGATTTTGTCGGGGCGGGATCAGTTTGGCCGGAGTTCGACGAGACCTCCGAAACCGTGCAGTTCTACTGATAGCGGGCCGCACATGGAAACAGAGGCTTTGGGCAAAGTACTCCCGGATGTCCTGCTGCCATACCTGCAACAGTGGGCGGAGCGTTCTGAGCTGACCCTGCTGTCGCGTCTCCTGGGCGACGAACAATTTCGCGGACTCATTGAGAAATATGGCGTCGAACTAATGACACTTATGACAGACGCTAATTCCCCGGTTGGAAGCAAACCGGGCGATAATGCAACCGACGCGGGCGTAAACGAGTTGACAGACTTACAAGATCGCGTGGCGGCTATGGAAGCGCAACAGGAAGTGCAGCAAGCCTTATTCGAGCTATTGCGTTCGAAGATTCGACCTATCGCTCTTGCTCTGGGATGCTGCCCTGAATGTCTGGTGGGTATGGTTGGATGTCTAAAGTGCAAGGGGCGAGGCAAAGTGGCGTACTACCCACCTGACCATATGCTGCTCGAATCGCAGATTGGAACTCCATTGGCTGTGCGTGGAGTGCGGCTTATCTTTAGCGAACGGAACGTATCAGGTACGGGTCGCGAGGGGCGGGAAACAACCACAACCACAAAAGGAGCAAATAATGGCCACAGAAACGATAGAGACGATCGAGAACGTTCCTTGGGAAAGTGACGAAGCGGAGGACTGGGAATCCGACGAAGCGATCGCCGAAGTTGAAGATAGTGCAGAAGACATCGGTGAAAGAGCACGGCGGCGGGTAATGAGGCGTGGGAGAACCGCTTACCTGCCCGGCCGTGGAGTTTCGGGAATGGTATTACGCGGCAGGGATGGTAAAGTTCCAGTTCGGTTCCCGGCCCCATTGGCCACCACCCGAGAGACCAATGTTGGATTCGCGAGGCAAGAGCTTGCTCGCCGCAGGATTGAGGAAGGCCTGGATAGGCTTGAAGCCAGGTTGCGAGTGCAGCAGAAGAACGAGAGTTCAGTGTCCGGGTTGGTCACCCTAACGATCGGCGGTGGCCTGACAGCCTTTGGCGCAATCCAAGCCGCAGGTAAGCAGGGCGGGTCCCTAATGGGAAGATTGGCAGCGGAGCCCTCAACTCGGACGGCTGCCGTAGTCTCCGCCGCTCAGTTAGCTACGTCCGGCGCCAAACTTGTGATTAACGGAAGATACCACCGCAGCGGTATCGGCATTACCGCAGATATTTTTTCGGCTGCTCAGCTTGCTTTGTTTGCATTCGGGTCACTAAGCACACCGAGGGAATACAAAGTCGTTGTTGATAGAGCGGCGGCGGTTGCTGCTATGGCAAACGATCCGAGGGGAACCTTGTACCTAACCGAGGATAACAGTCAAGTGTTTCAACTGGAGATAGGCGCGAACAACCGACCCGCGCTTCGGCTAGTCAGTTAACTCCAAAGTGACTGCTGAATAGGATGTCGGTTTTATGTCTTCGCATCGAGCGCGGGGTGCGTAGCGTGAGGCGGCTCATGCAAGCCTCCGCACCGTAGCAAGGAGATTGGGGAGGACGATTGCCGTGAGGGAAGCTGTCGCTCCCCTCGCGGCTGACGTGCTCATTAGGTGTCATTCCCGTCCACAAAACCGCGGGTCTGGTGGGAGCGTAACATTGTCACGGTCGCAGCTAAGCAAGGCAGCATGCCATGGATGCCGCTACCTCCAATAGCCAGTTCGCTGAGTTCAATCTCGATCCCGCGCTCGCGGAGACGGTTCAAAATGTACCAGTAGAGGAGATCGTCGAGGGAATCCTTCGACTGGAGGATCCCAACGAGATTCCCCCACACTTTACTGTCGTCTCCCGCTTCAATCGAATCTGTACAGGGCGGTTCCGCACCGACAATATCGTGTCGATTCGACGACATCCCAATGTAATCAGTCTCAAGGCTGCACGTCCTCTAGGTGTCTTCTACTATGATGAAGGCTTAGCTTCGCCTGTCCCGTCTCAAGAGACTGGTATACCGCATGGTTCAACCTCACCGTTTGGAGGGCGTGGCTGCATCGTAGCGGCGCTGGACTTCGGGCTGGACTTCGCCCATCCCAATTTTCTTAACCCCGACGGAACGACGCGGCTGGTCGCATTCTGGCATCAGGGGGCTAATTACGATGCTGCGCATCCCAACCATTACGGGTATGGCCGGATCTTTTCGCGTGAAGAGATCGACGCGGCGCTGCGCACCTCGGACCCGTATCTGGCTCTGAACTATCACCCTGCAATCAGCGACACAGGCAATGGGAGCCACGGCACACACACACTGGACATTGCCGCTGGCAACGGCCGTGTGGGCAAGGCCGGTGAAGGGTCCAAAGCTGATTTAATATTTGTTCACCTTTCGACCCCTCGCCTAGGAATCGTCGGTGATCTGGGAGATTCCGTGCGTATGCTCGAAGGGCTGGACTATGTCGACAGGACCGCGAGAGGTCGTCCATGGGTCGTGAATCTCTCTGTAGGCCGCACGGCCGGCAGTCACGATGGGACGAGTCTCGTCGAGCAGGGCATGCATGAATTGATGCGGTTGGGTCCTGGCAGGGTGATTGTTCAGTCAGCGGGGAACTACCGATCCGCGAATCTGGCTGTCCAGGGTTGGTGTCGAGACGGTGAGTATCGCGATCTGGAGTGGATCGTTGACCCGACCGATACGACCGACAACGAAATTGATGCCTGGTATTCCGGAAAAGACCGATTTGTAATTGCGATCCGTCCCCCTCAAGGGACTACGTTTGTGGAAGTGAAATTGGGAGACGTTGCCGACATAGTGCACGAAGGTGTCGTCGTCGGCCGGCTCTACCACCGCAGGAACGATCCCAACAACAGGGATAATCACGCCGAGGTGTTCCTGTACTCGGGAGCCCCGCCCGGCGTCTGGACCCTGCGGCTCATCGGCGAGTACGTGATCAGCGGCCGATTTCATGCCTGGATCGAAAGAGACCTAGCTCGCTCAGGAGCGCAATCCCGATTTGACGCGAAGATCACATCGCAGTCCTACACGCTTGGAACCATCGCCACTTCTCCGCTGGTGATTACGGTCGGAGCCTACGACGCAAATGTTGTGGGGTCTCCGGTCGCGCCATTCAGCAGCCGCGGCCCAACGCGCGACGAACGCCGCGACAAGCCGGAGCTGATGGCTCCGGGTGTAGGAGTGATCGCGGCACGATCCGTACCCCATGGTGCGCTTCGGCAAGAGGGCTTGCTCGTCGCTCGATCGGGGACATCGATGGCGGCTCCGCATGTTGCGGGTACCGTCGCAGCTATGTTTGAAGCTGCAGGTCGCCCGGTGTCGATCGATGAAATCCGAGATTGCCTGAAGCGTAGCGCCCAACCCCTAGAGGGTAGTGAATATGAGGATTGCTGGGGTCGGCTCGACACCGCCGAAGCGATTAGCAGAATGGCTTCTTCCAGGGAGCCAGAAGCGCGAGCCATCGTGCGGCTTCCCCCGACATCCGAGCCCTCCATCTTCGATGCCGCTACCGACGATTTCCCTATGGCTCCTGAGAGACAACCAATCGGGATGCACATGGACGAAGGAGAATCGCTTATGAATTCTAACACCCCTGACAGTTTCCTTGACCAGGCCGAGCTCGCACTGCAGACCTCCCATAGCGACAGACGCGCATCGGAAACTTCTTTTCTCCAGCAACTCTTGCGAGAACTTGGCGTCCTGAAGTTGGCATCAGACCTGACACCGGCCGGTCTGTTCCGGGCGGCCATCAATGACGGGCCTCTGATGCAAAGAGTGAAAGGGCTGTTGAAAGTGGTCGCATTGCCTTCGAAGCGGCCCGAGGATGTGCTGCAGGCCGGCGATTTAATGCTTCGCGTTGTCCCGGGGACGGGGGACGTAGGACATGTTTCTGTCCTCGCATCCGACGATCTGTTGACGCAGTCCGTGCTCATTTCCGAAGATATCGAAGCTGAAAGTGCGCAGCACGGATTTTACGGATTGGTCATCGAGGGCGGCGCGTTTCCCCACAGCCGCGGCGAGCCGTTTGCGCGCCGATTATTAGACAACCGGGGCCGCGTGCCACCACACACGGTAATTCTGCGGCCTTATGAGGGGGCGGAAGCGGCGGATGCTTCGGATGAGTTCAGCCCCCCCTCCTGGCTCCAGGACAAGCAGCGACGGCGAACCCGCTTTGAAGAAACTAAGCTTAACTCGATCGAGACGGAATCGTTAGAGGATTCGGTAGAGTTCAGGCCGCCCGCCTGGCTTAAAGTCGGGCAACGGAGTCGAAGCCGCCCTGCGCAGGCCGAGTCTGAGTATGCTTCTGAGTACGCTGAGGCCTTCACTTTCGACCCGACGGGGGCGCAGACGGACTTCGGTCCTAAGCTCCGCAAAGCCTGGCATACGATGATTCAACACATATTCGAGAAGAAGATCGAAAGGGCTACTAACATAATCAAGGACGGGGTCGGGATCACCGTCGCGGATGCGGAAAAGCATGTGCGCTTCTTCAGCCCTGCATCTCATTCGCCAACAATTAAGCTCACCGAAACGAACGTCCCCTGGCGTGCGTTCCCCATCAGGTTCGGATCACCTACGGCCGCGATCTTGAAGTTCGTCGATGAGCCCCAGAGACAGGAAGATGATTTCGGATTAATCAGACCACTCCGCCCTCAGGACGAATACTGTGAGTGGCAGGTGTTCCGCAACAGCGCCAAGAGAATCGTGCGCGTCGTCTTTACCTCTGAGCCGCCCGAGTATTACAACTTCCTCTATAATCCTGGCGTACCGGCTTTGACGAAATTCGCTCGGGATCTGCTGGTTAAGCTGTATCAAGAACGGTGCGGTACCAAGGCAATCACTCTGGCCGACCTGGAGATCACCGTCGGGGGAGACACAAAGTACGACCCCGGGAATAAATGGAACAACGATTTTTGCGTACATCTGCAACACCCGGCGAACACGCTAGGTGCCCAGATAGACATCGCGGCGCGCGCGGCGGTCATCCGCAGCGACGCCTCGGGCATGCTCATCACCAACGTTAAGACTCTCATTGGTTGTGATGATTTTGGGGATCCGAATCGACAAAGCGACCCGGCAATCGGGGACAACGTGAACAAACTGGCACGCGAGAACCGATTCCTGACCCTCGAGAATCCCGTAGGGCTGTATATGACCGAGCTTGACACCGCTGGATGGACGACGCCCGACAAAGCTGATGCACAAACATTCTGGAAAGTGCTTAAGGGCAAGACAAACACGGATAAGGCCAAGAACATGATCGTTCGCGCAGAGTTTGCGGTCCCCGCTGGCAAGGGCTACTCGGTATCCGATATCAAGATCGGCGGCGTCCCCATTGAATTCGGATCGCAAATTGCCGGGCATGTGAAAATGAGGCTTGGCGCACGTTTCGGCCCCAAAGACACGGGTTTGAAGGGGGGTAAGGTCGTCTCCCCCACACCGGTGGTTTGCTAATATATGTCTACACCGCCAAAGGATGAGCCGCTTCTTGCGCTAGACGAGATCCAGGGCAACATAGTCCCCGGCTTCCTGAAAAACCATCAGCACTTCTTATTTTTCACCATCACGGACGCTTCCGCTGCCAGGAGTTGCCTCAAAAAAATGCACGCACGCCTCTCAACGGCGGCGGTGGTCCTCACGGCCCATGAAAAATGGAAGAATGACCGCAAGCGGCTCGGCCGCGAGCCCGATTCGGTGCACTACTTATTCCTGAACGTCGCGCTGAGCGCTACGGGACTTCGCAAGCTGATAAGTAAGGCGGAGGTCGATGAATTCGCCGATGACGCTTTTAAGCTGGGGATGGCCGAGCGCTCAGGCTATATCGGCGATCCCAGCGCGAAGGCGAAGCCCGGACATACCGCCGGATGGGTCGTCGGAGGCCCCTCTCATCCCGTCGATGGTGTCTTCATCATAGCTAACGACGACCTAGCATGGCTGATCGATGAAGCCAAGAAGCTGATAAAGGAGATCAGCTCACAGGGGATGAGCATAGTGCACGAGGATAGAGGTGACGTGAACGCGGCCCCCAAACCTGGACACGAACACTTTGGTTTCAAGGATGGCATCTCGCAGCCCGCTATCCGCGGGCGTTGGAACAAGGTGCCCTACGATTTCGTGTCTCCGCGGACATTCCCGAAGGATAAGACGTTCGACACCCTTAGGGCGGATTTCGCCGAACCTGGCAGTCGCCTGGTCTGGCCTGGCTACTTCATCTTCGGTTATGGGCGGCAAAAGGCCGATGACCCGCGGACCTATGATTTGGCGAATCAGCCCAAAGGACCGGCTTGGGCCGAGGACGGGTCGCTGATGGTCTATCGCCGCCTGCGTCAGAATCCCGACGCGTTCTGGCGCTTCGTGAAGGACACGGCCAAGGCGCTGGCCAAGAAGTACCCAAAACTCGCGCCTGACAAGGATCGCTTCGCGGCCCTTCTCGTCGGCCGCTGGCCTTCCGGCACTCCCCTCGTTCGCAGTCCCGACAAAGATATCGGGATTACCGGAGATGGACAGAACTATTTCGCCTATGACAGCAAGCCGACGCCGGCATTGCCCGGAGATACTGCCCCGAACATGGCGGACCCAGATGGCCTCTTGTGTCCGCTCGCGGCACACATTCGGAAGGTGAACCCTCGCGATCAAACGACTGAAATGGGTTTCGCAGAACGAACCCTTCCACGGTCGCTTCTGCGCCGGGGGATCACCTACGCGGCCAAGGACGCCGACAAGGGACTTATCTTCGTCGCATATCAGAGTTCGCTTGTGGATCAGTTTGAATTTCTCATGAGGGAATGGGTTAACAAGCCAGACACGCCGCGAGACAAGGCTGGGCATGATCCAATCCTGGCTCAGGGCAGCGGTCGCGTCTTCAACCTGCCAATTGGAAAGGAAGTGGAGAAAATCTCAATCTCGGCAACTTTCGTCATTCCTACGGGAGGTGAGTACTTCTTTTCTCCATCGATAGCCTTCTTCAAGAAGACTCTGGCCGATGTGGTGAAGAGGTGAGGTGGCGTCGAACCAGCGCTTGCGCCGCAGCTCGCTCCCGCATAGTGTTCTACGGCAGTGAGACGCTCGCCCTACCTCGATGGACGGACGCGGGCGGACGTCTCTCCCGAAAACGACGACACCTTACAACGTAGAGTAGACTGGCAGCTTCGACGGTCCTCGACGAAAGGAGCGGATCGATGAAGCGGTCGAAGTTTTCGGAAGAGCAGATGTCTATGCCCTCCGGCAGGCCGAGTCTGGCATCCCGATTGGGGATGTCTGTTAGCAGCTCGGAATCGCCGAGCAAACTTTCTACGCTTGGAAAAAGAAGTATGCGTATCTCGGGGTGAGTGAACTCCGCCGCCTCCGGCAACTGGAGGAAGAGAACACCTACGCCAGCCTGGCGTTCTTCTAGCCACAGACATTCTGCTTTTTCTTTTTGCCCACAAGAAACGTATCCTCTCGGAATCGTCCTATGAGGACAGAGTTCTATCCCTGACTTCCTGCGTCAATATCAGCTCACTCCACGTTTCTGCGGTTCTGAAACACCTAGAGTTTCCCCCAGTGGTTCGCCATCCGGCCACGATGGATTATGGCAAGGACATGTGAGCGTCGGTCAGTAAAGAACTGAGCGTCCAAACCATTATCGCCTGATCCGAGCGGGATGGTGGATGGGACGGCTGATCGAAAGCAGTCGACACAATTGCCGGGTGCTGAAACCCCACGAAAAGGACCATCATGGAGGAGAGAACCGCATCAATCATTCTCGCAACGCTGTCCCTGGTGTTGCTTGGATCGGCGAGCGCGCCAGCCCGCAACATTGGCGATCTTCACGAAGCGATGGAGGCGCAGCCGGCTCAAAGCCTATTGCCGGCGCAAGTCGCGACAAAAGATCATCAGAACGAACATCAGCTCTTGCAGGGCAACCGAACGGTCCTCGGCAAAGTTGAAGCCGTCACCTCCGACCAAATCAAAGTCGATATCGGTGAAGTCCAGCCGCGGTTTCTCCCTCTGAAACAGGCGCAGCAGAAAAACTTTCCCGCCATCAAACCCGGTGATGACCTGGTTATCGTCGTCAACGAACAAAATCTCATCGTCGATTATCACCCGTTGGAATACCCGTCCGGCCATCACAAGGTTCTACGGGGCGCGATCGCGAGCAACATGCCGATCGGGCATGATCGGGTGGTCATCAAAGGAGCGGACGGCAAGGAACAGTCGTTCAACGTTCGCTCCCAAGTCCGCAGCAAACTCGCGTCCATCCCGGTCGGAACGCCGGCGATCTTCCTGATCGATGAAACGAACCACGTGGCCGATGCCACGTTCGCCAGCGTGAGTGCGGCGAAGGAGGCGCACCGGAACCCGGAAGACAAGTCGCCCATCAAAGGCGCCAACCGGCAGGTCGACGGGACAGTGGGCGAGCCGCTGCGTGCCGACCGCATTACGCTGAAAACGGGAGATGGAGAGCGGTCCTTCGAGGTACGTGACGTCATGATCGAGAGAACTTCCAAACTCCGGAGCGGCGACTCGGTCATTCTGATGGTGGACAACGAAAATAAGGTGGTGGATATGGCCATGCCGCCTCAGGAGAGCAGGTAGAGCCTGGATCGGTTTTGTATTTTGCCCTTCTACCTTCGAATTGAGAGCGGTTGAGAGGGCCGGCTCCATCGCCTTCGTCGTTCACTGGCGTTGACATTTATAACAAGGAGATCGGTCCATGTTTGATCATTGTCCATTCACCCGACTCGTAAGCGGACTTGCCGGGATCGCACTGTGTGTTTTACCGCCGGCCGTGCTGGCCGAGACTTCAGCGCATGTGGCGACGGACCACCAACTGCCGGGTTGGGCCGAACAGCTGAAGGGACAGACGATCATCGAAAATGTGATGGAGGGCCAAGCTGATCGTACCGCCATGGTCGAGCGGCAGCATCGGCGTATCATGCGGCAAATGGAGCAGGATGCGGCGGCTCAACGCACCGGGGGGCACTACAACAATGTGACGATGATGCATCAGTATGGGGCGGGGAATCAGGATGCGCTGCTCATGTCGAATCCAGGTGTGGAACCGGTGTCGAAATCGGGGGCGCGCTGTCCGGCATCGGCGCCCGTCCGGGCGTACGACATCTCTGCGATCAACGTCGAGATCTCGCTCAATATGTGGCTCGACTTCTATCCCGGGTACATGTACGTCCTGACGGAAAACGTTGAAAAAGTGCGTGAAGAGGAATCCGTCAATCGGGCCGCCCGCGACAAGGAGGGGTATGATCCCGGAGCCGTCAAGAACGGGTTGCAAAACCAGTGGATTCAGCCGCTGGTCATCCGAGGCAATCAAGGCGATTGCGTCAAGCTGACGCTTCGCAATCAATTGGAGGGCGGCGAAGAGGTCAGTCTCAACATTCACGGGTCCAGCATGATCGTCGCCTCCACGGGACAGCCGGCGACGACGACGAATCCCGACAGCATTGCGGCCCAAGGGAAGGCCGTGGAGTTGGAGTGGTACATTCCGCCGACCCAGCAAGAGGGCGGCCGGCAGTTTCATTCCTACAGCAACGACCGTGAGCTGACGGTGATGGGTCTGTTCGGCGCCTTCATCGTCGAGCCGAAGGGGTCACAGTATCTCGACCCCTTGGGCACCGGCGAGCCCACGCCGATGACCAGTGGCTGGCAGGCCATCATCAAGAATGGAGCCGGGCCCGACTTCCGGGAATTCGTGGTGATCTATCATGAGGTCGGGGACGAGGCGTTCCGGCCGTTGAACAAGAAAGGCGACTTCATTCCTCAGCGTGATCCCTTGACCGACGTCTACCGGCCGGTGGCGCGGGCGCTGAATTACCGGAGCGAACCGTTCGGCGTCGACAACATGCAGACGCAGCATGAGTACTTCGGTTTCGAAGACGAATCCATGGCCTACAGCGCCTATACCTTCGGCGATCCGGCCACGACGATCCCGCGCAGCTATTTGGGCGATCCGGCGAAGTTTCGACTCGTGCATGGAGGGTCGGAAGTGTTTCACTCGCACCATCCGCACGGCGGGTCGATTCGGTGGCCGCGGAGTCCGCGCGCCATCGACGACATGCCCCTGTGGCACGCGGCCACGAACGGGCCGGTCAAATATCCTGTGATTCGCACGAAGACGGATCGAGTGGACGTGGAAGTCATCGGACCGTCCGAGACCGTGGACTTGGAAACCGAATGTGGATCAGGCCTCTGCCAGCAAGTGGCCGGGGACTTCCTCTTCCATTGCCATGTCGCTCACCATTACATCGCGGGCATGTGGGGGTATTGGCGCGTCTACAACACGCTGCAGCAGGGGGAGCATCACAATGACGTGATGCCGGATCTTCGCGAGCTGCCGGACCGAGCGGGCCGCATCAAGACCGGCGTGCCCTCCGATCAGCTGATCGGCAAGACGGTGGATTGGTTCGGGAAGCAGTTCCGCATCGTCGAGAAGGGCAAGACCGACTGGAATGCGGCCCCGGCGGTCGTCACGATCAAGGATTGGGTCCAGATGCAACTGCCGCCGCAAGGCAAGCCGGGTCATCAAGAGGACGAGCAGGGACAGACGCGCTCGTACGACGCGAGCGTGTTGAATTGGGCCTGGCAAGGAACCCGCGCGATGACGGAACCGGAAAACACCGTGCCGAACCCGCGATATCAATCGGCGCATCCGGGACAACGGCTGCCGATCGTCTTCGAGACGGCCACCGGCAAGGTTGCGTGGCCGCATTTGAAGCCCCATTTCGGCCGTCGCGTGCCCTTCTCGCAGAATCACAATCCTGCTCCCTGGTTGGATATGATCCATCTCGACGACGACGGGTTGCCCAGTTCATATCCGGCAAAACCGGGAGAAAACGGGCGCTGGAGCATGTGCCCGGAGCATGCCGGCTCCAAGAAATACAACGTGCATTTCATTCAGACGCCGATGACCTTGTCCGACAAGCAGGGCGAGACGCCGGCCGTCGTCGACCGTGACGGGCTGATCTATGTCTTGCACGAGGAGGAAGCGCAGGTCCGCAAGAGCGACGTGAAGTATCCGCTGGTCGTGCGTGCCAATATTTATGATTGTGTCGACTGGATGCTGACGAGCGAGTGGCTGGACGACGACCATATCAACTTCCAGGCCTCGAAGATCAATACGCATTGGCACTTCCTGCAGTTTGAAAATCAAGCGTCCGACGGGGTCATCACCGGCTTTTCGTACGAGCAATCGGTGCGTCCGTTCACCATGCTGGAGAAGAAAGTGAAGAAAGGCCTGCCTGTGCCGATGAACACCCTGTTCACCAAGCCGGCTAAGAAGGGGGACCGGGTCATCATGGTGAAGAACGCGGCCCAGTACCATCCCAACGTGGAAATTCTGATCGGCGCGGACAACATTGAGGGTAACGAGGTGGGCCGGGTCAAATCGATCCAAGGCAATCAGATCACGCTCTATCGTCCGCTGAAACACCCTCATCCGGTGAACGACATCGTCACGGTGGAATTCGTCCGGCAACGGTTCTGGGTGGATTCCGACGTCGGGACGGTCTTCTGGCACGACCATGCATTGGGACGCGTCACCTGGCCCCACGGAGGGTTCGGCACGATCATCATCGAACCGGTCGGTTCGACCTATCATGACCCCAAGACCGGAAAGCAGATCCGGAGCGGACCGATCGCCGATATCCATACGACCGAGCCGGTCGGGCACGGCGTGAACGGCAGCTTCCGTGAATTGATGGTGCAGCTCAATGACACGGTGCCGCATACGGTAAACATCGTCACGGCGGGGAATCCGCCGGGACAGCCGATCGAAGTGGCGCTGGAGGCCGGGAAAACGGTGTCCTTCCCCATGCCGGAACATATTCCCATGACGCCCATGCCCTTCCTCAACGGCGGCACGCACACGACGGGCGGCGGGTTGAATTTCAAGGCCGAGCCCATCGCGAGTCGTTTGGCCGTCAATCCCGATTCGTCCAAGTTGTTCAGCAGCGCAACACATGGCGATCCCTATACGCCGATGCTGCGTGCTTACTTGGGTGATACGGTCGTGTTCCGGTTGTTGCAAACCATGGCGAACGAGACGATGGTCTGGACCGTTTCAGGCCATACCTATCTGACCGAACGCTATGCGGGCGATGCGAACCGGAAGAATTCCATCCATATCGGCATTGCCGAACGGTACGATCTGGTGGTGCCGAAAGCGGGCGGACCAAGGCTCCAGCCTGGAGATTACATCCACTTCAACGGTCGCATGTCCAAATTCTCGGAAGGCGCCTGGGGCATCATGCGCGTGTTGGACCAGGAGGTGCCGGACTTGCAGAAACTGCCGGCCGGGTACAGCCGCCGCAATGAAATTCCCAAGCCGCTGCCGGTCTGTCCGTCGGAAGCGCCGGTGAAGCAGTTCAACGTCGTGGCGCTGGATCATCCCTCGATGAAGCTGAACTCGAAGGCGCCCGAGGCCATCGAGGTCGATTTCGAACGGACGATCCAAATGGTCAATCCGAACGCGAAAATTTATGCCTTGGAAGACGATGTCATGAAGGTTGCCGGAGGCATGCAGCCGATGCCGCTGACCTTGCGGGCCAATGTCGGCGATTGTCTCAACGTGAAGCTGACCAATCGGATGAAGGAGAGCAGAGCGTCGTTTTCCGCCATCGGGTTGACCTTCGATCCCAAGGATTCGCTCGGCGCGAATGTCGGGAACAATCCCGGCGACCAGACCATCGCGCCGGGAGAGAGCCGCACGTACACCTATTACGCGGACCCGTTCATAGGAGAGACCGCCTCATTGGTGTGGGACTGGGGCAACGTGATGACCAACCCACGGAATGGGCTCTACGGAGCGGTGGTGATCGGCCCGAAGGGCGCCCAGTACCGGGATCCGAAAACCGGCGCGGATATTTCGACGAAGAACAGCTGGGTCGCCGATGTCATCGTCGATCGGACGATTCAAGGATATGAAAATCGGGTGAACTATCGCGATGTGGCCCTCTTCTTCCAGGACGAGGACAATATCATCGGGACCAGTTTCATGCCCTATGTGCAGAACACGGCGGGCTTGACGGCGGTGAATTATAGATCGGAGCCGTATAAGTTTCGCGAAGAGAAGGGTTGCTCCCTCGGCAAGGTGTTCCAACCCTGCGCCGTGGGTCAGCCGGAGGATCCGGTGACACCGATCATCGAGGCGCACGCCGGAGATCCCGTTCGGATCCACGTGTTCGGTGCGAGCAGCGAACAGAACGGCATGTTCAGCGTCGAACACCATGAGTGGCCGATTGAGCCGTTCATGCGCGGGGCCGATATGATCAGCGTGGTGGAGTTTTCCGGATCCGAGACGCTGGACGCGTTCCTCCCGAGTGCGGGTGGGCCGTTCCGTATGCCGGGTGATTATGTCTGGAGCAATCAGCGGTTACCGTACGCCCAATCGGGGCAGTGGGGCTATCTGCGGGTATTGCCGATGGGAGACCAACGGTTACGGCCGCTCTCCGGTGCCGAGCCGCGAGCGGAGCGGGCTTCCGTTGATGAACCGGCGCACATCGTTCCGGTCGCAACACCGTAACGTACGTGCCTCCCCGACCGGTAGCTATCGAAGCACAGACGGGGGGAGCCCACGCTCCTCCCTTTTCTATAGAGCGGGCAGAGCGGCGATTGATGTCATGAAAAGACCGATCTCCATTGGTAAGATGGCAGTGAAGCCAGTGCTCGTTCCAGTCCTCTTCATTGCGGCTTGTGCTTCACCGGCCTGGTCTTATCAAGCAATCGAAGTGAGGGACGGTGGAACGATTTCCGGCACAGTCAGGATGACGGAAGGGAAGCCTGCTCCCAAAGGGTTCAACCTCATCACCTTTCCCGATCCCGTCTATTGCGGAAGAATTTCCACCGGGACGGGATGGAGAATTTTGGATGAGTTCAGTCTTTCGGCCGATCGAGGCCTCAAAGACACCGTGGTGTTCCTGAAGGATGCGGCAAAGGGAAAGCCGTTCAACTTCGTGCCACCCACCATCGAGGCGCGTGACTGCCGGTTCTTACCTTTCGTGACGGTGGTGAAAGACCGAGCCGAGGTGCGGGTCGTCAACATGGACCCCGTGTATCATGATATTCAGGCCTACGAAACGTCGGAACTGGGCCCCCGTGTGATATTCAATACACCCCTTCCCATGAATCCCCTGCACCAGCGCGATGCCGGGTCCGAGAGCCACGAGCACCTGGCCGGACAGCCGATGATCGAAGTCGTCAAGCTGACGAAGAACCGCCGGATCTTCGTCATGCAGTGCGGATTTCATGCCTACATGCAAAGTTGGGGGGTTGCCGTGGACAATCCCTATTACATGGTGACCGATTCGGAGGGACGGTTTTCTTTGCCGGATGTGCCCGCCGGCGAGTACACCCTGACGGCGTGGCATCCCGGTGTCGGAACGATGCTTGAAAAGAACGTATCGGTGTCGGCGAAGCAGACTCTTCAGGTCGACTTTACGTTCGAGTCTCCCAAAGGACGACGAAGCGTTCACGAGATCACCGAGAATCCGCATTTTGGATTGGAGGCGCTGGGAAAGTCCGTCGAGATTACTCCGACGCTCGAACTGCAAACGCCGTAATGCCGTTCGTTGGAGCAGAAGAACAGTGCCTCATGAAGTGAATGGTCTCTTGTATTCTCCTCCTCAGCCGCACCGCTCTTCCACCATCCATTCTGAGAGTCGGAAAGAGAAAAGACCCTCTGCATAACGTGCCTGCCGGGATAAATGGCATCCTACTTTGACCACCGGCATGGCCTTCTTCTGACGATCTTCCCTTAGGTTGTTCAGGCATCTGGTGACAGACGCATATGTCTGCTACTCCTATGTGTCCATTGAGAAAGGAAGGGCTGATACAATACTCGTACAACTCATATAAATAGGGTCTTGTTATTCTGTAAAAATGCGTCTTGCAATATTGTCTTGGAATAGATATATATGGTCCGCTTAAGTTCAGGTCAGCCTAGGGTAGTTCAGCAAGGTCATAACTTCATCATCAACTCCTTAACGATCCTTCCGATGGTTGTGGTTCAATACAAGTCACGATACCTAAGGACAGCGGAGAGCTCTGTTTAATTCATACCTGACACACTGATGCATGGGAGGGTGGATGTATGAGTGATTCAACGAAATGGATGGGACCGGGAATTTTAGGCTTGGCAGCCGGCCTGATCTTGGCCGGTGTACTGCCGGCCGGTGCGATGATGTCGCACGATGCGCACGTCGCTCAGGGGACGACGCAGGATCCGGCAAAGCCGGTCCACGTGCAGGCCGGGCCGGCATTGATGGACAAGATGTCGAAAGCCGTGGAGCAGGTTGAGCGTCAGGTCCACACCAAAGGACCGTTCCAAGGCGCAAGTGCCCATGCGATGCAACAGGGTGTTCTCCTCGTTGCGGACGACATGGACAAGGTCAAGGTGTCGCAGGGCAACCGATGCCCCGCGAACGCCCCGGTGCGTGCCTATGACGTGACCGCGATGAACGTCGAGATCACGGTCAATCGGTTCGGGGATTTCTATCCGGGCTTCATGTATGTCCTGACTGAGAATGTCGCCGGTGTGCGCGAAGAAGAGGCGAAGAATAAAGCCGCCCGGGAGAGTGAAGACCAGACCTTCGCCGAGGGAGCCGTTTCCAACGGTTTGCAAGGAGATCTGATTCAACCGTTGGTCATTCGTGCCAACCAGGGCGACTGTCTCCGGATCACGCTTCGCAATCAGATCGAAGGCGAAGCCACGAACATGATCATCAATGGGTCGCAAATGTTGGTGGCCAATACCGGCAAGCCCGCCACGGGAAACAATCCGGATGCCTTGGTGGCGTCGGGCAAGACCGGCGAGTTCGAGTGGTACATCCAGCCGGACACGCAAGAAGGAGGGCATGCCTTTCACAGCCACGCCACACGTGACCAGTACTCATTGGGTCTGTTGGGTTCACTCGTGGTTGAGCCCCGTGGGTCTCGATATCTCAGCCCATTCACCGGCGAAGACATGAAAAGCGGCTGGGAAGCCATCATCGATATGGAAAAGGGCTCGGACTTTCGGGAGTTCGTGATTTTCTATCACGAAGCGGGTGACGAGACGTTCCGGCTCTTGAACCGCAAGGGCGACATGTTGCCCCAGCGTGATGCCCACACGGATACCTATCGTCCGGCTGCTCGGCTATTGAACTATCGGAGCGAGCCGCATGGCACGCGACTGGAGATGCAAGAACACCTGGTCGGTTTTGCCGATGAGTCACAGGGCTATGGGTCCTATACGTTCGGCGATCCGGCTACGACGATTCCACGCTCTTATCTCGGCGATCCCGCGAAATTCCGAATGGTCGGCGGATCGGAGATCGTTCACTCTCACCACCTCCATGGGGGATCGATTCGTTGGGCCAGACAGCCCGGAACCAGCAAGCTGGATCCGACGCTGTCCAAGAATGGTCCCGTCAAGTTCCCATTGATCAACGACACCTCCGATCGTCTGGATGTCCAGTCGATCGGACCCTCGGAGATTTACGACGAAGTGATCGAGGGTGGCTCGGGCGGGTTGCAGGCGTTGGCCGGGGAGTTCGTGTTCCATTGCCATATTCCGCAACACTATGTCACGGGCATGTGGGGATTCTGGCGCGTTTACAACACGTTGCAGGCCCCCGGCTTCCAGACCGATGTGATGAAGCCACTGGTCGAACTGCCTGACCGAGCGGGCAAGATCAAGCCGGCGGTCAGTTCGGATAAGTTGGTCGGCCAGACGGTCGACTGGTATGGCGGGAAGAAGTACGAAATCACGAAAGACAAAACGGATTGGAAAGCCAACCCCGTGAAGGTCTCCATCAAGGATTGGGTGGAGTATATGCTGCCTCCGCAGGGGTTGCCTGGAAAGACGGAAGACCAGGTCAAACAGGCGAAGGCGAACGATGCCACGGTGGTGAATTGGAAGTGGGAAGGGACGTTGGCGCTCAATGAGCCGGAGACTCCGCACAAGTGGGCGGATTACGTCTCGCCTGCTCCTCTGAAGCGTTTGCCGATCACGTTCGATCCTCAAACGGGGAAGTTGGCGTTCCCCTGGCTGCGTCCGCATCTCGGGAAGCGGCCGCCCTTTGCGCCGAACCATGGTGGCGCGCCGTGGCTGGAACCGTTCCGAGTTCGGGAAGATGGAACGAGGGATACCGAGCCGCCGAAGCCGGGCGCGCAGGGTCCCTGGAGCTTGTGCCCGGAGAATGCTCCTCGGAAGTTTTTCACCATCCACTCGATCATTTTACCGGTCACGCTGAAACCGGCGACGGCCAAAACGGCGGCGCTCGTGGATCCGATCGGCATGCTCTATGTGCTGCATGAAGAGGAAGTGGAAGTTCGAAGCAATCCCAAGAAGCAGGTGCCGCTGGTGATTCGCGGCAACGTCTACGATTGCGTGGACGTCATTTTCAAGAATGAAATTCCGGATGACGCGCGGACCGGATGGTCGAACAAGATCAACCTCCATCCGCATTTCTTCCAATTCGATACGAGCGCGTCCGACGGGCCGACGATCGGGTTCTCCTACGATATGTCCCTCCGGGCCTTCACGATGTTGAAGGATCCACAACCGGAGAAGGGGATGCCGCTGCCGGCCAACACGGTCTTGACGGCGGATACGAAGGCCGGTGCGCGCAGCATCACCGTGGCCGACACGTCCAAGTTCCATGTGAATACGGAACTGGGCGTGGGCATGGATGATCCGAAGTACTTCGAAGTGGCCAGGATCAAGACCATCAACGGCAAGACCATCACGTTCGATGCGCCGTTGAAGCATGCGCATAAGAAGAACGATATCGCCAGCGTCGAGTTCATCCGTGAGCGCTGGTACGTGGACGCGGACCTGGGCACGGTCTACTGGCACGATCACGTGTTCGGGACGGATACGTGGGGCCATGGGCTGTTCTCGGCCTTCATCACGGAGCCACCGCGTTCGACCTATCATGACCCGGTCACCGGCAAGGAAATCCGGAGCGGCCCCGTTGCGGATATTCACACGCTGGAGCCGGTTTCGGCCCATATTCGCGGCAGTTTCCGCGAAGTGATGATGCACATCATGGACAGCAACGCCCGAACGGCGGAGCTGATTACGACGGACAATCCGCAGGCGAAGATCGGGGCGGTCACCGTGGACGGGCCGCCGTCGCATCAATTCCCGGAGAAAATCAATAAGTCCGCGATGTGGTTCTTGAACGGCGGCGAGGCCACGACGGGCAGCGGCTACAGCATGCGCGTGGAACCGTTGAGCGTCCGGCTCGCCAACAATCCCGACCCGTCCAAGCTGTTCGTGTCCGGTATTCACGGTGATCCAGGCACTCCGTTGTTGCGTGCCTACCTCGGCGACCCCATCATGGTGCGCGCCCTGGTCGGCTCGGCCAATGAAGTGCACACGTGGCACGTGACCGGGCACTGGTTCCCCATGGAGCGGTACGCGAAGGATGCCATGCCGCGCAGCACGGTCCATTTGGTGATCGGGGAGCGGTATGACCCGGCCATTCCGGCCGCCGGAGGACCGCAGAAACAAGCGGGAGATTATCTCTACTACAGCGGTCGCGCCTCGCATTTTGCGGAAGGCAGCTGGGGTATCTTCCGTGTGTTCGATGAACCGCAGGGTGACCTGAAGCCGTTGCCCGGACGCGAACAGATTCAAAAGTCTGCGCCGTCCGTGTGTCCGGCCGAGGCACCGGTGAAGACCTTCAATGTCTCGGCGATCGATCAACAGATCCGGTACCATGATGGAGCGCCGGGCGTCATGGAAGTCGATCTCGAGCGCAAAATGGTCTTCGGGAACGAACAGGGCAAGATGTACGTCCTCGATGGAGATCGTGGTCGGGTCAAGGCGGGCGAGCTGAAGCCGAGCCCGCTGACTCTGCACGTCAACGTCGGTGATTGCGTGAAAGTCAACTTGAAAAACGAGATGGCCAAGGATCGAGCCGGGTTCCACGTCGACATGATGGCGTTCAACCCGAAGGACTCGTTCGGTGCCAACGTGGGCAACAATCCCGGTGATCAAACCGTCGGTCCCGGCGAGAGCAAGACCTACACCTACTACGCGCATCCTGAATACGGCGAGCTCGCCGCGCTCATTCAGGACTGGGGGAACGTCGTGGAAAACCCACGGAACGGCCTCTTCGGCTCCATCATCGTCGGTCCGAAAGGTTCACGCTATCGTGATCCGGTGACGGGCGACGACATCACGATGAAGAGCAGCTGGCGCGCCGACGTCCTCGTTGATCGGACGATCTCAGGGAATGAGAATCGGAAGAACTACCGAGACTTCTCCTTGATGTTCCAGGACGAAGACAATATCGTGGGTGTCAGCTTCATGCCCTACATCCAGCAAGTGGCCGGCATCACGGCGGTCAACTACCGCTCGGAACCGACCGCATGGCGGATGGAAAAGGGTTGTGACGTGGCCGAGATTTTCAGCTGCGTGAAGGCCGGCGAGACACCGGCGACGCCGTTGTTGCAGGCGCACGTCGGAGATCCGGTGGCCATTCACGTCCTGGGCGCGTTCAGCGAACAGGTGCAACTGTTTACGATCGACGGCCACGAATGGCCGCATGAGCCGTATATGCAGGGTGCCGACCAGGTCAGCACCATGGAGTTCGGCGGCTCAGAAATCATCAATGCGCATCTGACCGGAGGAGCCGGCGGTCCGAACAAGATCGCTGGTGACTATATCTGGAAGAACCAACGGCCGGCATTTGCCAACGCCGGGCAGTGGGGCCTGTTCAAAGTTCTTCCGGTGGATGATCAACGGATCAAGCCGTTGATGCCGCAAGTTCCGCCGACCAGGACCGCGGAGCAGCCGGCTGGGAAGGCAAAGGCCTCACCGACCGCTCTGAAGGGCAAGAAGTAACAGGCAGTACGCGGGGCGTGCCTACCTCCGGTAGGCACGCCCCGTCTTTCGACGTCAACTTACGTGCACCATGCTGGGGAGCCTTTGCTCCCCAGTGTTTTTTTAAGAGAATGCCATGCGCCTACGACGACATTTCATTGGGCTGCTCCTCATGATGCTCGCGACCGCCGTCACCGCCGCGGCATCGTCCGGCGAGAAGCCGTCGGCGCCGGCGGTCAGCCGGGTGGAGGTCGTGCTGGCCAACCAGTATCGCGCTCGCGAGGCGGAACTCAAACGTGAATTTACCGAAGCGGGATTGACGAACGTGCATTTTCAATTCGCCCGGATGGGACAACCGCCGCAGAATATCGGATTGGGGCGGGATGTGCCGGCCGATAAAGCACGAGAGGCGATTCGGCTGGCGATCAAATACAACCTGGGAGTGGGCATCCTGCTGCCCGAGCGATTGTTCCCTCCCAGGTTTATCACGATTGCCTCGTCCAATTACGACGACACCGTCGAATACCCCATCAGTCCGGACACTCTGGCAAAGTTACAGGCTCCAGAGTTGAGCACTGAGGCGTTCCACAAGCTGTATCGTGACCTCACGTCGGCGGTCATCGATCCGAAAGGACGGTATTGATGACGCGAGGATCGACGAGGCCCATGCGCAACGGTTGGCTGGCGGTATTCGGCAGGGGGCTCGCCATTGCCGCCGCGGTGACGATCGCAGCGGCTTCGATCACACTGGCCGGCGAGATGGAGCCCACACTCCAGGAACAAAGAGACGCGTTGCTGCAAAACACCGAGGACATGGTGGCCCATGGCGGGATGGGCGATGCCAAGGCGATCCTCCACCATTGCGCGGAAGCCACGCGATATGCCGAATCGCTGATCAAGCGGCTTCCTGCTTCGCATCCGGGCCGAGAGGAAGGAATCGCGTCCCTCAACGACGTGATCCGCCACTGTAAACGAGTGGCCGACATCGGAATCCACGCCGACCCCGGGGTGCTCCTCAATCCTGCCATCAAGGCGCGAACGGCGGCGCGCGCGTCGGTCAAAGCCCTCAGCCTTACCAAATAGCGGCGGGTGAGCCGACTTTCGCGGTGCTTACGCGTCGCCACGGAGCCGGTGTTGACCCGACAAGACCGGAAGATTCTTCCGTGCGGTGCTCACCAAGGTTCCCCGGCTTCTTTCGCTTCTTGCCGACATCTTCACCGTTTTATTGTTACACAATCCAGGTCAATTCACAGGCACGGCTCGGCATCTCGTCGAGAATAATTTCGTCCACTCGGATCGTCGAGTCTCATTTAAGAAAAAACATGCATGCCTGATCGGCCTTTGGGACCGTGTCAATTTCCGTGTAACTGGGACAGACGATGCCGATTAGCCGTCGGAGCCGGCAGTCCGCTAGGCAAATCACCAGTTGCCTCGTTCTCCACATGCGGATACCTGACTGAGAGCACCATATGGACCACTCCGTCATTCCCAAAGAAGTCGCCCGGTTCGTCCTTGATCGTATCGATTCCATCGCCCAGTTGGAGGCGGTGTTGCTGCTGCGGCAAAGCCCGGATACGTGGTGGGAATGCAAACAAGTGGCGGATCGGTTATATATCTCCGAAGAGCAATGTGCTCCCGTGTTGGAGGAGCTGTGTCGGCAGGGTTTGCTGGTGTGCATGAAAGAGCAGCCGCCACCAAGCTATCGGTATAGGCCGGACACCGGAGACCTTCGCGAAATGGTGGACCGCCTCGCTTATTACTACTCCAAGCACCTCGTGCCGGTATCGAATCTCGTGCATGCCAAGGCGCAGATGCGGATGGAGCAGTTTGCCGACGCATTCAAGTTCCTGGCTCAGGAGGAATGATGGCTTCGTTCATCTACGCGCTCTGTGCACTGACCGCCGGCCTCTGCGCCTGGCTGCTCCTGCGGGCGTACAGGGGAACCCGGTATCGATTGTTGTTTTGGAGCGGCCTCTATTTCATCATCGTCACGATCAACAATCTTTTCCTGATGGCAGACAAGCTGGCCTTTTCCATGATGGATTTGAGCGTCTTGCGCTATGCCATTGCCTTGGCGGCGCACGGCCTGCTGTTGTTCGGACTGATTTCCGAATCGAAGTGAGGCGAGCGGTCCATGCTTGAATCGATGGAACTCAAGGAATTCATGCTCGGAGCCCTCGTGATGAGCGATGTCGTCTTGGCGCTGTTCTTTCTGCACTATTGGAGGATGACGAGGGACCGATTCTTCCTCTTTTTCACGTGGTCCTTCGTGCTTGGATGTGCGAGCCGTCTGGCCCTGGCCGCGCACATCGGGAATGACGAATTCGAGCCGCTCGTGTACCTCATACGATTCTTCTCCTATGTGATCATCGTGGCCGCGATTCTGGACAAGAATCGTGTCTCGATTGCCAAGCTTCTGTTCCAGCGGACATGACGCTGAATGGACCGTCGGCGGTGAGGAGCGACGAGAAGCACAAGAGAAGGCGGGGAGCGCTCGTTCCGCCCGTCAGGAAACCTCGGGCACCGTCATGGCGCGGCGCAGCGACGCAAGCGATCCATGATGGCGGCCCCGATTCCTTCTTCCGCACAAGGCTCCGCGTAGATCCGATCCAGGTCCAGAGCGTCCAGCCTCCGCAGCGCTGCGAAGAGATGCCGCGCGGCTTCTCGGAGATCGCCACGAGAAGAGAGCACTTCAACGGCTGCGAAACCGTCGGTGCCATTTTGGGGCCGCGCGTGAATCAGCAATCCCGCACGCTTGTCACTGTTCAGGACCGGCCTCGCTCCGACCGCAGGCAAGATGGTCAGCGGCGTCCGCGTGGCGTAATGGCGTGACAATTGGCCGGGCGCAAGAGGCCTTTCGGTTGTAGACGACGACCGGCGCAGCGGACCGATGAGGGCGCCGAGTTGCTCGATGGTGATACAGCCCGGACGCAACAATTCCGGCTGTGGCCCTGCCAATGACACGATCGTCGATTCGACTCCCACGGGGCATGGTCCACCGTCGAGGATGAGGTCTACGTTGCTTCCCAGCCCGTCGGCAACGTGCCGAGCGGTGGTCGGGCTGACATAGCCGAAGGGATTGGCGCTGGGTGCCGCGATCGGGGTGCCCGCTTCTCGAATAAGCGCCTGTGCCACCGGATGATTCGGCATTCGCACCGCGACGGTGGACAGTCCCGCCGTGACGAGATCCGGGATGGCCTGCTGTTTGGATAACACCAACGTCAGCGGACCGGGCCAGAAGGCATCGATGAGACGGCGGCCAAGAGGCGGCAGAGAGTCGATCACGGCTTCCAACTGGCCGGGGTCGGCGATGTGGACGATGAGTGGATCGAACTGAGGCCGTTGTTTGGCCTCGAAGACCTTCGCCGCTGCGTCGGCATTGAATGCGTCGCAGCCGAGTCCATAGACCGTTTCAGTCGGAAACGCGACGAGGCCACCCGCTTGGATCACCTTCCCGGCCAGTCGGACGGCGGCCGGATCCGCTCCCGAGAGGATGGCGCCTTTCACATGATTGGTTTCTGAACCCATAGGACGGTCGGGGGTCGGCAGGTCGCTACTCTTTCACGGCCATGGTGATCCTGATCGGATCGAGAGGGTTGTCTCGCTCATCGCGCGGGACGCCGACGATCTTGTCGACGACGTCGATCCCACGAAACACTTCGCCAAACACCGTGTAGCGGCGATCCAAGCCGCTGTTGTCCCCGACGCAGATGAAAAACTGTGAGCCGTTGTCGTTGAAGTCGCGCGTGCTGTTGCTCTCGCGGGGCATTTTCGCCATGGACAGCGCCCCGCGCTTGTGCGGGCGATCGTTCGGCTCCGGAGAAAGAAAGTAGCCCGGTCCGCCCGTGCCGTGGATGACGCGGTCGGACGATTTGCTCAATGGATCGCCGCCCTGAATGATGAAACCGGGCACCACACGGTGAAACGTGGTGCCGTCATAAAACCCCATCTTGACCAGATTGATGAAATTCTCCACATGGCGCGGCGCGGCGTCCGAGTAGAAGCGGATCTTGATCTCGCCGAATCGCGTGATGATCGTCACGCGGGGATCTTTCTTTCGAAATTCGAGTGTCATCGCCATGAATGTAACAAGGCCGTCTTCATGGTGACAAGGTCCGGCAAGCAGTGCCGAGTCCGAGCGCTGTGTCTGAACGTCACCACGCAGTACTCGTGTCTCAGCACTCAGCACCGTCTTTTGCAAGCCCATCACCGGGCCTGATGCGCATCCACATGATCCCACCGAGCAGGGCAATGAAGGCCGCGAGGCAGAGCGAAGCACCCCATCCCCACTGGTGAGCGAGCCATGGCGTCAACGCGGGGGACACGGCCCCTCCGAGATTGGCCCCCATGTTCATCAGGCCGGAGAGACTGCCGGCGTGGGTCGGCGAGAGCTCACTCGTCGAGGACCAATAGGCCCCGACCGTGAAGTACAGCCACCCGGCGCCGACCGAGAGGGCGGCAAGGGCGAAATAGGGGGATTCTGCGGCGGCCCCCAACGCGATGGAGCCGGCGGCCAACCCCATCCCCGTCATGCCCACGATCCGGCGGCCTTTGGTTGCGCCGTGCCTGATGACTAATCGATCGGTGACCCACCCGCCGAGCGGGCAGGCGACGAGAATGGCCAGGAAGGGAGCCGCGGCATAGACTCCACCTCGCAGCACGCTAAAGCCACGCTCATTGACGAGGTAGAGATAGAACCAGGACATGTAGACATAGGCGACGTAGCCCAAGCATCCGTAACTCAGCATCAGCCACCACACGCTCGGTGTCCTTCGGAGAAGACCCCAGGGAATCGAATGGTGTGTTGGACCGGCCGGCACCGTGGACGGGGATGTTTCGGCCTGAGGAGACGGAAAGTGATGCGGGGGACGATCCGTCGCCAACCACCACCAGATGACCGCAAGGCCGAACCCGATCCCGCTTGAAAGATAGAAGGCGGATTGCCAGCCGTAGTTGACCATGATCCAGGCGGTGACAGGCGGGGTGATCGCCGCGCCGATCCCGATTCCTCCGATGGCGATGCCGATGCCGAGCCCGCGCTCATGCGGCGGAAGCCAGTCGGTGACGGCGCGATTGAACGTGGGCAGGGCCGAGGCCTCACCGACACCGAGGAGAAATCGGACAAGGGCCAGCGCGCCGACGATTCCCAGCGGACCGGCCAACCATGAGGTGGCGGCGATGGCCGTCCAGGCGGTAAAGCAGGACCACCAGATCAGCGCGATCGTGAGGACGATGCGGATTCCCCAGCGATCGCCGAGCCATCCGCCGGGAATCTGGAACAGCGCATATCCGACGACGAAGGCGGAAAAGACGAATCCCATCTCCTGCTCGGTCAATCCCAAGGCCGGCATCATCTGACGGGCGGTGACCGAAATATTGACCCGATCGATGTACGTGACGACGCTGATGGCAAACAGGAGCCCGAGAATCAGCCAACGACGAGGGGAGGGAGCGGCGATTTGGCTGTGGCTCGCGGATTTCAACATCGGCGATACGGGAGGTGAGTCGTAGGATGGTCGGCAGGTTATCGCAAGAGTGGATGCCGCCTCTCCGAGAAAGCCGAGAGAGGCGGCAACGAAGCTGTCTAGTTATTCACGATTTCAAGCAACTCCACCTCAAAAATCAAGGTCGATCCTGGCTTGATAACGGGCGGTGATCCCGTATCACCATAGGCCAAGTTGGACGGACAGACCAGTCGGCTCTTTCCCCCGACCTTGATTTGCTGGACCCCCTCGGTCCAACACTTAATGACCTTGTTCAGCGGAAACGTGGCGGGTTCCCCTCGCTTGATCGAACTATCGAAGACCGTCCCGTCGGTCAAGGTGCCATGGTAATGGACCTTGACGGTGTCCGTGGCCTTCGGCGTGGCTCCGTTGCCGGACTTGAGGGACGTGATGACGATCCCGGACTCCGTCTTCGTCGCCCCTTTCTCCGAAGCCGCCTTTGCCGTAAACGCCGCGCCGGCCTTCTTCTCGCTCTCAGCCGCGACCGCCAAGCGAGCCTGTTGCAGTTGTTGAATCTTCGGTCCGAACGTTTGCAGATCGACTTTTTGGGTGCGCTTCAAGACGCCGTCGGTGAGGCCGTTCTTGACCATATCCAATTCGGCTTCGCTCAAGGAGAAGGTGCCCAGGGATTGGCTGATGGCCAAGCCAAGCGCATATAAAGTTTTCTGATCATCATTCACCGGATCCGTGGACGCAGCCGATGCAGGGGTTGTGAGCAGAAGAAGCCCTATGGCTAGACATAATAGACGAATGCTCATGGAGTGGGAGTCCTTTCTTGTAGAGAGCTATGGGCCAATGTGGCACGTCAGAATACGATAGGCGTTCCGATCTCACAATAGAAATCTCACTGGAACTGAGTATGTGCAGCGAGACGAGATTCTTCGCGTGACGCGAACATAGAGGTTATAGAAGTGGTGGAAAGAGAAAAAAGCCGTCCTTCCCTATAAATCAACCATGAGAGCCAGTTTGCCGCCTTTTGAAATCCTGGAATGTCCGTAGCGACACGATGACCCACGCTATAGACCCACTCTCTCCATGTAAAGCATTAAGGGAATGAGGAAAGTCAATGACTTAGACGATGTCTTCGGTGCTTGGGGAGTCGGCAGGTCTCAACAGACAACACCGACCCATCAGACGGCTCTAAAACACGCCTTCCTCTTGAATCTCAGACGGTTGCGTTATCGCATATTCAAACGCGGGTCGATCGTCAAGGACCAAGAAGGCTTACGCGACACCTCAAAGTCAGGCGATCCTCATGGAGGGCTTACTTCAGCGGGGTCAGTCTGGAGCCTACCGATGTTCGTACACTTTTCTTAAAGACTGAGTGTGGTTCAGGATTTCTTGACAGTAGAAATCAATCATTCCTTGTTCAGTCTCGGAGAACTCGGTGTGACGAGCAAGAGCCGACAGCAAGCTTTCGCATCCCTTCGTGAACTTGACTACATCGTCATTGATGCGTTCCATAGACACCGACCTTTCTCCTTCCGAGTAATGGAAGGCTTGCTTCCACCCGGCCTTCGCCTCGGCTAGGTCTCCGCACTCAGAATTGTTTGTGAAGGTCCTTCTACGGTAGTAGCTACGATCGATCACCGCCTTTCTCACAAGGTGTCGGCGGTGGCTCTCCGGAGCCGTCGGCAGGATGTGGGTTAGAGGGAAGAGGATATGTGCCGGTACTTCTACGTGTCAAGATGAAAGATGAGCCATAAACATAACGCGAAGGGAAGGTGGTGGCTATTCGGCGTGACTGACCAAATCGCGTCCGGCATGAGCCGACGTGATGTCATTCGGCATGGAAGAACCGTTTCCTCTGTCGCACCTTGCAGGTCCGCGATGAGGTTCCAGCTTCGAGTCCTACGCGGGAGTGAATCAGGTTGCCTGCTGGGTAACTGACGATGGCGGAGAGGGGCGGTGCCTACCGTCATTAAAGGAATACTTTCGCTTTACATTACAAACGGTTGCGTTGATCTCTTAATAACAATCGACATTCTCTTACGGCTTTGGCTTCTTCGGCAAGATCTTTATGTTCTGCGGCAACATGCTCGCCTGCTTCGGCATGATATAGACGCCCTGGAGGAGGTACTCAAGCACGCCAAAGGCGATACTTAGTTCATCGATTTTGTGGGCTTTCACTTCGTGCGCGGCGTCATTCCCCATGAACCGAAGATTGTGCAAGATCTTTGCACCATCTTCGGTGACTATTTTTAATATGACCAGACTATCGATTCTTTTTTCAAGATTATGTCCGGTCGCTCCACGGTCCTTACAAACTGCTTCAACAATTGCTCGAATCCCTATACCAGTCAAGATCGGCTGATTGCTGCATAAAGCTGTCCTTGTCTCTGCATACAGATCATAAATTCCTTCTGGGATATCGCGAGCTGAATCCATCTCAGGCCGACCGGTAATGCGATTTGGATACAGTTCGTATCGTTTAACGTAATATCCATCTTCATGCTCGTCGTACTCATAATCTTCGGAAAATTGTGATTCGATACAAAAGCTGACTGTTCGGCACCCTTGGCACATGACAGTCATATAAGATTTCCAGAGAGTGACATTATCATCTCCATCTTGCCATTTGACGACAGTCAATACCTCATGGCGTGTTTTACGATCACATGGTCCGCAGGAAATCCACAATTCACCATTAGGCTTGCCTACCTCAATTGAAGCAGTTTCACTCATAGATTCGGCCTCTCTCAAGATTTCTATGATGCGCTTATAATCCTATGGTGTATCTGTCCGTGCTGGAACCCGTTTCTTAAGCGCAGCTATTTTTGGATCATGGAGGTAAACGCTTTGAACAATGTGCTCGGTAATATCGACGAGGGTTATAACATCCGAAGTTTCTGGCGAGAAATTTCTGTGAGTTGTTGCATGCCCTGCTTCAAGAATCGTCTCTAGTCGCTCGCGTTCAATCCGTGACACATAGCCTAATTCTTCAAATTTCTTTAGGTTTTTTACAAAACTTCCTTGATCTCCTGACTTAGAAATCATGATTTTTTCAATCAAAGACCTAATGCCCATAACGGCAAGGCTTGGGAGGTTGTTCTGAAGTGCCACGTAGATTTCTTTCAGCAACTTCTCAACAAATCCATCTTTTCCGGCATGCGAAAATAGCTCAGAGAACCATTTAGGTTTCGGCCTAAAGATTGGAGGTGGAATGTAACTAATAGAGGGCCACGGGTCAGGATCTTCTGAGAACCACGAGCTATGTCGCAATATAACACTGTCACATCCAAGACACTTCAGCGTCTCGTATTCATCTTTACCGCCAATTCCAGACTCTTCATCTTCCCACGAAGTTGTAATGGAATGGAGAACCTCGTGATTGCGATCACCACCGCACTGATTGCAGTGTACTTTTTGCGGTTTTAACTCCATTAATTCGTCATAACCTTTCCTTGGAAAAATGTACACATTTCGCTGGGAGTTTCATTTAGAGACTGGTCAGATGTCATGAAGTGTAAGCTACGCCGACCATGAAAAAGTGTCAAACGAACTGTGGAGGCATTTCTAAGGGAGGTCGGTAACTTGCGCGGTCCGTAGCCCTATGGTAGAGAGGCATACACCGCTTTATCCACTAGGGTACTGATATGAAATGGCATGAAGCAGTCGATACGCCCATTAAAGTAATTGCTTCACTTCTTGGTGCCATTTTAACGTCTCTTTTAATCCTTCAACTATTACATACGGAATGGGCCTGGATATCTAACATACTCTTAATATCTGTAATACCTTTTATATGGCTCTTGTTCATACATCTAGCTTTGAAGAAGAGTACGATCGGAGCGAATTTGGGAGCCTCCACGGTGGTACTGCTTTACTCGCCTCGCATTCGCAGAGTTGCGTGGGTATGTATTATCGCAATACCAGCATTCAGTGCGGCTTGGGTCTACTACAAGTCTCTACCCACCGATAGGTTCATAATCGCCGTGGCCAATTTTGATGGCCCGGACCCACAATCCTATCGAGTAACTGAATTACTATTGGCACATTTGCGCCAAGTGACCAAAGAGTATCCTGAGATGGAAGTTCTACCACTGAACCGCTCGATCACCGAGCAAGAGGGGCCATATGGAGCCAGGGAAATCGGTCAGAAGGCGAAGGCTACGGTAGTAATATGGGGTTGGTACGGGAAAACGGGGGAGAAGGTTTTACTTAACAGTAATCTTGAATTCCTCAGTACAATTAAACATTCGTTTCCGATGGCTAGAGAGATATACACATCACCGGCTTCAGATCTAAACACTTTCCGAGTCCAAGAAGATCTTTCAAATCGACAGGCTTATTTGGTACTTACCGCAATTGGCCTAGTTAAGTTAGAAGCCAAAGATTTTGCAACAAGCATTAAGCTATTTGCTCATGCGCTGACACAGAAGACGGCTATGGAAGCAGTTAAATACTCCGCATACTTCTTTCGTGCCTTAGCTCATCGACAGGATGGTGAGGATAATCAGTCGATCGCAGATTACACAGAATCGATCCGATTGAAAGGTGACGTAGCCGAATCTTACAACAACCGTGGCAACGTGTATCAGCGCAAAGGAGAATTTGAAAGGGCAATTCTCGACTACGATCAAGCGATAAAGTTGAAGGGAAACTATGCAGAGGCTTTTAACAATAAGGGTTCAGCCTTCTTAGGGATGGCGAAGTACCAAAGCGCTATCGGCGAGCTGAGTGAAGCAGTAAAGTTACAGCCGGATTACCTTGATGCCTACTTAAATCGCGGAATTGCATATGCGAAACAAAATCAGTTTGAGTCTGCCAAGGATGATTTTGAGCATGCCATACAGCTAGCTCCCACTGATGCCAGGGCTTATAACAGTCGCGGTGCGATGTTCCTGCTGCAAGGCGATTACAAAAGTGCATTGACTGACCTTAATCACGCCCTAGAACTAAAACCAGATTTACCCGAGGCCCATAGCAATAAGGGATTATATTTCGCTATGACCAAAAATAATGAGGGAGCAATCAAGGAATATGATCGGGCCATAACCTTGAACCCTCAATTTGTGGACGCCTATTTATGCCGTGGAAACGTCTATACAAACCTTAAACGTCTGGATAAGGCGCTAGACGATTATGATCGAGTGATCAAACTTCAGCCGAATTATGCTGATGCCTATTACAACCGAGCTATCTTGTACAAGGACAATGGGCAACCGGATTTGGCATATGCCGACTACACAATAGCGATTGAGAAGAACCCTGATTACTCCAAGGCGTACATAAACCGTGGGGTGATCCGTATGGAGCGTAAAGATATTGTTGGCAGCATTGATGATTACAATAAGGCTATGAAATTAGACCCTAACAATTCCATGATCTATTGTAATTTATGCATGGCGAAACTATTGAGCAACGAACCTGACAAGGCTCTAGCCTATTGTGAAATAGCAATTAGACTAGATCCCAATAACGTTGTGGTGCATCAGACTCGAAGCAAAGTAAAAATGGTAAAAGGTGATTTGTCAGGAGCAGCTGAAGATATCGAGAAAGCACTCAAGATTAATCCCAGCAACGAGGACTCTAAACGTATTTTAGATTTAATTCGGCGAGGTCAAAAGGAAAAAATCGAATTTTCTGTCAACTGAGCCTTTCAACAGGTTCAGATAAGAAAGAAATCTCGAAGCATAGAACTCATTATGTTGTCTATACAAACTACTGCTATGAATCATATAATTCTCCTGTTTCCTTTTTCTCGCGGCTGGTATATAAGTCTTCTCGGTTGATCGAGTTCTCGATCAGCCAAGGAACCGAATCAGGAGGAAGCCCGGGGCGGTGCCTCGGGCCGGACTGAGGAGGTAGAAGTTGCGTGAGCCGGTGGCCTCGGTGAGGTCACGATCCTACCGGGGGTAGGAGAGACGCCAGCAATCGAAGCGGCCACGGTGTGGACGCCCTATAGCGGAAGACACTTTCGCATGGGGAGTCGCTCGTGGCTTTTTTTGTGCCTAAATCCCGTACAACTGAACGACTGAAAGCGGATGAATGCTCCGTGTCTCGCGGTGCGTCCATCCGCTTCCTGCATCTTAAGGCTTACGGGTTATTCGCGGTAGACGACGGTGGCGGAGAGGGAGGGATTTGAACCCTCGGTAGAGATTTTGTCCCTACGGCGGTTTAGCAAACCGCTGCCTTCGGCCACTCGGCCACCTCTCCACACTGATCTTTCACATACTTACGCGGGTTTCAGCATTCGCCTTTCGGAAGCGGAGTGAATATCTCGCCGAGAAAGTCCTGTACGCGGCGTTACACCCTGAGGGTATCGATTTATACGGGATGTCGCTCGTCGTTGTAAACACCCATTCCGCGTTGGCGGTGGGGAATGCCGGGTGAGGGCGTCGTGGACGAGTGCGTTCACAGAATCGTCCGTACGCGACCATTTTTCGCATACGCGCCGATGATCGTCAAGGTCTCCCGCGCGAGGCACACATGCTCTTTTGAAACATTCCGGCCGCTCTCCAGAAAGTAGCCCTAACTTCGCTAGACCTGCCCAACTAGGCCGCTGCCTGTCGCACATCAAGCAGGAGGCCATTGACGGTGCAGTGGGCGCGCATCGCGCACCGCCTGATTGATATTTCGCGAACTCTTCATTGAACGCTCGATGTTTGGGTGACCCTTGGATCGGCAAGAATCTTTTCTATCGCCGCTCGGAATACCCGCCAAATCGACGGACACGACGGATGGCCCTGCATGGCCCGAATGAGATCCGGGAAGGTGGGGTTTGCAGCTGGCATTTAGAGATTTCTCGACGCCATCGATGATGGCACCGACGAGTGGCGCTATGGAAGATGGCTTGGGCGTCGGTCGGACCGAGCTTGAGATAGGCGACAATATCCGCCTTACTGACCCAGACGGGGTGTCGATTGAAGTGCGTTGCGGGGCTAATCGACTGGCGATGAATCGCGAGATGACGGGGAACGGGAGCCGGACGCTTGGCCATTGGACACATCCAACTCTACAAAAATATTAAAAACCCGTGAGGATTTAAGGGATTTAATAAGTTGTAAGTTGTAGTGTGAGGGGCGAGAGCGTCACCCCCGGATCTATTGTCTGCTAGATCCCCGCACAACCATAAGGTCGGTCTGTGCGTCCTATATGCCACTATATGGAAACAGCACGGGATCAAAATCCTCTATGTCAATGGTCAAAGGAAGGTCCCCAACTGTCGGCCCAAAAACAAATATTTTGAGTTGCTTTGTCCGAAACTCAGTCTGTGGTCTCAGTACCCTTTCCTTTTATTGCATCTTTCTGGTTAAGTTCCAGTGTCGTATTTGCTGATGTGGAAACGGAATTGGGTGTACTTGGTAAAGTGTTCGGAACGCTCACCTGTTGAGAAGACGCTTCTGTTGGAAGCTGGCCTTCCAGCTTAGCCCGAGACCAATCCCACACTCGCTCGCTGAACGTTGCTCCTATCAGGCAGGTAAAGAACAGAACGTAAGCATTGGGTTCTGTTTCACCAACCGCGTAGGCAGCCAGACCTCCCTTGACAGCTAGGTATACTATCACGGCGGCCGATAGGCCGCGAACCAAGACGCCTCCTAATTCACCAAGAGTTGGCTCGGTCAACACTGACCCCTCCTTGCTCCGGACAAAAGATGAGATCGTCGCTCCAAGCAAGCCGAATCCAAGCATGCCGGTAATTAGGACTAAGGCAAGAGACTTTGTCCTAACGAGCCAACTAGAGACTAAACCAAACGGACCCAGGCCAAGTCCCGGATCAGGAGGTTCAGGTCGCGCTGTATTAAGTGGGGGAGGAGTACATCCGGTAAACCGTGGATGTGTTAGAGTCATGATAGCCGTGGTACTTGAGGTAGGTGGTGGCACAATATAAGTGGATGGACTCATAAAATCTTGCATTCTCTTAGAATCTCGGGCCATTTCCAGTGCGCGACGAAGCGCCGTAGTTGAATTATGGATTTCTGTTTGAACAGTCGTCTGCCAGATACCTGCACTATGCTTACAGTCCCGAAGATTATCGTAATAGTCTCGTAAGCCTCGATTAAACCATCGCTCAAGGGTCTCTACGTAAACCGCTTTCTCTTGAACGGACATCGGGGAAAGTGTCTTCGTCTCAAAGGAGGTCAATGCAGTATTAAGTGAATTCCGCTCGTGTTCGTGTGCCTGGCTTCTGAGGTCCTCCCAAGCTTGTGTAAAGTTGGCGGCCATGAGTCTAATTCCTGAGTTAGATGTGAGCTCTCGGACGTCGTCTAATAACTCATTCCAGTAATTAGAGTAAGACTGTTGGTTAGATTTTAGTCTTTCGATTTCAGCTTGAAGAGCATTTGCTGTAGCTTGAAGTGCATCAAGTCCATCGATTACTGGTGGGAGAACCTTTGATGGGTACGTTCTGTCAAAATCTGTTAGCAGCATGATATTGCGTTCAAGAGTTGATTTGAGTTGTTCATTGCTAACAGGTGAAGCAGAGCCTTTCTGCTGCAGCCAAGGAATTGAAACCATTGCCGCGATGCTCAGGTAGGCACTAGCCAAAAACAAACCAGAGAGCACGAGCGCTCGTTTCTGAGGGGGTGCAAGCCCGCGCAAAAAGGTGGTTAGGCGCATCACTCGGCCGTGCTCGCTGGTACTCGGTGTCTCGCTTAGCGTATGCCCTACCAACGACCACAAGGCCAATGCGAGTATTAGACCAGATATGTTCAGCCACTCGAGTAGTCTTCGCAATAAGTCACCAAATTTACTTAAATATGTTTGGAGCCCTGTTAAAAGAGCTTTGGTAAGGTTGGCTAGATGTATTGGATCTGAAGCAGAGTCCAGAATTGGATTCTGCGTGTCCAGTGGCATTCGTCGTAATATTTCATCAAAAACCCACACGGGTGCTATCACGACTTGGTAGAGCACCTCAGGAAAGATCAGAGCGGTAACACCCAACCCAAGTAATCGTGCTTGTTGAGTCATCCCAAATAGATCTCTACTGCGGAAAATGCAGCGACAAACCCAGACGATTCCAAGAGACACACCAAGTAGAATTAAGATTTGCACTACCCACAGGAAGGCAGCCAACAGAGTGATTGCCGTATCGCGCGATGTTATCCTATCCTTCTGCTGTTCCAAAAAATCCGCAAGTCCTACGGATGCGGCAATTGCTATGAAGACGAGAAGTAATATGGCGGTGAAGACTGCAACGATTTTCAATGTGGCAATGGGAAACCTCATGGGCCACCTCCCCGCAGTAGACGGTTCAGTAAACCTGCATAGGTGATGTGTCTGCTGGATATTCCGAAGGCATTAAGTCTTTAATGGTCATGATGAAATTTATGGGACACGGTCACAGCATGGCTGTTCCGGGAGGAAGAGTATGGTTAAATTTGCCGGGAGATACATGGCCCTAAAATCGATCAAAATCTTTCCTTTTTAAAACCACTGAAAGATACACCTGTATCCCATTAAAATCGAGACGGTTAACAGCACCTGTTTATTGCACAATTACGAAGCCTGCCTTTGTCCGAAAAGAGCGGGGGGATATTCGGGGGGAATAGACTGGGGAACCCACGGTAAAGGACGGTACTACCCACGAGAGCAGTTCTCGCAGTGTTTATAATGGGTTTTGAAGTTTTTAGCGGGATTGGTGGATTCGCTCCGGAAGATTTAACAAACCGTCGCCTTCGCCCACGGCTAGGAACGGTACAAGAGCGGAGTGATGATGCTGTTAGCAGGAACGTGGCACGTGAAGGCTCGTGGATGGACGTTTACGAAGTCTGAGCCACCCATTGCTTGGTCGACGCCGTCTGAGTAATCCCTCATCTTGTGAGCGCCACCTCATCATCGCAAAGAGCCTTCGTAAAAAATTTGATGAGGTCGTTGCAGGGGCTTCTCGAGACGTCTCGGGTTGATCGTCGCCGCTCAACAACGGAATCGTATACCGTAACCCGACATGACTTGGGCGCACGACACCGCTCAGGGCGAGCATGTGAAGGGCCTTTCGTTTTTGCCTGGTGCGCGCTAACTGGATTCGCAATTCGGGGAGTGGCATGCCGAGGTCTCCTTTCTCATGGACAAGTCAACCTGCCGAGGTCAGATCCACAGGATGCGCTTGAAGTCCGCATCCAGGCTTCGTGGATGGCCGCATTGACGGCATCGAACGAAGAGGCCTGAGTCGTCACATGCGCTGGACGCTCGAAGCACGAGTTGGTATGTTTCTCCTCCGCAGAAGGGGCAGGCTTTCCCATGAAGGTTCTGTTGGATGGACCCTTGCCTATTGGGTTGTTTTTCCATCATCCACCCCCAGTGAACGATTGTGTCGTGGTTGACACTATTTGCAGGGCTGTCCGGCCAAGAATACCGGTTTCACGCACGTACCATGATCTGATCGCCGATCCTCGGTGATGCCGGCAGTTGGTATCCTTCGGAATCAGCGAATTGTCTGAGCCGCTCCTGGTCCTTGGGAGACACGAGAAGCAGCTCGATTTTGATCCACTCATTCTTCACCCACTGAACTTCGGCCAACTCGATCACGCTATACGCTTGCTCATCGGGAAACCAGAGACGCAGCTTGACGTAGTCACCAGGGCGCAGCTTTTCCGGATGCAGGACGATAGGCTCGGAGGAGGAGAGGGCATAGATGCACCCATCCCCTTTCAACCCGTCGCCTCCCTTCGACAACATGCAGTCGATTCCAATTTTCAATAGGAGTCCAGAAGGCATATGCTCTCCTCTTGTGAAAAGCCTGGGCGGTGAACGCAACCGTAATACAGAGAGGATGCGAGAGCTACTCCCCTGGATAGGTGGAAAACCTACCGAAAGAGGCAGGAGATTGCCTTGCGTTCGCCACGCATGAACGCTTATACAACCTATAGACAACAATGACTTATGTGTACTAGATAATCTTATGCGTTAACTATTTGACAATGATCGAGGGTGCTTGTCAGAGCTGGCCCATTCAAAGGTTGGAGTCTCGGTGTGATGGTGGGAAGAGGTCAGAGTTTTTGGCGATTACAGGCAGTTGATCTTATCCGACTCCAAGATTCCGCCACGTCGCCCTGTCCGACGGAACAGGTCTCTCGTACAAGATAGGCGCCTTCAAGAACTCTCTCGGTGCATCTGATCTGTCGGTGGAATATTGCGGGCGGGAGCGGCTTGTTCGAAAATCAGTCGTGCCCCCGGTTTGAACGTCAGGTAGTACCACACCCATTCCGACATGACGCGGAATCGGTTCCGGAAGCCGATCAGGAAGAAAATATGAACGACGCACCAGAGCAGCCACGCAAAGAGTCCTGACGCATGGGTTGAGCCGAATTGAGCCACGGCCTGTGCTCGCCCAATCGTGGCCAGCATGCCGCGATCTTTATACACAAAGGACGGCCGTTGGTCCGGAGCGACCTCTTGATCGATGAGCTCGGCAACATACCGTCCCTGTTGCATCGCGACCGGCGCCACTCCCGGTAACGGTTTCTCGTCGCTTCCCACGCAATGGGCCGCGTCGCCGATCACGAAGATCCATGGGTCGTCCGGAATCGTCAGATCCGGTCGGACCTTGATCCGACCATAGACATCTTGTGGAACCGAGATGGTGTTCAGGAGGGGAGACGCCCGATTGCCCGCCGCCCACATGACGTTGGTGGACGGGATCCATTCCTCTCCAACCTTCACACCGTCGACCTGGACGGCGCTTACCGGACTCCCGAGTTTGATCATCACGCCCATGCGCGTGAGAGCGGCGGAAGCCTTTGCCGACACCTTCGGATCGAACCCGGGTAGAATACGCGAACCGGCTTCCACGAGCATGACCGAAAGGTCGTCAAGGCGTAAGTGGGGAAAGTCCGGTCCCATGGCTTTCCTGCCGAGCTCGGCCAGGGCTCCGGCCAATTCAACCCCGGTGGGCCCTCCGCCGACGATGACGAACGTCAACGGACTATGCGCGCCGGTCGAAGCTCTTCGTCGTTCGGCCTCTTCAAACGCGAGCAACATCCTCTCTCGAAGCTGGACGGCATCGGTCATCGTCTTGAGTCCGGGCGCGAAGGACTCCCATTCGTCGTGTCCGAAATAGGCATGGCGCGAGCCCGGTGCCACGATCAGGATATCGAAAGGAATCGACGCACTGTTCCGTAGGCGGACCCGTCGAGCCGACCGGTCGATCGCCACGACCTCGTCCATCATCACGCGAACGTTGTGCTGCGAACGAAAGAGCGTGCGCAGGGGCCAGGCGATATCACCGGGGGACAACGCGGCGGTGGCTACTTGATAAAGGAGAGGTTGAAACAGGTGGTGATTGGTGCGGTCGATGAGGGTGACGTCGGTCCGGCGCAGGCAGCGTGCCGCCGTTAAACCTCCGAACCCGCCTCCGATAATGACGACTTGCTTGCCGGACATTCTACCTTGTGCCGTACTCCGCGAACCTGTTGTCCCGTTGATTTGCTGCCGAGCGTACGGGGCTCGTGGTCACGGCGATGAAAGGTGCAGCTTGCCGTCGCCGATACCCACGGTGGGTTTTAACATAATTCGCCTTGTGTTGCCGGGGGCTCTACATGATAGGGAACGGCGAGACCATCATGATCCAACGATAGTGTGGCGGCTTGCGACGGGAGCGTGGTCGACGAATGACCGGAGATGCAGAACGTGGAGTTTTGACCTGACGCCGTGCGGCGTTACGCCGCACGGCGTAACGGAGGGCGTTCCTCGCCGGCGGTTTCACGTACGGAGCTCTTGGATGTCAGCGGGCGTTGGCTGGGAGGTTGTTCACATAACAGTCTCGCACCCGGCTTGAAGGTGAGGTAGTACCAGGTCCATTCCGACATCACTCGTATTCGGTTCCTGAGACCGATGAGGAAGAAAATGTGGACGATGCACCAGAGCGCCCAGGCCAGGGGCCCGGATGCGTGGATCGGACCGATCTGGGCGACGGCTTGGGCTCGGCCGATCGTCGCCAACATGCCTCGGTCTCTATACATGAACGGTGAACGTTGATCGGGCTGAAGACCTTCGTTGATCAATCCGGCGGCATACTGACCTTCTCGCATGGCCACCGGAGCGATCCCCGGCAAGGGTTTGCCGTCACTGCCAAGACAATGGGCGGCGTCGCCGATCACGAAGATCCATGGCTCATCCGGAATCGCGAGATCCGCGCCGACTTTGACGCGGCCATAGGAATCTTGAGGAACCTGCAGGGTATTCAAGAGAGGCGAGGCTTTGTTGCCCGCAGCCCAGATGACATTGGCCGAGGAAACCCATTCGCTTCCGACCATCACGCCGTCCGCGCGGACCGCACTCACGGGGCTGTTCAGCTTGACCGTGACTCCCATGCGCTGCAGGGCCGTCAGCGCTTTCGCTGACAGCTTGGCGTCGAATCCGGGCAGAACGCGAGGACCAGCCTCCACGAGAATGATCGAGAGGTCGTCGAGCCGTAAGTGAGGATAGTCCGGCCCCATGGCCCTTTTGCCGATCTCGACGAGCGAGCCGGCCAGCTCGACTCCCGTCGGCCCTCCGCCCACGATCACGAAGGTCAGGCGATCCTGGGTGCCGGTCTCGGCTCGCTGCCGCTCCGCCTCTTCAAATGCGAGTAACATCCGTTCGCGCAAATGCACCGCGTCCGCCATGGTCTTGAGGCCGGGAGCCAGCGGCTCCCACTCATCGTGCCCGAAATAGGCGTGACGAGAACCCGGCGCGACGATCAAGGCGTCAAAGGAAATAGGGGCGCTGTCCCGAAGCCGGACCACGCGAGCGGTCCGATCGATGGCGACGACGTCATCCATCACCACACGGACATTGGCCTGTGAGCGGAAAAGCGTGCGCAACGGCCAGGCGATGTCGCTCGGAGACAGCGCGGCGGTGGCCACTTGGTAGAGCAAGGGCTGAAAGACATGGTGATTGGTGCGGTCAATCAGGATGACCTCGGCCTCGCGCAGGAAGCGGGCCGCCGTCATGCCTCCGAACCCGCCCCCTATAATGACCACGCGTTTTCGAGCCATGAGGTTGAACCGGGAGGTATGGCTACTTGCGGGAACGGATGCGCGTCAAAACGGGAACGGCGCGTCCGCGGTAGCCGGCTACACAAGCGGCTACGGTGACGGTGATCACGGTCAAGTGAAAGAGTTCCACGTCGCACCTCCCGAAAATGGTTCACTGCGATAAGGGGTGAGGAAGATACGTTCGAGCCACGCTATGTGCCAAGGGGGAAAGTGTCAAACACTTCCTCCAAACCGGCTTGAGCATCCTCTCTTTAAGAGTCGGTAGGTTCGGCTTTTTCTTGAGCTTCCGCGGAACAATATCCAAGAACCTAGGCAGGGGATTTGAGCTGCTACACTTACCTCATCGATGGAGCCGGCGTTCATCCGCTCTGGGTAAGAGAACAAGGAGTACATCTCATGGCTGCCAATGTCCGTCGCCTGGTGCATAGAACCGTTTCGACCTGCATCCCTCTTGCCTTCTTCGCGATTTCGGCCTGCTCCGGCGGGTACTACACGGCCGATGTGAACGGCGAGAAGAAGGTCTATCGCGTTGATGAACATGGCGCCAAGACGCTCGTGTATGAAACCGATCAGAGCGGAAAGACCACCATTTACGATGCCGACGATCCGATGGCGAAGCGTCAGGCTGCCGCCCAAGAGGTCGCCGAACAGCTGAGCGCGAAGCGGGCTGAGCAACGTGAGCCGCCGACCCGCGCATCGAAACGGCACGCGAACGATCCCATCTACGTCAACCTCGTCCCCCCGGTATTGGATGCGCAGATGGAGAAGGCGGAGCGATCAAAAGGAGCGGTGGCGGAACAGATTCGGAGTGAATTCGAGACGGATCCCATCATCAAACTCGTGGAGGAGAGCCGGAGTCGTTCAGGTTTGCTGAAACCCCATGCAGCGGCGAACGCCGATGTCGAAGTGTTGCCGAAGGTCTCGCTGAAGGAAGCCTATGGGGTGGATCGGAAGACCGGAAAGCCAAGCAAAATGCTCGCCGTTGTCTTTGAGGCCACCATCACCACGCAGGTTCCACCGGCGACCTACAATGTCTCGGAGTCAGGCCATGTCTTGCGAAACCTGGAAGTCTCCAAGCGCTTTGCAAAGCAGGTGAAGCAGGTCATCCTGGAGAAAATCGGCCCCACCATTCCGGCTCATTGAGCCGCGCCATCCGTACGGCACCCTCCCCGGTCGCTGCGCGCCATCGCACGCCTCACGGCTGGGCTGTCCCTCACGACCGATCATCAGGACCTCGCGCGCCGTTTGAGTTTGTGTCCCACCTGCACGATGGCATCGATCGCGGGTGTGAGCTCATGGCCCAGGTCGGTCAACGCATATTCCACGGTCGGCGGGGAAGTGGGCATGACGTGACGCGTCAAAATACCGTCCCGTTCCAGCCGTTTGAGCCGTGCCGAAAAGACTTTGGGCGAGACACCCGGAATATCGGCCAGTAATTCGCTGAACCGACGGGGCCCACCTCGCAGATACCAGATCACGTTCGGCGTCCAAGCCCCTTTCAGAAACTGCATGCAGGCGGTAAGCGGACAGCCCAGCGGAGGGGGCACCACCCGGGATTTTCGTCGTTTGACGGCCATCGTGTCCCTCTTCCGATGCTTCGTTGGGCACTTACCGAACGGAAAGTCCAATCTCTCCTTACCAAAAGATAGCATATTGCCCTATACCAGTACAGACATTACCTTGGGTGCAGGAGACGACATTCACCATTCAATAAAAAGGAGTCGCATCATGAACGGAAAGAAAACGGCCGTCATCACCGGAGCGTCCAGCGGGATCGGACTGGGCCTCGCAACCGCGTTGTTCGAGCAAGGCTATCGTGTGGTGGCCAACTCGAGACGCATCACGCAAGCGGGAACGTTGGTCGCCTCGGAGAACGTGGCTCTCGTGGACGGCGACATTGCCGATGCGGATACCGCGCGTCGAATCGTTGAGGTCGCGGTCCGGCGATTCGGCACGGTGGATCTGTTGATCAACAACGCGGGGGTGTTTATCCCCAAGCCGTTCACGGACTACACGCGGGATGATTTTGAGCGTCTGGTGTCGACCAATCTCGCGGGGTTCCTCTATGTGACTCAAGAGGCCGTCCGTCAGATGAAACGACAGGGGGCGGGCCATGTCGTCACCATCACCACGACGTTGGCGGATCAACCGGTTGCCGCGGTGCCGGCCGCGATCCCGGTGCTGACGAAGGGCGGGCTGAATGCGGTCACCGCCGCCCTCGCCATTGAGTTCGCCAACGACGGCATCCGATTCAACGCGATCGGAGCCGGTGTCATTGATACGCCCATGCACAAACCGGAGGCGCACGACTTTTTAAAAACCCTGCATCCGATCCGGCGGATCGGCAACGTCTCGGAGATCGTCGATGCCGTGCGGTATCTGACCGACGCCACGTTCGTGACGGGTGAAGTGTTGCACGTCGACGGCGGAGCCCATGCGGGAAAATGGTGATCACGCAATCCCGAGCGCTCGATCGAGCGCTCGGGAGCGTCCAACGGAAAGAGGAGAACGATCATGCCCTACGTCCTGATACAGGTGACACGTGAGGGAATCACAGGCGCGCAGAAAAAGGCGCTGATCAAAGGAGCCACGGACCTGGTGGTCCGGGTGTTAAACAAGAATCCCACGCAGACCTTCGTGGTAATCGAGGAGGTCGATCTCGACAATTGGGGTATCGCGGGAATGACCGTCCAGACATACCGCCGACATGAACGGGCCATGATGGACGAGGCCGCTGAATGATGGTCTTATCGGATAACGCCGCTCAACGTGGACGGGCCGGCTGCTCTATTGTGTGGGACTCGCCGCTCATCCATGCAATAATGCGACCCTCCAGCGCGGGAAACCGATGGCAAAGATACAACCAGCTGACCCTCGAGTCACCATCGCGGATACTTCCAAAGGCCTTCGGATCGTCATGCCTTGTCGACGTAGCTGGTTCGTGATTCTCTTCCTCACGTTTTGGCTCTGTGGTTGGGCGGTGGCTGAAGTCATGGTCGCGAACCAGTTTTTACACGGCGATGCCCCGCCGGATGGAGAATTCTTCATGCTGGCTTGGTTCGGGGTCTGGACCGTCGGAGGACTGTTCGCCATCTATGCCTGGTTGTGGCAAGTGATGGGGAAGGAGATCGTCATCGTGCGTGGACAGACGATCATCATTCGACGTGACATGGGAGGATTCGGGTTCGACAAGGAGTACAATCTAATTCAATTACGGGATCTTCGCCGCGGACCAGTCGGGTTTAGTCCGGTCGATCTGTCATCCAGCCTCCAATTATGGGGAGTCGGCGGTGGAACGATCGCGTTCGATCATGGTGACAAGACCTATCGGTTCGGCGCGGGCCTTGATGAAGCAGAAGCCAAACAAGTCGTGACCGCCATCAAACAGCGTTACCGCGTTCTTGAAAGCCCATCACGATAAGCTCATCTACACTCACCGCCCGGGGCGGCCTTTCACTTCCGATAGCAGGCGGCACAAAAGGAGCCTTCGATCGTTGTAAGACGATGTGTCCTTGCGCGACCCATCGGCAGAAGGAGGCGGCCGATGCACACAAGGATCTACTGGTCGATTCAACATGCCTGCCGGGCGTTGCATGAGATGCGATTCACACTCAATTGTTGGTGGTTGAGTCGGCAAGTAGAACTATTGAAATGGCGGCTGGGTCTCGACACATGGGTGCCACAGCCTCGGTCTGTTCCGGAACGGAGGTTGTTGGAGTAGAGGTCATGATGTCCTGCGCGTGCTGTTGCGAAAAAGCAGGGACGGACCTATTTCACGACACCGTCGATGACCAGGGCCGATTACGGTTGGGCGCTTGGCGGTGGGCGTCATGGTGCCAAGACTGTGGGGATCTGGTGGACTACCGAGGCACAGACGCCCAAGCCCTCGCTCCTATCACATCGTCAACATTGGCCGCTCCACCGGATACGGCCGCTCCCGCCGAGCAGAGTTACGATGGTCAGCCCACCGAGCCTGTGCATGATCATGGCAACACCGGCTGACATACTGTCTAAACACTGGCCTGAGTACGTCATGGAAGGGGCGGGGCTTGGCCTCTTCATGGTGTCGGCGGCAGCCGTAACGGCCGCACTCGAGTATCCGCATTCACCCCTTCACGACCTGTTCCCTGATCCCACCCTCAGGCGGATGTTGACCGGCTTCGCCATGGGGCTCACGGCCATCGCGCTGATCTATTCTCCCTGGGGCAAGCGCTCTGGCGCGCACCTGAACCCGGCGGTCACCATGACGTTTTTCCGACTCAGGAAAATCGCGAGCGGAGACGCGCTGTGGTATGTCCTCGCGCAATTCATCGGCGGAACGATCGGACTGTGGCTGGCCGCTCAGATTCTGGGCCTGGCCATCGAGCATCCATCCGTCAACTATGTCGTCACGGTGCCGGGATCCGGCGGGACGGCGGTCGCGTTTGCCGCGGAGGTGATGATCTCGTTCGGCCTCATGCTCGTCGTCCTGATCGTGTCGAACCGACCCTCGCTCAACCGCTGGACCGGCGTCTTCACGGGAGCACTCGTGGCGACGTACATCGCCGTGGAGGCACCTCTGTCCGGCATGAGCATGAACCCGGCACGCACGTTTGCTTCCGCGCTCTCCGCCCGTCTCTGGACCGACTATTGGCTTTATCTCATCGCTCCGCTCAGCGGAATGTTATTGGCGGCGGAATGGTATGTCCGCGCCAACGGCATCCACCGGGTCCTCTGCGCCAAACTGCACCATCACAACAACACTCGCTGCATCTTCCACTGCCGCTACATGGCTTGACCGCCGTGTCATTCATCAGCCGCCGTCGGTCATTCGGAAGACATGCCTTCAAGGTGTCCGCGCATGCTCCGCTGCTTGTGCCATGAACCATGCGTTCCTTGCGCGTCTGTAAGGACTCACGCGGCCGTTCGACTGACGGGCATGCAAACGATCCATGGCGGAAATCGATGGATCTCACGAGTTAATCACCAACATTCAAGGAGGGCGTGATGAGGAGCAAGCATGCATTGAAGATGGGTTTCATGTCCCTGGTGGCTGCGACCGGGTTGTTCGTCGCATCCAACGGGTTCGCGGCCGATGCCCATACGACGAGCAAGTTCGAGGGTGTGAAGGCCAACAGCGGCACGGCTTCGCATGGCCGCGCCGGCAACAATGACACGTTGACCTGGTCGGAGGATTTCAAGATTCCTGACACGCCTGCTCCGCATTGGCAGGTGGTGGACACAAAGGGCAACGTGTATCTGTTGAATCGCCTCGTCATCAAAGGCGACAAGCAGAACCGGACCATCACCTTGCCGGTCCAAATCAACGACGTGGCCAAGGTCCAAATCTGGTGCGCCTATGCGGAAGTGTTGCTGGGCGAGGCATCTTTCGCCAAGCCGATCGTAACGGCCTCTGGTGAAACTCGCAGTAATGGCATGAAGGCCGACAGCGGCATGAAGCACGACAGCATGGCGATGAGTCGGTAACGCAGCCATTCGGGTAGGACCAGGGAGGGGCTTGTTGCTCTCTGGTCCATCCCGATAAAGGAGAAACGATGAAGGCGATGTTCTTGTGTGCGCTGACAATCGGGCTGACTTCGTTTGTCACGGAAGCGGGGGCGCAGTTGATCGAAAAGACCGCACTGACGCTCGATGGCGCGAAGCAAGTGATGGCTGCAGCCGAGGCGAAGGCAAAGACCGAAGGGGCGCGGGTGGTGATCGCCGTCGTCGATGACGGAGGCAGCCTCTTGTTGTTGGAACGGCTGGACGACACGCAGGTCGCCAGTGTGAATGTCGGGATCGATAAGGCCCGAACCGCAGCCGTCTATCGCCGGCCCAGCAAGGTATTCGAAGACCAAGTGAAGAACGGACGCGTGTCGGCATTGGCGCTGCACAGGGCCGTCGCGTTGCAAGGCGGTGTGCCGATCATCGTGAAGGGACAAGTGATCGGGGCGATCGGTGTCAGTGGCGAGACGCCTCAACAGGACGAAGACATCGCCATGGCCGGCGCCTCCATCGCGGCGTCGTTTACGAAGCAATAGCCATCAGTCATCAGCCTTCAGCTTTGGAGACCTCTGCTGAGCTGAGAGCTGATTGCTGAGTGCTCGGTGATCTAAAGAAGGAGATAGGACATGAAACAGTCAAAGACCCCGCTCGTTGCCGCAGTCATGATGGGACTGCTCGCCTCTTCCGTCCATGCCGGCTCGGTCTCGGAAAAACAAGGCCTCACGCTGGAAGGAGCGAAGAAGGTCGTCGCGGCGACAGTGGCCGAGGCGAAGCGCGTCAATGCACCAGGAGGATCCATTGCCGTGGTGGATGAAGGCGGCAATTTGCTGGCGATGGAGCGATTGGACGGATCGTTCGCGGCCAGCGCGAATATCTCCATCGGCAAGGCTCGGACGGCGGCTTTGTTCAAGAAGCCCACCAAGGTCTTCGAGGACGCCATCAAAGGTGGCCGGACGTCGATGGTCACGCTCGGTGGCGACCTCCAGAGTTTCACGCCGCTGCAGGGCGGCATTCCGCTTGAATGGGAAGGCAAGGTGATCGGAGCCATCGGGGTAAGCGGAGCGGCCAGCGCACAGCAGGATGAGGAACTGGCTTTTGCCGGCGCCAAATCGCTCGATTCGATGGAGGCTGCGTCGGCGGCGACCGACCATGCACTGCCGGTGACCTACATCGAAAGCAAGGCTGTGAAAGCGGCATTCGACAAGGGGGCAGTCCTGATCGGAGAAGACGAACGCATGATGCACGCATCCAGGAACTATATGGTCCATGCCAGTCATCGCGACAAACCCGGCCTCTCAGAGATTCACCAGCTCGATACGGACATCGTCTACGTGCTGGAAGGAACCGCAACGCTGGTGACCGGCGGGCGGTCCGTGGAAACAAAAGAGATCGCGCCGAACGAGCTGCGCGGCAAATCTATCGACGGCGGGGAGCTCCGCAAGCTGGTGCCGGGCGACGTCGTCATCATTCCGAACAACGTGCCGCACTGGTTCAAAGAAGTTTCTTCCCCGTTCAATTATTACGTGGTCAAGGTTCGGTAAAAAAGCGATCAGCCGTCGGCCGTCAGCTTTCGGACAGGATTCGCGATGCTCCGGCTGACTGTCGATAGCTGATGGTTCAAGGATTCGAGCATGCCATGAGTGGACGGACGTTACACGCTGTCGTATCAGCAGCCGTATTGGTTGCGACCCTCTGGAGCCAGGCAGCTTTCGCGCAGAAAGATGTCCTCGCCGAGAAGCCCGATGCCATCGTGGATCTGATGACGGTGGAGGGAGTTCAACTCGTTCAGGGGCAGTGGCGGTACAGCGACGCCACAGTGGTCGAGGTGGATCATCATTGGCCAGGCACCGATCTAGGCCCAAGTGGGCCGCCCAACCGTACGCTGGATCTCGTGCCGCATGCCGGCGTCTCGGACTTCGACGATGCGACATGGGAAGCCATCGAACCGACGTCGCTGGAGAAACGGCGAGCGACTGGCCGGCTCTGCTTCAATTGGTATCGGATCAACGTCACGATTCCGAAGCGGATCGGCTCGTTCGATCCCACCGGCTCGGCCGTCGTCTTCGAAGTGGTCATCGACGACTATGCGGAGGTCTGGGTCGACGGCAGGCTGCCGCTCGTGCTGGGTCAAACGGGCGGGCAGCTTATCAAAGGGTTCAACGCGCCAAACCGTATCATCGTCGCGCGCAACGTGACGCCGGGACAGCACATTCAACTGGCCATCCTCGGAGCTAACGGACCCCTGTCCAATCCACCGGGCAACTTCATCTGGGTTCGGTCAGCGTCGCTTGATTTTTACAGGGAGGCGCGCTTCGAGGAGGTGCGGGAATGGGGTGGGGTTGTCGCGCGCAAGGATGCGGCGCTGGATGCGATCGTGTCGCCGTCCGCACGATTCGAAAAGCTCGCCACGGGTTTTTCGTTCACGGAGGGGCCGGTCTGGGTGCCGCGCAAGGATGGTACGGAAGGGTATCTGCTGTTCAGTGTACCCAACGACAACACGATCTATCGCATGACGGCGGACGGCGAGGCGTCTGTCTTTCGTACCAAGAGCGGCTACAGTAGCTTCGACATCGGCGAGTATCATCAGCCAGGCTCCAATGGCCTCACGCTGGACAAACAGGGTCGCCTGACGATTGATCAACATGGCAACCGGCGCATCATTCGCGTCGAGCCGCGCGGGAACATCACCGTCCTGGCCGACCGTTACGACGACAAGAAACTCAACAGTCCCAATGACCTGGTCTACAAGTCGGACGGCTCGCTGTATTTCACTGATCCGCCGTTTGGTTTGCCGAAAAGCTTCAATGATTCCCGTAAAGAACTTTCGTTCAGCGGTGTCTATCGTGTGGCGGACGGCACGGTGCAACTGGTGGCCTCCGATCTGGATGCGCCGAACGGGTTGGCCTTTTCGCCTGACGAGCAATATCTTTACGTGGACAATTGGAACGAACAGAAAAAAGTCGTGATGCGCTATCCGGTGCTGCCGGACGGGTCGCTCGGAAGAGGGAGTGTCTTCTTCGACATGACGTTCGTGCCGGGTGAAACCGCATTGGACGGGCTGAAGGTGGATCAGTCGGGCAATCTCTACGTCTGCGGGCCGGGCGGCATCTGGATCCTTTCTCCTGAAGGCAGGCACCTCGGCACGATCACGCCGCCGGAGGAGGCGCATAATCTGGCCTGGGGCGACGACGACGGCAAGACACTGTACGTGACCGCGTTGAGCAGCATCTATCGCATCAGAACCAATGTGGCAGGGGTGAGGCCGTGAAGACCGGCGGAGCATGGGCCACAATTATTTCGGCTGCATGCCTTGGCCTGCTCCTCTATTCCTCGACTTGGGCGCAACCATCAAAGGGAGAGCCGGCCGGTGTCGCGACGATCGTCCGGCATGATCCACGTTTCAATGCGTTGGTGCCGAAGGAAGCCAAGCTGGAGAAGATCGCGGACGGGTTTATCTGGGTGGAAGGGCCGGTGTGGGATAAGAAAGAACGGGCGCTGCTGTTCTCGGACATTCCCGCTAACACAGTCTATCAGTGGAAAGAGGGGAAAGGGATCACCCCGTTTCTGAAACCAAGCGGTTATTCGGGCACAGTGCCTTTTGCCGGAAAGGAGCCGGGATCAAACGGCTTGACCTTTGACGAGAAGGGGCGACTGGTGCTCTGCCGGCATGGGGATCGCCAGATCGCCAGGCTCGAAGCGGACGGGACCGTGACCGTGCTGGCTGACCGCTATGATGGCCATCGGATCAACAGCCCCAACGATCTTGTGTTCACATCAAATGGTGATTTTTATTTCACCGATCCACCGTTCGGATTACCCAAGGCCTTTGACGATCCTGACAAGGCGCCGGTGCAGGGCGTCTATCGTGTCTCGCGGGATGGGACGCTGACGCTGCTCATCACGGACATCAAGGCGCCGAACGGCATTGCTTTCTCACCCGATGAAAAGACCTTGTATGTCTCCGATGTGGACCCGAAGCGGGCGGCTTGGCTGGCGTATGATGTGAAGGCCGACGGAACCGTGACCAACGGCCGCATCTTCTTCGATGCCACCCGCTGGCGCAAGGACCCGTTCTTCGGCCCAGACGGATTCAAGGTGGACCAGAACGGAAACCTCTTCGGTGCACGTCCTGGCGGCATCAGTGTCTTTGCCCCGGACGGCACGCACCTGGGTGACATCGAAACCGGCCGGCCCACCTCGAATGTCGCTTGGGGCGAAGACGGCCGCATGTTGTTCGTGACAGGCGGGAGTTCCGTCTACCGCATCCGGCTCACGACAAGGGGTGTCGGCTACTAACCCGCGCGCCGCCAGGCTGTTGAATTAACCGAGTGAGGTGTGAGCACGAAGCGCTTTGACGTGAAAGCTAGGCAGGTTGCTTGATCAGACGGGCATGGGTCATGTCGCGCTCAGTCACTGGGCGAACATGTGCAGCGGGTACAGTGGCAACCGCTGCAGTCTCACCGTGGAGCGTGAGAAATTCCACTTCAAAGGCCTCGCCCCTTTGGTGAACATGGATCACTGTCCCCACGTCACCGGCTTTCAAGCCTTCTGCCGCCAGGTCGTTTGTCAAAATCACGCGTTCATGTTCTTTGATCATTCTGGCCCCTCAAGTGGATGAGCCGTAATCAAGCGTGGGATTCTACTGTCCCCTTCAATTATCCATACCGATCGAATTCGTGGATTACGCCCGTCGGAGGACTCAATCTCACCATCAACAGAATAGCGTGTCCCATGCGGAGATTCTACTGTTTTTGAGATCGGGTGCGTCACGCCATGCCGACGAAGCGCCTCAGCCAACACGTCCCATTGATCCCTACGAAACCCAAACCGGCGAAAGAACACAGCCTTTGCCTGACCATCCGGATGCGAAGGAGAAAGAAGATAGTTTAGAATCTTCTCGCGATCGACCTGCAGATGTTCAAGATGTCGCAGCCTCATCAAAGCCGCAGGCTAGCCCTCAAAGTCCAAGCCGTCAATGGGACGAGAGCGAAAAGGAATCAATACCGTGTCAACCCGCTGCATGCAGGGGAATAGGGGCTTAGCCGCTTCTATTCCAGGGTGTAGATCGAGTAGGTTCTGTAAGGGGCCAGGTTTGAATTGTTGAATTTTCCCGTTTCTACAAGCCACCTTGCGGTATCAAAATCGGACACCATTGTTCTTTCGCGTCATCGAATCCTGTTTATAGACCTCGTAATAGAATATCTTGGTGCCGGCCAGGTCGATGGACTCCTCTCGTGCCACCTGCTCTATGACTTCGGGAGAATCGAAGAACCAGTAGCCGTTGTGCTTCCAGAACGTGAGGTCGGAGAGAAGGAAGTTGAAGCGGGGAACTAGTGACGACCAGTCTTGGCCCGTCGAGCAGAAGCTCGTGCTCCGCTTGGCCTTCGAGCAGACAACCATTTCTTAAACGAGGCCTGGCTTTCCCCGGACGGTTTGCCGGCAAGGAGGCCTTCGATGCTGATGTCCTCGTCGAGCTTGTTCCAGTGAATGCCGTGCCCTCGGCCGATCAATCGCCAGTTCTTGCGTTCTGCCGGTGTCGCATGGACCAATCGAGGGAACCAAGCCAGCGGCACTGAGAGGCTCCGTCCATCGCTCAATTCCACGGTCAGTGTGTCATCCGTTACTGTGACTGAATCAGCCACTGGCACCGAGACCTCAACCGCCGAAGTAGTCATCCCACGCCTCCCGAAGGCTGTCCTGATGTTCCATCACAAGTTTATAAACACGGCTGATTTCCGAACGTGAAAATCCCCCGCTTTCTTGCAACCGGACCGGATCAAGCCAAAACTTCGCCACCTTGTCTTCCCGTTCGATGTGTATATGGGATGGTTCATCGCGATCACCCGCGTAGAAAAAGAACCGATAGGGACCAACCCTCAGAACTGTCGGCATGAACGTGCGCTCATTACGAGAGGCATCTTAACATGTCGGCTCTGTCAAGCTGAAGCATTCTGCTGCTTCCGACTGCTAGATCTCTGCTTCTGCCACTCTGTGTAAGAACTCGTCTTCGTGGACGACTATGTTCTGCGCAGAAAGGTCTCGGATGCCTACATCAACCCATTACGACATCATCATTATCGGCACGGGCCCTGGCGGCGGGACGTTGGCTTATAAGCTCGCGCCGTCTGGGAAGAAGATTCTCCTCCTCGAACGTGGTGGCTATCTGCCGCGTGAGAAGGACAATTGGAACTCAAAAACGGTCTTCATCGAGAACCGCTACAAGGCCAAGGAAACGTGGAAGGACAAGAACGGCAACACGTTTCACCCCGGCATCCATTACAACGTCGGCGGCAATTCGAAGGTCTACGGCGCGGCGCTGTTGCGCATGCGAGCGCAGGACTTCGACGAGGTCAAGCATCATGGCGGGATCTCGCCCGAATGGCCGATCTCCTACGACGACCTGGAACCCTATTACACGCAGGCCGAGCATCTGTATCACGTACACGGCAATAGAGGCGAAGATCCGACTGAACCGAAAGCCAGTGCTCCATATAAATATCCGGCCTTGACCCACGAGCCTCGCATTCAACAATTGCACGATGACTGGCGGAAACACGGATACCACCCGTTTCACCTGCCGGTCGGGGTGATGTTCAACGAGCAGCAGCCTGAGAAAGGCGCCTGCATTCGCTGCAACACATGCGATGGCTTTCCTTGTCTCATGAATGCCAAAGCCGACTCTCAGGTGGTCTGTGTCGATCCGGCGTTGCACTATCCGAATGTCACACTGCTGACCAATGCACTCGTGCGGAGACTGGAAACGAACTCGTCAGGCCGCGAAGTTACCGACGTCATCGTCGAACGAAACGGGCAGGTCGAAACGTATCGGGCCGATATCGTCGTGGTCTCGTGCGGCGCGATCAACTCAGCGGCGTTGCTGCTCAAGTCGGCGAACGACACACATCCGAACGGCCTTGCGAATTCCTCCGACCTGGTAGGTCGTCACTACATGTGCCACAACAATTCAGCCATGCTCGCGATTTCAAAGCGGCCGAACCCGACCGTTTTCCAAAAGACCATCGGCTTGAACGACTTCTATTATGCCTCCGCCGATTGGAATTATCCGATGGGCCACATCTCGATGATCGGCAAGCAGGACTTCGAAATGCTGAGGCTCGGGGCTCCGCCTTTCGCGCCGGGGCCGGCACTCGAGGTCGCTGCGAAACATTCGTTGGACTTTTGGATGACGTCGGAAGATTTGCCCGACCCGAACAACCGCGTGCTCATCGGCAAGGATGGGGGCATCACACTGACCTATACAGAGAACAATCTTGAAGCACATCAGCGGCTCGCGGGCAAGCTCAAGAGCATGCTGAATCGTCTGGGTTGTGAAGACCATCTCCTGCCGACGCACCTCTACTTCGGGAAGAAAATCCCGATCGCGGGCACGGCGCATCAATGTGGGACTGTCCGTTTTGGCCGTGACCCTAAGACCAGCGTGTTGGACGTGAACTGCAAGGCACACGACCTGGACAATCTCTACGTCGTCGATGCGAGCTTCTTCGTCTCCAGCTCGGCCGTGAATCCTTCACTGACGATCATCGCGAACGCCTTGCGGGTGGGAGACCATCTTCTCTCAAGGCTTGCGTAATGGAATGCCTGATGACCAGACTTCTCAAAGCACGGTGGATTCAGGTCGTTGTCCTTTTCTCAGCACTCAGCACTCAATACTCAGTACTCGTAGCGACAGAGCCGCCCGTCGCCGCCCAATCCATCGCCTCCATCGGCTTCACCGTGTCCGATATGGAGCGTTCGATCGCCTTCTATCGCGACGTGCTGACGTTCAAGCAAGTCAGCGACGTCGAAGTGGATGGACCGAAGTACGATCAACTCTATGGTGCCTTTGGCGTGCGGGCGCGTGTCGTCCGAATGCAGCTCGGTGAGCAGAAGATTGAACTCACGCAGTTTATCTCACCGCCGGATCTCCGGCCCATCCCAGCCCCTTCCTACAGTCACGATCTCTGGTTCCAGCACATCGCCATCGTGGTGCGCGACATGGACGAAGCCTGGGCACAATTGCGGAAGCTCCATGTTCGCCAGATCTCGCCAAGGCCGCAGACGATTCCCATATCCAATCAAGCAGCCGCCGGCATCAAGGCGATCAAGTTTCGCGACCCGGACGGTCACAACCTCGAACTGCTCTGGTTCCCGGAGGGGAAAGGCCATTCTGTGTGGAAGAAGAGGGGAGGCACCGACTTGTTTCTTGGTATCGATCACACCGCGATCACAGTGAAGAGTACGGAAAACAGCCTCAAGTTCTATCGCGACCTGCTCGGTTTGACCGTCGCGGGCGGCACCTTGAACATGGGCACGGAACAGGAACATCTCGATGGTTTGCCCGGCGCCCGCGTGCTGGTGACCGGCCTGGTCTCGAAGACCGGTCCACCCGGCGTGGAGTTCTTGGAGTATGAACGGCCGACGGCAGGTCGGCCATTTCCACCCGATGCGCATCCGACCGATCTCTGGCATTGGCAGACGACCGTGGTTGTGCCGGATGTGGAGATAGCCGGCGATCGAGTGCGGGGGATGGGACAGTGGATTTCGACAGGCGCCGTCACGCTGCCTGACAACAGTGTGGGATTCACAAAGGGAATGATCGTCCGTGATCCCGACGGACACGCCATTCAACTGGTCTCGCCATGAGCACGGCAATGACCACCGTCCACGAACCACCACGCAGTATGATTTGTTGGATGAAGCTCGGACTGCTCGCGATCGTCATCAGCGCAATCTATTGGGGGCTGTCTTCTTTTGATTATGACCGGTACCTTTCCCTGACGGTGTTGACGGACTGGTTACACGATGCTGGGCCGTTGGCTCCGCTGCTGTTGATCGGCAGCATGGCCTGCGCCGTCCTGATTCCTCCGATCCCGAGTGTGCCGCTGGATCTTGCGGCGGGGGCTGTCTTCGGCCCGTTCTACGGAGCCCTCTATGCCGTGATCGGTGCGGAAATCGGCGCCATCGGCTGTTTTCTGCTCGCGCGTGCGTTGGGTCGCGACGCCCTTTCCAAAATGCTCAAGGTTGAAACAGTCTTCTGCCAGATGTGCACGGATCACCAATTGATGGGATTGGTGTTTTTCGCAAGATTGATCCCGATCTTTTCGTTCGACGTGGTGAGCTATGGAGCAGGGCTGACAAACATCTCGCTCTCAGCATTCGCGTCGGCGACACTCATCGGCATGGCCCCGCCGACCTTTGCATTCACCTATCTCGGAAGCGGCGTGATCAACGCGCAGTGGCCATTGATCGCCGGAGGCCTCATGATGGTGACGTTCTTCCTGGTCCTGCCCAAGCTGCTCATGAAGGACCGGACCAGCCCATTCTCCCGCCTGATCCTGGGGCCACCGCCGGCTCCAGTCACCGCCGGACATGAATCTCTCCTTCAGCCCCGCTGCCTCGGCTGCGGCGCCGTTATCCACATACAAACGCCTGACTGAGGAGTAACCGGGTTTTCCCGTAGTTGCAGTGCCTTTCCGTCCAGTGATAATCTTCCTCGCTTCTGCTGTCTTCTCTCCTATATCCTGCCTGTCGATTGGGCTGACGTGAGGGATGGCGTGACGGTGCTCAACGATCCACAACGACTGGAAGCTCGTTACAAGGCTGACGAATTTCTCCGTTCGCTCGTCGAAGGAACGGTCGCTTCCACCGGATCGGACTTTCTCCGGGAACTGGTCCGCCACGTCTCAGGAGCCCTCGGAATCCGCTACGCGTTCGTGGGGTATCTCCTGCCGGAATCCCGCATCCGCACGCTCGCCTTTTGGAAGGGCGACGGCTATATGGATCAGGTCGAATACAGTCTCGACGGCACGCCCTGTACGAAGGTCATCGAGGGCGAAACCTGTCACTACGCGCAAGACGTTCAAAAGCTCTTTCCCCGCGACCGAGACCTTGTGGACCTGGGCGTCTCCAGTTATCTCGCCGTCCCGTTGAAAGACTCCACGCGCAAGGTGCTTGGCCATTTGGTTGCGATGGATGTGAAGCCCATGGTCCTGACCACTGACGAGATCGAGGTGTTCAAGCTGTTCGGCGAACGGGCAGGGGTGGAGTTGTACCGTCAGGTGATCGAGACGTCGCTTCGGGAGCGGGAAGAAACGTTGCGGGTGATCGCGGAAGGCACGGCGGCTCAAGTGGGGGCCGACTTTTTTGCGTCGCTGGTACAACACATGGCGACTGCCCTCCATGTCGACTATGCCTACATTTCCCATCTCGCCGAAGACGGCACCAGATTTGTTTCCAAGGCCGGGTGGGGCAAAGGTCAACCGCTGCCGCCCTTCGACGTGCCGGTGCGTGGTCCCTGCGAAACGGTGCTGACTCGTCAGTGCGTGCACCACCCCAGCAGGTTGAGAGAGCTCTATCCGCATGTCCAATTGATTCAGGATATCGGGGTGGAGAGTTACTGCGGCGTCCCCGTCGTGAGCACCTCCGGTGTCGTATTGGGCCATTTGGCCGTGATGGATGGCCACCTGATGCCGGACCGAGAATTGGTGATGTCCGTCCTCGGGATCTTCGCGACTCGAGCGGCCGCCGAGTTTGAACGGTTGCGGTATGAGGACACGATGCAGAAGAGCAATCAGACGCTCCGGGCCATTTTTGAGGGCACGGCACCGGCGGTGGGGGAGGACTTTTTTCACTCACTGGTCAAGAACCTGGCCAAGGCCCTCGGCGTCGAATATGCGTTCGTCTCGGAGTTTTGCGCCGACCGGACCAAGGTGCGCACCCTGGCGTTCTGGGCGGGCGATCGGCTGAAAGAGAACTTCGAATATGCCATCGCACATACCCCTTGCGAAACAGTGTTGGCCGGGGAAATTTATCATTGTCTCGACAAAGTCGCCGACCGGTTTCCGCTTCACCGGAGTGATCTCGAAGGCCTTGGCGTGGAAAGTTACCTGGCTATTCCGGTGACGAGTGCGGGAGGGGAGGTTCTGGGGCATCTGGCCGTCATGGATCGCAAGCCGATGCCGTTTGAACGCATCGACCTGTCCGTCTTTAAAGTGTTCGGCGCGCGGGCCGGCGCTGAATTGGAACGGCTGCATATGGAACGCGTGCTGCAAGAAAACGAGGAACGGCTGCGTGATCTCTTCGACGAAGCGCCGATCGCCTACGTGTATGAAGGGCTGGATTCAAAACTGCTTCGCGTGAACCGGACTGCCATGAAATCTCTGGGCATCACCGCCGACCAGGTCGAAGGCCTCTACGGCCGCGATTTCGTCCCCGATACTCCTGATGCGCAGCGGCGTCTGCGAGAAGCCTTTGCCTCCGTCGGGAAGGGAATCGACACCAGCGGCGTGGTGCTGGAGTTACGCCGGAAAGACAACGGCAAGCCGCTATGGATGAAATGGTGGTCACGGCCGGACCCCAGCGGCACCTATACCAGAACGATGTTCATCGATATCACCGAGCAGGTGTTGATGGAGCAGGAGAAGGCCAGGCTGGAGGCGCAGAATGTCTACTTGCAAGAGGAAATCAAAGGGAACCATAATTTCGAGGAACTGATCGGGGCATCCAGCTCGCTCAAAAAGGTCCTCAAAAACGTCGAACGAGTGGCTCCGACCGATTCGACCGTACTCATCACCGGTGAAACCGGCACCGGCAAGGAACTGATCGCGCGCGCGATTCACAATCTAAGTCCGCGCAAAAACAAACCGCTGGTGAAGGTCAATTGCGCGGCGATCCCGGCCGGCTTGATCGAAAGCGAACTCTTCGGCCATGAAAAAGGAGCCTTCACCGGCGCCTTGATGAAGAAGGTCGGTCGTTTCGAGGTGGCGGATAAGGGAACCATCTTCCTCGATGAAATCGGCGAGCTCCCGCTGGATCTGCAATCCAAGCTCTTGCGCGTCCTGCAGGAAGGCGAGTTCGAACGGGTCGGCGGCACGCAGACGTTCAAGGTGAACGTGCGGGTCATTGCCGCCACGAACCGGAATCTCGAACAGTTGTGCAAGACCGGTCTGTATCGGCCCGACCTGTATTACCGTCTCAACGTGTTTCCGATTCAGCTGCCTTCCTTGCGTGAACGTGACGGGGACATTCCATTGTTGGCGCAGTATTTCGTCCGTAAGTGTGCCGCCGGCCTCGGCAAGAGAATCGACCGGATTCCGGAGCGGATGATCACGGCCCTGCAACGGTATCCGTGGCCCGGCAACATCCGCGAGCTGGAGCATGTCATCGAACGTGCCGTGATTCTGAGCGAGGGGCCGGAGCTGGAACCGATCGACTGGCTCTCGCCGTCCGACAACAAGGTGGGCATGACCAAGGCGCTGACGCTCGAAGAAATGGAACGGCAACATATCCGTGACGTCTTGGAACAGACCAACTGGCGGGTGAGCGGTGAGAAAGGCGCGGCTAAAATCCTCGGTCTTAACCCGACCACGCTCGAAGCGCGGATGAAAAAACTCGGAATCGCCAGACCAAGCTCACCGACAGGGAAATCTTCGCAGGTCTGATGGGAGGAGGGCCAATGCCTCTTCGGATGGTGGCCGCGCCTCTGCTCGGCGTCGGCGTGCTTGCCTTGACCATGATCATTCACGCCGGAATGGCCGATGCACAGGTTCAGTGTTGGGCGCCTCGTCAGAGCGAAGGCCCCGTCACCGATAAACGATGGGCCCGTCATCTCAAGGCCCTGAACGCCGCGGAGACCATCATCAAACAATCACAGGAATTCATGAACCCACCGGTGCCTGTCCGGGTGCGGACCACGATGGCTGCGAACCGTTATGGACCGATGGATGCGAAGTTGATCGTACGCGCCTACCCGGAGCAGACAGTGCTGGGCATCGGGCTCTGGAAAGGAGACTGTGGGATCATCCCGGAGGCGGACCTCATGACGGGATCGATGGGCGGCATCAGCGTTTTTTTCAACCATGTCTCGAAGGACATGTTCCTGGCCCAGGACGAGGTTCCAAAGCTGACCGGCACGTTGGGGGGGTACCCGGAACACAACGGCTGGGTGATCATCTCGAAGAACGGGCGCCTGCCATGGATTCCTCAAACCCTCGGAGAGCGGCTCGATCGCGTGGGGGCAACCCGTGAAAAGGCCTTGGCTGATTGGCGCACCACCATGGCTTCACGCAAGGCTCCCGATCAGGCCATGATCGACCGAACCGCGGCATTGCGGAGAAGGACCGATCCATCCGGTGCCGACCAGTATGTCGAGAACATGAAGCGATTGACCGCGGACGTTCAGGCCGCCCAAGCTCAGGATGCCGCGCGAGAGGCTCACTTGTCGAAGTTGCTCAATGAGTATCGTATCTATCGGGCCTCGTTCACGGCTCAGCAACTCGCCATGCCCGCCGTGTGGGCCGACGCCGACGGCTCGGCCCGTAAGGCGATGGAGGCGCAGATCAATGGACTCCACGAACTCAGCGAGGATGATCAATGGCGAGTGAGCAAGATTCGGGAGCACAGTCGTCGGCTCGAGGGAGACGCGGCGGCGAGCAATAACGAAGTAACAGCGCTTCAGTTGCGCACTCGAGCTGCGGACCTCTTGCGGGACGCCGACCACATCCGCAACGGCCATGTCGAACGGGCCGCATTGGAAGAAGAAGCCTTACGGGCCGCGTATGAATTGACCAACCTCAAGCCAGGGCCGGCTGAGCAGGCCCTGGCGTATAAAATGGATCCGACCTTTCCGAATGGAAGTCAGCCTGGGAAAATTCAGGTCATTGCCGTATCGGTGTCAATGCAGAACGGAGAAGATGTTTTGCAAGGCCCTGAGCAAGCGGCACGCCAGGCTTGGCTCGAACGGGTCAGAGCATCGATCGATTACGCCCGCTTGGCGGCAATACTCGACTGAGACTTTCAGACTCACTCTCTCCTATTCCGCTGCTCCTCTCCCTCTTGCCAATCTCCCAACTAATTGGGACGTTCCCAATACCATGGGAAATAGGCACCTCACCTCCTCCTCCGTCACACGACGGCAGGCAGATACGTCCTCGAATGAAATCACCGTCTTATGCCATCCACCCACCGGATTTCTGTTCTGGCATCACCGTTCCTGATTAGGTCGACATCAGGTTGAGACAGGAGGAGAGGCGGCGATGTTGAAGATCACGACAATACAGGAAAGCGCGTGTGATGTCCTGCTCAAGCTGGAAGGCAAGATCACGGAGCAATGGGCGGCTCTGCTTGATGGGGAATGCCGTTCATACCTTCGGAAGAACAAAGCCGTGTATTTGGATTGCTCGAACGTCGAGTACATCGATGGACGCGGAGTCGAGGTCCTCAATGCGTTTTCCCATTCACACCTCACGTTAATGAGCGCTCCGGCCCTTGTAACGGAGCTGCTTCAAATAGGAGGCCGATCATGAACGTCGAACCCATTACGGTTACTGAGTCGGTAAGTCATCGGATGGTTGTGGGGCGGAAACCGGAGTTGAAGCCATCAACCTCGGCGGCAAGCGGGGAGCTCGCCCTTCTGGCGAGACTTAGGCAGGGGGATGAAGGGGCGTTCGATGAATTGGTCACACGACACCACAGTGCCTTGATCAGAATGGCGATGGGGTACGTGGCGGATCGGGAAGTGGCGGAAGAAGTCGTCCAGGATACCTGGATGGCGGTCATCGAAGGGTTAGGTCGATTCGAAGGGCGATCCTCCTTGAGAACCTGGGTCTTCGGGATCATGATCCACAAGGCCAAGGATCGGGGGGTGCGCGAGAAGCGGCATACGACCTTTTCTTCCTTCGAGTCGTTGGACGAGGAGAGCGAGGAAACGATCGATCCATCTCGGTTCCACCGGTCCGGTGAATGGGCCGGTCACTGGGCCTTCCCGCCCCAGCCGTGGGACAACCGGACTCCGGAAAAGCTCTTGGCGTCACAGCAGGCGGTCCAGGCCATGAACAAGGCCATTGAGGCGTTGCCTCGAACTTTAAAGGACGTGTTGATTCTCCGCGATGTTGAGGGAGTCGAGGCCAAGGAAGTCTGCGATCTCCTAAAGATTTCTGAAACAAATCTGTATGTCCGGCTCCATCGGGCTCGGGAGCGGGTGCGCCAGGCCGTGGAAGCCTACGTGGAGGGGCGAACAGCGACGGTGTAAGGAAACGTCGGAAGGACCGACCCACAGGTAGAACCATTCAAGGGAGGTCTTCACGATGGCACAGGAAGAGGGACCGGCGACCGTCCCGGAGATCACTTGCCAGGAGGTGGTGCAGTGGATCTCGGCCTACCTGGACGACCATGTCGGTGACGACCGAAAACGTCAAATTGCCTTACATCTGGCGATCTGTGCCGGCTGTGAGACCTATGTGAAACAGATTGCAACGGTTCGGGACACAGTGGGATTACTGCCCAAGGCAGAAGAACGTCCGTCCGATTCCCACCGATTGCGACAGGCCTTTGCCGCGCGGGTACGCCGATCATCTTCGACCGATTGATGCTCGTGATCGGCGTCTTTATCCCACACCGATCAACCACGATCTCGTGCATCGTCGCTTCTCGCAGGTCCTACCCAATAAGACAGGTATCGCTCGGTTCTTGCTGTAAGAGATCGTCTGCTAAAACGACTGCCGACTAGGGTGCAACCAGCCGGAACAATAACGATGCCGAATAGGGAGCAACGATGAAAGCCATCGCAGTGATTCCAGGACAGCCGGATTCAATCCATCTTGCCGATTTGCCAAAACCCTCGGTGCAGGAGATTCCGAACGGGCGCGGCGTGCTTGTGCAAGTATTGCGCGTGGGGGTGGATGGTACGGACAAGGAAATCAATGCGGCTGAATATGGGCAAGCGCCTCCCGGCTATGATTTCCTTGTCATCGGCCACGAATGTGTTGGGCGAGTTTCAGAAGTTGGGCACAACGTCTCCGAATTCTCTCCAGGAGATGTTGTCGTGCCGACGGTTCGCCGCCCCGGCGGCAGTTTCTATGATCAGATCGGCCAATATGACATGACGCTGGAGGATACCTACTATGAACGTGGGATCAATCTCCGGCATGGGTACTTAACGGAATTATTCGCGGAGGATCCGGAATACCTCGTAAAAGTTCCCAAAGGACTTAAAGATGTGGCGGTGTTACTTGAACCGATGTCCGTTATCCAGAAGGGTATCATCCAGGCGTACGAGGCGCAGCGGCGCTTTAAGATTTGGAGACCCAAGAAAGTAGCGGTGCTGGGTGCTGGGACGGTCGGCTTGCTGGCGGCGCTCTCGTTGAAGATGAAAGGGTGCGATGTCACCAGCTTCGGAAAACAAACCGGCTCTTCCCGTAATCTGGATCTCTTGGACGAGCTCAACGTGCGGTATATCTCAACGAATGATCTATCCATTAAAGAAGCGGCAAAACGGTTTGGGCCGTTTGATTTGATGTTCGAGGCTACCGGCCATTCGCCCGTCGTCTTCGAGGCGATGGAATGTTTGGGAAAGAACGGGGTGCTCATTCTCGCCAGCGTGACCGGCGGAGACCGGCACCATGCGATACCAGCCGATAAGATCAACCTGGATTTCGTACTGGGCAACAAGCTCGTCATCGGCACGGTGAACGCGAATCGGGAATACTTCGAAGCCGGCGTCTACGACTTCGCGAGGGCGGAACTGGAATTCCCAGGCTGGCTTTCACAGTTGCTGACGCATCCTGTGAACGGCCTCGAAAACTACGCGGAGATGATGCAGAAACTGACAATGGAGAAGGCCGCGATCAAGGTATTTGTGAATGTTGCAGGGGAATAATCGCTACGACCTTGATCACACGTGTAAGACTTCCTTGCCTCAATCGACTTCACGCTATCGATTCACAGGAGAAGACGATGCTAAAGCGGTACGTGATATTCATATTTGTAACGATCTGGCACTTAACACCGTTCAATATCAACGTCTACGCAGGTGAGTTCTTTCAGCGGAACGGCTTGGCCATCGACGGGTATGATCCAGTCGCCTATTTCACGGAAATGAAACCGGTGAAGGGATCGCCGGAGTTTCGCTCGGACTATCAGGGCGCAACCTTCCAGTTTGCGTCAGCCGCTCATCGGGATACGTTTGTCGCCAATCCGGAAAAGTTCGCGCCACAGTATGGGGGATACTGCGCTTATGGCATGGCCAAAGGCTATAAGGCCAAGATCGACCCGGTAGCCTTTTCGGTTGTGCGTGATAAACTGTACCTCAACTACAATGAAACCATTCGTGCTCGGTGGTTATCGGATATCCCAGGGTATATTCAAAAGGCTGATACCAACTGGCCGGAGGTCCAGCAGCACACGAAGGTCCAGGAATAATTCCAAGTCACTCGCTGTCCATGCCAATCCACCATTACCCACGAGGAGGTTTTCGATGAAGCAGATGATGCTGTCGCTTGCAGTGGTCGCTGGCCTGATGTGCGCCGGTACCTATTCCTTTGCCAGTGAGATGGGCTCGATGGCCAATGAAATGAAAAGCGAGATGAAGCACGATATGGATGCCATGAAGGGCGACATGAAGGCGAACATGGATGCCATGAAAGGAAAACCCGGTGCGATGAAGGACGAGATGAAGGGAGAGATGAAGGGCAAGATGGACTCCATGAAGGCTTCGAAAGATGCGATGAAGGACGACATGAAGGCCGGCAAGGATGCGATGAAGGGCAATCTGAAGGGAGCGATAGGCTACTAAGACCTCTCTGCTCAGTCACACTGTCTTCAACAGGGCCTGCGGTCGGGGGTCCGATCGCAGGCCCTGTTGTTCCCCGCTATGATCGCGCCGCTGTAAGAAACAATCGGTACTTCCGACGAAACGCTAGGTTGCGTATTTAGGGGAGGTGGAATCATGGCGTTACTCATTCATTCAGAAGAAGCTGTCGGTCGGGAAAGGGACCAGATCCCGCCGGCGGAGCCGTCGGCATCTGAAGCGTTGTCGACCGTGAGTAACCCCACGGTTTCTTCTCCTCCTGCGATCGAACGTGTGTACCGCCATCGTCTTCCGGTGCGGATCAGTCATTGGCTGAATGTTCCGTTCCTGATCATCCTCATCATGAGCGGGCTGCAGATCTTTAACGCCCACCCAGCCCTCTATTGGGGCGACCGCTCCGATCGCGACCAACCGCTGCTGTCGATCAGGCCGGTGCAGAGCGAGAGCGGGGAGGTACAGGGCATCACGACAATCCTGGGCCATCAGTTTGATACAACCGGCGTACTCGGTTACTCCGACGGCATGAGACGAGCCTTTCCGACCTGGGCGACCATACCCAGCGCCAAGTGGCTTGCGATGGGGCGGCAATGGCATCTGTTTTTCGCCTGGCTCTTTGTGATCAACGGTTTGATTTTCACCGCGTATGCCTTCGTGAGTCGACATGCCGCACGTGACTTGGCGCCAACCGGCCGCGATTGGCGCGGCATCGGCCAGTCCCTCAGAGATCATCTGGTTTTGAGACATCCCAGCGGTAACGAGGCCAAACGGTACAACGTCCTTCAAAAGATGACCTATGCCGGCATCTTGTTCATCGTGGCGCCGCTGATCGTGTTGACCGGGCTTGCGATGTCACCGACGATCGACGCCGCGTTCCCCTGGCTCTTGACCATCTTCGGTGGCCGGCAAACCGCAAGAACCATTCACTTCCTTGCCTGCTTTTCGTTCGTGGGGTTTATCGTCGTCCATGTCGTCCAGGTGACTCTCACCGGGTTTCTGAACAATGTCCGATCAATGGTCACCGGGTGGTTTGTCGTCAAACATGAAGGAGTGGGTCATGAAGCCTGAACGTACCATAGACCGACGCCGATTCTTGAAAGGGACAGTGGGTGCCGCAAGCCTGGTCGCGCTCTCCGGTTGCGACAATCTCACGCAGAGCAGTTGGTTCCCGCCCATACTCAGTAAGACGGAGCGATGGACGGAAACCGTGCAACGGGCGGTCACTCCACGGGATGCGCTTGCCAAAGAATATCGGGAGTCCGATATCTCAAAAATCTTTCCGGCGAACGGCAACACTGATCCCGGGACGGAGCAATATGCCGAGCATGTCGCACGGAAGTTTTCCGGATGGACGTTGGAAGTGGTCGGCTTGGTGCAATCTCCGAGAAGCTGGTCGCTGGCTGCATTGAAAGAGTTGCCCGCTCGGACACAAATCACCCGTCATGACTGTGTGGAGGGTTGGAGCGCCATCGGGAAATGGACCGGTGTGCCGGTCGGCGATGTGATGCGCCAGGTCGAACCGTTACCGAATGCCCGCCATGCGGTCTTTCACTGTGCCGATGTCGATGATGAAGGCATCGCCTACTACGAGAGCATGGCCGTCGCCGATTGCTATCACCCTCAGACCATTCTGGCTTACGAACTTAATGACGCGCCATTGGATGTTCCGCATGGTGCGCCGCTCCGGCTCCGCTTCGAGCGGCAGCTCGGGTACAAGCAGGCGAAGTATGTCATGAAGATCGAACTGGTCGAGTCATTCGCCGGCATCGGAGGCGGGAAGGGCGGCTACTGGGAGGACCAGGGGTATGAGTGGTACGCCGGAATATAAGATAGGTGGTCTTATTCGCCATCTGGGAATGGCAATCGCGGTTCTGCTGGCAGGATGGCTTATTCTTCCTCCGGCGGACGCGATGGTCGGGAAACCGGCTCCGGACATCGCCAATGCCACGTGGCTGAACAGTACGCCGCTGCGGATGGCCGATCTCCGGGGCAAGGTGGTCATGGTCGAATTCTGGACCTTCGGCTGTTACAACTGCCGAAACGTCGAGCCCTACGTGAAGGAGTGGTATCGGATATATTCGGATCAAGGTTTCCTCGTGATCGGCGTCCATTCACCGGAGTTTTCACACGAACGCGAGATCGAGAATGTGAAACGCTACATGGCGGAACACGATATCCGCTTTCCCGTGCCGATCGACAACGATTTCTCGACCTGGAACCGCTACGGGAATCGTTACTGGCCGGCGATGTACCTCATCGATAAGCGCGGCCTCATCCGCTATGTCAAAGTCGGCGAAGGAGGGTACGGCGAGACAGAGCGGCATATCCAGTCGCTGCTGGCGGAGCCCCCTTGATAGATTCTGTGGTGATCGCACTCACCCTCACGGCCGGCAATGATTGGTGAGACGTGAGCCGGTCGGCCCTGTCCATTCCCGGCACGCGCCCATTGAGCGCCGAGAACAATACTTCTTCTTATCCCAAGGCCGCCCAAATCTTTTGGGCATTTTCGCCGGTAAACGTCATGTCATCCTGTGAGGACGAGCTGCGCTCAAAGTACAGATGCAGCATGCCTCGTCCGAAGTGCGCCTCTCGAACGAGATCGAGGTTGATCGCCACTTCTCCTGTACGTTCTTCATCTTGTACTTTGATAAATCGCATCGCTTCTCCTTTCGATGGGGGATGGTCATGACAATCATATCAGGTGGGTAGAGCGTGTCCGGACAACGCCAAAGCCATGGGAGTTTCACGAGAACAGATGTGCCTAGCGCCGTCCGTCGTACCAGACCGAAAGGTGTTTTTTATCTTGTAAGGTTCGTTTCGGGAGGAAAAAAATTCGGAAAATCTGGATGGCGATCTCTCGCCCAGAGTAGAGCGAGACCTTTCGTGACGAGGTCTTCAGAGGATGATCGGCCAAAATCGTGAACTGCATGCCGTGGCGTCTGCCCCATTGTTTCAGTCGTTTGCTCAGCCTAATCTCATCTAACGCATAAAGTTCTAGATCGAACCCGCCGACTTCCTGAAACGCATCGCGGCGACAGACGATGAGCGCTCCGGCGGCCCACCGAAAAAGAACCGAGACCGCGGTCCAGAACCACAACGTCATGTTCGCCCACCAAGGCAAGCCATCCATCCGCAATGTGCTGCCGCACCCGACGTACTGTCCCGATTCGATCAGTCGAAGAATGTCCGCCAGCAGTTCGGAACTGAGGAGACTGTCCGCGTCCAGGAATAGCAACCAATCGCCGGTGGCCTGAGCCGCACCGGCGTTGCGTGCCCGTCCGATTTGATTGATCGGTTCGAACACGACTCGCGCCCCAGCCTGCCTGGCGAGATCGGCTGTATTGTCGGTGGAGTTATTGTCGACGACGATGATTTCTGAGGTGAAGTCGGGTTTGCGATTGGCCTCCAATGATAGGGCGATGGATTGTAGGGTCTGTTCGATCAGACGTGCTTCGTTGAAGGCCGGGACAATAACAGACAGGCGCATTGAACGATCATGATGCCATAGAGGTTACCTGCGAAGAAATAAGAATACGCCGAACACTTTCAGAACGAAGCGCGGATGAGCAGTGACATGGTGAGGGAGCGGAACGCATCTATGATTCACGTTGATAGCGTATCGGCAGCTGAGGAGATGTCTTTTCTCGGAATTCACACACGATGCGAAAATCATTCTCGTAGGGATAGCTTTCCGCCATTTCAAAGCCCACACGATCGCGCTCCGGCTTGCAGGCCTCATACGTCTCAAAGGCGTTCAATACCGTGGCACGATCGATACCTGAAGGTGGGGCGAGTAAGACAATCAAAAGAAACCACATAGCCTGACCTTTCATGTCATGAAATGAAAAAAATCCATCCATAGTCACCTTACCACAGCACTCCAGCAGCACCATCAGTGAGATCCCTTGTCATCTAACCGAGCAACCAGCCAACATTAGTGTTGCGTTAGATCGACCTGAAAAATCAAAAAAGGGGTGCCATGCAGTGATGAATCACGCATGGTAAGATGCCGCCGATGCCGCTCACCCGCGTCCATCCCATTATCTCCGAATGGTTCTCTTCACACGTCGGTCAGCCGACCGACGTTCAAATCCAGGCTTGGCCCGCGATCCAGTCCGGAGCAGATGCGCTCATCGCGGCCCCTACCGGGTCCGGAAAGACGCTCGCGGCCTTTCTTTCCTGTATCGATCAGCTCTTTCAGCAGGCACTCAATCGTGAACTCGACGATCACACACAGGTTCTCTATGTGTCTCCGCTCAAGGCGCTGAGCAACGACATCCAGAAAAATCTCCAGAAGCCGCTGGCCGAGATCGGTCAGCTCGCTCTCCAGGCCGGATTGCTGATGCCGGAACTTCGCGTGCTGGTTCGAACCGGGGACACCCCCATGGCAGACCGGCAGCGGATGCTCAAACGCCCGCCGCACATTCTGGTGACGACACCCGAATCGCTCTTCATCTTGCTCACGGCCGACAAGAGCCGACGTCTGTTGCAGACCGTGCGCACCGTGATCATCGATGAAATCCATGCGCTCGCGCCGAATAAACGTGGAGCCCATGTGGCGCTGTCGCTTGAACGACTCGAAGCACTCACGCTCGCGAAGCCACAACGAATCGGCCTCTCAGCCACCCAGAGACCGATCGAAACCGTGGCGCAGTTCCTGGTCGGTGACCGTCCGATGCCGACGATGATCGATGTGGGTCACAAACGGCAGATGGATCTCGCGGTTGAGGTTCCAAACGATGAGCTGAGTGCCGTCGCCACGAATGCCGTCTGGTCCGACATCTACGATCGTGTGGCGGAGCTGGTACGGGCCCATCGCACGACCTTGGTGTTCGTCAACACGCGCCGCCTGGCCGAACGAGTCTCGCACTTCCTGGAAGAGCGGCTCTCGGAGCTTGGACCTGACGCGGTGGCGGCCCACCACGGCAGCCTTTCACGGCAGATCCGGCTCTCGGCGGAAGAACGATTAAAGTCAGGCAAGACCCGAGTCGTCGTGGCCACGGCATCGCTTGAACTGGGAATCGATGTCGGCACGGTGGATCTGGTTTGTCAAATTGGTTCGCCGCGCGCGATTGCGACCTGCTTGCAGCGAATCGGTCGTGCCGGCCACTGGATCAAGGCCATTCCCAAAGGCCGATTGTTTGCCACGACCAGAGACGAATTGGTCGAGTGCGCCGCGCTGATCCATGCGATCAAGCAGGGAACGCTGGATCGCATCGAGGTCCCACCGGCGCCGCTCGACATCCTGGCTCAGCAAATCGTTGCGGCCGCCGCGACGCAAGCTTGGACAGAAGAGGAACTGTTTGCGCTGGTCCGTCGCGCCGGCCCCTATCGTGAATTGGAACGGGCTGCGTTCGACCGGATCGTCCGGATGTTGGGGGAGGGCATTGCGACTCAGCGAGGGAGGGGATCGGCCTATCTGTACCATGATCGCCTGAATCATCGGCTGAAAGGCCGGCGCGGGGCGAGACTCGCGGCGATCACGTCAGGCGGGGCGATCCCCGATACCGCCAATTACGCCGTCGTGGCCGAACCGGACGGCACCATAGTGGGAACAGTGGACGAAGACTTTGCCGTGGAAAGCCTGGCCGGCGACATCATGCTGCTTGGCAACACATCCTGGCGGATTAAGGGTGTCGAGATGGGGAGAGTGAGGGTGGAAGATGCCCATGGCGCGCCACCCAGCATTCCCTTCTGGCGCGGCGAGGCTCCGGCTCGTACAACGGAACTTTCCGCAGAAGTGGCCGGTCTTCGTGAGAACGTTGCGAGAAGAGCATCGTCACCTGAGAACCATCAGCTGGCAGCTGGCAGCTGGCTTCGCCAAGAATGCGGCCTTGATCCACAGGGGGCCCAACAAGCGATCGAATACGTCCTGGCGGGGAAAGCTGTTCTGGGAGTCGTGCCCACTCAGGATACCATCGTGGCCGAACGGTTCTTCGATGAAAGCGGCGGGATGCAGCTGGTTATCCATGCGCCGTTCGGCGGACGGATCAACAAAGCCTGGGGACTGGCCTTGCGGAAACGGTTCTGCGTGACATTCGACTTCGAGCTGCAGGCAGCCGCCACGGACAACGGTCTTGTGATTTCGCTGGGAGAGAAACACAGCTTCCCGCTGGAATCCGTGTTCAGCTACCTCCACTCCAATACGGTGCGGGACGTCTTGGTCCAGGCGGTGCTGCTCGCGCCGATGTTTGCCACCCGGTGGCGATGGAATGCCTCGCGGGCACTGGCCCTTCTACGTTTCGCGAAAGGCAAGAAGGTTCCGCCGCACATTCAGCGAATGAAAGCGGAGGACCTGCTCGCAGCGATCTTTCCCGATGCCATTGCTTGTCAGGAGAATCTGACCGGCGAACGGGCGGCGCGGCAGATACCAGACCATCCGCTCGTACAGGAAACGCTGCGTGACTGTCTCACGGAAGCGATGGATCTGGAGGGACTCACCGAGGTACTGCGGCTGGTCGAATCCGGCGCCATCCATTGCGTGGCGATCGATACGCCGTCGCCGTCGGTCTTCTCTCATGAGATTTTGAATGCGAACCCCTATGCCTTTCTCGACGATGCGCCGCTGGAAGAACGTCGGGCTCGAGCGGTCGAGCTACGGCGGACTCTGCCGCCCGACCTGCTCGGAGAGATCGGGGCGCTGGATCCGGCAGCAATCGCCGAAGTCACCCGTGAATCTTGGCCGGTCGTGCGAGACGCCGATGAACTGCACGATGCATTGCTGGCACTGGTGTGGGTGCCTGAGTCCGAAACGGCTCAATGGGCGGCCTATTGGCCGTTACTCGTGGAATCCGGTCGGGCAACTACCTTGTCGGAGAACGGGGAAGGAGTGAAGGGGTGGCTCGCAACGGAACATAAAGAGCGGCTTGAGCTGATGTTTGCGACCGGTGATGATTCGACGTTGGATTCCATCGTACTGGGATGGATGGAAAGTATCGGTCCGACGACGACACACAGGCTTGCTGCCCGATTACATCTCCCTGTCGATCGTGTCGGCGGTGCCATGCTGCGGCTGGAAGGACAGGGACAGGTTCTCCGCGGCCGGTTCACGGATGACGCGTCACGAATACCGAACGCCGAAACCGAGTGGTGTCACCGTCGGTTGTTGGCCCGTATCCATCGCCTGACGATCGGGATCTTGCGCAAGGAAGTAGAGCCGGTCACGGCATCAGACTTCATGCGATTTTTGCTGCAATGGCAGCATGTCACGCCGGGATCGCGTCAGCATGGAGAAGCCGGCCTGCTGCAAGTGATCGGACAGCTGGCGGGATTCGAGGCGGCGGCCTCCGCCTGGGAGCCACAGCTCTTGCGCCTGCGTATGGCGAAGTACGAACCGGCACTCTTGGATCGCCTCTGTCTGAGCGGCGCGGTCAGCTGGGGACGTCTTTCTCCGCATCCGAGATTTTCACGGGCAGGGGAGACGGACCGACGGCGCATTGTTCCAACCAGCATCGCTCCCATCAGTCTCTTTCCGCGAGAGGACGGTGACTGGTTGATGAATGTCGTTCGTGGTGAGTCGAGCCGCTCTTTCGCTGATCCCAGCACCCATCTCAGTGCGGTCGCACAGGACCTCTGTCGGGTCTTACGGCACCAAGGCGCCAGCTTCTTTGCCGATCTGGTGCGCGTGACCAAACACCTTGCGACGGAGGTGGAGAATGGACTGTGGGAGCTGGTGGCAGCCGGTCTGGTGACGTCTGATGGCTTTGATAATCTTCGCGCCCTCATGGACCCCCATCGGCGTCGCGCCGAAGGACGTGAACGGACACGTCGGCCTCGGCATTCGGCCGGACGGTGGTCGCTCCTTCACCCGCCTGCGAGGACGGCCGAAGAAGCCATGCGCTTGTCGAATGGCTCTCTCCATTCTTCGAGTCCCGCGGCGGAAAAGATCGCTCGACAACTTCTTCGGCGCTATGGAGTGGTGTTTCGTGACCTGCTGACACGGGAGTCGCTGGTTCAGTCTTGGCGAGATGTACTCGTTCAGTACCGACGGATGGAGATGGCGGGGGAGGTCCGTGGCGGCCGATTCGTCAGCGGATTCACGGGGGAACAATTCGCGCTGCCGGAAGCGGTGGAGGCTTTGCGCGCGATGAGGAACACGAGGGTTTCATCAGCAACCGGGCATGAAATCAAACTCTCAGCCACGGACCCTTTGAACCTCGCCGGAGTGATTCTGCCGGGCTCTCGTGTCCCGGCTGTGCCCACCAATTTTCTGGTCTTCAAGGACGGGGTGCTTGTGCGCTCGGTCATCGGGCGCCACGCTGAGGCGGCGCTTTTCGTTGCCGAGCCGACCGGCTCGGCAACGGTCGGACAGCGCCCATGAGATCCGCCGATCAGTAGACGAACGGTTTGGATGTGTCGCGGAGCAGCGTCAGCAGTGCCGTGGAATCCTTGGCTCCTGCCTCGGCATAGTTCGCCTGGGCGGCAAAAAAGAATCCCGCTTGTCGATCCTCAGGAACGCCCAGCAACCTACCCATCGAAGCCAAATATTCCCCGCGACCCGCAGCCACATCTTGAGTCAGGCTTTCCCGATTGAAGGCGACAAACGCCGCAGCTTTGAAATCCGGCTTGATCTGGCCGTCTTCGCTCCACCAAGCGGCTCCCGATGTGGTGCCGGTCACATTGGACGTCGTATCGGTCGTTTGGTTAATAGTGGCTTTAAGGGTGCAGCCGGTCGTGCCGAGCACCAGGCTGGCACCGACGATCGCGAGGTATCGCAAACGCTTTAGCATAACGGACCTCCATCTCTAATGGGAATGGTTGTCCCAAACTATACCATACGCTCTCTTAAGTTCGATCGGTTGTGTGCCGATAGCGGAGCAACGCAACGTACGTCTTTTCACGATACAGATGAAATATGACATGTCCGTTCAGACTTTGATGGTATTGATCCACATCGATCTTCTAATCTGAGTTCAAGTATCTAATGCGGGAGTGGCGGTATCGGTGTAACCCCGGGTGGGGCGCCAGGGACGGCGGCGGCGATCCCGCAGTCGTCCAACGGTACCACGGCGCCCACCCCCTCATCGGTCTCGCCCGAACTCATTTTAACGTGCTGGTAAAAGAGCGCAGGTGGGTTCACTCATCCAGCAGGATACTCGGGGCCCTGAAGGGACCAGGGTCGAATTGGAAGTATCTTTCGGATCTAGAAAGCGAACTTCTGACAAGCAAGACCATTCATTCATTACCTCAAGTGCCAAATGAGATGTATTCTACGTCAAGATCTGTTTATTGCCTGTCAAACACTCACCGAAACATCAATCTCGCTGTCGCTCAAATGTGACCTCGTATTGTCTATTCCTAGTTATCATCATGGTTCCAACTTCCTTCGAAACGGCCATCGCCTCGGCAGCTGCGACGACATCTGACTTAAGAAAAGCAGTTTTGGCGGGTGGCCAGAGGAAGATGGTGGCACGCGCATACCTGGATTGGCGAGTATGGCGCGCACATGATAAGGATCGTCAAGACGAAAGGTGAGAAGTGGGCAATCCGCGTTGCTACCGCGCCCTTTGTGGAAATTCAGGGGCTGGTGGTTGAACAGAAGGTAGAGGTGGCGGAGGAAACGTGAGTGTCTGATTGTTCAGTTGAAGGGGTGGGCCAACGTTGAATCCCTGACTTTGCGGCGGCTGCACCACGATGACTCGCTCGCCGTTCGGCAGAACCGTCGTGTTCGTGACGTTTCCTTGATGGTCTTTGTAGACTTGTATGCCACCCTCAGAATTCAGGACCTGGTTCAAGCGTTCCTTTGCGCTCGGCTCTTGAGGTGGTTCCTCCTTACAGGCGAACACCAGGCTTTGCCATCCAGTTCCGAGTATGATAATGAGGCAGACTGCGATCCGGTCCATGCGGTTATTATACTGCCCACTTTCTGTTGATCAAGACGCCGTGAGTTGCTGACGGAGGTACCATGACATTGGCAGACAAATCGGATAGAGAAATTCTGGCCGTCGCTGATCCGATAATGGACAACCTGATGAAGGGATCGACAGCTATCGACCATGAGAGGCACACAAGGGACTTCACAGACCGTATGAAACGTATCGTCACGAAGGAATATCTAGAGACCTTGTGCAGAAAATATCAGGCTGAGCGCGGGTACTTTGCCAAAAGAGAGTTTGTGGCTGTCTTTCGACGCCCAGAATCGGTGGCGATTGTGTGGAAGCAGTGGTTCACGAAGACAGCGGGGGAGTACGTCGCCGAATTGGTTCTCGTGGAAAACGGGTCCACATATTTGGTCGATCATGCGATGGTATTCTAATCAGCCGCGGGCTCGCTCTTGAAGGGTTGTCTGTGATCGAAATACCTTGGACGACAGAGGGAGGATCGGATGGAGAGGATAATTCCAGAGAAAAAGTTACAAGTCGCCATCCTGTTGTACGACGGCATGACGGCGCTCGACGCGATCGGCCCTTACGAAGTTCTGCAGGCGCCGACGCTTGGCACCGACGTGCGGTTCGTGGCACGCGAGAAAGGCGTGAAGCGCACGGACTTCGGAAGGCTCCGGTTAACGGCCGACTATTCGCTCGATGAAACCACCAGCCCCGACATCCTGGTCGTGCCGGGCACGGCATTTCCTCAAGCGGTGATGGGTGATCAGCTTGTCCTGGAATGGATGGCCCTGGTGCACCGCACAACCAAGTGGACCACGTCGGTCTGTACCGGTGCCTTAGGACTGGCAGCAGCCGGCGTGCTGAACGGGCTGAAAGCCACGACCCATTGGCTCGCCCACGATGTGTTGAAACAATTCGGCGCCATACCGACCAAAGAACGTGTCGTTCGCGACGGCAAGGTCTTCACGGCCGCCGGCGTTTCCTCCGGGATCGACATGGCGCTCACTCTCGTGGCTGTAGAGTTCGGCTCCGAGGCGGCCCAACTCACACAACTGCTCATCGAATACGATCCTCGGCCGCCGTTTGATGCCGGGAGCCCGGACAAGGCGCCGTCAGCCATCCTGACTGCCGCGCGCGAAGAGTTCAGCAAGCTGGTCGTCATGCCATAACACGGTCACACGCATCACAGAGAGCGCTCGTCTCACCGCCGTTGTTCCTGCACATTTCCATCTATCGCTTGCCGATCGCAGAATGCCCGGTCAAAATTTCCTCGACAACACGAACAATGCTCGCACCATCACGGTGATGCGAGTCCTGATTGACCGAGGTGCGTGGTATGGCTGAGATTCAGCGAGCCGATGACCGTCGCCGACGATTGGCGATCGTTGTCTTGATCGTGGTGCTGATCGGCGGTGTTGCGCTTTGGATGGTCGCTGAGGAGTGGAAGGCCGAGGTGCGCAGTCTGCCCGTTGATGCTGCCAAGCAATCATTGTCTATCGTCTTTTCCCTGTGCATGGGCATCATGACCGTCTGTGTGTGTCTCGCCGGGTGGCACTGTTGGCGGACAGGGGGGCAGGTTCGGCATGCCATGCGGTTTCCTCCACATACATCAGTTGTTCGAGATACGACCGTTCTGACCGGTCAAGCCGCAGTATCCCGAGGGAGATTGCTCCAGGTGAGCGGTGTCATTTTGATGCTCTGCGCGCTCGGCTTGGCCGTGATGTCTTGGTCGGTGCTCAAGATGATTCATGACGTTCCCGGCTAATCCCGTCGCGAGTCGATCGATCATGACACGATCAGTCCCTCCTCGTATCTACTGTATCCCAGCGATCCAGGCGCCGGTGGTGGCCGTGTTTCGTCGGGGGCCGAGTAACTGGTCGCATATCGGACGGTGGGACCTCACTGCCGAGCGATACGAGCCGGGAGCTTGGCTCGGCGGTCGTATTTTTCCACGGCGATCTGATCTTTCTCCGGACGGACGGTATCTCTGTTACTTCGCGCATAAACCCAGTGCCACGTGGGAACATGGCGAGGCATATGTCGCGCTCTCGAAACTTCCGTGGCTCACCGCGCTCCACGCCTTTGGTACATGCGGCACCTGGACACGCGGCTACTACTTCACAGAAGACAGCGGTCGTGACGATCAACAGATGGAACGGCTTCCCATTCCTTACGGGCTACGGTCTATTCCGGTGGTTCAATTCGCCAACGAACGACGAAGAGGCTGGACGGAAGCGGAGGACTCGCCGCCCCGTGATCCAAAAGATGCGTGGGACGAGCACCGCAACGCGCTCATGCGAAAACCTCAACCGAACGGCACGCGAGTTCTCTGCGTGGAAAGCGTGGGATGGGCTGGAGGAGAGTTTGGTGTTGATCAGGCCGTCGATGGCCTCAATGTCCGATATTCTCTAGAATCCAATGGTAATCTCGAACCTTTGGACGATCTTCAATGGGCTGATTGGAGCAGAGGCGGCCAGTTACTGGTGGCTACACGAGCAGGCGTGCTACAAATGCGAAATCTTGAAGGGGACAATCACCAGATTCTCTTCGAAGCGGATCTCTCGACCCTTGAACCGAATCCCGCGCCGGCACCTGCTTGGGCTCAACGCTGGTGAGCCTCTCTTCTGAACGTGCGTCCTTATCGCTCAACGCGATGCCAGGTCTGAGTACGGAAGAACGGTCCGATATAGCCACGGACCAACAGAGACCCCTTGTCATCGGCAACGCGCAATCGCAGCGAATATGTTTTTCCGTTATCAGGATCGAGAATCGTTCCCCCTTCCCACCATTGGTCTTTGGCTGGACGAGCGCCTCGGATGATCTCCATCCCGATAAGGCGCTGCCCCTTCCGATCATCTGTACACTTGCCGCAGTGAGACTCTTCTCTGGATGGATCGGCTGACAAGCTCCGTTCAATCCGGCCCGTCAGCACACCATCTCGCTCGATAATGCGAATCTCCGCGCGTGGCTGTCCCGTACGATCGTCGATGTTGTACCACAGCCCGACCGGACTGAGTTGTTCTGCTGAAGTCGTGGCACCGAGGAAACACGATAGGGTGATCGTCCACCCCAATGAGTAGACCAAAAATCTTGCCGTCTTCATCTTCTCGAACATAGACATACAACTTACCATCACACATTCTAAGAAGTGGACTCAATTGAAGTCGTTCGTCTCGAATCATCGCTGACACTATGCGCCTCTTGCGACCGTCTGGGCATCGGTTTAGGATTGATCAATGGTATGGACAATCACAGAAGAAATCGGTCACGTGGCGGCGCTCTTCTCGTTGACACAATCGTCTGATTGAGGCCGGCTATGAGTCATCCACTCGATTTTGTCACGGTTGAAGGACTCCTGGCCTATGGTCGCGCTCTCGCCCAACGAGCGTCGGAGCGTGGACTCGTCCAACCTCCACCAGGAAGACCCTCCGGCGATGAAGCTGATCGAATCCAAGCCAAGATGGAGCAACTCCGCTCATTCGTCGAGCGATCCAAGTCCGGGTTTGCGACCGCCGAAGCGTACCGGTCGGCTCGGGAAAGCCTCATCGATGATCAGCTGCTGTTCTTTGTCGCCTGGAACAGGCTCCTTGCCGAAGGCTCGCTGCAGCCGTTGCTGCGAGCGACGATCGGGTCGGTAGCCAAACCGACCTATCGGCGTCCGGTCGCCATCGTGCCACGTACACAGCTGACCCCCGCGCTGGCGGAAGGCCGTATTGTCCTTGAACTCGGTGATGATCGGTTTTGGTTGTTGCCTCGGGATCTGGGAGACCGGACGCTGTTCTTCACGATGCGCCATGGGGTCTCGCAAGTGAATAGCAAAACCCATCGCGTCGGATGCCGCTTACCGAATCAATTGGACCGTGAACGAGGCGTCGCCAAAGCCGATGCCGTGGGCGCGGCGCTCGCCCGCATGATCGGCGTGGTGGGACAACAACTCGACTTCTTACATCTGACTAACTACCTCGATCCGCGGACGTTCCTCCATTGCATCAGCCGGAGCCCAAACACCAGGCAATTGTACGAGCGGGTGTCTGCGGCGCTGCTGCAGTGCGCGCCCGCATCCGAACCCATCGCCGAACCGGCGCTTGAATCCTCGGACTTCGGTTGGGTCACGGGATTGGAGAAGTCCCTCGAGGTTGAAGAAGCGGCGCGCGCGTTTCGCGTCGACGCATCCACCGCCAAGCGATTGATGAAGGATCCGCTGTATTGTTATCCGGGCGGCAATTCTTTCTTCGACCTCTATGCCGACGTCATCGACGGTCTCCACCGATTGGGTGTCGCGCAAAAGGGTAAAGTGGCCTGCCTCTACACCCACAGTTCCACCTTGCGGGCGTTAATGATCTATTTGGACCAACGACCGTTCCATGAAGCCTTTAGCGAGTTCAGTGACTATAAGGAAAGCCAAGACAATGTCGTGCTGCTCACGGTCGAACAGGGGCGGATGTCCGGCTACTCAACGGCCGTCGGCCTATCCGAACGGGAACGAGCCGTACGCAACACATGGGTGACCGTGGAGCGCGCAAGAAAAGACCGTGTCACGCTCAAACCTCGAACCCTCAAACGAATCGTCGCGCTCGTCTCTGGAGGTGATTTCGCCGGGGCCGGCGCCGCGTTAAAGGAATTGCATGTCACCGGTCAACGCTTGGGATTGGAGGTCTATTTTGTTCGGCACGGCTACTTAGGTCTAGCCAACAATTGGATCGAACGTGTGACCGATGAGCACACCCGCGGCATGAGCAGCCATCCCAGCAGCCCCATCGGCAGCAGCCGTTTCGAGGAGTTCAAGCAAGAGACGGTGCAGCATGTGGCCATGCGTCATCTCGAACCATACGTGCGTGATGGCGCGCTGATCGTGCTGGGGGGCGACGGCAGCATGCGGGGTGCTCGGGCCATTTACGAAGAATTCGGCGTGCAGGTGGTCGGCATTCCCGGAAGCATCGATAACAATATTGAAGGTACGATCTCTCTCGGATTCCAGTCCGCCGTGGCATTGGCGGATCAGTCCATCGAATCCCTCAAGGCCACCAGCGCGGCAATGGGCAGTGTGTTTTTCGTGGAGATCATGGGGGCCGGATCCGGTCATCTGGCGTTGGCTTGCGCGTATCAAGCCAGAGCCGAGGGACTGTTGGTCAACGAACATCCCGACCCCAACGCCTATATCGATGAGGTGATCCTCGGGACGCTCAAACGGACATTGGGCGTGCCAAACAAGAGCCACCTATTCGTCGTCGCCGAACGTACACCGCACCGTCATCACAAGGATGGTGGTGTCCATGGTCTCGTCGACTATGTTGCTGAGGTAATTACCCAATGGCCGGAACGGCATGCGCGGTCCGGTCACTATCCGCTCACCCTGGCCACAAAAGCCACCATTCTGGGCCATACGCTCCGGGGCGCCAGGCCGATACCGGAAGACAAGGCGATTGCCCAGCATCTGGCCCATGAGCTGGTGCACCGACTGATCGAATCACCCGATGACATTGTTGGGTGTCTTTTGGCCTATCGTGAACGGGGATCAATCGGTCCGATTCCACTCCATGCGGTCACACCGAAGCAGTTCGACTGGGATGTCTTCAGTCGGATGCACGGCAACCCCCGCGTTTCGTAGCTCTCACCGCCATCTGCACGCGATCATATGACGTTCAAAGCGCCACCTCGCCGGCCCCGCACGCCCGACATCCAAAACCTCGAAATCAGTTGCCAGAAAACCCATCTCGCGATACCCCTAGCCTAGGCGCCGGTTTCCGGCGTCGAACAAGTACAACAATCAATCGTAAGGAGGATGTTCATGCATTTCGTCGTGGTATCGGCGTTGGCTGTCGGACTGGTGTACTTGCTGTGGCAGATCAGGCCGTAGCGCTCGTCTCCCGGTGAACGCCCGAGAGCGTTGTGCTGAGGCGCATATTCTTACACGGCCTCCAGGGGATCTCCTGCTGGGGGCCGTGATCTTTTTGATTCATTTTTTGTTGTCTTTCCATAGCTTCCGCAAGAGTTCCGCGTCGAAAACCATGAAATAGATTGCAAGAAACCCCATCTCACGATAGCCCTAGAGAGGCATCGTTCGATCGCGTCAGCGACTTCGCTTCAACCTATAGCAGGGAGGAGATTCATGCGATTTGCCATTGTTTCAACTGTAACCGCCGTTCTGATACTCGGCACTGGTGCATGGGCCTTGGCCGACGATATGACCGGGCTCGGGTCCGAATTGAAGAACGAAATGGGTTCCATGGCCGGCGAAGCCACGGGCGAGATGAAGGCCGAGCAGGATCAGATGCGCGATAACCTCAAGGCCCAAAAGGATCAGATGATGTCTGACATGAAGGCCAAAAGAGAACAGATGAAATCGGAGATGAAAGCGAAGCGGGATGCCCTGAAGGCCGAGAAACAAGAGATGAAGAAAGCGGCAAAAGCGAAGAAAGCCAAGGCCAAGAAGAATGCCAAGGAGGCGGTCGAGTCGATGGCGCCGAACACGCACTGAGTCGACGTTTCCCGACGATGTGTCGGACATTCAACTGGGCCTCCAGGAGAGCACTCCTGGAGGCCGTCGTGGAGGCCGTCGTGGAAACGAGGACCTCCCGCTCGCTTAAGAAGCCATCGCACGGCAAGAACGGTAGATGGCATCCACTCCGGTTATACCGCTTGTTCGCAGGGCAGCACAAACACATGAAGTGGGAAGATATTGTCGCCTTTAGCGGCCTCCTGCTCCAATCGAAACCGCGTAAAGGCATCGATGAGGCGGTAGGCAGATTGGTCCGATACTGCGACAAGAATCATTCGGTTGGTCGTGGGGGCCAGAAAGAACTGGCTCGTGGAACCAGTCGAGCCCTTGCCGGCGACGTTGTGCAGCTCACTGAAGGCATTCACCTCGTATTCATTCAGTAGCCCATGCACCTGCTCCACGAGTGATTCGCGAAAGACGATGACCAACATCTTCATAGGCCGCTCTCCTGAGTAGGGATAAGGTCGTCACGGAACTTTCGATTTCAACCTTGTTGGACTATTATCAAGTTGCTATGGATCTCAAGGACGGTGGACCACGGGTCTACAAGTCCCTGAGGTTCGGCTCGACAAGGGCGCAGGCGATACGCTATAAATTACCTGCCCAGCGGCCCTGTGGGAGCATCAACCAGGACGGTCTTATGCAAGAGTACGCAGCCTATTACGGTACCGCCTGTATCATCTTCTCAGTCTATCTCCTTATCAAGGGCTTCGTCGCTGCTTCAAGACAGCGCAGCGAAGATCATTCTACGACGCTGGTCCCGGCGTATGTCTATGGAATTCTGGCGTCGATTCTGCTGACCGTCGGATTGGGATTTTTTCGACCGAGCTTGCCTTGGTGGGGGTATCGGCTGATCTTTCCAGGGACGACCATGCTCTTTCCTGCCATCATCTATCTGGTTGGCCGACGGCCTCCGAAACCCAGCTTGGACCGTGCGGATGCGTAATCCCATCGGCTTTATCCCTAGGCACGAGGAATCCCCACCTACTTGGCGATGGTAATGCTCGGCACGCCGGCACGCGGGACCTCTGTCACCGTCATCTGGAACAGTTGCGACAAGAGTTTGAACGCTTCGCGGTTCCAACGGGCCTGTGGTCCGGTCGTATTGACGGCGTAATATTGGCCATGGGACTTCATCACGAGATCCAATCCGGATGGAGCCGACGGCGACACCTGCAAGTCCATCGTCTTGACAGGATTTTCAGCCACATCGGGAGTGCGGCTGTCTTTCTCGACATGGTACTCCGGTTCTTCAGCAATAGAGAGACCCAGAAAGTTCAACATCGCGTTGAAACTGCGCAGCCGAAAGTCTCCCTTGATCGGCCAGTCGCCGCCGTAGTGACCGGGGCGTATGTCGAACGTCACGTCATGCGGGAGACCTTGCTCATTCTCATTCTGCAAGCGGACCCGCTCTTCTCGGGACAATAAATTCGGGTCATAGTTGGTGATCAGCGTGCCGCCTTCGACTTGTTTTCGTAACATGAATGTTTTGTCCCGCGCGTTATAGGACACCTGGTACTCCTGTTCGAGCGCTTTGAAACCTTCCGCCGTAACCGAGTGGGCGGGGATGGTCCAACTCCGTTCGATGCTCAACGGTTCGACGTAGAGGCTATTGTGGTCTTGAACGGCGGAGAGATGGAGAACCACCCGCCTGAACATTTCGTATCCGATCTTGTCGGAAGGATTATTCCGGTAGGCGACGGCTCCGTCATGATGGCTCAGCCGGAGCTCTTTGGCCATCAGCCGGAGCAAGAGATCGATATCGATGCCCTGCCTCAGCAGCAAGGTCAGTTTCGCTTCATGAAACGGTGTGAGTAAGCGCTTGGTAAACTCCTCGCCTTCGATGGGCGCGATACTGATGGTGGGATTCTCGGCCACACTTCCTCCGATGACGGGCAAGATCGTCCGACCGGCGTCGCCCGTGAGGGCCGGTGTGGCACCAGCCGTAAAACGAAAATCGAAGGTCGCCGCGACGTTGGAGACGCCGGTAAAGTGAATGGGCTGATGGTGCTGCGCTCGGGCGATGTTGACCAGCAGTTGTTTGGATTGCGATTCGGTGATGGCATCATCATAGGCGATGACGGCTCGTGTCAGAGTGACAGGCGAGAGACAGCCCGACAATGCGGCGAGGTAGATGAAACCAAAGCAGCCGATGGACAATGAAGAGGAGGCTCTGACGATCATGTTCGATCGACTGCAACGCGACTGGCCAGCACTACCGGACGGGAGTTGTATCATATCAACGGAACGATGCCTAGCAGGGAGGATGCGTGCGCAGGGCGATTGAAGCCACGGCAGGCTGATGTCCCGCGATCTCGCTTCGCTGAACGGTCATCCGGACCGGGGCCTTCGGACGTAGAGTCATCACCGGGTCGGGCTGGATCGTCTGGCCATCGAGCAAACGCAGACCGATCTTTGAGGCGATCGTTGCCAGAATCAACAATCCTTCCAGCTCCGCGAACGACTCGCCGAGGCACCGGCGTCCACCGGCACCGAACGGGATGTACGTGAAGGCCGGCCGGGTCTGAGTCGCCTCTTCCGAAAATCGCTCTGGATCGAATCGGCTGGGATCGGGAAACCAGCGCGGATTGCGATGGAGACTCCAGGGACTGATGAAGACCCAGGCTCCCGGTGGAAGGACGGCTCCAGAGGGGAGTCGGTCCTGTGCATGTGCAAGGCGAGTGTGAAGCGTCCAAGCCGATGGATAGAGGCGTAACGACTCATCCCAGATCATCTTCATATAGCGCAGGCGGGGAAGATCTGCCGCGACTGGGAGTCGATCACCCAACACGTCGTTCAGTTCGCTGGTCAACCGTGCTCGTACCGATCGGGACTGCGACAGGAGAAACCACGTCCACGTCAGCGCATTCGTGGTGGTCTCGTGACCGGCCAGTAAGAATGTCATGAGTTCGTCTCGAATTTCTTCATCGCGCAGCGGGCGGCCTCCTGCGTCTATGGCACCCAGCAAGAGAGACAGGACGTCATCATACGGTTCAGAAGCCGTTCGCCGCTCTCGAATAAAGTGGAACATCTTCTCTTCGATCACACGGAAGCCCCGCATGAACCTGCGATGCCGTCGAATGGGAACCCATAGTGGGATAATGCTTGCGAGAAGGGAATCATATTGGAGCTTGATCAAACGTTGGCCAGCCGCGATGGCTTCACGGATGGTGTCGCCTTCGGATTTGACGTCCTGGCTGAAGAGCAATCGCCAGATCACCGACAGGGTGAGGTGGGCCATTTCCTGCTCGATGTCCACGGTCATCCCATTTTGCCACTGAGTCGCGAGGTCGCGGGCTTTGCCCGTAATGAGGTTCACATAGGCCGTGACATGGTTTCCATGAAAGAAAGGCAGGAACAGCCGCCGCTGACGATGATGGGTGTCGCCTTCCGTGTGGAGGACGCCCTGCCCGAAGATACGCGATTCGGCCGGGGCGACCGGAGCCTTTCGATAGTTCTCTTGATTCGTCACCAGAACATGTTTGACGTCGGCGGGATGGTTTAGGACATACATGGCCGCGTCGCGCTGCCGCAAGAGCATCCCCACGACCAGCCCCATCGGAAGTTTGACCACGTCGCCGTAGGCGTGACAGTGCAAGAGAAAGCCGAGGGTGTCACGGCGAAGGTCGGGGAAACATCCCCACCAACGGGAGACCGGTGGACCGGAAAGGAGGGGAGGTTGAATTGTTTGATCGGTCATGTGGTCTGCATGTCTTATGAAAGATACCGTATATTGATTCCACGCTGTCAATGAGTTCTCGCTCCAACCTTGGCAGTCCCCTTTCCTTCTTCACGAATCGTGGAGAGCGCGATCAACGACAGGACGGCGCATAGGGTGACATACCAGCCGGGGGCAAGCGCATTCCCGCTCCGTTCCATAAGCATCGTTGCCATTAAGGGTGCTGTGCCGCCGAATAGGGCCGAGGCCAGATTGTAGGAAACCGAAAGGCCGGTATAGCGACGGGCGACAGGGAAAAGCGTCGCCACGATGGCAAAGAACGGACCCATGTAGGCCGCCACGAACACCGTAATCAGGCCTTGAGCAGTGGCGATCAGCAGGAGGTGGCCGCTCCCGAACCAAGAAAAGACCGGGACTGTTCCCAGAGCCAGACCAGCGGCGCCGACGGCCAGGACCCAGCGGTGTCCGACACGATCCGACAACTTTCCCATCAGCGGAATGAGGATCGCCATCAGCGCCATACAGATCGTATTGATCAGCAGCGTCGTGCCCATCGGGAGGTCGGTCACTTTGGCCAAATACGTCGGGAGAAACACATAAAAAGTGTAGAACCCGACGCCGTGCAAGAGAACGAGGCCGATCACTTGAAGAAGCGAGGCTCGGTGCGATGCGAGCAACTCACGGACGGGTGCGGAAGACACTCCACCGGCTTGCTGCAGCCGTTCGAACGCCGGCGATTCGGGAATGCGCCGCCGAAGATACCAGCCGACCAACGCGATCACACTTCCCGCCACGAATGGAATGCGCCAGCCCCACTGCTGGAGAACCTCCGGTGCGAGATTCGTGCTCGCCAAGGTGCCGACCCCAGAGCCCAACAGCGCGCCGATCTGTGCACTGAACCCCGCCCAACTGCCGATATAGCCTCGCTCGGTCGGTGCAGCATGTTCCACGAGGAAGGTGACGGATCCAGTGAATTCTCCGCCGACCGATAGACCTTGAAAGAAACGCAGGATGGTGAGCGCGAGCGGTGCGGCAAGACCGATCTGCGCATAGGTGGGGAGTAAACCGACCAAGCAGGTGGGCAGCGCCATCAGAATGATGGACCAAGCCAAGGCCGTTCGCCGTCCCCTGGTATCGCCCCAATACCCGAACAGCAGCGCGCCCAGTGGTCTGGCAAGAAAGCCGACGGCGAACACCCCGAAGGTGGCGATCAACGACAACGACGGATCCGAGGCAGGAAAGAAGAGACCCGACAGGACCGGCGCGAAGTATCCGAAGAGGGCGAAGTCATACCACTCCAGCACATTACCGATCGCACCGGCGAAAACCGTCTTCCGCAGGGCTTTCGGTCCACGTGACTCCATACGACCACTCCCTCAAACAACCGAGCTACATTGGAGCGGCCGCCACCATACCATGAATGACAGTGTTGTGCGTGACATCGTCTGGAGGATAATCCGGGATGAATCCAACTTCGTCGTCAATGTTGTTTGAGAGAGGAGAACTGCTGTTTAAATGCCTGGATCTTGAGCAGATATGTTCGCACGTCCTGATCGCCGCAGCGTTGGTGTGGCAGGAGACGAAAGTTCCGCTTCACGTAATCACGGCCCGCTCCGGCTCCGCAGAGATGGATGACGGCGGCCAAGTCCTGCTTCTGCGGGAACGTCGCCGGGCGGTCTCCGACCGCTTTCGCGACATAACGGTCGAGCAACGCGGCCGTCATCTCGATGGCATGACCAGGAATAACTCTGGTGTAGAAACTGTTGAACCAACAGGAGTTGAAATTGTGCCACGGTCCCTCTTCGACAACGACATGGTTGTGGATACAATAGCGTTTCCCGTCTTGAAACGTGCCATCGGTGATTTGAAACATACCGACCGCCGTCGAGGCCGGTTGGTACCAATCAAGAGGATTCGATGAGACGAACCGCCACCGCCAGTAGGTTCGAGCCACAGGATTGCCGGATCCCTCGGCTTGAGCCAAGGCAGCGAGCAAGTCGGAGGTAATAATGGCTGTCGAATGAGCTTCAAACAGTTCACCGTATTCCCGCCACGTCTCCCAGGGACTCTTCATGAGGGCATTCTCTACCGGAAAGAACAATTCCGTCGGTTTGTAAAACGTGTGATAGACCCAATTGATACCCAACAAGACCACGAAGAGCAGGAGACCGCTGATGGTCAACCGCATCGCGGGAGGCGTTCGGCCGACGGCCCGGAGAAATAAGTGGAGGTCCTGCCATCGCCGATGAGCGAAGTAGGCCATCGACTTCACAGGATGAGAACGGCGGGACCGGGAACGGCGGGTGTGCCGGCGACGGGACATGTCAGCAGAGTACCAGAAAACGGATGCACTCTTCTTCTCGGTAGCGGCGGTGAAGAACTATCACTGACTCTACACATGCCGGATGTCAGAACGAGCTTGCATTGCGGCCACTGACAGGCTCAATATGGCTGGCAACAGCGTTCAGTCATTCACGATGAGCCGTAGCCCTGGGAGGCCTGCATGCAACGACTCATGGCGCCGATCGTCGCTTTTTTCGTCCTCCTTCTTCTGTCTCCATCCGCGTTCTCTCAATCATTCGTCGATAAGGCCAAGAATGACAGTGCGGTCGACATGAGCGACGAAGATCCGGCCATGCAGAAAGCCATGGAGCGTGCACGAGCAGGCTTGGACGACTTCCTCAAAAAAGTCGGCTCGCCGCCCCCCAACACGGACCAGTATTCGGTCAAGGTCAGAGTGAGCGAAGGCGACAACCTGGAGTATCTCTGGGTCTCGAACCTGAAAGCACAAGGAGATCTCTGGTCGGGACGGATCGACAACCTTCCTATGATCCGTTCAGTCAAGAAGGGACAGTCCTACTCATTCGCAAAGACGGAGATCGTCGATTGGACGTATATCGATAAAAGTAGGAAAAAGGTGGTCGGCAATTTCACCACCTGCGCACTCCTCACTAAAGAACCGCCGGATGTCGCAGAATCGATTCGGAAGCAATATGGCCTCGAATGCGACCGGTAACCCGCACGTCCGGAATTCAGAGTATTTCCATCATGGTTGTGGAGCGAACCTACTTCATGAACCGACCGATAGACAGTGCCCATCTCGATCTGTGCCACGGCTTTTCTGAGGTACCCACACCATCGACCGGGAAAGACAGGGGATGGGCATCCCGACATTATGGAAGAGATACCCTTACAAGACGTCGTTCAAGCCTTCGCGCCAAGAAGGATCTGGCCGGTGCGTCGCCGGTAATCAGAGCAGATGGTATGGCGGGGTTTACCGGCAGTCTTGCCGTTTTTCTTCAGTTGCCGTCGATGTCTGTGAATAAGGTAGAGGCAGCGATCACTAAGCCGACACACACAAAAAATGCGACGATAATAATCTGCATGCTGAAACTCCTTTACAGTCTCCCTGAGAATGAACGCTCCGTCGCCGTATCACGACCTCTCCAAGCTTCCTGATGATCTCGTACCGCTTGGTTACCGCGCCACGTTGTATAGAAGTAATACATGCGACGACCTCATGGGCCTATGCCAGCCCCCCCTGGTGAAGTCTAGCTAACGCCCAGACAACCTGCGTAAGTATTTGATATTCCGTGCCGTTATGTCGGTCTAATGATAAAGTTACCCGCACGACATCTCCCACATCGGTATGATGAAACACTCGAGAGAATATAAAAAGTTGTCCGCTCCAACCTTGTCAGAGCCGACATTTGTGGAGACTGCCGATCGGTTTGACACTGAGAGGCCATTCCATACAGATGTTAGAAAGCAGATCGTCCGCGATCACTTTGATACGTGCGCTGCCCGGCGGGAAGACTGGGAGCAGAGGGCCAGGGCCTACCACGATGATCAAGCGCGCTATTTCAAATTCCTCGTCCCAGAAGGTTTGCACGTGCTGGAGATTGGTTCAGGCTTGGGTTCTCTGCTCGCCGCGCTCCGACCTGCGCGTGGTGTCGGCATAGACCTGAGTCCGGAGACAGTCAAGAAGGCGGCTCGGCGCTATCCTGCGTTAGAGTTCAGGGTCGACGACGTGGAGACGTTGGAGATCGCCGAAACCTTCGACGTCATCATTCTCGCCGATGTAGTGGGCCACTTGGTGGATGTGGAAGCTGCCTTCAGACGCCTGCACCAAGCCTGTACGCCGCAGACAAGAATCATCGTCTCCTATTACAACTATCTGTGGGAGCCCATTCTTCGGCTGTGCGAAATGCTTGGTTGGAAAATGCCTCAGCCGGAGCAAAGTTGGCTCTCGCCGGAAGACATCGCGAATCTTTTGCACTTGGCGGACTTTGAGGTGGTCAAGAAAGAACGGCGATTGCTGTTGCCAAAAGACATTCCACTGCTCTCTTCGTTTTGCAATAAGGTTCTCGCGTATCTGCCGGGTGTTCGTACACTTTGTCTGTGTCACTATGTCGTGGCGCGACCGCGTCTCCGACGACCGGACCGTCCGTACTCCACGACAATCGTCATCCCGTGCCGCAATGAACGGGGTAACATCGACGCGGCGCTCAAACGGATCCCACGGTTCGGCAGCCGCCAACAGATCATCTTTGTGGACGGGCATTCATGCGACGGGACGCCGGAAGAGATTCGACGCATGATGACTCATTATCCGGGCAAGGATATCAAGCTCCTGGTGCAAGACGGCAAGGGGAAAGGTGACGCAGTGCGCAAAGGCTTTGCACACGCCACCGGTGATGTGCTCATGATCCTGGACGCGGACTTGACGATGCCACCCGAAGATCTTCCGAAATTCTACGATGCGATCGCCGGCGGAAAAGGAGAATTCATCAACGGCTGCCGTCTGATCTATCCCATGGAAGCTCAGGCCATGCGCCTGCTCAATCTAATCGGAAACAGGTTTTTCAGTCTGGCGTTCTCATGGCTCTTGAATCAGCGGATTAAAGATACGCTGTGCGGCACCAAGGTCCTGTTCCGACGTGATTACGAACGGCTGGCGGCGAATCGGGATTATTTTGGAGACTTCGATCCGTTCGGGGATTTTGATCTGTTGTTCGGGGCCTCGAGGCTCAACCTTCACATTGTGGATGTTCCGATTCGGTACCAAGCCCGAACCTATGGGAGCACCAATATTCAGCGGTTCGCGCACGGATGGTTATTGCTGAAGATGACGGCCCATGGATTCTTCCGGCTGAAGGCCGTGTGATGTCCGAAGACGTTCTGCATCGACATCGGGCCGTGTGGCAAAGGAAGCCTGTTCTCCGACGGCTGTATGAAGACTGGTATAGAGAGATCGTCACGTGGTTGGTGTCGGGGCGTACGGTCGAACTCGGAGGAGGCACAGGCAATCTCAAAGCCCACGTGCCGGAAGTCTATTGTAGCGATGTGGTAATCCTGCCGTGGTTGAACGTGGTCGCAGATGCCCAGCGACTCCCGTTTCGGTCCGAGACGCTGGCCAATCTAGTCCTGTTCGACTCATTGCATCACATTGAGAATGTCTCCCTCTTTTTCGATGAAGCACTGAGGACACTCCGCGTCGGGGGGAGGATCATCATCATGGATCCCTACCTCTCATGGGTCTCGTGGCCCGTCTATCGATGGCTGCACCCGGAACCGATGGTTTGTACAGAAGACCCTCTTGTTCTCAAACCTCCGCAGACTGACCGCCGTCCGCTTGACGCCAATCAAGCCGTTGCGACAATCTTATTCGAACGGAATCACTCGCGTTTCAGGTCACACTACCCGAGGCTCTCGATCCAATACATCAAGAGATTGGCCTGTATCGCATACCCACTGAGCGGTGGGTTCGATCATCCGTCGTTCTTGCCGGAATGGTTGGTCGCTCCGATTCTCCGATTGGAGCGGACATTGGAACGAGTGGGTTGGCTTCTCGCCTTTCGGATGCTCGTGGTGATCGAGCGTCAATCGTAAAACCGGATGGGTCTCGTTATCACGTACCGCCACCGTCCCATCCGATGCTTGCAAGGGAGAAGAAGCGGCCCCTATAATGCACCGCGTCGTTGAACGGATGCTTAAACTGTCTGGAGGAAATAGAGGGATCATGAGCGAGCGAACATTGGCCATCATCAAGCCGGATGCAGTCAAGAAAAATGTTGTCGGAGACATCATTCGTCGGTACGAACAAGCGGGATTAAAGCCGGTCGCCATCAAGATGATTCACATGTCCCAATCGGTAGCGGAAGGGTTTTATGCGGTACATAAAGCGCGTCCTTTTTTTGGAAGCCTCTGCACCTTCATGTCTTCCGGTCCGACGGTCGTCCTCGTATTGGAAGGTGAGAATGCCATCAAGAAGAATCGTGAGCTGATGGGTGCGACCGACCCTGCGAAGGCCGATGCCGGGACTATCCGGAAAGCGCACGGAACGAATATCGAATTCAATGCGGTGCATGGTTCCGACTCACCGGAGACTGCGCAATTCGAAGTTGGATATTTCTTTCCCGGCATGGAGATTTTTCACTGACCGCCACATGTCAGCGTGCGGGGATTCTCTTCGCTTCCGGATGGCGATCAGTGCGGCTCAGGAGGAACAGCGCTGATGCTCTTCCCGGTATTTTGTTTGCCGACACCTCTCATACGACTGTCCGGATCGTTTGTTGACAACGCAAGCCGGCCCGACTACCATCGAAAAATCAGATGATGACGACCAACACTGAGCGGAAGCCGAGATAGTGGCTCCCACTCGACGCGGCCTATACTCAAACGGGACGTTTGCATAAGGGAGCCGACATGATTCCATCCGATTTGCGGTATCACAAAGAGCATGAGTGGGTTCGACTCGATGGGAAACGGGCGACTGTGGGCATCAGCGACTTTGCCCAGGATGCGTTGGGCGACATCGTGTTTCTGGATCTGCCCAAAGTGGGCGCCTCGGTCAAGGTCGGCCAACAGATCGGTGAAGTCGAATCGACGAAAACGACGTCCACGATTTACACACCGGTGAGCGGAACGGTGAGCCAGATTAATACCGATTTGAAGGATCATCCTGAAGCGGTGAACTCGGACCCTTATGGCAAAGGATGGATCGCCGTGATCGAGCTGGCCGATCCCGGTGAAGTCGATCAACTGATGACGGCCGCACAGTACGAAGCCTTCCTCGCCAGCCAAAAGAAAGGTTGATGTCGCTGTCGAGATCACACCTACCGGCTACCCGCCTACACATTCGGCCGCACCTGTGACGTGTACCCTGATATGGCATCTCCCGTCCACATCGCTATTCTCGGAGCCGGCCCCGGCGGGTATGTCGCCGCAATTCGAGCGGCCCAACTCGGCGCGCGAGTCACGGTCGTTGAACGCGAGAAACTAGGCGGGGTCTGTCTCAACTGGGGCTGTATCCCGAGCAAAGCGCTCCTCTCCGTCGTCGAGCTTGGTGACAAAGTGAACAAGGCCGGGGACCTCGGCCTGGTTCTCCAAGGAACCGTCGCCTATGACCTTGCCCGCATGGTCTCACGAAAAGACAGGGTGGTGGCTACGCTCGTCAAAGGCATTGCTACGTTGTTTAAAGAATGGGGTATCGAGCATGTCACGGGGCAAGGGACGCTGAAGAATGAGCGCACCATCGCGGTGACAAGGCCCGACGGCAGCCGGCTGGACATCCAAGCCGACGCGCTCGTGATCGCAACGGGATCCTCTTGGCCCAACCTTCCACAATTCCCGATAGACGGACGACAGATTTTGACGAGCCAGCAAACCCTGGCTCTCACACAGGTTCCCGCGAGTCTCCTCATCATCGGTGGCGGCGTCGAGGGCTGCGAATTCGCATCGTTATACAGCGGGCTTGGGACACAGGTGACGGTGGTCGAATTGCAGTCCCGCGTCTTGCCGCTGGAGGATGAAGACATTTCGTCGGCGATGGAGCGGGAGCTCAAGAAACGCCGCGTCGCAATATTCACCGGAACGGCGGTCGAGCGGCTCGAGCGGTCATCGGACGTAGTTGTGGTCCATTGTAAAGACGGGAGGTCCGTCTCGGCCGAGACGCTGTTGGTTTCGGTCGGACGGGGACTAAACTCACGAGGCATTGGGCTGGAGGAGGTCGGGGTCCAAGTCGGACCGCGTGGCGAAATTCTCGTTGACGATCGGATGGAGACCAATCAATCGGGCATTTACGCCATCGGCGATGTGACCGGCAAGGCCATGTTGGCACATGTGGCTTCGACACAGGGACAGGTGGCCGTAGAAAACATTTTGGGACACCGGAGAATCATCAATTATGATGTCATCCCCGCCGGGATTTTCACCTTACCGGAAGTCGGACGAGTGGGGTGGACCGAACAACAGGCGAGGGAACAGGCCGAGCTGAGCGGCAAGGATCCCGACCAAAGCGTGAAAGTCGGCCGGTTCCGCTACGTGGGACTCGGCAAGGCTCAAGCGACCGGCGACACCGTGGGGTTTTTTAAGGTGATAGCAGAGTCGGCCACCGACAAGATCCTTGGCGTGCATATCCTTGGAGCCCATGCCGCCGATCTTATTCACGAAGCGGCCCTGGCGATGCAAGTCGGCGGAACGGTTACCCAGGTTGCACATATGATCCACGCCCATCCCACCCTTGCAGAAGGTATGATGGAGGCGATGGAAGATGTCGCAGGCGCCGCCATTCATCACATTCAGAAGAGCGGCACCAGATGATCACGTCCCTGCTTTTGAAGCTCGGCATGTTGTCCCTGGCAATCGGTATCGTCATTTGGGCGCGATGGACGCCACACGCACCGGTTCCAGGCATCCCACCAACTACCGCGCAGATTGTTTCACCGGCTACGGAAGCAAACGAGCCGGATGCCGGCTCGTTTCGTCGAAGCTTAGAAAGTTCCGACAGCGGTCTCGTCGCTCAGCCCAAGCCCTCAACAATGCCCACTCCATCACGACTCGACCTCAATCGTGCAAGTGCCGGCGAACTCGAATCGTTGCCCGGCATCGGTACCGTGCTGGCCCAACGAGTGATCGCTTATCGCGAATCTGTCGGACGATTCCAGAAGATCGAAAACCTCCGTGAAGTTAAAGGCATCGGTGCCAAAAAATATGATCGTCTCAAATCCTTGGTGACGGTCTCACCGGGGGATACACAACCAGAGACGGAGCGACGAGAGTCATGAAGGACGTGACGGAACAGTTGGACTTGATTCTGCGAGGCGCCGTGGAGGTGATTCAACAAACCGAACTCGAGGCTAAACTCAAGCGCTCGCTCACAGAAATGCGCCCCTTGCGCGTTAAAGCAGGTTTTGACCCAACGGCACCCGATCTTCACCTTGGGCACACCGTCCTGATTCATAAGCTGAAACATTTCCAAGATCTCGGACATCAAGTTATTTTTCTCATCGGCGATTTTACCGGAATGATTGGGGATCCGACCGGTGTGTCGGAAACGAGAAGGGCATTGACCAAGGAACAAGTCCAGGAGAATGCCAAGACCTACCAACGTCAGATCTTTAAGATTCTCGACCCGAATAAGACGACGATTGAATTCAACAGCAGATGGATGGGACCGATGACGGCCGATGGATTGATTCAGTTGGCCGCCCATTATCGAGTCGCTCGCATGATGGAGCGCGACGATTTCCATAAACGGTACCAGGAACAGAAACCGATCAGTGTTCACGAATTCCTCTATCCGCTCGTCCAGGGCTATGATTCCGTGGCGTTGAAGGCGGATGTGGAGCTAGGTGGGACGGATCAAAAGTTTAATCTCTTGGTGGGACGCGAGTTACAAAGGGACTACGGCCAAGAGTCGCAAGTCGTGATCACCATGCCGTTGCTCGAAGGGACGGACGGCGTGAAGAAGATGAGCAAGAGTGTCGGCAATTATATCGCCTTGGAAGATAAGGCAGGGGAGATGTTCGGCAAAATCATGTCGATCAGCGATGTGTTGATGTACCGGTACTATGAGCTCCTGACGACAGAAAACTTGGATCGCATTAAAGCGCTCCATCCCATGGAAGCCAAGCAGAGGCTCGCTGAGCTGATCGTCACGCGATATCATGGAGCTGAGGCCGGCCGGCAGGCGAGAGGGGAGTTTCAGCAGAAATTTCAAGCCAAGGAATTTCCGGATGAGCCAGACAAATGCGTCGATCTCATATCGGAGGATATGTCAGAGGAAGACGTTGTTCATGGTAGCTGCATCAAGCTTGCCAAATTGATTGCGAAGACCGGCATGGTTGCGAGCAGCAGTGAGGCGAGGCGTTTGATCATTCAAGGCGGAATCGAAGTCGATGGCATAAAAGAAACAAATCCCGATAAACTTATTCCTTTTGAATTCAACCAACAGCGCCGCCTCAAGATCGGGAAAAAGAAGTTTGCCATTGCGGAGCTCAAGCAATGAAATAAGAAAACGGTTTTCTTGACTTGCCGTTAATGTCCCGCGTAGGATGCGGTCCAGCGAGCGGGCGTAGCTCAGTGGTAGAGTCCTAGCTTCCCAAGCTAGTTGTCGTGGGTTCAAATCCCATCGCCCGCTCCAAACCGCACTTCATGTGACCCGGCGACTCATTCGGCGCAGCCGCTCTTCATCACGCCGCCGGATAAACCCTTCAGCGTGGCAGGAATAAGGAAGCAAAGTTTCAGGGCCGATCCGGCGTCGGAGTGTGGTTCACATCCCGTCGCCTGCTCCCACATTTTCAATCACTTCGCGCACGGTTCCCCCCGCAACAGTTTCCCCTGTCGGGATAGAATCTCGAGATAGATTATTGTTGTTTTGAGGTCGCGAGGCCCAACAACTTCTGGACTTTCCAAACATCAGAGGCATTTTCAAGCAGGTGCGTGGCAAACAACTGCTAGAATGTGTGACAACCAGCTGGTTTGGTGATACCAGCTTTACGAACGCTTTCATGGCAGTCTTCGAATGACGTCAACAGCAGGGTGGTGCTTGCCCGTTTCTTATGTGGGTTTATAACTAGGCAAGCCGGAAGGCTCCTGGAGCAGGGGCAGCGCCTTCTACCATTTAACAACCGGGCGGTCGGTGCATACGAAGCGTCATGTTTATCTATGTCATATACACCAACATTGCCCCGCGATTTGTTAGTTCGCGATTCTTTCGGACTTATGTGGATGGGCCGCCAATCCATTTGATGGGAAAGGTTGCAGATGCTAATCGTTTCACTTCTGATAAATATTGCACCCACTCAGGCCTTCAGCGCTATTTACTACTCACTATATTTATATTTCAATTGGAGCATGATAGTGCAGTTTGTTGCGTATTGCAGTTGCTACTGGTTAAGAAAAATGGTTCTGAGTGTGATGCCCCCACTTTCGTGGACACTTCAAAAA